>Ga0111538_10015533_pt1 | contig 10010 bp, 5 predicted proteins | sample SoiMethybrSBSTD1_FD_79669 | JGI IMG/M metagenome (GOLD analysis project Ga0111538, IMG submission 79669) | Bulk soil microbial communities from a Populus tree surrounding site in Tennessee, USA - Soil MetaG P. TD hybrid SBSTD1 (version 2)... | ecosystem: Environmental > Terrestrial > Soil > Tree... | reverse complement strand
CGCTCGACGTGCTCGAGGAGCCCGGGGATGAGCACCTCCTCACCGTCGCTCACGGCGTCGACGTCGACCTCGATGCCCTCGAGGTAACGGTCGATGCGAACCGGCCGATCCGGGTCGACGACCGTGGCGAGCGCCAACTGGCGCTCGAGGTCCTCCGGCGAGTAGCAGAAGTCGATCGCCAGACCGCCGATGACGAACGACGGGCGGACGATGACCGGGTAGCCGACCCGCTCGGCAAGCGTGAGCGCCTCGTCGACGCTGTGGGCCATGCCGCCGTCTGGCTGCGGGATCCCGAGCCGGTCGAGCAAGGCGGCGAAGCGCACGCGCTCCTCCGCCTGATCGATGGCTTCCAGGTCCGAGCCCAGCAGCGACACGCCGCCCGCGGCAAGCGGCGCCGCCAGGTTGAGCGGCGTCTGTCCGCCGAACGCGACGACCGCGGGCAAGCCACCCTCGACATCGATGACGCTGCGCACGCTCTCCGGATCGAGCGGCTCGAAATACAGACGCGACGAGGCGTCGAAGTCGGTCGAGACGGTCTCCGGGTTCGAGTTGATCATCACGGCCTGCCAGCCGTTGGCCCGCAGCGTATCGGCCGCCTGGACGGCGCAGTAGTCGAACTCGATGCCCTGACCGATGCGGACCGGACCGCTGCCGATGACGAGCGCAGCCGGGCGGTCAACGGGCGGCGCTTCCGGTGCCGAGCCGGAGGCCGCGTAGGTCGAATAGAAGTACGGCGTCTCGGCGGCGAACTCGGCTGCGCACGTGTCGACCATCGCGTAGCCCGGCACGATCCCGCGAGCAAGCCGGGCCGTGCGGAGAGCCTCGGCGGTCGTGCCGGCCCGCTCGGCAAGCTCCCGGTCGCCGAACCCTGCGCGTTTCGCGGTGGCCAGTAGCTCGGTGGCCTCCGCGTCCGCCGGATCCGCGAGTCGCGGCCCGATCGCCGTGACTTCGCGTTCAAGCGCGACGTTCCGTCCCATCTCGGCAAGGAACCACGCCGAGATCCCGGTCGCCTCGCCGACGACCGCTTCCGGCACGCCGCGGCGCAGCAGGCCAAGCAGCCGCCACAGGCGCGAGTCGGATGGCTCGAGGAAGCGTCGCAACACGATGGGCGCGGCGCTTCGCTGCGCGAACCGGGTGCTTTCGCACGCTTCCCCGACGTCATCGATCCAGCGGATCGGCTCGTCGTCGTCGGGATCGCCGGCGTAGACGCCCGCCAGGTAGTCGAACATCCCGGTCCACGACGGGTCCTCGGCGAGCGGTCCGGCGCCGGCTTGTTCAAGCCCGCGCAGCGCCTTGTTGAGCGCAGAGCCGAAGGTCCGATCGATCGCCATCACCTCGCCGGTCGCCTTCATCTGCGAGCCGAGCGTCCGGTCGGCCGTCGGGAACTTGTCGAACGGGAAGCGCGGCAGCTTGACCACGACGTAGTCGAGCGCCGGCTCGAACGCCGCGACGGTCGTGCCCGTGACGACGTTCGGGATCTCGGCGAGCCGCCGGCCGGCCGCTATCTGCGCCGCGACGCGGGCGATCGGGTACCCGGTGGCCTTCGATGCCAGCGCGGATGACCGCGAGACGCGCGGGTTCACCTCGATCACGGCGTACTCGGTCGAGTCGGGCGAGAGTGCGAACTGGACGTTGCAGCCGCCCTCGACGCCGAGCGCACGGATGATCGCCAAAGCGGCGCTCCGGAGGCGCTGGTGGACTGCGTCGGTCAGCGTCTGGACCGGCGCGACGACGATCGAGTCGCCGGTGTGCACGCCGAGCGGGTCGACGTTCTCCATCGAGCAGACGGCGATGCACGTGTCATCCGCGTCGCGCATCACCTCGTACTCGATCTCCTGCCAACCGACGAGGCAGCGCTCGACCATGACCTGGCGGATCGGGCTGGCGCGGAGACCGGCGCGGATGCGCTCCCGGTACTGCTCCTCCGTCGTGACGATGCCGCCACCCGTGCCGCCGAGCGTGAAGGCCGGGCGGACGATGGCCGGGAGACCGATCTCAGATAGCGCGGTCTCGACGTCCTCGGTCGATTCGACGATCCATGACGGCGCGTACGGCTGCTCGATCCGGTCCAGCAGGTCGCGGAAGGCCTCGCGGTCCTCGGCCATCCGGATCGCTTCGAGCGGTGTGCCGAGCAGCCGGACGTCGTACCGCTCGAAGACGCCTCGCTCGGCGAGGGCCGTCGCGAGGTTGAGGGCCGTCTGGCCGCCGAGCCCCGCGAGGATGCCGTCGGGTCGTTCCTTCGCGATGACGGCCTCGACCGCCTCGACCGTCAGCGGTTCGAGATAGACGACGTCGGCGACCTGGGGGTCGGTCATGATCGTCGCAGGGTTGGAGTTGACGAGGATCGTGCGTACGCCCTCGCCACGGAGCGCCCGACAGGCCTGCGTCCCGGCGTAGTCGAATTCGGCAGCCTGGCCGATGACGACCGGGCCGCTGCCGAGGATCAGGACGGAGTCGGGGCGAACCGCGGTCATCCCTTGCCGCGGACCGCGGCGACGAACCGGTCGAAGACCGCGAGCGCGTCGAGCGGTCCCGGCGCTCCCTCGGGGTGGTACTGGACGGTTTCGATCGGCTTCTCGGCGTGACGCAGGCCCTCGACCGAGCGGTCATTGAGGTTCAGCTGGCTCACGTGGAAGCCCGAGGCGACCGGCAGCGAGTCGCCGACGACCTGGACCTCATGGTTCTGCGCGGTGACCTGGACGAGGCCGGAGTCGACGTCCTGGACGGGGTGATTGGCCCCGTGATGTCCGAACTTGAGCCTTCGTGTGTCCGCCCCCGCGGCGCGGCCGACGATCTGATGCCCCAGACAGATCCCGAGCAAGGGCCGACCGTCATCGATGACTGCCTGCGCCAACGCGACCTGCGCGGCGAGCCGGGCCGGATCGCCGGGACCCGGCGACAGGATCACGCCGTCGATGTCCGAGGAGAGGACGTCCGAGGGGTGTGCCGTGTGCGGCAGCACGCGGACGCGAGCACCCCGGTGGCGCATAGCGCTAACGATGTTCGACTTCAAGCCGAGGTCGACGATGCCGATGAGGGGCCCGGCGTCGGACGCATCTCCGTACTCGGTCACGGCTGGCGGCGACACCTGCCCGACGAAGTCCTGATCCTCCCAGCGGGGCACGGACCGCGCGGCCGCCTGCGCCGTGGCGACATCCGTCTCCCCCGGAGCCATGACGATCCCGCGGAGGCTACCGTTCGCGCGGAGGTGCCTCGCGAGTGCGCGTGTGTCCACACCTGCGATGGCCGGGATCCCGTCATCGCGCAGCAACCGAGCGAGCTGTCGGGCGTCCTCGAGGACGGCGGCCGTCGCGTTGGCGACGACGAGGGCTCGGAGCCACGGCCGGCGGGACTGGTCGTCGGCGACGAGCCGACCGTAGTTGCCGATCAGCGGATAGGTCATGACGACGACCTGGCCCGCGTAGGAGGGGTCGGTGCAGACCTCCTGATAGCCCGTCTGGCTCGTGTTGACCACGAGGTCGCCACCGGCGGCGACCGGCGCACCGAAGGCGACGCCGGGAAAGACGGTCCCGTCCTCCAATGCCAGCAATGCCGGTCCCAGATCACCGATCCGAGGATCGACGACCGCGCTCGAACGGACGGCTGGCGGGGCGATCACTCGACGGCGCGCCCGATAACAAACGACCCACCCGCCGTCTGGGCGTGGTGGGCGTGGACGTGCGCGGACATGTAGCCTCCTTCGCCGGCCTCACGGGACCGGTACGCCGGCCTCACAGGACCGGCCATCCAAGGACGTGGTCAGCGTAGCATCCCGCGGCACGGTCCGCGGGTCTCGGACCGTGCGGCTAAGGCACCGACTGCAGTCGCTCGCTGGTCGCCAGCGGATCCGGACACCGCCCCGGAGTGCCGGTATCGGGGCTCGGCTTCTCCTCGGGCGTTTCGGTATAGCCGCCGAAGACGAGGACCGACCCGTCGGTCAGGGCGATGGCGTGGCCACCCTGACGGGCCTCGAGCAGCTCGGGACCCGCGCTCCAGGCGTCAACGGCCGGGTCGTAGATCTCGGTCGACCTGAGGGCCGGTCCCTCGGTCACCGAGTACCCCCCATCGACCGCCTCCGAGGTCAGCGGGACACCCCCAGCGACGAGCACGCGGCCGTCCGGAAGCAAGGTGATCTGCGCCCGAACCCTCCCGATGGCCATCTGCGCTGGATCGAACCACGTCGCGGAATCGGGATCGTATCGCTGCACGTGGGCACCGCCCTCGTCGTCGCCGAATGCCAGCATGGAGCCATCTGCGATGGCGATCGGGATCGGTCGAAGAACGGATGGAGCCTCGATCGACTCCCACTCGTCGTCGGCGGCCACGAACCGCATTAGCGCGGTATCGCCCACCGTAGGATCCACAAGGCCAGCGAACGCCACGACCTCCCCGTTCGAGAGGAGCAGCAACCGCTCCGGGTCCAAGGTCGCGGGCAGAGGCGTCGAGCGCCGCCATACCTCGGACGCCTTTTCCAGGGTCTCGGCGCGGGCGCGGCCGACCGCGAGGACGCTGCCGTCGGCCAACGTCACCGCCTGCGTCGCGCCTGCTCGGTCCATCAGCGGCCCGTCAGACCAGCTGGCGTCTCCCGGCGAGAAGACCTTCGTGCTCGAGTACGGCTGGCTCTCGGGGTTGGTCCCGCCGAGGACCATGCCGCGCCCGTCCTGCAGCGCGACGAGCGCCGGGTCAGCTCGCTCCTTGTTGAGCGAGTCGACCTGGGCCCACGCTCCAGCAGCCGGGTCGTAGATCTCCACCCGCTCGCTGTTAGTCGGCTCACCCGCAGCGACGCACGCCTGGTTGCCGACCACAAGGACCTGGCCGCCTGTGAGCAAGGCGGACCTCGACCCCAGTCTCGGGAAGTCCATCTTGCCCGCCGACTGCCAGCCGGTCTGCGCCTCCGTCGGGCTCGAGGTCGGCGGTGAAGCAGAAGTCGGCGCCGGCGATGCTGTCGCCGTTTCGACGTTCGAGGGGGAGGGCGAGAAGGACGGGCCCGGCGCGGGTGTGCACCCCGCCACGATGGCGGTGATGACCAGCGCGAGCACCCGGGTCCGAACCATTCGCGTATCCATGGTCCGAGACGCTACGCCACGCGCGTGGCCGAGGGAAAGGGCCGAATGTCAGGTCGTCGTGGTCGCAGTCCGGGCGAACGTCTCCAGCAGCATCGCGACGAACTTGCGCTCATCCGCATCGAGCGCGACATCGATGTTCGGCTCCTGGCGACTACGGAAGTTCGTATCGACCACGGTCTCGCCTACCGTCAGCTCGCCCGTCGTCTCGACATCGACGTGGAGGTGATGCGTCGAGATCACGCTCGGGTCGACGAGCGATGCGACAGCCAAGGCGTCATGCACCGGCGCGGCATTCGGGCGCTTCATCGGCTGGGTGGTGTCGTAGCCCTGGATGCGCCGCTCCGTGAAGGTCGCGGCCGCATCGCCGGCTGGCGTGCCGAGTGCCCGCAGCGCCGCGCAATCGTCGAGCGACACGAGCGCCTGGTGCGTGGCGTCCAACGGCACGAGCGTGATCTTCCGCACGCGGCTGTTGATCACGACGCGCGCCGCCTCGGGATCGGCCCAGACGTTGAACTCCGCCCGCGGCGTCACGTTCCCGTACCGGTTTGCACCGCCCATGATCACGATCTCGGGGACCAGATCCTTGAGCTTCGGTTCGGCCAGGAGTGCCGTGGCGACGTTCGACATCGGCCCGACGGGCACAAGGACGATCGGCTCGGTCGCGGCTCGATAGGTCTCGATCAGGAAGTCGACCGCCGCGGTCGCCTGCTTGGTCGACCGCGAGGGCGGGATGTCCAGGTAGCCGCCGTGCACGGCATTCGAGCTCTGGATGTCGCCGCGCGGGATCGGGAAGTCATCACGCTCGATGGGCTTGGCGACGCCCTCGTAGACCGGCACCGGGATGCCGATATGGTCGAAGACGCGTAGCGAGTTCTCGGTGCAGTAGTCGACCGGCACATTGCCATTGACGGTCGTCGCCGCTACCAGCTCGAGGTCCGGATGGAGCGCCGCGAGCATCAGCGCGACGGCATCGTCCGTTCCGGTGTCGACGTCAAGGATCAGTTTCCTGGGCATCCACCGAGTGTAGAGCGCTACTCCCGAGGCTCGTCGAGCCCGAGCCCGAGCCGCTGCGCGACGGCCGCCGCCTCGACCCGATTCGCGACCCCGAGCTTGCCCAGGATGTTCGAGACGTGAACGCTCGCCGTCTTTCGCGTGATGAACAGCTCGTCGGCGATCTGCTGATTGCTCCGGCCTGCGGCGACGAGCCGGATCACCTCAGCCTCGCGGTCGGTCAACCCAAGCGGATCCCGGACGGGCGCGTCATCGCTCGGATGCTCGAGAGCGATCCTCGCCTGGCGCGCCAGGCGCTCGATGTCTGCCACGAGAGGCTCCGCGCCGAGTCGCGTCGCGATCTCGTGCGATGACCGCAACCACCCATTCGCTTGCGCTCGATCGCCCCGACCGGCGATGCGTGCCTCTGCGGCGCGATACCGCGCATAGGCCTCGATAGCCGGCCGATCGCGCGAAGCCCACGAATCGGCGATGGCGTTCCACGCCCACGGATCGGGGACGTCGCGGGCACGACGGATCTCTCCTTCGCACAGCGTGATGACGGCCGCAAGGTACTCGTCCGTTCCGCTCGTGCCGGGCGATCCCGGCTCGAACAGGGCCGAGACCGCGGCGCAGCGCTGCAAGCCGACCACCCTGGCACCCTCGTCACCCGCAGCTCTGGCCGCTGTGACGCCATCCGCCTCCGCCCGGAGCGCGGACCACGCGATCCAAGCCACGGCGGGATCCGGCAGCGCGCGAGGCGTGGGCACGAGGTCCCCGATGGCTCCGTCGATCGCGGCCCGGATGAGCCCGAGTCGACCCTGGAGCATCGCCAGATCGACGATCGCGCCGAGCAGCGCGAGACGCGCCTGACCATAGCCACTCGGTCTGAGCTCGCCCGCGATCCGAACGTGTCCCTCGGCCGCGTCGAAGCGACCCTGGTTCGAATCCACCCGAGCTCGCGCGATGTGGAGCGCGGCGGCCGCCGATCCCACGGGGTCGAGGGCGAGTCCCTCGTCGGCGGAGGCAGCGGCTTCGACCCAGCGTCCGAGGTCGAACTGCCCCTTCGAGGCCGTCGCGAGCAACGCTCCGCCGTATGTGCGGGCGACGCCGAGGCGTTCGGCGACCCGATAGCCCTCGATCGCTGCCGCGAGTGCCTCCTCGGTGCGGCCGACCTCATCGAGCAACGCCGCGAGATTCGCGTGGCCGAGGGCGATCCCCTCGACGCCGCCAAGCTCCTCGGCAAGGCTCAACGCTCCCCGGTAGATCGCGATCCCGCTGTCGGGATCCCCGGTGACGGCCTCGGACCAGCCTAGGACCCCCATGGCGAAGGCCTCTTCGGACGTGGCCGACACCTGGCGTGCCACCGAGATCGCCTCTCTCGCGATGTCTCGTGCACCGATCGGATCGCCCGCGACAAGCCGGAACCCGGCGGCCTGACCCAGCGCGCGAGCTCGAGTGGGCGACGGCGGCGACTCCGGGATGAGCCGAAGGGCTTCGTCGACCGCTGCCTCCGCGGCGATCCGATCACCAGCCTCCCAGAGGAACCACCGGAGCCGGTCGTGGAGGCCGCCCAGTCGCAGCGGGTCGGGACGGCCCGTCGCGATCGCATCGATCTCGGCGGTCGCGATCGCCTCCCGGCCGAGCTCGACCGCTCGACCGTACGCACCGCTCAGCACCGCGCACTCGGCGGCCCGCTGCAGGACGGCGATCCGATCGACGTCGATCGAGTGATCGTCGAGTCGGTCCCAGAGCTCGAGCGCAGCCTCGTGGTGGCGCAACGCCTCGCGGAATGCGTAGACCCGCTCGGCGTCTCGCGCTGCGTCGATGAGCGCCGGGATCGCGCGCTCGGCATCGCGAGCCGCCACCCAGTGATGGGCAAGCTCGGCGGAGGTGACGTCGATCCCGGCGATCTCTCCCCGGCGCTCGAGCTCGCGGCCGAATGCCGCGTGGAGTCGATCACGCTCGCCGATCAGGAGGCTGTCGTACGCGACCTCGGCAAGCAGGGCATGCCGGAATGCGTAGCCACTCGGTCGCCCGTTCGCATCGACCACCTCGACGAGGATCGCGCCCGCGAGCGCGGGTCGCAGCGCGTCGGCGATGGCCGTCTCCGGTCGCTGGAGCACCGCGGCGATGAGCGGATCGTCGACGCGGCGGCCGGCGGCGGCTGTCGCCCGAAGGACATCGCGCGTGGGCTCGGGCAGGTCCGCCATCCGAGCGCCAAGGACATCGCGGAGGCGCTGCGGCAGCCTCCGCCTCGTCGCACCTCCAGACGCGAGCTGCTCGACGAAGAACGGGTTTCCCCCGCTCCGCTCGACGATCGATTCGAGCGACTCGCCGGTCGCCGACGACGCGTCGATCGACCGAACGAGCGTCAACACCTCGGTTCGCCCGAGCGGCTGGAGTTCGATCCGATCGACCCAGTCGTCGAGGTCGATCTCTGCGAGCCATCGCGCGACGGCGCTCCCCGCTTCCAGCTCATCGGTCCGGATCGTCACGACGAACAGCACCGGGGCCTCGCGGAGGTTCCGGGATAGGAACGTGGTGAGGGCGAGGGTGTCCTCGTCGGCCCACTGGACGTCCTCGATCACGACGAGGACGGGGCCGTCGCCGGCGAGACGCTCGATCACGGCAAGGACCGCCTCGAAGAGCCGGCTCGAGCCACCGCGGTCTCGCTCTCCGGCGGGGATCACCCTCCCGCTATTCGGAAGCTCGGGAAGCAGCCGCGAGATCTCGTCGCGCGCGGGTCCGAGAAGCCCGGGGACGCGACCCGGATCCATGGATCGGGTCAGCCGCCGCAGCCACTCGACGTAGGGCGCGTACGGGGCGGATCCGCTGGCGGCCGGTAAGCACGCGCCAGTCAGGACGCTGACGTTCCTGTCGCGCGCGCGGGCCTCGAGCTCCGTTACGAGGCGCGTCTTGCCGATGCCGGCCTCACCGCCGATGACGATCGTCCGGCCGAGCCCCTCACCGGCCCGTTCCAGTGCGTCATCAAGCCGGGCGAGCTCCCCTTCCCGCCCGACCATCGCACCGCGGTCGCCGTCACGAACCACCTCACCGCGGATGATAGGGACGGGCGTCGGCCTGACGTCATGACGCGATCGGCTGGGCGGACGCGGCGACCTGCGCCCGGACCTTGGCGCGAACGCGACACAGCATCGTCCGGGTGGCGCCATCGGTCCTGCCGATCGTCCGGGCGATGGCATGGGCGTCGTACCCCATCGCCGCCAGCGCCAGGGCCTTCTGGTGAACGGGCTCGAGGTCGACGAGGACGTCTTCCAGCTCGTGCATGCGCTCGGATCCGACGATGACGTCCTCGGGCGAAGCAGGGTCGTCGGATCGCTCGAGGGCGCGGTACGGGCGCGTCGCGACCGAGCGACGACGCCCCGCGCTCATCGCCAGGTTGTGACCGACGCGATGGAGCCAGGCTGCCGGATCGTCAGGGAAGCGCCCGGCGTTCGCCTCGACCGTCAGTCGCAGGAAGGCATCCTGGACGAGGTCCTCGGCGAGCGCCGCATCCCGGGTGACGCTCGTGAGGTAGCGGTGTAGCGACGGCCGATTCGATTCGTAGGCAGATTCCACGTACGCGGATGCCAGGCCATCGCAGGCTGGGTCGGTGTCCATCGATCGCCCCATGTGCTCGGCCGGCGGGATGCCGGCCATGGGGCGACGCTCGTTCTAAGTCGGGTGACGGCACATCGGGCGCGAGCCGCATCTTCGAGCGCTGGGACTGGTGCGTCCCTAAGTCATGGCGACCGGACAGGAGAGACCGGGTCGCTCCTCCGAAAGAGCGACCCGGTCGGTGCGGGTGATGCGCTGGGTCGGCTCAGTCGCGCCGGATGTTGCCTCGGATCTCACCCGCCGGGTACGTGACGCTGTGGACGTTCACGTAGGTCGCGCCGTTCCGCATGGCGCGTACGAGCTCGGCGAACTCGCCGGCCGCGATGCCGCGGT
>Ga0111538_10015531_pt1 | contig 10011 bp, 8 predicted proteins | sample SoiMethybrSBSTD1_FD_79669 | JGI IMG/M metagenome (GOLD analysis project Ga0111538, IMG submission 79669) | Bulk soil microbial communities from a Populus tree surrounding site in Tennessee, USA - Soil MetaG P. TD hybrid SBSTD1 (version 2)... | ecosystem: Environmental > Terrestrial > Soil > Tree... | reverse complement strand
GGAGAGGTCCCACGATCGCGATCGCCAATGGGCACAGCGCTATCTCGCGGTGCACGAGGTGGAAAAAAGCTTTGCCGGCCGCAAGGTGGTCAAAGGCGTGAGCCTCTACCTGCGGCCGGGCGAGGCGGTGGGGCTGCTCGGGCCCAACGGTGCCGGCAAGACCACGGTGTTCTACATGATCACCGGCCTGGTCAAAGCCGACCACGGCCGCATCGAGCTCGACGGGCACGACATTACCGGCCTGCCGATGTACCAGCACGGGCGGCTCGGCATCGGCTACCTGCCGCAGGAGGCCTCGATCTTCCGCGGGCTCAATGTCGAGCAGAACATCCGCGCCATTCTCGAGCAGGTCGAGCCCGACCGCCGCAAGCGCGAGGCCGAGCTCGACGCGCTGCTCGACGAATTCAACATCACGCATCTGCGCAAGACGCCGACCATCGCGCTGTCGGGCGGCGAGCGGCGGCGCGTCGAGATCGCGCGCGCCCTGGCCAGCCGGCCGGCCTATATGCTGCTCGATGAGCCGTTCGCCGGCATCGACCCCATCGCGGTCGGCGACATTCAGGCGCTGGTGCGCCACCTGACGGGGCGCGGCATCGGCGTCCTCATCACCGACCACAACGTCCGCGAGACGCTGGGCCTGACCGACCGGGCCTATATCATCTATTCCGGTCAGGTCCTGATGGAAGGCAATACCTCCGACATCGTCAACGACCCGGAGGTGCGGCGCCTCTACCTCGGCCAGGAATTCCGGCTCTGAGGCTGGTCCGAATACGCGTAAAGCATCCCGAATCGCGGCGCTTGCGGCTTGGGTGAGCCGGCTTTGGCGCGGAAAAAGCCGTATCCGTAGAATCCGTTAAGGACAGGCGGCACGAACCGGTATACACCGGCGCAAGAACCGGATAAGCAAGAACCGGACCAGTTCAGGCAACGCGATGGCTCTTTCTCAAAAACTTGAGATGCGGCAGAGCCAAGCGCTCGTCATGACGCCGCAGCTGATGCAGGCCATCAAGCTGTTGCAGCTCTCCAGCCTAGACTTGGCGGCCTATGTGGAGACGGAGCTTGAGCGCAACCCGCTGCTCGAGCTGCCGGCCGATGACGATGGCGCCGCCGAGCCGCCCGCGCCCGATCAGGCCGAGCACAATGCCGCCGAGGCGGCCACTGACTGGTTCAAGCAGGATCTGGAGACGAGCCGCTCGGCCATCGAGCAGCGCCTCGACACCGACCTGGAAAACGTCTTCCCGGACGACGGCGAGGCGCCGGCGCGGCAGAGCCTGGCGGAGCCGGTCGGCTATTCCGAATGGAGCAGCGTGGGGACCGGCGGCCGCGACGGCGACTACAACCTCGAAGCCTTCGTGTCGGCGGAAACCACGTTGGCCGGCCACCTCTCCGAGCAGCTCCTGCTCACCGTGGCCGATCCGGTCCGCCGCATGATCGGGCAGCATTTGATCGATCTGGTTGACGACGCCGGCTACCTGACGGGCGACTGCGCTGCCGTGGCCGAGAAGCTGGGCGCACCGCTGGTCGCGGTCGAGGCCGTCCTGAGCATCGTGCAGAGCTTCGACCCGCCCGGCATTGGCGCGCGCAACCTCACCGAGTGCCTCGCCATCCAGCTCAAGGAGCGCAACCGGTTCGATCCTGCCATGCAGGCACTGGTCGCGCACCTGGAACTGGTGGCCAAACGCGACTTTCCCGCCCTGAAGAAGGTTTGCGGCGTCGACGACGAGGACCTCGTCGACATGATCGCGGAAATCCGCCAGCTCAATCCCAAGCCCGGCCACGCCTTCGGCTCCACCACGGTGCAGCCGATCGTGCCCGACGTGTTCGTGCGGCCATCGCCCGATGGCGGCTGGCTGGTCGAGCTCAATTCCGACACGTTGCCCAAGGTGCTCATCAATCAGAGCTACTATGCAGAAGTTGCCCGCACGGCCAAGAAGGACACCGAGAAGACCTATCTGGCCGAATGCCTGCAAACCGCGACCTGGCTGGTGCGCGCCCTCGACCAGCGCGCCCGCACCATCCTGAAAGTCGCAATGGAAATCGTGCGCCAGCAGGACGGCTTCTTCGCGCACGGCGTCCAGCATTTGCGGCCGCTCAACCTGCGCACCGTCGCCGACGCCATCTCGATGCACGAGTCGACGGTGTCCCGCGTCACCGCCAACAAGTACATGGCGACCAGCCGTGGCATTTTCGAGCTAAAATATTTCTTTACGTCGGCGATCGCCTCGGCCGACGGCGGGGAGGCGCATTCGGCCGAATCGGTGCGCCACCGGATCAAGCAGCTCATCGACGCGGAAGATCCGGCCGACGTCCTGTCCGACGATACGATCGTGGAGAAGCTGCGTGCCGCCGGCATCGACATCGCACGCCGCACCGTGGCCAAATACCGCGAAGCGATGCGCATCCCCTCTTCGGTGCAGCGTCGGCGAGAAAAGCAGGCCTCCCTTGACGTCGCGAGCGGAGCGGCGCAGCATTTTTGAGTTCGATCTATTGACAGCGCTGCCGAGAGCGGAGGACGGGCGATGCCTATTCGTATCTCGGGAAAGAACATCGATGTCGGCGAGGCGTTGCGCGCGCGCGTCAATGCGCGGATCGCCGATGCCATGGGCAAGTTTTTCGACGGTGGCTATTCCGGGCACGTGACGGTCGGCAAAGAGGGGTTCGGGTTCCGCACCGAATGCACCGTCCACCTCGATTCGGGCATCACGCTGCAGGCCGAAGGCATGGCGGCCGACGCCTATGCCAGCGCCGACCAGGCGGCGATTCGCATCGAGAAGCGGCTGCGGCGCTACCATCGCCGGCTCAAGCATCGGCCGGTCTCGCGCGTCGACGGCATGCCGTCGGAACTTGCGCCCGATATCGAGGCGCCGAGTTATGTCATCGCCGCGCCCGAGCACGAGGATAGCGATGGTACCGATGCGTTCAATCCCGTCATCATTGCCGAATCGACAACCACGCTGAAGCAGCTTTCGGTACGTGAAGCCGTGATGGAACTCGACATGACCGGGGCCCGAGTCGTGGTGTTCCGCCACGCCAGTCACGGTCGAGTCAATCTGGTCTACCGCCGCACCGATGGTCATATCGGCTGGATCGACCCGCCGCCCATGAGCAACGCGTAGGCATGATCGCGAAAGGGGGATCCCGGTGTCTAAGAAAAGATTTTGTTCGCCAGAAGGCCAGAATGGGAGGCCGATCTGGCGATAGGCCATGCCGCCCGAAGGTGCCATTGACGACATGGCACGCTCTCCCTATGGTCCGCGGCCTTTCGCGCCGGCCAAGACGTGCCCGCCGACATTCGGACTCCTGAACCCATGCTGCTCAGCGATCTCGTCGCGCCGAATGCGGTGATTCCGGCGCTCAAGGTCAACAGCAAGAAGCAGGCGCTCCAGGAGCTGGCGGCGCGCGCCGCCAAGCTTACCGGGCAAGCTGAGCGCACCATTTTCGAGATCCTGCTCCAGCGCGAGAAGCTGGGATCGACCGGCGTCGGCAACGGCATCGCCATACCGCATGGCAAGCTGCCCAAACTCGAGCACCTGTTCGGCCTGTTCGCGCGGCTGGATCGCCCGGTGGAGTTCGAGGCGCTCGACGGCCAGCCGGTCGATCTCATCTTCCTGCTGCTCGCACCGGAAGCGGCCGGCGCCGATCATTTGAAAGCGCTGGCGCGGGTCGCTCGACTGTTGCGCGATCCAGAAGTCGCACGCAAGCTGCGGGAGTCCCGCGACGCCGAAGCCCTCTACGCGGTTCTCATGCTGGAGCACGCCACCGGCAGCTGACGCGCTCCGCCGCAATGCTGCCATGCGGTCATGCCGCGGCAAAATGCCCAGGTCTCGACATTTGGTGCCTTCCGCCGTAAGTCGGCTAGCCGCAGTCGGCTAGCCGCCGTTTGACAATTTCAGGCTGGCTGGCAAGGTGTTTTGGGCGGAAATACGTCGCGTTCGTATAGCAGGGGGAAACATCATGGTGCCCCGCAGGTTATTCCTGACCCTGGTCTCGTCGCTGTGCTGGCTCGGGTTGCCGGCCACAATACATGCGCAGGAATGGCCGCAGCGTCCGCTGCGGATTATCGTGCCCTATGCGGCGGGCGGGAACTCGGATCTCATGGCGCGCATCGTCGCGCAGCGCCTCGCCGAATCCTTGAAACAGCAAGTCGTCGTTGAGAACCGCCTCGGCGCCAACGGCGCGCTGGCGACCGAAGCCGTCGCCCGCTCCTCGGCCGACGGGTACACGTTGCTGTGGGCGGTGCTGCCTCCGCTGGTCATTCAGCCGACCATCGCGAAAACGGCATACGATCCGATTAAGGATTTTGTGCCGATCACGGCGGTCGGCACCAATCCGTTCGTGCTGGTCGTCAACAAGAGTCTGCCAGCCAATACTGTCGCCGAATTCGTCAGCTATGTCGGTGCCCGCCCCAACCAGCTCGCTTATGCGGTGGGTACGATCGGCAGCGTCACGCATCTGGCGATGGCGTTGTTCCTCAAGCGCGCGGGACTGGAAATGATCGGCGTGACCTACCGCGGCAATGCCCCGGCGCTCGCCGATGTGGTGGCCGGCCAGGTCCCGACGATGTTCTCCAATCTGTCCGACGCGCTGGCGCACCTGGACGGCCCCGCCATTCGCGTGCTGGCCGTGTCGAGCAAGCAGCGGGCCGCACAGATCCCCGACGTGCCGACCATCGCCGAGTCCGGATTTCCAGGTTACCACATGATCACCTGGAACGGCCTGATGGCACCCGCCGGCACGCCCAAGCCGATCATCGACCGCATCGCGAAGGAGGTGGTCGCAGCCGTCAAGGATGCGAAATTCTCCGAACGCCTCGTCACGTTCGGTGTCGACCCGCTCGGCAACCGGCCCGACGAGTTCGCCGCCATGATCGCGTCCGACATCCCGCAATGGTCGGAAGCGGTACGCACCGCCGGGCTCAAGCCTCAATAGAATGGCGCCGAAACCGCAAGCACCCTGCATGATGTCTCACTCCCAGCGGCCGATCCTCATTGCCGGCGGCGGTCCGGTCGGCGTCATCGCCGCGCTCGCGCTGGCGCGGCAGGACATTCCGGTACAGCTGTTCGAAGCGGAAAATCGCGTCAGCGACGCGCCGCGCGCCGCCACCACGCATCCGGCGACGCTGGAAATGCTGAGCGACCTCGGCCTCGTCGACGAGGTCATCCACCGCGGCCTGATCGCGCGAAGATTCCAGTTCTGGGACCGCGCCTCGCGCGAGCTGATCGCCGAATTCGATCACGCGGTGCTCGAAGGCGACACGGCGTTTCCTTTCATCGTGCAGTGCGAGCAGCACAAGCTGGCCAATATGGCGCTCGAACGGTTGCGCGCCTATCCGCACGCCGACGTGCAGTTCTCGGCGCGCGTCACGTCGGTGGTGCCGCTGGAAGATCGGGTCGACATCACGGTCAAGACCGCCGCCGGATCGCGCACCGTGAGCGGCGGCTACCTGATCGGCGCCGACGGCGGGCGCTCCACCGTGCGCAAGGCGCTGGGCATCGAGTTCGAAGGTTATACGTTTCCGGAACGTTTCCTGGTCCTGACCACGCCATTCGATTTCGGCGCCGTCGGCACTTGGTGCAAGCGCAACTATTTCTCCGATCCCAACGAGTGGGCGTCGCTGTTCAAGGTCGCCGGCGACGACGGAAGCGGTCTATGGCGCGTGGTGTTCCCCACCCGCCCGCACGAGACCAATCAGCAAGCTCTCAACGAGGAGGCAGTCCAGCGGCGGCTGCACAAGTTCTTCCCGCGCACCGGGCCGTATCCGGTGGTCCACCGCAACCTCTATCACGTTCACCAGAGAGTCGCGGCGGCGTTCCGCAAAGGCCGCGCATTCCTGGCGGGCGATGCCGCGCATATCAACAATCCGATCGGTGGGCTGGGGCTCAACTTCGGCATCCACGATGCTGTCGAGCTCACCGCCCTTCTCGGCCGCGTCATCCGCCGCGAGGCGCCGGCCGACGTGCTCGACCAATACGAGCGGCGACGTCGCCCGTTGAATATCGAATACGTGCAGCAAGAGACGATCGCCAACAAACGCCGCATGGAGGAAAAGGACCCGGCCGTGCGCGCGGCCAATTTCCAGGCGTTGCGCAATATCGCGGCCTACCCGGCCAACCACCGCGCCTACTTGCTGCGCAGCTCGTTGCTTGAAAGCGTCCGCAGGGACACCGTTCCGTCGGGGGAACGGCAACACTTTTTGTGGCCAGCCAGCACGCACACCGGATCGCGCGCAGGCGAGGCATGCGCTGACAAATGTCTTTAGGTTTTTTGCCAAGACGTGACGCAGCCGCATTCGTCACCGTCGGGGCTTGATCCGGCAGTCCACCGTGCTCAGTCGACTATGCAGTCCTGATGGATGCGCGGGTCACGCCCGCGCATGACGAGCGGAAAACCGCTTAGTGGACGCTGACGGTTTCCAGCTCCTGACTCCAGGCGTTGGCGATCGCCGCCTCACGGCTGTCGGTCAGCATGATCGGCGTGCCGTCAGCGGCATGCAGCGCGAACAATTGCAACCCCGGCTGCAGCACCGGCGCCTGCGGAAACATCGTCTGCACGTCCTCGGAGCGGATCGCCTTCACGTAGGCGATCTTGCCGTCCCCGAGGGTGGCGAGCGCTTCGGGAGAGATTCTTGTATTGAGCGTCATGGCCCTCGACTCCTTTCGTTGGTCCCTTTGCTCGGTCGAGTCCTCATGTAGACCGTCACTCGTGGTCGCTGATGCTGATGGTCTTGATCGTGCGCTGCGGCTCCGGCCGCACCAGATCGATCGACAACAGCCCGTTCTTGAGGTCCGCACTCAGGACCTGCATCCCGTCGGCCAGCACGAACGTGCGCTGGAACTGACGCGCCGCAATGCCGCGGTGCAGGTACTGGTGGGACTTGTCGTCCTGCTGCTTGCCGCGGATGACGAGCTGGCTTTCCTCCACCGTCACGTCGAGCTGATCGCGGGTGAAGCCTGCGACCGCAAGCGTGATGCGCAGCCGCTCCGGGCTATCCTGATCGCGCGCAATGCGCTCGATGTTGTAAGGCGGATAGCCGTCGGCAGCCCGGGTCACTCGATCGAGAGCACGCTCGATGTCGTCGAAACCGAGGAGGAACGGACTTGAAAGCGACGGTACGCGGGACATTCAAAGCCCTTTCGAAAGCGACTTTGATGGGGCCCTTTGCAGGCGCCCCGACCGTCCGGCAATCGTGCCGGCCGGCTCGGCATCAAATATGGGGAGCCCGGGTTAAGGGTTCAAGAATCGCTCATGGCGAATGGCCAATAGCGAGTAGCGAATAGTGAAGGAAAACAACGGCCTATCAGGACGGCCCTGTTCCCCATTCGCTATTCGCCAGTCGCCATTCGCTATTGATTGGCGCGCTCGAACTGCCGCAGCAGGTCGTTGCCCCGCCGCACCGCCGCATCGAGCGCCCCTTTGGCTGATTTCTTCCCCCAAAAAGCCTGTTCCAGTTCGTCCTCGATCACGTCGCGGATGAGCAGGAACGAGCCGAGGCGTGACCCTCGCGAGTTGGCCGTAGGCTGGCGCAGCACGAGTTGCTCGATGGCGATGTCGGTGCCGGGATTGCGGTCGTAAAAGCCTTGGGCGCGGGAGAGCTCGTAAGCCTTGCGGGTGATCGGCACATAGCCGGTGTTCTGGTGCCACCAAGCCTGCAGGCCGGGCCGCGACAGGAACGAGAAGAAGCGCGCTACGCCCCGGTATTCGGCCTCGGTCCGTCCCTTGAGCACCCACAGAGTCGCGCCCCCGATGATGGAATTCTGCGGCACGCCCGCCACGTCGGCCCAGTAAGGCAGCATGCCGTAGCCAACCTCGAACTTGGCATTGGCCAGGATGTTGGTGCGAATCCCGGACGAGCCCAGATACATGGCGCACTCGCTCGAGTGAAACTTCCCTTCTGCCCGGTTGGCGCGTCCGCCGTAATCGAAGATTTTCGTCTTCTGCCATTCCGCCAAAGCCGCGATGTGGCGGATCACGGTGGCATTGTTGATCGTGAGCTCGGTGTCGAGGCCACCAAAGCCGTTTTGGTTCGTGGCGATCGGCAGGTTGTGATAGGCGGAAAAATTCTCGATGTGAATCCACGACGGCCATTCGCTGGAGAAGCCGCAGCGCACACCGGCCTCGGTCAGCCTGCGGCCGGCGGCCTCCATGTCGGTCCAGGTCTGCGGCGGCTTGTCCGGGTCGAGACCAACCGCCTGAAATTGATCCTTGTTGTAGTAGAGGATCGGACTGGAGCTGTTGAACGGAAACGACAGCAGGTTGCCGGCAAGATCCGTGTAGTAGCTGGAGATGGCCGGCAGATAGGCGGCGGGATCGAAGTCTTCGCCCTGGTCGCGCATCAGTTGGTAGACCGGATAGATCGCGCCCTTGGCGGCCATCATGGTGGCGGTGGCGACCTCGACCACCTGCACGATGGGCGGCTGCTGGCGCGTGCGCAGCGCCACGATCGCGGCCGCCAGGGTCTCGCTGTAGGAGCCCTTGTACACCGGAACGATCTGGTATTCGGACTGGCTGGCGTTGAAGTCGCTGACGAGCCGTTCGAGCTGGCGGCCGCGCTCGCCCTGCATGGCGTGCCACCATTGAATCTCGACCGTGGCTCGCGCCTGGCCGGCAAGAACCGCGAGCCACGCCGCGGCGGCTGCGACAACGCACCGGGCCGACATTCAAGCTCCCCTGGCGAGCTCAGGCCCGATTTTCAGGCGAATCGACCCCAACCCAGCCCGCTTTCGTTATTCTCTGTCGCTTACTCTAGAACGGCGCGCGCGGCGGTGAAAAGGGGCGCCGCGGCGAGTCTTCGGAAAAACCTCACTGGTTGGCCTTTTCGAACTGCCGCAGCATCTGATTCCCGCGCCGGACGGCGGCATCCAGCGCCGCCTTGGCGGTCTTTCGTCCGGCAAAGGCGTGCTCCAGCTCGTCCTCGATGACGTCGCGGATCAGGACGAACGAGCCGATGCGCAAGCCCCGCGAATTCTCGGTCGGAGGCTTGAGCGTCGTCTGTTCGATCGAAATGTCGGTGCCGGGATTGCGATCGTAGAAGCCCTGCATACGCGTCAGATCGTAGGCCGCGCGCGTGATCGGCAAATAGCCGGTCACCTGATGCCACCACGCCTGCACGCCCGGGCGCGACAGATAGGAGAAGGACTTTGCGGCGCCGCGATATTCGGCCTCCGGCCGCCCCTTGAGCACCCACAGGGTGGCCCCGCCGATGATCGAGTTCTGCGGCGCGCCCGGCACATCGGCCCAGTACGGCAGCATGCCGTAGCCGACGTCGAACTTGGCGTTGGCGAGAATCTCCGCCCGCGCCGCCGAGGTGCCCAGGAAGATCGCGCACTCGCCGCTCTGGAACTTGCCGTCGGCGCGGGTCTCCCGCCCGCCATAATCGAAGACGCGGGTCTTCTGCCACTCGGCGAGCTTGGCGATGTAGCGCACCACGGCGTCGTTGTTGATGGTGAGCTCGGTGTCCAGCCCGGCGAAGCCGTTTTGGCGGGTGGCAATGGGGAGGTTGTGCAAAGCCGAGAAATTTTCGATGTGGATCCAGGACGGCCAGTGCGTGGTGAGCCCGCAGCGCACGCCGGCCGCGCGCAACTTGCGGCCCGCCTGCTCGATCCCGGGCCAGGTCTGCGGCGGCCGGCCGGCGTCGAGCCCGGCCTTCCGGAACTGGCCTTTGTTGTAATAGAGGATCGGCGTCGAGACGTTGAACGGGAACGACAGCATGTTCCCGGACATGTCGGTATAATAGCCGGTGACGGCCGGAATATACGCGTTCGGATCGAACGCCTCGCCCTGGTCGTGCATGAGCTCGAACACCGGATAGATCGCACCCTTGGCCGCCATCATGGTGGCGGTCGCCACTTCCGACACCTGGAGGATGGTCGGCTGCTGGCGATTGCGCATGGCCATGATGGCGGACGCAAGGGTCTCGTTGTACAGGCCCTTGCTGCTGGGCACGATCTTGTAGTCGGGCTGGGAGTCGTTGAAGTCGGCGGACAGCTTGTCCAGCAGCCGGGCGACCTCGCG
>Ga0111538_10015530_pt1 | contig 10011 bp, 9 predicted proteins | sample SoiMethybrSBSTD1_FD_79669 | JGI IMG/M metagenome (GOLD analysis project Ga0111538, IMG submission 79669) | Bulk soil microbial communities from a Populus tree surrounding site in Tennessee, USA - Soil MetaG P. TD hybrid SBSTD1 (version 2)... | ecosystem: Environmental > Terrestrial > Soil > Tree... | reverse complement strand
GTGTGCCCGTGTTCTTCGAAATACTTCAAAAATGCTTCGCGAATTTCGTTACCAGTCATGTCGATTCGAGTTTAGCATTCGTCCCCGTCATCCGTGTACTGCGCCGCCCGGCGCACTTTTTCGCTCACCAATTCAAACTCAAACCCCTGCCGCAACAGGTGGTCGAACAAGCTCTTCGTCTCCGCTCGCGTCTTTGGCCGGCCGCGCAGGCGAATGCGTTTTTCAATCGCGCGATCGATGAGCTGCTCTTCCGGAGTTTCGGCGTAGACGAGCTCGAGCGCTTGGTCGGCGACGGCGCTCTCCACCTGCTTGAGTTTCAGGTCGCGTTGGAGCCGGCGGCGGCCGATTGGCCGTTGTTTGACTTTCGAAGACGCATAACTGAAGGCAAACCGCTCGTCGTCGAGGTAGCCGTACTCGCGCAGACGCGCGATCACAGTCTCGACAATCGACTTATTTCCCCTCACACCCCTTCCTTGCATCAGCCGCTCGCGCAACTCCGCGACAGACCGCGGTTTCGCCGCCAAAAGCTTGACGGCGCGCTCAAAAGTCTTGCGGCGAAGTTCGTCTGACACCGAGCGCCAAGCTTAATCGCATCGGGAAGAAAACGGAACACGCCTGATCTAAAATGCACGCCATGGATGGACTGCTGGTTATCGACAAGGCCGCGGACATGACTTCGCACGACGTAGTCGCCGGCGCCCGACGCATTCTGAAGGAGCGGCGCATCGGTCACACGGGCACACTCGATCCGTTTGCCACCGGCGTTTTGCTGGTGCTGGTTGGCAGAGCCACGAGACTCGCGCAGTTTTTGAGCGGAGCGGACAAGGAGTACGACGCGATCATTCGCCTGGGTTATGCAACCGACACCGGTGATCGAACTGGAAATCCGATTCCTGGCCCAAACGCTTCGACCGGTAAAACTCGCTTCAGCGGTTGGACTGAAGCAGAGATCGAGCAAGCGCTCGCGAGTTTGCGTGGCTGGATCGATCAGGTGCCGCCAATGTATTCGGCGAAGAAGATCGGCGGCAAGAAACTCTACGAACTCGCGCGGCGCGGTGAAGAAGTCGAACGCGAAGCGGTCCACGTTTGCATACACGAGTTCGAAGCGATCAGGCCCGAAGGCCAGCTCGTAAAAGATAACCAGGACGGCACGTTCGACGTCCACGTGCACGTCGTCTGTTCAGCGGGGACCTATGTGCGCACCCTCGCCGAGGACTTCGGAAAACGTCTGTCCGTTGGCGCACACTTAGCCGAGCTGAGGCGTACACGGGTTGGTGATTTTAGTGTCACGAATGCTGTGACCCTGGAACAACTGAAGACGGGTTTTGGCGAAGAGGCAATAGGGACCATCATGCTCCGTCCGAGCGCGGCACTCTCGCGCCTGCCTTTCGTGCATCTAAGTGCTGACGACGTGCGACGAGCCCGTAACGGAATGGAGGTGAAAGTTGGGGAAACTTCGTGGGCCGACGGCGAGAAAGTGAAGATGTGCGACGATAGCGATCACCTGATAGCCATCGGCGATTTCGACGCGACGACAAAGCGCCTGCATCCAAGCGTGGTGCTTGCCTGATCTTTGTCCTCTCGCGTACCTCCCCCGTACTTCACGAAAGTTGATCTGGCGTAGTAAATCGTTGTGCTATACTGGCCTCCCAAGGAAGCACGCGTACGATTCGCTTCCCAAACAGTGTTCCCACCGCGACTTCCTTTTGAAACGATCATTGAGAAAGCATGCTTCGAGGACGTAGCTCATGCTTACGCGCGTATGAGACGTATCACGAGGCTTTGACGAACGAAATAAACCGCAGTTCCCCGACGCAAAGAGCGGTTACCGATACATAGCGTGGCCTCTCCCCACACGCTGTCCAATGCGCGAAGCCGAAGAGGTTCCAAAGGCTATGCAAGAGCAGGATGGCAACAAGAAATTCAACATCAGTGAACGTTTGGAAGATCTGCGCCGCGAGCACGAAGCGCTGCGCTGGGAAGGATCTTTCCGAGACTACTTCGAGCTGGTCGCCCAAAACCCCCGTATCGCACAACTCTCGCATGCCCGCATAAACGACATGGTTCATGCGGCCGGTGTCGAACGGCTTAACGAGGGCACACAACACGAGGTCCTCTCGTACAACTTCTTCTCCGGCGAACTTTTTGGCATCGAAGAGCCCATAGCCAGAATTGTCGAGTACTTCAAGTCAGCCGCACAGCGACTTGAAGTTCGCAAGCGCATCCTGCTCTTAATGGGACCAGTCGGCGGCGGCAAATCAACCATCGTAAACATGCTAAAGCGCGGTCTCGAAGAATGGACCCGCAATGAAGGCGGCGCCGTTTACGCGATCAAAGATTGCCCGATGCACGAAGAGCCGTTGCATCTGATTCCGCACCAGCTTCGTGCGGAAGTCGAAAAGCTGTACGGCATCTACATCGAAGGCGATCTTTGTCCGCAATGCCGTTACGCGCTCGAGAAAACTTACGGTGGACGCCACGAAGACGTGAAAGTTCATCGCGTTGCTTTCTCGGAGAAAGAGCGCGTCGGTATCGGCACTTTTTCACCCAGCGATCCGAAATCCCAGGACATCACGGAACTCACGGGATCGATCGATCTCTCGACGATCGGCGAGGTCGGCGTTGAATCAGATCCGCGCGCGTACCGTTTCGACGGCGAGTTGAATATCGCCAACCGCGGTTTGATGGAATTCGTCGAGATGCTGAAGGTTGACGAGAAGTTTCTCTACAGCCTGCTGACGCTCTCGCAGGAACAGAGCATCAAGACCGGGCGCTTCGCCATGATTTATGCGGACGAAGTAATCCTTTCACACTCGAACGAGAACGAGTACATCGCTTTTGCCGGCAACCGAAAGTCGGAAGCGTTGCAAGACCGCATCATCCTGGTGAAAGTTCCCTACAACCTCCGCGTCTCGCAGGAAGAAAGGATTTACGACAAGCTGTTGCATCAGTCGGAAGCGCTGCGCAACGTTCACCTCGCGCCAAACACGTTGAGAGTCGCCGCGATGTTTGCCGTCATGACGCGGCTTGAAGAACCAAAACGCCAAAACGTCGACATCGTGAAGAAGATGAAGCTTTACGACGGCGAAGACGTCGAGGGTTACAAGTCGAAAGACGTGCGCGAGTTGAAAGAAGAGACGGTCCGTGAAGGCATGGACGGGATCTCGCCGCGTTACATCATCAATCGCCTCTCGAGTGCGCTCGTTCGCGACGGCGTCACGTGCATCAATCCGATCGATGCCCTCCGCGCAATCAAAGACGGCTTTGAGCAGCACACGGGCATCAGCAGCGAACAGCGCGAACGTTATCTGAACCACATCTCGCAGGCGCGCAAGGAGTACGACGAACTGGCGAAGATCGAGGTGCAGCGCGCGTTTGTCTACTCGTTTGAAGAGATGGCCCGCACGATGTGCAACAACTATCTCGATAATGTTGAGGCGTTCTGCAACAAGGAACGAATCAAAGATCCAATCACCGAAGAAGAGATGGATCCGGACGAGCAGTTAATGCGCTCGATTGAAGAGCAGATCGGCATTTCCGAAAATGCGAAGAACACCTTCCGCCAGGAGATCCTGATCCGAATCAGCTCTTATGCGCGCAAAGGCAAGCCGTTTGAATACAACTCGCACGAACGGTTGAAGGAAGCGATCGAGAAGAAGATCTTTGCGGACTTGAAAGACGTCGTGAAGATCACAACATCGGCCAAGACGCCGGATCCCGATCAGCTGCGTCGCATCAACGAAGTAGTTGACCGGCTCGTGAAAGAGCACGGATATTGTCCGGTGTGCGCCAACGAACTGCTAACTTATGTAGGAACGTTGCTGTCACGCTAGATTTGCGCCACAGATAACACGCCTTACGCGGATGGATGAGGAAACGTTACTGGATCGCGGGAGCTATCACACTCGGCGTTGCCGCTAAGTTGCTCCTGCGTCCACGTGACGCGGACTGGAACCGCAACCGCCACGTCATTTTTCATTCCGAGCACTCTCGCTTTGTCGACGTCGACGGCGTTCGGGTTCACTACCAGGAAGCTGGCGCTCGAAACGCGCCCGCGCTGGTGTTGATTCACGGTTTCGCCTCGTCAACACTCGTTTGGAGCAAAGTCTTCCTGCGACTCGCGGCCGCCGGCTTTCACGTCATCGCCGTCGACATGCTGGGGTTTGGCTACTCCGGCAAACCGCGTAACGGCGAATACACGATCGCCGGACAGGCCGGAATCCTGATCGGCCTGCTGGATCGCCTGAACATCAAACGCGCGACTTTCGTCGGCAGCTCCTACGGCGGCGCAGTCGCCGCGACTTGCGCGCTCGATTATGCGCATCGCGTCTCGAAACTAGTCCTGATCGGGACCGTCAACAACAACCAGCCTCTCAATTACAAACTAATGCGCGTGTTTAGTTCGCCGGTGTTTGGCGACGTCGTGTCGCCGCTGTTGATCGGCTCGCGCCGTTTGCTGCGACGGCGGATGAAGCGAGTTTACGATCGTCACGAATGGGTGCTCGACGAACGGCGCGTCGATGCTCGTCATTTGCCGTTGCGCGCGTCAGGCACGCAGCGCGCGATCATTCGCACGGTGCGCGGCTGGGACGCGGAACGCATCTCGCGCGAAGCGCATCTGATTAAACAGCCGACGCTGCTGCTCTGGGGTGAAAACGATTGCGAGATTCCACTCGCCGACGGCGAACGGTTGCACGAACTGATCCCCGGATCGCGTTTGATTGTGTTTCTCAACTGCGGTCACATCCCGCACGAGGAATACCCGGAGGAATTCACAGGAGTCGTCGCAGACTTTTGCGGATGAAGTTTTATGTCTATCCAACGCAACGACTGGTCACTGCAACGCAAAGGCATCATCGATCAGGAGCGCCATAAGGATCGCGTCAAAGAAGCGATCCGCAAGAACCTCGGATCGATCGTCTCTAACGAAGCCATCATCCTCTCCGACGGCAAGCGCACCGTTAAAGTTCCGATCAAAGCTCTCGACGAGTACAAGTTTCGCTTCAACTATCAAAAGTCGAAACACGTCGGCCAGGGCGACGGCAAAACGCGCGTCGGCGACGTCATCGGTCGCGAGAGTCGCGGCGGTGGAAGCGGCACTGGCGGCGGACAGGCCGGACAGGAAGCAGGCACCGATTACTACGAAGCGGAAGTCAACATCGACGAGATCGCCGCGTTGATCTTCGAGGACCTTCAGCTTCCGTATCTCGAGGAGAAGGCGAAGAAAGCGGTCCAGTCGCGCAAGACGCAGTTCAACGAGATCCGCCGCACGGGAGTGATCGCCAACCTCGACAAGCGCCGCATGATTCTCGAAAACATTCGTCGCAACGCGCGCGAAGGCAATCCCCGCTTTGGCGACATCAAGAAGGAAGACCTGCGCTTCAAGACGTGGGAAGAAGTGATGCGCTACGAGTCGAACGCGGTAGTGATCGCGATGATCGACGTTTCCGGTTCGATGGGCGAGTTTAAGAAGTACATCGCGCGCAGTTTTTACTTCTGGATGGTCCGCTTTTTGAGGACGAAGTACGACAACGTCGACATCGTCTTCATCTCGCATCATACCGAGGCGAAGGAAGTCACCGAGGAACAGTTTTTCACGCAGGGTGAGTCGGGCGGAACGGTCGTGTCGTCTGCTTATCAGCTCGCGCTCGACATCATCAAGCAACGTTACCGGCCTGCCGATTGGAACATCTACCCGTTTCACTTCTCCGACGGCGACAACTATTACTCTGATAACGAAGAGGCCGTGCGGCTCGCCGACGAACTGATCTCGACGTGCAACCTGTTTGGTTACGGCGAGATTGGCGAGGAAGGTTCGTCGAGTTACCGGCGATCGTCGGGAGCGCTGCTGTCGATCTTCAGCGATCGTTTGCACAACAAGGATCGGTTTGTCGGCGTCCGTATCGACGACAAGGAAGACGTGTATCCGGCGTTGAAGCAGTTTTTTGGCAGGCGGGGGTTGGACACGCCCGGCATTTCAACGGTTTCGGTGATTAAGTGATGGAAGACCGGGAAATCAGAGAACTGGAAGCGGCAGTCGAGCAGATCTGGCAAATCGCCCAGGGTTTCGGGCTGGATCCTTATCCGACGAATTTCGAAATCGTGCCGGCGACGGTGATGTACGAGGTGGGCTCCTACGCGCTGCCCGGGCGCTACTCTCACTGGACGTTCGGCAAGGCTTATCACCGCATGAAGACGATGTACGACTTCGGACTTTCGAAAATCTACGAAGTCGTCATCAACACCAATCCGTCCTACGGTTTTCTGCTCGAAACCAACAGTCCGATCCAGAACAAGATGGTGATCGCGCACGTGTTGGGCCACGTCGATTTTTTCAAGAACAATACGTACTTCTCGAAAACGAACCGGCGCATGGTCGAGAGTGTTTCGACTCACGCGCAGCGGATGATGGAGTATGAGTTCAAGCACGGCCGCAAGACCGTCGAGCGTTTTCTTGATGCGGTGCTGGCGATCGAAGAGCACATCGACCCGTATTTCTTCATTAAGCGCGAATTATCGGTCGAAGAGGAGAAACGTCGCGCCGAGCAACGTCCGCGAGATGGGCGGTACGACGATCTTTGGCTCCTCGACAAGACAGAGCGCGACGCACGAATTGCGGCCGGGTCTGGCGAACGCGACGATAAAGATCGCGGGCCACGCGAGCGTCTGCCGGAGAAAGACCTGCTCTACTACATGATGAAAAACTCTCCGACTCTCGTTCCGTGGCAGCGGGACGCGATTGCCATGGTCCATGAGGAGATGGAGTACTTCGTGCCGCAGATGCAGACGAAGATCATGAACGAGGGTTGGGCCAGCATCTGGCACGCCCGCATCATGCGCGCCCTCGATCTGACCGACAACGACCACATCGAGTTTGCGAACCTGCATTCGGGCGTCGTTTCGCCGCAGAAGGGCCAGTTGAATCCGTACTATCTGGGCTACAAGATCTACGAAGATATCGAGCGCCGCTGGAACGATCCGTCGACAGAGGAGCGCCAGAAGTTTAGCCGCGCCGGAAAAGAAGGGCGCGACAAGATTTTCGAGGTGCGCGAGCTCGATAACGATGTTTCGTTTCTGCGCAACTATCTCACCGAAGAACTTTGCGAAGAGCTCGATCTGTTTGTGTTCGAGCTGATCGAAGAAGAGGAATGGACCATCACCGAGAAGCGTTGGGAGAAAGTGCGCGACCAGCTCGTCGCAAACATGACAAACTTCGGATTTCCGTACCTGGAAGTCGCAGACGGTGATTACAACGGCAACCGCGAGCTGTATCTAAAGCACCGCTACGAAGGCACCGAGCTCGACCTTCGTTACGGCCGCAAAGCACTCGAGCACGTCTATACGCTTTGGGGGCGGCCAGTGCATTTGGAAACTGTGATTGACGAAGAGTCGACTGTGCTGCACTACAACGGCGACGAGCACGGGGAGGATTAGCTCATCTTTAACGCTTCACCTACCGACGGATCGCGCCTCACGCGCCAGATCTTGGAATCAAGATAGTAATGAATGAATGCGTAGCCCCACAGGAATGAAATGCCGAGTTGAATGGCGAGTGGTTGTGTGAGGCCGGCGGCGGCGTTTTGCAATCCGAGATAACCAAGTATCTGTCTCGGTCCCTGATAGATCACGCCGAAAATAATTCCGAACGCGATGTAGTACCACAATCGCCGGCTAATAAGCTCCGCCGCGCCGTACTTCTCGCGCGTTGCAGGCGTGTACTTCTTGTTGTGAAACCAGATCAGCCGGTGATACTGAAAGTTGTGATAGATCGTGAGTATCGCGACGATCGCGATCGGCTTGTGCGGCATCGGCGTTAACAAGACGATCCAATGCATCGGGATCGCCGCCGCCAGCAGCAGGTACTTCGGAACGTTCAACGGCTCGCCGATAACTGCACGTTGAATCTGGCGTCCTAACCAAAGAACGAACAGCAGGATCGTTCCCGCGAGTAGTATCTTCGCAAAGCCACTCACGCCGCCGCGCAACAGCTCAGGCACGCGCGCCATCGCCTCCGGATCGCGCGCGATGAATTCTACAAACGGATAGTTGAACGCAAACAGCAACAACAGCCGATCGAGCGCGTTGTCGATGCGGGCCAAGTCGCCGTTCTTCTTTTTGTACAGCACCATGAAGCCGTAGTGCTGCTTCACCAGGTGGTAATAAGCCCACAGCGCCGCTACGAAGAAGAAGACAAACGCCCAACCGGCCAAGACAAACAACGGTCCAACCGCGAAGAAGAGCAGCGAACCCCACAACAATCGCGCGCGGTTCTTTCGCTCCGCGCGATCGAAGTACGTGCGCGAAAAAGTGCCGAACACGTGTGGCGCGTCGATCAAAATCGCCCACAGCGCAACCATCGGAACCAGCGGCAGGATGCGCTTCACGTACAGAAACAGCAGCACGTAGCTCGACGCGACCGATCCGATAAACCAGACGAGATCGTCGCGGGCGCTGATAAGCCAGCGTAACGAGATCACGCTTGCGACCGGTTTGCTTATGATTTCAGCGCTGACAGCCATAACCGCAAAGAATTAGCAAGAATCGCAAAGGGACAAGAAATGATCCGCGGTCTTGGATTCGAACCGGCGACATTTTATCATCGCGCCGTATTCGAGAAGAAAGCCAATGAACAAACAACTATTCCAGGCGCATCCGTGGCACGGCGTGAGCCCCGGGCCGCGCACGCCCGAACTCGTCAACGCTTACATCGAGATCGTCCCTACCGACCCGGTCAAATACGAGCTCGACAAATGGTCGGGACATTTGCGCGTCGATCGCCCGCAGCGGTTCTCGTCGATGTGTCCCACGCTTTACGGTTTCATTCCGCAAACATACTGCGATCGCGAAGTGGCCGAGTTATGCGAACAACGCACCGGACGAAAGGGCATCGAAGGCGACAAAGATCCGATGGACATCTGCGTCTTTTCGGAAAAAAGTTTTGCACATGGCGGGTTCTTTGTGCACGCGCGTCCGATCGGCGGACTCAGGATGCTTGACGGCAATCAGGCTGACGACAAGATCATCGCCGTGCTCGAGTCGGACCTCGCTTACGGCCGCATCGAGAGCATTGACGACGTTCCCTCCGGACTGGTCGATCGATTAAGACACTATTTTCTGAGCTACAAGCAGTTGCCTAACGACGAGCGCAAAAAAGTCGAGATAACCGACGTTTACGGCCGCCTCGAAGCGCTCAACGTGATTACTAGAAGCTTGCGTGATTACGAAAACGAGTTTGGACGTTAAATCCTGGAGACGGGCTCTGCGATCCCGCAATGGGGACACTGCAAACCACGAAGCCCATTGTCTTCGACCCACTTAGCCAGCGGCAGTGGTGCGTGGCGATGAGCTTCGTGTTGCTGCTGATGGTGATGTTGTTTCCGTTCCGTGTTCTCCGCGCTGCAATGCTTACACAACCACCCGTAGCCGAGATTGAAGAAGTGGGTGGTTTGGTGCATTGAAACCTTCGAGGTCAACGGCGCGAATCAGGTGACTCCATCAAGCGCACCGGCACGGACATGCGCCGGCCGTCACGCCAGATTTGCACCTGCACTGTTTGTCCGATCTGATACTTGTCCAACACGCGGAACAGATCGTCTGAATTAGCGACCTTGACGTTGTCGATGCCGACGATGATGTCGCCGAGTTCGATATCGCCCATCTCGGTCTGCTGGAATCCGCGAAGTCCCGCCTGGGCGGCGCCACTGCCACGCGCAACCTGGACGATCAAAACACCGTCCGCAACCGGCAGGTCAACCTGATTTCGAATAGTTTCGACGTCGCGCGTGCTGATGCCGAGTTTCGGACGGCGCACCGCTCCATTTTGCAGCAGTTGCGGCACAACGCGTTTCGCGATACTCACCGGAACCGCAAAACCAACACCCGCCGAACTGCCGGACGGCGAAAGAATCTGCGAGTTGATCCCGATCATGCGTCCACGCGAATCGAGCAGTGGACCACCGGAGTTACCGGGATTGATCGAAGCGTCAGTCTGGATCGCGCCTTCGATCAGGC
>Ga0111538_10015529_pt1 | contig 10012 bp, 7 predicted proteins | sample SoiMethybrSBSTD1_FD_79669 | JGI IMG/M metagenome (GOLD analysis project Ga0111538, IMG submission 79669) | Bulk soil microbial communities from a Populus tree surrounding site in Tennessee, USA - Soil MetaG P. TD hybrid SBSTD1 (version 2)... | ecosystem: Environmental > Terrestrial > Soil > Tree... | reverse complement strand
TCGCGCCCGCTCACCCACGACCTTCTCGATACCATCTTGCGCCGGCTCGGGGGCTCGATCGAGAGCGTGCGGATCGACAGCGTCAAGAACAACGTGTTTTTCGCGACCGTCAGCGTCCGCGGCAGCGGCGGCGTGTTCGAGGTCGATTCCCGGGCGTCGGACGCGATCGCCGTCGCCCTCGGCAACAGCGCCCCGATTTTCGTGGCCAAGGCCGTGCTCCAGGTCGCGGGCATCGACATCCGCGCGCTGCGCCAGCGCCGGGAGGCCGAGCCCGCGCCGGAAACCGATCCCGGGCATCTCAAGCTGTGACGGACGAGGCTTTTGGTATGCTCGCGCCACGAGCATGTCACTGGTCTCGCTGTTCAAGGGCAAAGGGGCAAGCGGCTTCGGCTACGGGTCGACCGCGGAGGACGTCACCCGGGATCTGAATCTGCGCGGCCGCACCGTGCTGGTGACCGGGTCGAACTCGGGGATCGGGCTCGAGACCGTGCGCGTGCTCGGCCTGCGGGGCGCGCGCGTGCTGGCGGCGGCCCGCACCGAGGAGAAAGCGCGCCAGGCGGTCTCGGGCTTCTCGGGCGAGTTCGTGCCGGTGGCTTGCGAGCTCTCGGATCCGAAATCCGTGCGCGCGTGCGTCGCGGCCGTGAAAAAACAGGCGCCGAAGCTCGACGCGCTGATCTGCAACGCGGGGATCATGGCGCTGCCCAAGCTCGAGCGCGCGTTCGGGTACGAGCTCCAGTTTTTCACGAACCACATCGGTCACTTTCAGCTCGTCACGGGTCTGCTCGATGCGCTCGCCGAAAAGGGCCGCGTCGTCATGCTGAGCAGCGCGGCCCACGCCTCGGCACCCAGGGTCGGCATCGAATTCGACAACCTCGGCGGCGACAAGGGCTACTCGCCGTGGACTGCCTACGGTCAGGCCAAGCTCGCGAATCTCTTGTTCGCCAAAGAGCTCGCCAAACGTCTCGCCGGCTCGGGTAAGACCGCCAACGCCGTCCACCCCGGCGTGATCGCGACCAACCTGACGCGCAGCGTTCCGTTCGTGGCCCAGGTAGCGTTCAAAGCCGTTGCGCCCTTGGGGCTCAAGAGCGCGGCACAGGGCGCGGCGACGCAGGTCTACGTCGCGACGCACCCGTCGCTCGAGAGCGTCAGCGGCGAATACTTCGCGGACTGCAACGTCGCGCGCTCGACGCGGGCTTCGCGCGATCCGGTGCTCGCCGAGCGGCTCTGGGAAGAATCCGAGCGCATCGTGGCCGGGCTCGCCTGAGCGTTCCGCGATGCGCGTCGTCCCGCTGCTCTTCGCGCTCGGCGTCTTCGTTGCGCGGGGCGCCGCGGCGCAGGAGCCGGCGCCCGTGCCGTTTCGAGTCCAGTTTTCGGGCGGGCTCAGCTGCAATGCGCCGCAGCGATTCTCGGACGAGTTGCTCGAACGCAGCGCGCACGTTCGCCCCGCGCGGGCCGACGAGCCGGGCTTCGCGTTCCGAGTCGACGTGCGCGAACAGGCGCGGTCGATGCAAGGGCGGCTCACCCTGCGCGAGCCCGACGGGCGCGTCACCGTGCGCAACGTGGCCGGAGCGACGTGCAGCGAGGTGATCTCGGCGCTGGCGGTGATCGCCGCGGTGCTCGTCGAGCCGAGCGCGACGGCCGAGCGCCCGGAGTCGTCCGGGCCAGCTCCGAGTCGCGCGGCAGGCGAGGGTCTCGGTCTCGGTGCAAATGTCGGGTTCGTGGTGCAGGGAGGCGTCGCACCCCAACCCAGACCGGGCGTCGGTTTCGAGGCCAACCTCGACTACGAGACCGGCAGCTTCGCGAGCCCGCTGTTCGCGCTCGCGTATCAGCGCACCCTGGGCTCAGCCGACGCGCCCACCGACAATGGAACCGCGCAGCTCGAGTGGTGGACGGTTCGAGCTTCGCTTTGTCCCGTGCGCTGGCCCGAAACTGGAAGGCTTGCGTTGCGCCCGTGCGGCTTGTTCGATCTCGGGCGGCTCGAGGGGACCGGCACGGCCACCGAAAATAGGGCGTCGGCCGGCATCACCTGGGTGGCGCCGGGGGCGAGCGTGCGGCTCGATGCCGCACCGGTCGACTGGCTCGCGGTGACCGTCGAAGCGGGGGTGCTGGCCCCGCTGAATCGCGACCGCTTCGTGTTCGACCCGGGCCTGGAGGCGTATCGACCTCCCGGCGTGGGCGGCCTGGCGCGCCTCGCCCTGGGAGGACGATTTCAGTGATCGATTCCCGGGGCACCCGACAATGGGGGGAAGGAGGCCCTATGGCTTCCGACACCTCTTTTGCCTTGGTGAACACGGGGCTCCCGGCTCAATCGCGCAGCGCCGACCGCGCGTCGCGCGAGCGGCTGGCGACGCTGCTGCGCGACGAGTTTCGCCGCGTCTGGCGCATCGTCCGGCGTTTCGGCGTGCCCGCGGCGTCGGCCGACGACGCGGCACAGGAAGTCTTCATCATAGCCGCGCGCCGGCTCGACGAGATCGCGATCGGTCACGAGCGCAAGTACCTGTTCGGCATCGCGATTCGCGTCGCCGCCAACGCCCGCAGGGCGCACGCGAAGCGCCGCGAGCACGCCGACAGCGACGCGCTGGTCGAAGCGCAAAGCCAGGTCCCGCTGTCCGACGCGCTGCTCGATCACAAGCGGATGCGTGAATTCTCGGAGGCCGTGCTCGACGCGATGACGCTCGAGCTTCGCACCGCGTTCGTGCTGTTCGAGCTCGAGGGCTTCTCGGTGCCGGAAATCGCCGAGCTGCTCGAGATCCCGCTCGGCACCGCGGCGTCGCGCTTGCGGCGCGCCCGAGAGGTTTTTCAAGAGGCCGTCGCGCGGCTGAAAAAAGGCACACCATGACAGAGCTCAAGCGGTTGCTGGAAACGTCGTCCGACGAAGCCGAGCTCGCGATCCTGCGTTCGCTCGACGGCGAAGAACCGTCCGGGGCGGTGCTGGCCCGGACCGCAACGGCGCTCGGGCTCGGTGCCGGAGCGCTGACCGCGGCCGGTGGCGCGAGCGCGGCGAGCGGGCTCGCGGCGAAGAGCTCGCTCTGGGGCCCGGTGCTGAAAGCGCTGGCGATCGGCGTGGGCAGCGGTGTGATCGTCAGCGCGGCGGTGCCCGCGGTGTTCTCGGAACCGGCACGCGAGCCGGTCGCGCCGGCGATGGTGGAGAACGCGCCGGTCGCAGTGCCACAAGCCGCTGCGCGGGCGCCAAAGCCCGTGGTCCGCGAGTCGTCGCGGCCGGAGGAGCCGAGCCCTCCGAGAGCCGGTTTTTCCGCGCCATCCGTCGGGGCGCGAGCGATCGAGCCGATCCGCGCGCCAGAGCAGGCGACGCAGGCTGAGGTGCCGTCGTCGCGAGCGGCGTTCGCGCCGGCATCCGCGCTCGTGACGGCGCCGGTTGCGGCGGTGGCACAACCTCCCGCGATGCCGCAGTCCATGCCCGCGCCAAGCGAAGCGAAGCCGATCGCGAAGAGTGCGCCGGCGGCAGTCTCGATCGCCGAAGAAGTCAAAGCCGTGGACCGAGCGCGACGCGCGCTGTCGAGCGGTAACGCGCGCGAGGCGCTGCGCGAGCTCGAGCGCTATCAGGTCGCTTGGCCGCGCGGCGTGTTCACGAGCGAAGTGCTCGTGCTGCGCGTCGAAGCCAAGCTGAAGCTCGGCGATCGCGGGGGCGCGGTGCGCGAAGCGAACGCGCTGATCGAGTCGCAGCCGAACAGCCGCTACGCTGCGCGGCTGCGGGCGTTGATCGGGAATTCGAAGTGATCGAATTGCCGATACCGAAACAATGACCTCGGTATGCGACACACACTCTTGACAGCAGTCGTTCTTCTCGTCGCGTGCAGCACCGACGACGAGCGTTTGGGTGGAAGATATCCGATCGAACCGGGACCCGATTCGGGTGCGAGAAGCGGTGGCACCGCGGGCGCGAGCGGGTCGAGCGCGCCGGGCGGATCGGGAGGCAGCGGCGGGATCACGCCGAACGGCGGGACAGGTGGCGAAGGGCCGAGCAGCGATTTGTACACTTCGTTCGTCGATCAGGTGGGGTGGTTTGGGGTGGGCAGGTGTTTGCCAATGCCGCTGCCGCTCGAAGCCACGGGGCAGGTGCCGTGTGTGATCGCGCAACAGAGCCGCACGGACTGCGGCTGCACCCGCATCGGCTTTCGTCCCGCCGCGGAGTCGGTGCTGGCACTGGTCAGAAAGCGAGCGCAAGAAATCGATCTGTGTGGAAGAGACGGTCGTCCCGCCTGCGAGTCGCTCTGCTTTTGCGAAGTGGACCAGCTGACTGGTCCAGCAGCCGAGGAGTGCCGCAGCGCCGCGCCGATGAGCAGGGACGGCTGGTGCTACGTCGACCCCGCTCTGGGACTCGGCGAAGACGCTCTTGTCACAGCATGCCCGGATGAAGCCAAGCGGCGGCTCCGCTTCAAGAGCGAGACCGAGGGGTCTGGCCCTTTGACCTTCATCGCATGCGAATCGAGGTGGAGCTTTGCCGCACTGGGACCGGATCGCGCCGGTGCCGTTGGAGATACGTGTGTTCCGAGCATCGAAGCAGAGCCGACCTTCTCGGGGTTCGGTCTGCAGCGGGTCAGCGTCGAGCTCGGTTCCCCCCAGTGCTCGAGTGGCCTGTGTCTGGTCAATCACTTCCAGGGGCGTGTCACGTGTCCCTATGGTCAGGTTTTGGCGGATTCGACGGAACACCTGAGTTGCCCGACCCCTGGGATCCCTGGAGGAGTGGTGTACAAGGCCGTCGAGCCGCAGGCGATGAACCGCCGCCCGCCCGAAACCGTGTACTGCTCCTGCCGCTGTGCGGGACCAGGCCCCGGACCCTTCTGCACCTGCCCGGACAGTTACGCCTGCGCGCCGCTCGTTGACGACGTGGGGCTCCCGACGAACGGCGCGGTTGCCGGCGCCTACTGCATCAAGCAGGGGACGGAGTTTAACGGATTCACCAACGGCGAATGTGACCGCGCGATCGCAAACTGCGAGTAAGCAGACGTTCAGTCGCTCCGAACACGCGATCAGAGACAAAACCAGGGCAGCGCAAGCACTCGCTCGTGAAGCGCCATCGGCCGCGAGACACGGCAGATCACGAAGCCGTAGCGAGCGCTACGCCGGTTTTCGGACAGGAAGCTGATCACGTGCCGCGCGTCCTTGGATGTGGGGTGTTCCGTGTGCTTCACTTCGATCGGCGTGTAACGCCCGCGCCGCTCGATCACGAAGTCGATCTCGGCCCCGTCCTTGGTTCTGAAGTGCATGAGTGACCCGTCCCCGAGATAGGCGAGCCGCTTCCACAATTCGATTCCCACCCACTGCTCGAGCAGCGGGCCGGGAGCCGACCGCACCACGTTCTTGGAGGGCCGTAAGCCCATGGCGGTGTGGCGGACGCCGAGATCGAAGAAGAAGAACTTCGGCGTCGAAAGCAGGTTTTTTCTGGGGCTCTTCGAGAACGCCGGCACGCTGAAGCCGATGAACATGTCTTCGAGGAGCTGGTAGTACGACTTGACCGTAGGCTGGCTGATCCCGGCCTCTTGAGAGATCGCGGCATAGTTGAGCTCGCTTCCCGCTTCGGACGCGGCCAGCGCCAGGAACCGAACGAAGGCACCCCAGTCCCTCACCAGCGCCTCGCGACGGATTTCCTCCTCGAGGTGCACGACGGCATACGTTTTCAGCAGATCGGGACGGTCGGCCTCTCGGGCGGTCACGATGCCAGGAAGCTCGCCGTGTGCCAGGCGCGTGTTCAGATCGGAGGCGGGAAACGGCCGAGTCGGTTGCCCCCCGCGAGGCCACGGTAGCGGCAACGGTGAGCGGGTGTCGGGCGGTGCTGGATCCAGAGCGGGATGTTCAGCCAGGGTCAGCGGGACGATCCGATGCAGAATGCTCCTCCCAGGAAGCAGATTCGTTCCGGTGCGGCGCAGCTTGCGCGCGGAACTGCCGCACAGCACGAAGCGCCAGCGGCCCTTGTCGGAATCGTAGAGGTGCTGGACGCCATCGAAGATCGCAGGCACGGCCTGCACCTCATCGATGAACACGAATGACGGCCTGCGCTGGACTGGCAGCGCGCGGCACGTCCGGACGAAATCGCCAGGGCGGGCAAGGTAACGCGACCGCTCTTCGGGGTGCGACAAGTCGATGATCAACGCATTGTGTGGAAGCAACGCCCGAATCAGCGTCGACTTCCCGGTTTGCCGTGCTCCAAAAACCAAGTGTACGTAGGGCCTGCCGATCTTGCGCGCGAGCGTCGTCGCGTACCAGCGAGCGAACATGGGGCTACTGTAATCTAAACAAATGAAAGGTCACTTTAGATTCCTCGCCCTATTCTAAAGTAGACTTTTTGCCGCTAGTGCAACGTGCGGCGGCAAGCTGCTGGTAGAATGGGCGGGCGGTTACTGCCGTCGCCCGCGCCGGCGCGCGAGCAGGATCTCCGCGGACGAAAGCGGGCGCGGCGCGGGCGGAGCGTCGGGCGGCTGCGTACCCTCGGGCGCACCAGCGGAAGGCGCAATCGGACGCGTCGCAACCGGCGCGCCGCGCAGCGGCGGCCGCGAGAAGCTCGGCGCGCTCGGCGGCGGCACCGCGGACGAGCGCGCCTTCACGTCGCGCAACGCGTCGAGATGCTTGGCGTGCTCGGCGCTGTCCTGAGCGACGCGTTCGGCGCGTTCCCGGTGGCGTTCGCGCCGCTCGGCCTTCGCGTTACGCAGGCGCGCCGCGAGCCGGCCGAAGGCGTCGGGAAATGCGAAGCGGCGCGCGGCCACGCCGAGCAGCACCAGGAACGCGCTCGCCATCAAGAGCGGTGGCGTCAGGCTCTTGTAGGCGAAGCGCTCGTGCTCGCGATCGTCGAAGATGCCGGCCAGCGTGTCGCGGAGTTTTCCGCCGGTGAGCTCGCTGATGCGGCTCAACAGCGCGCGGTCGGTACCGGTCGGGCGCAGCTCTTCGCCGGCGCTGAGCACGGCGCCGGTGGTTCCGACCGGCTCGCCACTGAGCTCGTCGATGGCGGTCGCGATGTACGCACCGGGCCGAGCGAGTGGGAGCTTGGCCGCGTACGAGCCCGCGCCCACGGCTTCGAGCGCGAGATCGCCGCTGAATCCGTCGGGGCCGCCGACGCGCACCTTCAAGCGCCGGAAGCTCTCGGTGCGGCCGTCGTCGTCGACGACGGTGGCGCGCACGTGGAGCTCGCCGCCCGCGGCGTCGGCTTCGAGCCGCACGCGGGCGTCGTCTTCTCGGCGGGCGACGTCTTTCGCGAGCTGCCCGAACAGGCGCGCCGCGCCGTCCCAGCTCGTCCAGCGCACGCCCCAGCGATCCTTGTAGTCGCTGGTGAACGCGGCGGCGCGTCCGATGCCGATCGACCAGGTGGCGAGCAAGGGATCGCCTTCGGCGGCGTGGAGGTGCACCTGCGCGCGGGCCTTGGGCATGGTCACGACGTAGCCGCTGAGCGAAGGCGCCGCGCTCCAGTCGATGCCGCGCACTGCCGGGCCCGGCGCGCCGGAAGCCGCGTGAAACACGACTTCGTTGATCGCGCTCTTGGCGGCCAGCACCGTTTCCTGCGCGAACACCGCGGGCAAGCGCGAGGCGTCTTCGATCAGATAAAAGCGCCCGTCGCCGAGCCGGCTCATGTGCTCGAGCGCCGAGGTGTCGCCGCCGCGGCCGAGCGAAACCACGCTGGTCGTGATGCCGCGGGCCTTTGCCGCGCTGACCAGACCGAACGCGCGCTGCCGCTCTTCGGCGTCGGAGCCGTCGGCGAAGAGCAACAGGTGCTTCAGGTTCACGGTTTCGGTGGCGAGCGCCGCGTAGGCTGCTTCCAGCGTGGTGTCGACGTAGATGCCGCCGCCGCCGGTGGTGACGGCGCGGATCTGGCGCGCGATCGCCACCTTGTCGACGACGGGAGCGAGCTTCACCGTCCAGGCCACCGTGGTATCGACGTGCATCACGCCGAGGCGATCGCCGCTGCCTAGCAGCTCGGCCGAGCGCACCGCGGCTTCGTTCGCGAGCTGGAGCTTGGTGTACTTGCCCGCCTTGGCCGCCATCGAGCCCGAATAGTCGATGGCGATCACCTCGGCGAGGCTCGCGCGCCGGCGTTCCTGTTTCAGGTCGAACGATACCGGGCTGATCTCCTCGATCGGCGTCTTGGCGTAACCGCCGGGCCCCATCGAGCGGTCGCCGCCCATCAAGACGAGGCCGCCGCCGAGATCGCGCACGTAGCTGGCGAGGGCCTCGATCTGCGTGGGCGCGAGATCGCTGGCCGGGATGTCGCTCAGCACGACCGCGTCGTAAGCGGCGAAGCCGGCCAGATCCGCGGGGACGCCGGCGGGACCGACGCTCTTGACGGCGAACGCCGCGCCTTCGAGCGCCTGCACGAGCGCCGCCGCGAGCTCGGGCTTTTTCTCCATCACCAGCGCCAGCGCCTGGCCGCGCACGCGCACGAACGTGGAGCCGCGGTTGTCCTCGGGAGCCTGATCGAGCTTCGGATCGAGCGCCGTGACCTCGACGTCGTAGCGGTGCAGACCGGGCCCGGCCGCGAGCTCGCGCAGCCTGAGCACGTCTTCACCCGCGGCGACCGCGGCGTGACCCTTCTTGATCAGCTCGCCGTCGCGGTGAACGCGGATCTCGAGCTGCGCCGGCGCGCTCGACGCGGTGACGATCCTGAGCTCGAGCGACTCGCCTTCGTAGGCGCGCGGCGGCATGCGCACCGCGACCACGCGCACGTCGGGGAGCACGCTCTGATCGAGTGGAACCGCGTCCACCGGCACGCCCGCGGCGACGGCCGCCGCGGCGGCGTCGAGCGGGTTGCCGCGGGTGTTGACGCCATCGCTGAGCAGCACGATCCGCGCTGCCGCGTCGGCGGGGACTTCGGAAAGCGCGCGCCGGAGCGCGGCGCCGATGTCCGTGCCGTCGCGGCCGAGATCGGCCTTCTGCGGCGCGGGCATGCGCGTGCGCGGGCGCAGCGGATCCTCGACCGCGGCCTCGGCGGCGAAGGCCACGGTGCCGATGCGATCGTCCTCGCGCATGCCGTTTTCCGCGAGCTGGAGCTCGGCGCGCATCCTGGCTTCGGCGTCGGGCACGAGCTCGATGCTGCGGCTGCGATCGAGCACCGTGATCACGGCCAGATGATCGAGCGGTTTTCCGAGCTCGAGGCCGATCGTCGCGAACGCCGCGCCCAGCGCCGACAGCAGCACCATGGCCTCGGTCAGGCCGCGCCGCAGCGGCGACTGGCGAGGCGAGAGCCGGAGCAGCCGGTGGGCGATCACGATCACCAACAGGCCCACCGGGTAGCTCAAGAGCGGCCGTTCGAGCCGCAGATAGCGCTCGTCGATCAGCCGCGCCCAGCTGAGCGCGACGTAGAACGCGGGCGCGGCCGCGAGCAAGCTCGCGAAGAGCACGAGCGGCCGGCGCGCGAGTCCGCGTTTCTTGAGCGCCCACCCGAGGTAGCCCACGTAACCCGCGCACAGCGCGGCGACGCCGGCGGCCGGCGCGAGCCGCTGCAGTTCGGCCCAGGTCACGCGGGCCGCTCCAGGGTGCGCCGGCCGGTACGCTTGCGGTCGGGCAGCGGCGGCCGGCCCGCGCCCGGCAGCGTCGGCGCGCGTGGACGCCGCGTCAGCCACCACACGTCGGCGGCGATCAAGAGCAGCGCCAGCGCGCCGAGCACCCACGTCCAGTCGCTGAACGCATCGTCCATGTCCTTCGCGGACTTCATCTGGACGGGCGTGCCGCTCTGGCGCAGCTCGCGCGTGCTCAGATCGCTTTCGACCTCGCTGGTCAGGTTCGCGGCGACGAGCACGCTGCCCGGCCGCGAGCCTTGCCAGCTCACGTGATAAAAGCCGGCGCGCAGGACCTCCGGCACGATCGCGAGGCCGTGGCGGGCCGGGATCTTGGACTCTTGCCCGTCGGCCGATAGCACCTCCACCTGCTGGACGTCCTGCGGCACGCGCACCCGAAGCGGTTCGCCGGTGCGGGCCGGTCCGGTGACGCCCTGGGCGCGGTGCACGCGCGCGAGCTCGACCAGGTTGCGCACGAACAGCACGAACGACGCCTTGAGCGGCCAGTTCGA
>Ga0111538_10015528_pt1 | contig 10012 bp, 6 predicted proteins | sample SoiMethybrSBSTD1_FD_79669 | JGI IMG/M metagenome (GOLD analysis project Ga0111538, IMG submission 79669) | Bulk soil microbial communities from a Populus tree surrounding site in Tennessee, USA - Soil MetaG P. TD hybrid SBSTD1 (version 2)... | ecosystem: Environmental > Terrestrial > Soil > Tree... | reverse complement strand
GCTCCGCCTCCACCTCATCGAGAAAAGGATCCTCGCGCGGTGGCTGATAGAAATGGCCGTGGATTACAACTGATGACATACGCGATTAGCGGCCAGCGACCGGGATGTCCACGGTGATCGCTGATCGCTGGTCGCCGATCGCTGCTCGTATGGACGGCAAGATTTCCCTGAATACGTCATCCCGTTGCTGCAGGTCGCGCGCGAGGCTCGTGCCGTCCTCCGTGCCACGTCCGGCCAGCGCCGCTTCCAGTGCGTCCATCAATCGCGCGCAATCGCCGGCGTGTTCATTGAATCTCCTTATCGCGTAGTCCTCCACCTCGCCGGTCGAGATGATGAACTGCCAGTCCGATGATTGAAGCAGCAGCATCGACCGCGCTGCCTGCGCCAGGATGTCGTGCGTGCGTTCGTCGGCCAGCGCGCGAGGGGCCAGCGACCAGAAGCGATCCTCCACGTTCCAGATGATCGGCCAGGTCCACTCGACCAGCGGCCCATTCCACATCGAGAAATCGCCGTTGGCGCCCCACGAACCTTCCGCGAGGCGCAGGCCCGAGAGCGGCGAATGCGCATCGAGATGGCGGCCCGCCGTCGTCGCGCGCAGGATCCGATGCGCCGGCAGTTGCGCATAGAGGTCGCCGAGGAAGTCGGGCCCCTCGAACCACCAGTGGCCAAACAACTCGGCGTCGAATGGCGAGACAATCACGTTTCCACCCTTAGCGCCCTTCGCCTCCTCCGCACCCTGTGCCGTGGCCACCCGGTCGAGCAGTCGCGCGAAGTCGCCCGCGTGCCACGTCGCCTGACGACGAGCATCGTCCGGCACGTACGGCGCCTTGTCGCCCAGGTCAGTGCCGGCTTCGCTCACGCGCCAGAGCTTGAGGCCACCCGGCCAGCGGATCTTGTGGAACTCGAGGTATGGCGCAGCGCCCGGATATCCGCCGTGACGGCTCCACACCTGGGCCGACGAGCGTGGATCGCGCACGAACGCATCCACCTCGCGATCCGCGGTCCCGTCGGACACGCGATAGGCCTCGTACGGTGTGCGGGACGCGACGTGCCGCTCGTCCACCGGCGTCGCCGCGAACCGGTGGGCCTCTCCACCGAACAGTTCGCCGTAGACGCCTAACGGGCTTCCGGCCCGCGCCATATGCGAGTCGACGAAGAAGTACCGGAACCCCGCCCACGCCACGTGGGCCTCGATGCCGGCCCGCTCGACCGCCGGTTCGCCAGTCCTGGGCGACCACGGGCCCGGTGGCCGGTAGGCGCACTCCGGCACCCAGCACCCCTCCGCCTCGCGGCCGAAGATCCGCGCGTGCTCGGCACTCCCTAACGCCAACTGCAGCCGGATGCTTTCGTCGTGCTTGAGCAGGGGGAGGAATCCGTGCGTCGCCGCCGACGACGTGATCTCGAGCCGGCCTTCTTCCTGCAGCCGGCGAAACTCGCGCGGAATGTTGCGGTCGATCTCGTGAAACAGCAGTCTCAGCCTAACGAGCCGAGCGCGCCAGAATTCGACGAGCGGCAGGAGGTGCTGGTCGCCGGTCGATTCGAGGGATGCCGGCGCCTCGTCACAGAAGCCCAGGCGCTGGTCGAAGTACGCCTCGAGCTCCTTCACGAAGGTGGGGTGCTCGAGCTGGTTGGCGAGGATCGGCGTGAACCCGATCGTGACCGGCGCCGCGATGTTGAGCGCGTCGAGTGCCCTGAACTTCTCCACCAGCGGCAAGTAGGTGTCGATCGCCGCCTCGCAGATCCAGTCGCTGCCGTGCGGCCACCGTCCGTGGTTGAGCACGTACGGAAGATGGCTGTGCAACATCACCACCACGTCCACCTGGTTCATTCGTTACCGCCGGAACCTGGGGTTGGCGAGGACGCGACGGTACACGTCCCGGTACTTCATCTCGGAACGCTCCCAGCCGAAGTCTCGCGACATCGCCTCGCGCTGCATTTCCTGCCACGTGTCCGGGTGCTGGTAATGATCGATCGCTCGGATGCACGCGTGCAGGAACTCGTGCGTGGTGAAGCCGTCGAACAGGAACCCGGTGATGCCGTCCTCGATCGTGTCGGCAAGACCACCCACCTTGCGCGCGACGGGCAGCGAACCGTATCGCTGCGCGCGCATCTGCGTGAGCCCGCACGGTTCGTATTGCGACGGCATGATGATCATGTCGGCGCCGGCCATCAGGCGGTGCTCCTGCGTGCCCGTGAAGTTCGTCTGCACGCCGATGCGTCCCGGCGCGCGCAACGCGATCTCGGTCAGGATGTCCACGTATTTCTTCTCGCCCTGCCCGAGGAAAAGAAACTGCGCGTCGAGCGACAGGAAGCGTGGGCTGCCGAGGATGAGGTCGAGCCCCTTCTGGTACACCATGCGCGCGCTCATCCCGAAGATCGGCACGCGCGAGCGCTGCGGCAGCCCGAAAATCCGCTGGAGCGCCGCCTTGCACTTCTTCTTGCCTGACAAGTCGTCGCGCGTGTAGCGCGCGGTGATGATGGGATCATTCGCGGGATCCCACTCGTGCTGGTCGATGCCGTTCACGATCCCGACGAACCGTTCCCGCAGGCTGATGAACGCGTCGTGCAGGCCGAACCCGCCCCCGGCCGTGCGCAACTCGTGCGCGTGCGTCGGACTGACGGTGGTCACGGCATCGGCGAAGGACATCCCGCCCTTGAGCAGGTTGACGCGGCCGTACCACTCGAGCTGGTGGTGGTTGTAGAGCTCCCAGGGGAGGCCCAGCTCCGCCATCATGTCCGTCGGGAAGTGGCCCTGGAACCCCGCGTTATGCACCGTGAGCACGGACGAGGTACGCCGGTAGAACTCGCGGTCGGGATTCGAGTCGTACGCGCGCAGGTAGATGGGCGCCAGCGCGGCGTGCCAGTCGTGCGCGTGCAGGATGACCGGCGCCTTCGCGACGGTCGGCAGCACGTTCAGCGCCGCCAGGCAGAAGAACGCGAACCGGCGATGGTTGTCACGATAGTCGCCACGGCTGTCGCCGTAGATCTGATCGCGCCCGAAGTACTCCGCGTTATGGATGAACAGGATGCGCGGCTTCCCCTGCCGAGGGTTCTCCATCAGCGCGCGCGATTCGTAGAGCCTCCCTTCCTCGCGGCGCGGGCCAACGACGACCGGGAATGGCTCGCCGACGGGCTCGAGGTCGTTCGCGACATCCGGCACCTGCTTGTACAGCGGCATCATGATGATCGACGTGATGCCGGACCTCGCCTGGTAATGCGCGAGGCTCGATACCGCTTCGCCCAGCCCGCCCGTACGCGCGAACGGCGCGAGCTCCGCCGCCAGGTGGACCACGGTCACCGGATCGTTGTTCGGCCCCGACTGCAGCGGAGAGCCGCCTCCGCCGGCGACTACCGGACGCGATTCGACCGTGATGGTCGAAGGCGGAGTGACCGTTGGCCGAATGCGCCGGCGCTTACGTTCCATTGCGGGCGTCGTCAGGCAGTTGGTGGATCATCCGGACCGCCGTCGCCACGCATCGCTGCCGCGTATGACTGCCTGACGTATTCGGCCACCATCCGCCGCGCGTTGAACTGCTGGCCCGCGACGCGAAGCGCGTGCTTCATCTTCTGCACCCATCCGCCCGGGATGCCCTGCTCGTCGCGCGTGTAGAACGACGGCACCACCTGCTCTTCCAGCAGCCGGTACAGCCGCTCGGCATCCCACTCGTCAGGCGTGGCGCGGGTCGAGGCCGGCGGAATCGCCCATCCGTTCAGCCCTTCGTACGCCTCGTGCCACCAGCCGTCGAGCGTCGAGAGCTGCGGCACGCCATTGAGGGCCGCCTTCATCCCGCTCGTGCCGCTGGCTTCCATGGGCACGCGCGGCAGGTTGAGCCACAGGTCGACGCCCTGCACCAGGCGATGTGCGAGGTGCAGTTCGTAGTCCTCGAGGAACGCGACGCGTCCCTCGAGCCTGGCGTCGCGGGTAAAGCCATACACGGCGCGGAGGACCTCCTTGCCGGGTGTGTCTGCGGGATGGGCCTTGCCGGCGAAGATGATTTGCACCGGGCGCGCCGAGTTTACCAGAAGCTCGCGCAGCCGGTCGATGTCGCGGAAGATGAGGTCGGCGCGTTTGTAGGTTGCGAATCGACGGGCGAAGCCGATGGTGAGCACGTCAGGGTTGAGCAACGTCCCCGCGCCAACCACGTGCGTGGCCTCCTGCCAGTGGCGAACCCACCGGCGTCGCGCTTCCTCGCGAATGAAGTTCATCAGCGCGACCTTGAGCCTGCGGTGCGACCGCCACAGCGCTCCGTCGTCGACCTTCAGCACCGACTCCCACATCTCGACATCGGTGATGCGGTTCGTCCAGTCGGCGCCAAGGTGGCCATCGAGCAGCTCCGCGATCTCGCGCGCCATCCACGTTTGCACGTGCACGCCGTTCGTGATGTGTCCGATCGGGACCTTTCCGGCCTCGTGCCCGGGCCACAACGGCGCCCAGATGTGGCGCGACACGTCGCCATGCCGTCGAGAAACCCCATTTACGTGTTTCGATAACCGGAGCGCGGCGACCGTCATGTGAAAGCGTCCGGGTTCTTCCGTCGGATGTGCTCCGATCCTGAAGAACGTTTCACGATTGACGCCGAGCTGGTCCCAGATCGATCCGGAACAACGCGCCAGGTCGTCGAACGAAAACGTGTCGTGTCCCGCGGGCACGGGTGTGTGCGTCGTGAACACGCTGCGAGCGCGCACCTGTTTCGTGGCATCGTCGAACGGCACGCCGCCCGCGGTCAACTCGCGCACGCGTTCCACCATCATGAATGCGGCGTGTCCTTCATTGGCATGCCATGCCGCCGGGTCGATGCCCAGCGCGCGAAGTACTCTCACGCCGCCGACGCCAAGAATCCATTCCTGCTTGAGTCGTACCTGCTGGCCACCGCTGTAGAGTTTCGAGGTGAGTTCGCGATCCTCCTCGTGATTCTGTTCCAGGTTGGTATCGAGGAGATAGACCGGCACCCGGCCCACCAGCATTCGCCAGGCACCGATGTGCACCATGCGCCCGCTCGTTTCCAGTCGCGCCAGGAACGGCTCACGGTTCTTGCCGAACATGCGCTCGAGCGGTGCGTTGAGGACGTCGAATCGTTCGTCGGAGTCTTCCTGCCAGCCGTCGAGCCGCAGCTTCTGGTCGAAGTAGCCCTTCGTGTAGAAGAGCCCGACGCCAACGAGCGGAACGCCGAGGTCTGACGACGCCTTGCAGTGATCGCCCGCGAGCACGCCGAGGCCACCCGAATAAATGGGTACCGAGTTGTGCAGTCCGAACTCGGCGCAGAAGTAGGCGACGGGGTGGTCACGCGGCAGCTCGCCGTGTTCAGCCGCGAACCACGTGCCCTCCCACTCCTGCTCGCGCCGGTACTCCGCCATCATGGCGTCGTACACTTCGAGGAAGCGAGGATCGCGCGCGCACTCGTTCATGCGACCCGGATCGATCCGTCGCAGTATGGCGATCGGATTGTGCCGCGTGAGGTGCCAGAGTGTCTCGTCGAGCATGAGGAAGACGCGGCGAGCCTCGCGCTTCCAGCTCCACGACACGTTCATGGCGACGTCTGCCAGTCCTTCTATGCGTTCAGGGAGATACGGAAAGCGATTTCGATCGACGGGCATAGGGGGTGAAAACTAGTCCAAAGTCCAAGTCCAGGATCAAAGAGCATCCTTTCGACTTGGGACTTGAACTTGGACTTGGACTCAATGCCCCGTATGCATCTCCCGTTCGACCCGCGCGTAACCGGCCTGCTCACCGGTATTGGCCGTGAGCAACGACACCACGATCGCAATGAAAAACGACAGCGGAATCGTGATAAGGGCAGGGTTCCGCAGCGGGAACACGGCCGACTCGTGCTTGAGGATGTCGACCTGGATCGTGGGCGACAGGTAGATCAGCGTCAGCGTGGCGGCGGTGCCCAGTACCATGCTCGACACCACACCGGTCGTCGTGCACCGCCGCCAGAAAATCGACAACACCAGGGCCGGAAAGTTCGCGCTCGCCGCGATCGCAAAAGCGAGTCCCACCATGTAGGCGACGTTCTGTCCCTTGAACGTGATGCCGAGCATGACCGCGACGACCGCGAGCACGATGGTCGCCACGCGCGCCACGCGCAGCTGTTCCCCCGGCGTCGCGTGCCCGCCGCGCGCCACGTTCACCCAGAGGTCGTGCGACAGCGCCGCCGCGCCGGACAGGGTGAGTCCCGCCACCACGGCGAGGATCGTCGCGAACGCCACCGCCGCGATGAAGCCGAGGAACGGCGTTCCGCCTAACGTTTCGGCGAGCAGCGGCGCCGCCATGTTGCCGCCGGCATCCACGGCACGAATGGCTTCGGGACCGACGAGCACCATCGCGCCGAAGCCGAGCACGAACGTCATCAGGTAGAAGAAGCCGATCAGGCCCGTCGCGTAGAAAACCGACTTCCGCGCGGTTTGTGCGTCAGGCACCGTATAGAACCGCATCAGGATGTGCGGCAGCCCGGCCGTGCCGAACATGAGCGCCATGCCCAGCGACACGGCGTCGAGGGGCTTCGCCACCAGTCGTCCGGGCGCCAGCACGCCGGCGCCATACTTCTCCGCGGCTGCGGCGAACAGCCGCGTCGGGTTGAACCCGAACTTCGAGAGCACGAGCAGCGCGAGCAGCGCGGCGCCGCCCAGCAGCAGCACCGCCTTCACGATCTGCACCCACGTCGTCGCGATCATCCCGCCGAACAACACGTACGCGAGCATTGCCGCGCCGACGATCATGATCGCGGTCTCGTAGTTGAGGCCGAACATCAGCCGGATCAACCCGCCCGCGCCCACCATCTGCGCGATCAGGTAGAACGTGACCGTGGCCAACGTGCCTATCGCCGCGGCGATCCGGACCGGCGCCTGCCTGAGCCGCGACGCGACGACGTCGGCAAAGGTGTACTTGCCCAGGTTGCGCAGCGGTTCGGCGATGAGGAACAGGACCACCGGCCATCCGACGAGCCAGCCCGTCGAGTAGATCAGCCCATCGAATCCGGTCGTCGACACCAGTCCGGCGATGCCGAGGAAGCTCGCCGCGCTCATGTAGTCGCCGGCGAGCGCGAATCCGTTCTGGCCCGCGCTGATCGTCCGGCCGGCGGCATAGAACTCCTCCGTGGTGCGTGTCCGGCGTGCCGCCCACCACGTAATGCCGATCGTGATCGCGATGAACGCGAAGAAGAACGCCATCGCCACCGCGTTAGGCTCGCCGATGCGCGTGGCCTGGCCGGCCGCCGCCTGGGCAATGATCATTGGCGCGTTCCCGCGCGCAGGTCATGCAGCACGCGATCGTAGTGCGTGTTCGCCCACCGCACGTAGATCCAGGTCATGATCCACGACACCACGATCACGAGCGCGCCGAGCAGCATGCCGAGACTCAGGCCGGGCGAGACGAGCCGGCCCAGGAGCGGCTTGTCGAAGGCGACGAGGAGGATGAACCCGAAGTACATGGCGACCATCGCGAGCGTGAGCACGATGGCGATGCGCCACCGCCGGCGCGCGACGTCCTGAAATGCGACTTCGGAACTATCCATGGTGCGCGTCAACTCCGTCTGGGGAGGGGGAGGGGGGACGCGGACCAACCTGCTGCGCGGCACGACATACAGCAACCAGCCGGCGTCAGAGTGACGTCGGGATCTCCTCGTGTGCCGGATTCTCGGCGACTGCCGCGGCCAGGGCTTCGACCGCGTCAGCGTCAAGGCGGATTTCGGTCTGCGAACGCAGGATCTGCATTGCTTCGGCGTACGTGAGTCCCACGCGGTACGAACGCGACTCGGTGACGGCCTGGTAGATGTCGGCCACGACGAGAATGCGCGCCGGCATGTCCAGCTCATCGGCCGCGCGACCCCACGGGTAGCCGGAGCCGTCGAGCTTTTCGTGGTGCAGCGAAGCAAGCATCGCGAAGTCCTCGAACGCGCGGACGCGGCGGAGGATCTCCCAGGTGTAGCGCGGATGCTCCTTCATCTCGGCGCGTTCGAGCCGGTTGAGCGGGCCCGGTTTGTCGAGGATCTGGCTCGACACGCCCAGCTTCCCGATGTCGTGCAGTAATCCCGCGCGATACATCCGGCGGACCTGGTCGGGCGCGAAGCCCATCTGCGCCGCCGTGGCGCGCGCGTGTGACGCCACCATCGTCGAATGCTTATACGTGAACGGCGACTTGGCGTCGATGATGTCCGCGAACGCTTCTGCGATCTGGTCGAGCCCTGCGTCGTCCACGTCGCGCGTGCGTCCGGCGGGTTCGAGCTCCAGCACGCGGTGGTCCGCATCCGGCGCTCGCACAGCGTCGCAGAATTCGTCATCGAACATTGCGTCGCGCGCCATGTCGGCCAGCGCCGGGTCGAACCAGCTGCCGCTGCGTGCGCGCAGGATTTCAATCGCCGCTTCGCGCTCGTCGTTCCACAGGAACACTTCGACGGTCTGCGCGATGTTCATGATGCGCGAGAGCCGTGGAATCCCCTCGCCTTCGAGTCCCTGTGGATGCCCCTTCCCGTTCCAGTGTTCATCGAGCGACTGGATCGCGAGCGCCGTCCCTTCGGGAAAACCGAGGCGACGGGCGATGTTGCCACCGCGTTCGCATCGAGATGCGATGAGCTCCTGGGTCACTGCTGGCTGCTTCGCCAGGCGAAAGTAGTGGCGCACGCGCGACCACACGGACTTTCCCTTGGCCATCGACCGCCACGTCTCGATGGCGAGCCGGCGGCGATCATCCCAATTGACCGATTTGAGGCGCGGCTTCACGTACTGGTCGTCGCTACCGAAGAGCGACGCGATGCGGGACGCGTTGGCGGAACAACCCGCGTCCTTGAGCAGCAGCGCGTAGTAGAGCTCCGCCATCTCAGAAGTGTCGAGTCCCGCCGCTCTCCCGATTCGCATCCCGATCATGCACGATCGAACCGAGTGGCCCTTCGGCTGCCCCTCCGTCATGTCGAGCGCGTACGAAAGCGCGGACAGCACCTCCGACATCGGCACGCGACGGTGCGTCTCGATCTTCGGCGGCTCCGCCGTCGCGATGTTGGCGGAAACCGCGTTGTCGAAGGACCTGTGTTTTTTTCGACGTTTGTTCCGGGACATGACGAGCCGGCCACTGGTTCCGGGGGAAATGCCTCCGGAGATGGACGACCCGCGGGCCGGGGAGGTCGCGCCCGGACACGAAGAACCCCGGGGATTTCGGTCCCCCGGGGTTCATGAGTGACGTTTGTGGCTTATTGCACCACGCGTGGCTTGCGGGGGAGCTTCTCGTCCCGGTTGGCGGCGAGGTAGACGAAAGCCGCCACCACCGTTGCGTTGTGCTTCATGTCGTCCGCGACGAGCCGGTCAAAGACGTCCATGTTCGAGTGGTGCGTCCGCGTCCCGTATTCCACTTCGTCCTGGATGAACTGCCAGCCGGGAAGGCCGACGCCGTCGAATGCCTGGTGGTCAGTGCCGCTGGTGTTGCGGATCGTGACCGTATTCATGCCCAGGCTGTTGAAAGGCTTCATCCACTCGGTGAAGATCGGGCCGACGGCCTGGTTTCCCTGCAGGTAGACGCCGCGGATCTTGCCCGTCCCGTTATCGACGTTGAAGTACCCGGAGAACTTCTCGTGCTCCGGCTTGAGCGGCGCGGTCGAATCCGTGGGGCTGCCGAAGTGGCTCCGCACGTACGCCCGGCTGCCTAACAAGCCCTGCTCCTCGCCCGACCAGAGTGCGATGCGAACGGTGCGCTTCATCGGAAGACCCGTGGCCTTGAGGATCCGGATCGCTTCCATCATGACCGCGGAGCCGGCCGCGTTGTCGGTTGCGCCCGTGCCTGCGTGCCAGGAATCGAAGTGCGCGCCGAGCATGACCAGCTCCGACTTGAGCGTCGGATCGCTACCCGGGATCTCCGCCACCACGTTGAAGGCGTCCAGGTCTTTGTCGTAGAACGTGTTCTTGACGTTGGCTTCGATGCGGACCGGCGTGCCCTTATCCAGGATGCGGGCGATCCGGTTGTAGTGCTCGGCCGCAATGATCACGGTCGGCGTGAGGGTCGGCGCCTTCGGGTCGCGGGAGCCCG
>Ga0111538_10015526_pt1 | contig 10013 bp, 7 predicted proteins | sample SoiMethybrSBSTD1_FD_79669 | JGI IMG/M metagenome (GOLD analysis project Ga0111538, IMG submission 79669) | Bulk soil microbial communities from a Populus tree surrounding site in Tennessee, USA - Soil MetaG P. TD hybrid SBSTD1 (version 2)... | ecosystem: Environmental > Terrestrial > Soil > Tree... | reverse complement strand
TTCGCCTGCATCACGCCCGCGCTGATCGTAGGCGCGGTGGCCGAACGCATGAAATTCTCGGCCGTACTCGCCTTCATCGCGCTCTGGGTCACGGTCATCTACTTCCCGATCGCACACATGGTCTGGTATTGGGCCGGCCCCGCCGCCACGGTCGCCGCCGGCAAGGCCCTGGCCGCGGCTGCGCCCGACGCCAAGGCCGCCGCGCAGGCGGCGATGGACGCCGTGCTCGCCAACGCCGGTCTCGCCTTCCAGTGGGGTGCGATCGATTTCGCCGGCGGCACGGTCGTGCACATCAACGCGGGCATCGCCGGGCTGATGGCTGCATTCGTGGTCGGCAAGCGCGTCGGCTTCGGTCGCGAGGCAATGCCTCCCCACTCGCTGACGATGACGCTGATCGGCGCTTCGCTGCTGTGGGTCGGCTGGTTCGGCTTCAACTGCGGGTCGGCGCTCGAGGCAGGCGGCACCGCGGCTCTGGCGATGATCAATACCTTCGTGGCGACGGCTGCGGCGGCGTTGGCATGGCTGGTGATGGAGAAGATGTTCAAGGGCAAACCGAGCCTGCTGGGTGCCGCGTCGGGTGCCATCGCGGGCCTGGTCGCGGTGACGCCGGCGTCTGGCTTCGCCGGACCGATGGGAGCCATCGTGCTCGGGATCGTCGCCGGCGTCGTGTGCATGATCTTCTGCTCGGCGATCAAGAACGCGCTGGGCTACGATGACTCGCTCGACGTGTTTGGCGTGCACTGCGTCGGCGGCATCATCGGCGCCATAGGCACCGGCTTTCTCGCCGCGCCGGCCCTGGGCGGCACCGGCATCTTCGACTATGCGGCTGGCAAGGTCGCCGACTACGACATGGCCGCGCAGGTCGTCACGCAGTGCAAGGCGGTGGCGCTGACGCTGGTGTGGTCAGGGGTCGGATCGCTCATCCTGCTGCTGATCGTCAAGGTGATCTTCGGTCTGCGCCTCGGCACCGACCAGGAGCGCGAGGGCCTCGACCTCGTCGACCATGGCGAGCGCGCCTACAACTACTGAAGGTTAACCGGCGGCGAGGCCCGCGCTCCATCGGGCCTTCGCCGCCTCCTGAGCGCGCCATGAATGGCGTGCTCTCAACGCCCGAAGCGTGAGCTTCGGGCGCTTTTGTTGCGGTGGCCCTACCACGACGCTTGCCCGCCGCCCGATGCGCTCGAGCAGGCGCAGCAGGTGTGGGCGTGCAAGCGCGATGCAGCCTTGTGTTGGCGTGTAGGTGGGCGTTGCCACGTGCATGAAGATGGCGCTGCCCCGACCGCGCACGCGAGGCCGGGTATTGCAGGCGAGGACGACGACCACATCGTAGAGGCCGTCCTGGCGCCACAACTGCTCGGCGCTTGCCGGGTAGGGGTGGCGCACCGGCCGATTATAGTTGCGGTCCCCGATCGCATCGCACCAGCCGTCGGCCGGGCCCAGAGCCCGCATCGGCAACCCTGTTCGCGGATGCTGCAAGCGGTCGGGCCGGTACAGTACCCTTTCCAGGCGCCAGCGGCCCATCGGGGTGGCGCCGTCCCCCTCGCGCTTTGATGCGCGCCATCCGGTCCGTCCCAGTGCGCACGGAAACGTCAGATTGCCCGCCTTGAGGATGCCTCGACGCGACCCGGCACTGCGCGTGAAGACCTCGAGCGATCGATCGTGCAAGGTCTGCAAGCCACGGCGCATAGGCCCCTCCAAACGGACGACAACTCTATTTCCCACCCCGATCTGATGCTAGACTGTGTGTTACTGGCAACAACAGTCCAATCAAGACCGGAGCCGACCCGCATGAGCACTGCACGCAAGATTCTCATCGTCGACGACGACGAGGACCTTCGTGACTCGCTGAAAGACCAGCTGGCCCTGCACGATGAGTTCGAGGTTCTGACCGCTGGCACCGCAACGAAGGGAATAGACTTGGCCAAGAGCGAGCATCTCGACCTCGTCATGCTCGACGTCGGGTTGCCCGACATGGACGGCAGAGAGGCGTGCAAGCTCCTGCGCAAGAGCGGTTTCAAGAGTCCCATCGTCATGCTGACGGGCAATGTCTCGGATGCCGACATGATCCTGGGGCTGGACTCGGGCGCCAACGACTACGTCACGAAACCCTTCAAGTTCGCAGTCCTTCTCGCGCGCATTCGTGCGCAGTTGCGCCAGCACGAGCAGAGCGAAGATGCGGTGTTCGCGATCGGTCCGTACTCGTTCAAGCCGGCATCGAAGATGCTGTTGGACGAGAAGGGCTCCAAGATACGCCTCACTGAGAAGGAAACGTCGATCCTCAAGTATCTCTACCGCGCGGGCGAGAAGGTCGTGACGCGCGATATTCTGCTGCAGGAAGTGTGGGGCTATAACTCCGGCGTCACCACACATACGCTGGAGACGCACATTTATCGCCTGCGCCAGAAGATCGAGAAGGATCCCTCGCATGCCGAGCTCCTCGTCACGGAGACGGGCGGGTACAAGCTTGTGCCCTAATTGCATGGGATAGGGCATTGGGGCTGCGGGTGTGCGCGGAGGGATCGACTGACCACAGTTCCGCGCGCGCACCTGCTGGACCGGCAACGCGAATCGCTCAACGTTGTCGCCCATGTCCTTCGACGACCTCCTCGCTCCGCTCTCTCACGTGCCCCTGTTCGCGGGACTGCAAATGGCGCAGCTCACCGAGATCGCACGCCGGGGAGAGAAGCTGAGGTACTTGTCAGGCGACGTGCTCATGCGAGCAGGGCAGACAGGCGATGCCGCCTACCTCGTCCTCTCCGGCGGTGTCGACTCTGTTGGCAGCTCGGAGGCGGGAGCCTCCGAGCATGTTCCACCGGGGAGCCTGCTCGCGGAGATGGCGATGTTCGTCGAGCACATCCATACGACCACGTACGTTGCGCGCGAGCGTGCCTACTGCCTCAAGCTCACGCGCGTGCAGATGCACGCGCAGATGATGGAGGACCCTGCTCTGATTGAGCACTTCCAACATCGCATCACCGAAAGGGTGCGCCGCCTGGCTGAACAGCTGCGCCGGATGGAGAGTGCGTTATCCGCTCCCGCGTCGGCAGCCAGCAGCGCCAAATCCCTGCAGTCGACCGTGTCGGCGACGCAGGCAGCCAAACCCGCTGCCCCGCCGCGCTTCGTCGCTGCGCCACGCGCCTGGCGCTAAGCCGATAACCTCTTGCACTCACAAAAGAAAAGCGCCCAACCCCGGGGGAGGAGTTGGGCGCAAGAAGCGCGTCATGCGCATGGTGCCGGGAGGGAAGCCGGCACCGCGGGTGATGTCTTTCGGCTAGACGGGGGGCACTACCGATGAAGAGCGACATCACTCGCTGTCCCCATGAAATAATACTTACAGGGGGCTTTTCAATGGGGGTCCGTGCACCGATCACGAAATTGTTACGGATTGTTTCAGTTTTCCCCAACTTTGGTGTTGATTGAGTCCGAACAGACACCGGCCGGCGCGCTGGGGGGCTCGGTGCTACTGGTTGAACCTCTGGAAGGTAAAGTTGGAGGCCTTGAAAAGTGCCGGGTCCAGGGCCTCAGCCTTGTTCACCTCGGTCAACTCCACGCGGGTGTCAAGCCCTTGTGAATCCGTCGTAATCCACTCCCGCAGCTCAAGCTGGGGCTTGTGCGCCAGGAGCAGCTTGATCTTGCCGGGATTGTCGGGGTTCTTGTCCTGGAGGGCGAGAACGATGACGTCGTCCACCTCCTTGACCTCGAGGATGTTGGCATCACGCAGCAGATCGACGTCCTTGCGCAACAGCACCCGGAAGGGCGTACGGTCCAGCTCGAAGCGGTCGTCAGTCTTCAGATCGGAGTCCTGGATGGCCATGTACTGGCCGTCGGACAGGATCACAAGCCTGCTCGGCGGGCTGTAGTCGAAGCGGAAGCGACCCGGCTTCTGCACGTAGAACTTGCCCCGCTGGCGCTTGTTGTCGGCGCCCGTCTGCACGAAGGCGCCCTTGATCTCAGTCATCTGGTTGAAATAGCCGGAGACCTTCTTGATGAGCTCCACCTGCTTCCTGTCGAGCTCTTCACCAGAAATGGAGGCTTCTTTGTTGACGGTCTGGCTCCAGGTGCCGCTGGCACCGACCGGGTTCGGGGGCACGGGTTTCTTGCCGTCCTGTGCCAGCGTCCATGCCGGGGCGAGCAAAATCGCGACGGCCACCGCCAGCCCAGCCGAGATGCGTGCGACCATAAAATCCCCCAAATTGTGCCCGGCATCGGGCCAGATTGGACCCGATACGAATCGTTTGTCCCAACATTGGGACAAGATTGTGGGCGATTTGGGTTATCCCCACCCTCGCGGCGTCCCCGAAAAGCCCCAGGGATGACCCTACCATTGTTCGCGGCTGCTGGCAGCATCGTTGGTGCGCACTTGGCGACGGCCGCCGCTGCCGGGGGTGCTGACGACCCCCTCCCGCTCCATGCGCTCTATGAGGTCGGCAGCGCGGTTGTAGCCGATCGCCAGTCGCCGCTGTAGGTGGCTGGCGGACGCCTTCTGCTCGTTGAGAACAATACCGATCGCCCTCTCGTAGAGAGCTTCGGCCGCGGACCGTCCGCCGCGCCCGGCCGGCGATGCAACCTCTTCGGCGTCGTCGGGGTCGCGCAGATCAGTGACGCCCTCGATGTAGCGCGGCTCGCCCTGGTCGCGCAGATAGGCGGCGATGCGCTCAACCTCCTCGTCGGAAACGAACGGGCCGTGCACGCGCAGTGTGCGACCGGCACCGTTGGAGAAGAGCATGTCGCCCTCGCCCAGCAGCTGCTCGGCGCCCTGCTCGTTGAGGATCGTGCGGCTGTCGAATTTGGAGGCGACCTTGTAGCTGATGCGCGTGGGGAAGTTCGCCTTGATTGTGCCGGTGATGATGTCGACCGAGGGACGTTGCGTCGCCATGATCAGGTGGATGCCCGCGGCACGCGCCATCTGCGCCAGCCGCTGCACCGCGCCCTCGATCTCCTTGCCGGCGACAAGCATCAGGTCCGCGAACTCGTCCACCACGACGATGATGTAGGGCATCGGCGCGGCATCCGGCCCCGAGCGCTGCGGCGCACTGCGCACGCGCGTGTTGAAGGTGTCGATGTTGCGCACGGCGAACTGCGACATGCGCCGGTAGCGGTCCTCCATCTCGGCGACGATCCACTCGAGCGCCGCCACCGCCTTCGCCGGCTCCGTCACCACCGGGCAGAGCAGATGCGGAATGCCGTTGTAGACAGACAGTTCCAGCATCTTGGGGTCGATCATGAGGAAGCGGCATTGATCCGGCGACAGATGATAGAGCAGCGACAGAATCATGGCGTTGACGCCGACCGATTTGCCGGCGCCAGTCGTGCCCGCTACCAGGAGATGCGGCATGCGCGCGAGGTCGCAAACCACCGGCGCACCCGAGATGTCGCGCCCGAGGACGAGAGGCAGCGCCGCGTCCGTCGTCCGAAACGCGTCCGCCTCCAGCAGCTCGCGCAGGAACACCTTGTCGCGCCTGGCATTGGGGAGCTCGATGCCGATGGCGTTGCGTCCGGGGAGAATGGCAGCACGCACGCTGGCCGCCCCCATCGAGCGGGCGATGTCGTCGGCGAGGCCGATCACACGGGCAGATTTGACACCGCGCGCCGGCTCGAACTCGTGCAGCGTGATGACAGGGCCGGGGTGGACCTGCTTGACCTCTCCGCGGACGCCGAAGTCGGCGAGCAGTCCGCCGAGCGCCTTGGCCTGATTGCGCAGGTCGACCTGCGACAGGCCCGGCCCGCCTTTGCTCGCGGGCGCGCGGCGCAGCAGGCCGATCGGCGGACGCCGGAAAGTCGCTGGGCGGTGCTGGGAGGCAGCTTTACGTGACTCCGGGGGCTCCGGCAGCTCGAGGGCGACCATTGCCGGTGATTTGGCAATCTTGCCTGTGGCAGGCGCGAAGCGCTTGGCAATCTCGAGACTCGAGTCCTCGGTGTGCTTGTCGAACGCGGCGCCTCGACCCGAATCCATATCATCGGGCAATTCGGGCGCTTCATCGTCGAGGTGAGGAGGAGCGGGCTCAGGCGCGAGCACAGGCTCGACACGAAAGGCGGGGGGCTCGCGTTGCGGTTCGCGCCTGCGAGGCGCGCGCAGCGCGGGACGAAGCGTGCGCGCGACCTCGACGAGCCGCGCCCACCAGCCGGCGTGCGCCTTCAAGCCGGGTCGCGCCCTGGCCGTGCAGATGCGCCTCAGTTCGTCGCGGGAGAGTCCGAGGCTGCTGGTGAGCAGCATGATGCCGCCGGCAAAGTAGAAGAGGCCCGCAGCCGCAGACGAGCGCTCGGCGTTGATCTTGGCCAGCACGCTCGCCAGCAGCCCCAGCCCCAGGTCGCCGAGGACGCCGCCGTAGCCGTGATGCATCGGCCACCCGGCGGCAGCGGGCAGCGCGGAGAGCGCGCCGGCGAGCAGGAGCACCGCCAATGGGGCCAGCAGCAGTCGGCCGCGAAAGCTGGGAGGCTGTTCGCCGCTGAGAAGTTGCATGGCCCAGAATAGTGGGGGCAGCAGCACGAAGACGCCGGCGAGGCCCAGCATCTGCATGATCATGTCCGCAAGGATGGCACCCGGAGGGCCCAGCAGGTTGCGTGCTGCCCCACGCGTCGTGTGCATCACGCTCGGGTCGCCCACCGACCAGGTCAGCAGGCTCGCGCTCAACGCCACGCAGGCGACAAGCACGAAGAAGCCCAGCATTTTCCATAGCCATCCCTGTAACCCGTCTCGCACGGAGGCCGGGAGAAAGGGGGCCGGATCATCGCCCCGGTACGCCATACATGAAAGGAGCGCCTAGCTCGTAATCTTGACGATACGTTCGAGCGCTTCCCTGACGGTGGCCGCATCGTGCACCAGCGCGACGCGAATGAAGTCCCGGCCGGGATTGATGCCGTGCCGGTCCTCATGCGCCAGGTAGACGCCGGGTATCACTTTGACACCGCAGCGTTTCCAGATTGCTAAGGCGGCCGCCTCGCCGCCGCCCAGCTCCTTCATGTCCAGCCAGAGGAAGAAGCCGCCCGCCGGCCGCCGGTAGCCGAAGCGACCTTTGAGCACCTGGTCGCATACGTCGAACTTGGCCCGGTAGGCTTGGCGGATGACGGCAACGTGCTGTTCTTCCGACCAGACCGCGGTCGAGGCATGCTGCACGGGGCCTGGCATCTGCGGCGCGGTGAGGTTGCGGATCTCGGCCAGCGCGTCGAGGAATGCCCCGTCGCCGGCAGCGAAGCCGGAGCGCATGCCCGGAAGATTGGAGCGCTTGGACAGGGAGTTGAAGACGATCAGGTTCCTGAACCGCTCAGGCGTCGCGGCGCCGACCTCGAGGCCGCCGGTAGGCGGGTCGCCGACGTAAATCTCCGAGTAGCACTCGTCGCAGAACAGCATGAAGTCGTACTCGCGGGCGAGCGACAGCGCCTTGGCGATGTAGGCAGCACTGGCGACCGAGCCCTGCGGATTGGCGGGCGAGCACAGGAATAGCGCGGCGGCGCGGCGCAGGATCTCGGGCTCACGGGCCAGCGCGTCGAGGTCGGGCATGTATCCGCTCTCGGCCGTCGCGTTGAGATAGACCGGCTCGCACCCCGTGGCGTAGGTGCCGCCGAGGTAGGCTTGGTAGAACGGGTTGGGGAGAAGGATGACGGGCGTGCCGGGGAAACGCTTGCGGCCGACAGCGGGCAGTGTGGCGAAGAACAAGCCTTCGCGCGAGCCGTTGACCGGAAGCACCTCGTGCTCGAAGTCGATTCCCTGCTTGAGGCTGTAGCGGCGGCCGATCCAGGCGGCGATCGCCTTGCGCAGCTCGTCGGAGCCGCGGATGCGCGGATAGGTCCCAAGCAGGGCCTTCGCCTCGACCAGCTTGTCAGGCACGAACGCCGGCATGGCCTCCTTGGGATCGCCCGAAGTCATCTCGATCGTCTTCGGGTGGCCTGGCGGAATACCCTCGAGCAGGCGAGCCGTCCGCGTGAAGGACGACAGGATGGCTCCCTTGGTCAGAGCCTCCAGGCCGCGCATATCCGTCATAGATGGTCGCTTTCCTTGCTCGTCTCACCCCGCCCGCCTCCGTTCGCAGGAGCCGGGCGACCACCAAGCTTTATCACACACGGCCGGTGCGCACGTCCTCCTCCGGATTCGCACCGATCTTGTGAATGGTGCGGTCGGCGCCGCGATACTCATCCTCCGGCTGGAGCCTGAGGCCCAGCGTCTTGTCGACCGCATAGTAGACGGCGAAGCCGGCGGCTGCGCCGAACGCCGCGCCCATGAGGCTGCCGATCAGCTGCGGGAAGAATGCGACTCCGCCGAGCCCGCCGAATGCCTTGAGGCCGAAGATGCCGCAGGCAATCCCACCCCACAGCCCACATAGGCCGTGCAGCGGCCACACGCCCAGCACGTCATCGAAGTTCCAGCGTGGGTCGCTGGCCTTCTGGAAGGCATAGACGAAGATGACGCCCGCAACCGCCCCGACGCACAGCGATCCGATCGGGTGCATGACATCCGAGCCGGCACAGACCGCGACGAGGCCCGCGAGTGCGCCGTTGTGGATGAAACCGGGGTCGCTGCGGCCGGCGATCAAGGCGGCGATGATGCCGCCGCACATCGCCATGAGCGAGTTCATCGCCACCAGTCCGCTGACCGTCTTCAGCGACTGCGCGCTCATGACGTTGAAGCCGAACCAGCCCACGCACAGCAGCCAGGAGCCCATGGCGAGCCAGGGGATCGACGAGGGCGGGATGCCGATGGCGCGGCCCTTGTCGTAGCGCCCGAGCCTGGGTCCGAGCTGGCGCACGGCGGAGAAGCCGATCCAGCCGCCGACCGCATGCACCACGATCGACCCGGCAAAATCGTGGAACTCCTCGCCGAGCAGCCCTTTGAAGAAGGTTTCTTGCAGCCCGTAGTTCTTGTTCCAGACGATGCCTTCGAAGAACGGATAGCAGAAACCAACGATCAGCGCCGTTGCCGCGCACTGCGCACCGAACCTGGCGCGCTCGGCGATCCCGCCCGAGACGATCGCGGGAACGGCGGCTGCGAACGTGCACAGGAAGAAGAACTTGACGAGGGTGAGACCCTGCGCGTCGAAGCCTTTGGCGCCGCCGCTCAGCGCTTCGGCATTGGCAAAGAATGTGATGCCGTAGGCGATGCCGAAGCCGATGAAGAAGTAGGCGATGGTGGAGATGGCGAAGTCGACCAGGATCTTGCACAGCGCATTGACCTGGTTCTTGTGCCGGACCGTGCCGGCCTCGAGAAAGGCAAAGCCGCCGTGCATGGCGAACACGAGGACGGCGCCAACCAGCAGGAACAGCACGTCGGCGCCAGTCTGCAGGCCCTCTACGGCCTTCTGAATGTCCGGCATTTCCCCCAACCTCCCCCAAATCGCAAACGCCTATTCTTTGTGCAAGACCGTGCTCGGTCGGCTCTCTGCCCGATTCATAGGCAAATTCAGAACAATGTGTCAAGAGGTTTCGGATGGCTTGCCAACAGCAGCGAGGGCGGCCGGGGATGGGGCGAATGGAGGATGATGCCGTACTCTAGGGATGCGGGGGTTTCCGCTGCGGCTGCTGGAGAAATACGCGAGAAAGATCGCTCGTGATTGGAATGTGCGGGCGTCGGCAAAGGGTTCCTCACCCGCTTCCGCGTGGCCAAGCGGTTCCCTGCCAACTATCCGGTGCAAGATGCCGGCAGGCGGAGCCACCAGGAATACTGGCTTCCGGCCGAGGATCTGCCGGCCTTCAACGCCGCGCCGGTCGGCGAGATCGAGGCAATCGCGGAATACCCGTGAGTTATCCGGTGCATTGCCGGGCGTCTGGCCGGTCAGCGCACCCGGCGCGGGTTCATGTAGAGGTCGGCTTCCTGCTTCTCGAGCTTGGGCGTGTACTTGCCGGAGACCACGTCGCGCGCCAGCGACCGCATATGCCGACGGGCGTCGGCGTTGAAGATCAGCATGCCGCAGAACAGCTTGAGCACCATCATCAGCCGCGGGTCGGCATGCTCGCTCTTCACCCGGCCCTTCCACTTGCCGCCGAGCGAGAACACCTTGCCGTCGACGGTGCCGATGGCCTTG
>Ga0111538_10015524_pt1 | contig 10013 bp, 7 predicted proteins | sample SoiMethybrSBSTD1_FD_79669 | JGI IMG/M metagenome (GOLD analysis project Ga0111538, IMG submission 79669) | Bulk soil microbial communities from a Populus tree surrounding site in Tennessee, USA - Soil MetaG P. TD hybrid SBSTD1 (version 2)... | ecosystem: Environmental > Terrestrial > Soil > Tree... | reverse complement strand
TGCAACAGGAGATCGAAGGCAAGCAGAAGAGCGCATAACGCGGCGCGGACCAGGACGGTCCGCGTCGCATCGATTGCACGCCTGGTGTCGCGGGTCAGCGTCGACCGCCTCTCATCCCGCCGCCGCGGAAACCGCCGCCGCCGAAGCCGCCGCCGCCGAAGCCCCCGAAGCCGCCGGCCGGTGGACGATAGCTTCCGGCGCCTGACCCGCCACGCCACGATCCTCCGCTGCTCATCACCGATCCCAGGTCGCGCGTCCGCTGTGCACCATCGGTTCGGGCCGCGAGATCGCGATTCAGCTGATCGGCCGTGGACGAGCTCAGACCGAGATTCTGCGCACGGTCACCGGCGCCGAACTGGCCTGACGTCCCCACTGGACGGTCGACGCTGTTCCAGCTTCCGTTGTCGTACTTCTGCCATGAGCCACCCTGGTTCCGATACACGTTGCCGTCATGGCCGGCATACATGTTCCCGCTATCGCTCCTGCCAACGGTGGTTCGCCCGTCAGGGCCGCGTCGGCTGAGCGCCTCCCCGCCGCCGCTCCCCTGCGTGACGCGCGTCGTCGTACCCGTCGCGCGGTTGGTCGCTCGCGCGGTCGCCGCCCATTGATCGCCGCGCTGCACCCCGGTCGCGCCCCAGCTGCCGTAGACATTTCGTCCCTGGCGCGTTTGTGCGTACGTCCCGGTGCGTGGATTCCATGCTTCTGCCACTCCGCGCGCGCCGCCAGGTCCCCAGGCCGCGGCTCCACGCGAATAGGTTCCGGTTCGTGCGTTGTAGCGCGCGGCGTAGCCCGCACCACCATACGGACCGTAGACGGCGCCCGCACGCGTGTACGCACCCGTCCACGGGTTATAACGCGCACCGTAGCCGTAACTCGGATAATGCGGGAAATAGACTGGATAGTAACCACCTCCCCAGTAATACGGCGGGTAGTACCACCCTGTCCCCCACACGGCCGTGCCCCACGCGATCATCATTCCCGTATAGGCGGGGTCGGCCGCAAACCAGACCGCGTCAGCATCGGATCCTTCGACCGTCACGTGGGTGACGTCATAGGAGGGCGAGCTGATGGGAATCCCGTAGATCTCCTGGGGAACCGAGTCGGCGACGTTCCACGGACCGCTCGGCGTCGTCCCGACGAACCACACGCCGTCGAAGCACAGGTAGTAAAGGTCGCCGACCTTCAGGATGTCCTTGTCCGTGTTGACCGCGCGCGCCACGAGGGTCATGTCGATCGGTTCGAACGTGGGCTCACCCTGATACGCGACGTCGGGTGCCTTCACTTCTAGGCGATTGACGCGCGCCGTCTGGGGAATCTCGGCACGCAGCACCGCCTCGAGCGCCTGCGTCGTGCCAGGCACGGACGCCAGCACGCGCGAGCGCGGATGCTCGAGCGGGATGCGCTTGAAATCTTCCGGCAGCGTGGGGGTCGCAAATGTCCACGGCCCGGAGAATTGCGCCGCTGTGAACCAGCGGCCGGAGACGAGGAAGTACACCGGCCCGCCGTTTCCAAGGCGGAACACGTCGCTGTCGGTGTTGCTCAGCCAGCGCAACGCGGTGCCCTGCACCGCCTGATACACCGGCGCGCCGTGCACCAGGATCAACTCCGCCGGCGTCGTGCTGACGAAGACCGTGGGCACATTCGTCGCCGCCATCGGCGTCGGTGGAAGTGAGGCTCTCGCGCCCTTCCAGTTGTCGTTGCTGGGAAGCTTCGAAAAGCTATCGGGCAACTTCGTTGCCGGAGTCCACGGCCCGTCGACCGACGACGCTTTCATCCACGCACGGTCGACCCGCAGGTAATAGGTCTTCGACGGTCCGTGCTCGAACAGATCCCAGTTGGTGTTGACGGCGAAGCGCAGATCGTTGCCCTCGATTGGACTCCAGATGGCCTGGCCGTCGATGTTGACGAGGACGGCGGGACGCTGACTGTAGAAGATTCGCGGCGGATCCGACTTCACGCCGTCCACGTTCCTCGGATGAATCTGGCTGGTGTCGACGGCAGCGAGCACGCGGTCCAGCGCGATCACCCGATCATTCAGCGGTATCGCTGCCTTGATGTCGCCGATCAGCGCCGACGTCTGTTCGCGAGAGAGCGTCGGGAAGTTCGCCATCGTGATCTCGAGGTCCGAGAAGTCCACCAATCGCTCTTCCACGGCAACCTTGGTATCGGCCTCGACCCGCAGCGTGCCAAGGGCCCGCCGTGCGTCCTTCGCGGTGTACGACACAGCGGCATACATCACGATCTTCTTCTGCTGGTCCCAGCTGGCGACCTGCGGTTCGTACAGCACGAGCTGCGCGCCCGAGCCGGTCGTATACGCGTGTGGCCATCCGCCATCGACTGGCGTCGCTGGAGCGGAGGACACCTTCGGCGCATCCGCGGCTGACGCCGGCACGGCAGCAGGCACGCTAACGCTCATCGCAACGAGAAACGTGAGAAATGCTTTCATGGTTCGTCTCCTGCTCGGACGCGGACTTCACGACGGCCGGTGACCAGGTGGCGAGACCTGTCACCGGCGTGAACCGCGCACCGGCGCGTCAGTCATCGTGCGACGCGTCGCGCCACGGGAAGTCCTCGAACACTTTCGTGACCTCCTTGTTGATGCGGCGGGTCCGGTGCTCCGGGGACGAGGTCTGATGCACTCGCTTCTCGGTCGTCCCTCGCCATATCAGGTTGCCGGTTGCGGCGTCGTTCAGATCGACGGTCAGCGTGCCAACCACAATCTCGTAGGCATAGGCCGACCAGGCGTACCCGTACGACCAGCCCCACGAATATGGATAGCCGACGCCCCACGCGTAGTCCGGATAGACGACGGTCTCCTTCTTGAAACTCCGGCGCGCTGTGACGTAGATGTCGGGATTCCGATCGTCACGTCGCAGCCCTCGACTTTCGAGCGCCGCGGCCACCGCCGCGTTGGTGCGCTCCATAATCAGCGGGCTGTCGTATGTGGTGCTGCCGCGTGTCTGGTCTCCCGGGACGCTCGTTCCAAAGCTGAACGTCTTCACTGCCGCGAAGTTCTCGCCCAACTTGAAATCCGTATCTGTCTGGGCGGCTGCTGCCGCCGGCAACGCGGAGAGCGCAAGGCACAGCAGTAGCGGACGGATCGTCTTCATAGAACCTCCTCGCTGATGGCGATGACGCGCTATCGCGACCCACCCACACGAACAGCAAGAGATCTGCCCTGGGGACGGCCGGATCAGAGGGGACTACCACGCTTAGGGCGGCGTTCGATCACAGCCCGCCGTCGATGGATCCCGACCAGCCGCTGCCTCGTGCTTCTTGCATCGAAGGACGCTGACGATCCGCCACGGGACGATGAAAGGAGCTGAGCCTTATGTCACTCGATGGACGGTTGATCGGCGCCGCGCTGCTCTGTGCGATCGCGACCGCGCCTGTCTCGCTCCAGGCGCAGACACGCTTCACGATGCTGTCTCGTGAGACGGTGAGCCTCATGCCCACCCTGGAGGTGATTACGATCCGTGATGCGGCACAGGACTCCTGTTACCAGCTGTTCACTATCGATCTGTCGCCGCCGTCGTCCAATCGCGTCGCGATCCAGCCAACGGACGTCGCCGAGGCCGCCGCTCGTCGCGATCGTCGACTCGTCGAGCTCAGTCGCGCCTACGAGCAGAGCTTCGGATCGCTGTACGTCGCCACGCCGGCCAACATCCTGCCGTACCAGTTCGAGGCGCAGAAAATTCAAAGCGAATTCGAGCGGGTGCTCCGCGAACAGGAGCTCGCGCGCTTCGAAGCGCAACTCGAACGCATCCTCACCGGGCCGAAGGTTGCCGTTTCGGGCCCCGCGCCGTGCGGAGTGGACCGAGCGACGACAGGAACAACCGGACGCTGAAGAAGGATTGCGCCGCGACAGTCAGGCGACGCGGCGTTTCTCCTCCGATGCTGGAAGATCGACCGGCGCCAGGTTCAAGTGCCGGCGACGCTGCCACACGTACACGGGAATTCCGCCGAGCAGTAACAGCAGACCGTAGAGCACGGCCTTCGGTCCGCACCCATAGATAGTGCCGATGGCGAAGATGAATGCCACCACTTCGATCGCCGTCACCCGCGGACGCCGCCCCTCGGCTGTCGTGACGAGACCGACCGCCAGCGCGCAGAACGCATACGGCACGACCGCGGTCATCGTGGCCAGGTTGACGATCTCCTTGTAGATCGTGGTGAAGCCAGGCGGTCCCAGCACGACGACGATCACCAGCGCCGTCGCCAGGCCCGTCGAGAGCAGAATGGCGCGAGCGGGCACGCCTCGCGACGACACGCGACCGAACGCCTCTGGAAAGAGATCGTCGTTGGCGGCGGCCATCGGCACCTGCCCCATCAACAACGTCCAGCCGTTCAGCGCACCAAGTGACGAGACGATGACCGCCAGCGAGACGATGAGCGCGGCCGATGGTCCCCACATGATGCGCGCGGCGTCGGCGAACGGCGCCACCGAGTTGACGAGCTGTGCATGCGGCACCACGCCCATGACGACCGTCGTTCCGAGGATGTAGAGCGCCGTGGCGACGAAGATCCCGAGCATCGTCGCGACGGGGATCGTGTGCGACGCGTTGCGCACATCGCCGGCGGGCACGGTCGCCGATTCGAGGCCGAGATACGCGAACATCGTGAGCGGCGCGAGCGCGGCGGTCGACTCGAGGAGCGATTGTCCGCTCGGGTTGAACTCCGTCACCCAGTCGAACCGAACGTAGGCAAGCCCGACGAGCGCGATGGCGCCAAACGGAATGATCTTGGCGTAGGTCGTCACGGACGCGAACAGACCTGCCTCCTTGACGCCGCGCAGGTTGGTGAGCGCAACCAGCCACATCGAGCCAAGCGTGATCCCCACCGCAAAGGGGCGATTTCCCCGCAGCGCCGGCATCAAGTCCAGCAGCGCGCCCGTCAACGCCGCGGCGATCACCGGCAGCGACGCCCAGATCGAAATCCAGTATCCCCACGCGACGATGAACCCCGCGAAGTCGCCGTACGCCGATCGCGTGTAGGCGTACGGCCCGCCGGTGGCCGGTGCCAGGCGCGCCAGACGCGCGAACGTCAGCCCCAGGCATACCGCGCCGACGCCCATGATGATCCAGAAGACGATCGCGAGCACACCGTACGGGGCAAGCGCCGACGGCGACAGGTAGAACCCCGATCCCACCATGTTGCCGATGACGATCGCCGTGCAGGCGGTCAGGCCGAGACTTGCCTTCGGCGTGGCTGGTTCAGGCATAGACAATATCCGAGTGGTTTGCCGCCACCGTCGTGCCGGCGTCGCCCGCGAGGATGCGATCGAGATCGCCGAGCGCACCAATCGCCGCCGTCCGACCGGTAGTGGCCACGAAGCGGCACGCCGCTTCCACTTTCGGTCCCATCGAGCCCGCGGCAAACGGCATCGCGGCCAGCGCCGCGGGCGAGGCTCGCCGGATCGCTCGCTGCGACGGTGTGCCCCAGTCCGTGTAGACGGCATCGGCGTCGGTCAGCATGAGGAAGAGGTCGGCACGCAACTCGCGGGCGAGCAGCTCCGACGCCAGGTCCTTGTCGATGACACATTCGACGCCGGTCAACGTGCGCTGGCGACCGCCGGTGTAGATCGTTGGAATGCCGCCTCCGCCTGCGGCGATCACGATCGCGTCGTGGTCGAGGAGCCACTTGATCGGTTTCAGCTCGAATATCCGCTTCGGTTCGGGCGAAGGCACGACGCGACGCCAGTGGTGGCCGTCCTCCTTGAACACCCATCCCTTTTCCGCGGACAGCCGGTCTGCCGCGTCGGCGTCGTAGACAGGCCCGATGAACTTGGTCGGTTTGGTGAACGCGGGATCCGACGGATCCACTTCGATCATCGTCAGCAGCGTGGCGAACGGTCGTTCGAAGGGAAGCAGGTTCCCCAACTCCTGCTCGATCAGATAGCCGATCATTCCCTCGGTCTGCGCACCGAGCATGTCGAGCGGGTAGGCCTCGACATCGGTGTATGCGGCACCCTGCAGCGCGAGCAGCCCGACCTGCGGTCCGTTGCCGTGCCCGATCACGAGCCGGTGCTGCGCGGCAATGGGCGCGAGCGCACGCGCGGCCACGCGCACGTTGCAGCGCTGGTTCTCCGCCGTCATCGGCTCACCCCGCCGCAGCAGGGCGTTCCCTCCGAGTGCAACCACCACCAGCATGTCAATCTCCCAATGTGGCGACGAGAATGGCCTTGATCGTGTGCAGCCGGTTCTCCGCCTGCTCGAACGCGACGTTGTATGGCGACTCGAACACGTCGTTGGTGACCTCGACGCCACAGGCCAGCCCGTACGTCTCGGCAATCTGCTTGCCGAGCGTCGTCTCGCTGTCATGGAACGCGGGCAGGCAGTGCATGAACTTGACCTGCGGGTTGCCGGTCGCGCGGAGCAGGTTCATGTTGACCTGGTACGGACGCAGCAGCCCGATCCGCTCCTTCCACACTTCCTTCGGTTCGCCCATCGAGACCCACACGTCCGTGTGAATGAAATCGACGCCGTTGACCGCCTGGATCGGGTCGTCCGTAATGGTCAGCACCGCACCCGACTGCGCGCGCAGGTCCTCCGCGATCCCCATGTACTCGTCGCTCGGCCACAGCGCTTTGGGCCCGCACAGACGGACGTCCATGCCCATGAGACAGCCGACGATCATCAACGAGTGCCCCATGTTGTTGCGCGTGTCGCCCATGAAGGCGTACTTGATCTCGGAGAGCGGCTTGTCGCTGTGCTCCCGCATCGTCATCACGTCGGCCAGCATCTGCGTGGGGTGATACTCGTCGGTCAGGCCGTTGAACACCGGAACGCCGGCGTAGTCCGCGAGCGCCTGAACACCGCCCTGGCTCGCGCCCCTGTACTCGATCGCGTCGTACATGCGCCCGAGCACGCGCCCCGTGTCCTTGAACGATTCCTTGTGCCCAATCTGCGATCCCGCCGGATCGAGATAGGTGACATGCGCGCCCTGGTCGTAACAGGCGACTTCGAACGAGCAGCGGGTGCGCGTGGAGGTCTTTTCGAAGATGAGACAGATCTCCTTGCCGTCGAGGTGTTTCTGTTCGGTGCCAGCGTATTTGGCGCGCTTGAGATCGCGCGCCAGATCGAGCAGGTATCGAAACTCCCGTGGCGTGAACTCCTGCACGGTCAGCAGCGATCGATTGCGCAGATTGAAACCCATGCTTTTCTCCTGTCGACGGTTCGGTCAATACGCAGGCTCGCGGACGATCGGGCAGGTCATGCAATGGCCGCCGCCACGACCTCGGCCGAGCTCGGCGCCGCGCACCGTGATGACTTCCACACCGGCCTTGCGCAGCAGCGTGTTCGTGTGCACGTTGCGGTCGTAGGCGACGACGACGCCCGGCGCCAGTGCGACGACGTTGTTCCCGTCGTCCCACTGCTCGCGCTCGGCCTCCCACGCGTTGCCGCCGGTGTCGACGACGCGGAGCTGGCGCAGGCGGAGCGCGTCGCGCACCACATCGAAGAGATGTCCCTCGTCCGGTCGCACCTCGAACAGCCCGTCGCCGGTGGGCCAGGCGCTGAAGCAGCGGATCTGATCCGCGACTTCGCGATACGTGGTGCACAGATCGCGATCGCAGAACGTGAACACTGTGTCCAGGTGCATGGCGGCACGACTCTTCGGCATCAGGCAGGCAATGACGCGGCGGGCCGCGTCATAAGCGAAAAGCCGTGCCGCCACCTGGAACACCGCCTGACGGGTCGTCCGCTCGCCCATCCCGATCAAGACGACGCCGTTGCCGATCGGCATGACGTCGCCGCCCTCGAGCGTGGCGCCGCCGAACGCGGTGTCGCAATCGCCCCACCAGATCGTGAAGTCGGCGCCCTTGAATCGTGGATGGAACTTGTAGACAGCCCGCTGCAGCAGCGTCTCTGGTTTGCGTGCCGGCCAGTACATCGGGTTGACCGTCACACCGTTGTAGATCCAGCACGAGGGGTCGCGCTGGAAGAGCGTGTTCGGCACCGGCGGCACGATGAAATCGGTCTCGCCGTATGCGTCAGTGAGCAGCGCCGAATACTCGCTGCGCGGCACATCGAGCACGGCGATCCCGCCGATGAGATGCTCCGCCAGCCGCATCGCCGGCATCTCGTCGAGCCAGGGCCGCAGGACGCGTGCGCTGCCAAGGCCTACTTCGTTCGGCGTGATGCGTCGATCGAGTACCCACGCCCGGGCCTGCTGATCGGAGAGCACCTCCGCCAGCAGGTCGTGCAGCTCCAGCACCTCGACACCGCGCTCGCGCATCTTCAGCACGAAGTCGTAGTGATCCTTCTGCGCCTCGTGTACCCACACCACGTCGTCGAACAGCAGTTCGGCGCGGTTCCCCGGCGTGAGCCGCTGGTGCGCGAGCCCGGGACGGCACACCATCACCGTCCGCAGGTTGCCAACTTCACTGTGAACACCAAGCTTGTCCATCGGGTCACCGCCATTTCCGCGAGAGCCGAAAATTACTTTCTTGCCGCGAGCACGTCCGCCGCTTCGCGAACACGGCGGCGCCGCGGGGCCTCGCCGGCGATGTCGGTCAGGCACTGCACCCAATACGTGCCATTGCGGTTGTTCACACCGTGGGTATCGTGGCCGAATCCGGGGAAGCGGCGGTCCCACGACGAGAGCGCTCGCAGATAGCTCAAGTACGGTCCGTCGCTGTCGCCGGTCGACTCGCCGGGCATCAGCATCGGAATGCCGGGCGGATACGGAACGACGCTCGTCGCCAGCACGCGATCGGCGAGACTGTCGAGCGGCACGTGCTCGGTGTGCCCTCGCACCAGACGCTGATAGGCCTCGTGAGGCGTCATCACCGGCTGTGGCAGCGTGGAGAACGCCTCGGCGAGCCAGTGCGTCTGTCGCGTCTCCTGCAGATGCGCGAACATCTCGTCGCCAAGCTCACGCAGGCCGAGGCCGGCGTAGGTGTCGGGATGCTCGGCGATCAGCTGCGGCAACACGTGTCGCAGATCGGTATTGGCGTCGTAGTCGCGTTTGAACTCGAGGAGCGCGTTGAGCAGCGTGCCCCACTTGCCCTTGGTGATGCCGATCGAGAAGAGGAAGAGGATCATGAAATCGGTCGTCTTCTCGACCTCGACGCCGCGGCGGTGGAGATACGCGGTCACCAGCGTGGCCGGCACTCCCCGTTCGGCCAGACCGCCGCTCTCGGCGACTCCAGGCGTGATCACCGACACCTTGATCGGATCGAGCATGCAGTAGCCGTCGTCGATGTCGGTGAATCCGTGCCAGGCCTCTCCGGGACGGAGGACCCACGCCCGCGGCTCGCGCGCCAGGAACTGGGGAGACGCATGATCGAACGAGGTCGCGAAGCCGGTTCCGTCGACGACGGTGGTCGGATTCCAGGTGTTGAAGAACCAGTCGCCCTTGTCGGTGAACTGCCGGTGCACGCGGCCCATGGTCTGGCGGAAGGCGACGGCTTCCTCGATCGATTCGGTGGTGAGCGCCATCCCGCCAGGACCGTCCATCATCGCGGCGGTGATGTCGTTGGAGACGATGATGGGATAGAGCGGCGACGTCGAAGAGTGCATCATGAACGATTCGTTGAATCGCTCGTGAGGGATCGGGTTGCGCCCGTCGCGCACGTGCAGGAAGGAGGCCTGCGAGAGCGCCGCGAGCAGCTTGTGGGTCGAGTGGGTGGCGAACACCGTCGGACCTCTGTGGTCGGCCGGGTCACCGTGCATCGCGTGTCGATCCCGGTAGATCTCGTTGAAACGGGCGTACGCGTACCACGCTTCGTCGAAATGGATCCGGTCGACACTCTGATCGAGCAGCTCCTCGACGCGCCTGGCGTTGTAACACAGCCCGTCATAGGTCGAGTTGGTCACCACCGCGTAGACCGCGCGCGGATCGAGGTCATCGGTGACGAGTGGATTCGCCTCGATCGCGTCTTCGATCGCGCGCGCCGTCAGCCGCGACGGCGGGATCGGACCGATGATGCCGTAACGGTTCCGGAGCGGGATCAGGTAGGTCGGGATGCCACCGCTCAGCACCAGACCGTGCTCGATCGACTTGTGACAATT
>Ga0111538_10015520_pt1 | contig 10015 bp, 5 predicted proteins | sample SoiMethybrSBSTD1_FD_79669 | JGI IMG/M metagenome (GOLD analysis project Ga0111538, IMG submission 79669) | Bulk soil microbial communities from a Populus tree surrounding site in Tennessee, USA - Soil MetaG P. TD hybrid SBSTD1 (version 2)... | ecosystem: Environmental > Terrestrial > Soil > Tree... | reverse complement strand
GGCCAGCACGCCCAGCCCGGCCAGGTGGGCCTTGCGCGGGCGCACCGGCGAGCGCGGGGGGATGGCCTGCTCGACCAGGCTCACGTGGTTGGCCTGCATGGAGGAGGCGATGCCCGTCTCGTTGAGCTTCTGCAGCAGGATGTCGTAGAGGCTCTTGGACGACTCCGACCGCCGGCGCATGGCGTCGACCTCGGCCCCGCTCTTGCTCTGGGCCGCGGCCTGGGCCGTCTGCTGCCCGATGACGTCGCGGATGTCGCTCTCCTGCTTGCGCAGCTGGCTCAGCTCGGACTCCAGGCCGCCCACGATCTGCCGGGCCCGCTCGGCGCGCGCCTTCTGCATCTCGGTGATCTGGGCCTGCAGCTTCTGCACCTCGGGGTGCGCTTCCTTGTACTTCTCCTTGAGCCGTGAGAGGTCGAGGTTGAGCGTGGCCAGCTGGGTGGAGAGGTTCTGGGCCAGGGCGTCGGCCGCCACCTGGGGCACCGTCTCCAGGCTGCGCCCCTCGCGGCGCATCTGGGCCACCTGCTTGATGGCGGCCTCCAGGGCGATGCGCCGGCCCTGCACGGCCATGAGGTCCTCGTTGAGCTTGGTGATGGAGGCGGTCACGGCCGAGACCGCGCCCTCCGGCACGTAGATGTTCTCCTTCTCGTACTTCTTGAAGAGCTCGGCCTGCGACTTCTGCATCTCGCCCTGGGTCTTGTCGAGCTGCTCCTTGAGCCACTCCACCGCCTTCTGCGCCGACTCCACCCGCGAGGCCAGGCTGGACTTGATGTAGACGTCGGCCACCGTGTTGGCCCACAGCGCGGCCCGCTGCGGGTCGGGGTCGGTGACCATCACCTGCACCAGGCGGCTCTCCGGCACGGGCAGCACCTGCACCGAGGCCATGAAGAGCCCGCCGGGATCGGTGCTGCTCTTGAAGGGCTCCTGCTCCTTGAGGTTCAGGCGGTCCACGATCTTCTCGCCCAGCCCCCGGCTCTGCAGCACGCGGAACTGGGTGTTGTAGAAGTCGGCGTTCTGCCAGTAGTTGCCGCCTCCCACCAGGGCGTCGGTGACGCTCAGGAAGGTGGGCGGCGGGGGCTCGATCTGCAGCAGGACCTTGGCCTGGTATTCGGGCGTCTGCAGGTAGGCGAAGACGAGGGCCAGCAGCAGGCCCACCAGGGCCGCCGTGCCCAGCAGGGCGCGCTGGCGCCAGAGGAGGTCGAGGTAGAACCGGACATCCAGCCGGCCGGGACCGGACTCGTGGGAGACGGGGCGCAGGGCGCTGGCCACGAGAAAACTCCGCTAGAGGATACGCCGGGATACGGAAACCACGTCGTTGGCCTGCAGCGGGAGGTCCTCCGCCTTGCCCTTGCGCACGTCCTTCAGGTCCACCTCGATGATGCGGGTCTGGCCGGTGGCCGGGTCCGTGCGGCGCACGCGCAGGCGGCCGCTGCCGAAGCGGGTGGGGCCCCCGGCCAAGGAGAGGGCCCCGCTCACCGTGAGGTCGGACTCCAGCACGTAGCGCCCGGGGCGCATGACCTCGCCCTCCACGGTCACGTAGTACTTGGGCGAGGCGGTCACGGCGTCGCCGCTGCGCAGGGGCAGCTCCAGCGCCACCTGGTCCTGCGGGCTCAGGGCGCCGCTGGCCAGCTGCAGCCGCAGCGTGCGCCCGCCGCCCTCGAAGCCGCCCTCCAGGCGGCTGATGGTGACCTCGCCCGAGGCGCGGGTGGTGAACCCGCCCGCCTCCACCAGCGCGTCGATGAGGCGCATGCGCCCCTTGAGCGGCTTGCGCCCGGGCTGGTTCACCTCGCCCAGCACGGTCACGAACTGGCTCTGGTACTCCTTCACCTTCACCTCGACCTGCGGGTGGACGAGGAAGTCGCGGCCCAGGGCCTCGGTCAGCTTGGCCCGGATCTCGGGCAGGGTCAGGCCGGCCACCGCCACGTCGCCCAGGAGGGGCAGGGCGATCACGCCGCTCGTCTGCACCACCGGGGCCCGCGTCAGGTCGTCCTGGCCGAACACGATCACGTCCAGCACGTCGCCCGGGCCCACGCGGTATTCGTCGGGCCCGGCCGCGGGCGGGCGGGCGGCCGGCGCCGGCGTGCGCGCCGCCTGCGCGGCCGTGGGCGCGGGCGAAGGCGTGGGGCTGGGCCGGGCGGGCCCGTTGGCCGGCCCCGTGGCGGCGACCAGCAGCAGGGCGAACAGCGCGGTCATGGCTGTGCCGCGTCCAGCCAGCCCAGGCCGATCTGGGCCACGAACGACCAGTTGGTGGTGCTCAGACCGTCGACGTTGGAGGTGCGGTGCTCGCGCGTGTAGTCGGCGCGCAGGAAGGCGCGCCGGCCCAGGGCGCGCCCGGCGCCCAGGGACCAGTCTACGATGCGGTCGGCGCGGGGCACACCGAGCGTGCTGGCCGGCAGCCGGTAGTCGTTCCAGCGCGCGCCGGCCCCGCCGCGCACGACCAGCTCGAAGGGCGCGGCCGCGTTCACCTCGGCGCGCAGGCCCGAGGACACGTAGAAGGCGTTGCCCTCGAAGGCCGAGAGCTGGGTGGTGCGCTGCGCGCCCACGGCCACGTTGGTGGAGCGGCCCAGCTCCCGCACCAGGCGCGCGTCGGCCGTGAAGCCTTCGAAGCGGCGGCCGGCCTCCGCCACCAGCGGCGACTCCTGGCTCGTGTAGCCCACGCCCACCTGCGCGTTGAGGAGGGGGGTGAGCGTGCCCCGCAGCGTGAACTGCGCGCCCTGGCCGTCCGTCTTCACCAGCAGCCGCTCGGGCGAGGCCGGCACGTGCGTGCGGAAGTAGGCCAGGCCGGCGGTGAGGCTGGGTGTGAGCTCGTACAGCAGCCCGGCCTGCCCGCCGCTCTGGTCGTAGTCGAAGAAGGCCGCGCCTTCGTCGACGTCCACCGTGTTCCAGGTCCCGCTCAGGTCGAGCTTCAGGCGGGCCGCCGTCTCCACCTCCAGGCCGGCCGTGACGGCGTTGCGGCGGAAGGGGGCCAGGCGGAAGAAGTACTCGCGGCCGGGATCGACCTCGGTGGCTTCCAGCGTGCCCTGCGCGAAGTGTTCGCGGGCGCGCACGGTCACCAGCTGCCCGAACGGATAGGTCAGGCCGGCGTTGAACAGGTGGGTCGCGTCGCGCACCTCGGTGAGCTGGGTGGCCGCGCGCAGCCGCGCCTCGTAGTCCGCGTTCAGGGTCCCGTTGCCCAGCGGCAGGTCGGCCCGCAGCCGGGGCCGGAACTCGAGGTACGAATCTTCGCTCGTGTTCTGGTCCAGCTCCACGGTGCCGGTGCCGTCCACGTAGAGGACGTCCACCGAGGGTCGGAAGATGGCGGGGCCCAGGGCCAGGCCGTCGGGTTCGGCGGCGCCGCCGGACGCGGGCGCTGCCTCGGACGGGAGCGGCTCCGGCGCATCGCCCGCACCCGGAGCCGGGAACAGGCGGCCGTACAGCTCGGGCACCTCGGCCGTGGACGCGGGCCCGCTGGCCACGCCGGCCACCGGGGCCGCCAGCGGGACGGGCCCCAGCGCCGGCGGCGCGGCGGGCGCGGGCGCGGGCGCAGGGGCGGCGGGCGCGGCCGTCGCCGGCGCGGGCACGGCCGCGGGCGGGGTGGCGGGCGCGATCGGCGCAGGCGTAGCCGCCGCGGGAGACGGCGATGGCGGGTCCACCGGCGACGCCGCCGACGCGCGCGGCCGGTCGAACACGAGCTGGAGCAGCGTCCCCTCGCGCCGCACGAAGTAGGGCACGGCGGCGGCCACCGTGAGGCGCAGCTCGAGGTGGTCGCCGCGACGGGCCAGGCGCACGGCCTCGACCGGCGGCGCCACCACCGGCTGGGTGAGGGTGGCCGGTGCTTCGGCCCGGAAGGAGAGCAGGATCTGGGCGCCGTCGCGGCTGAAGCCCACCTCGCCCAGCGGCGCGCTGCTCAGGAGCTGCAGGGCCGCGCTTCCCTGCACCTGGCCCATGCGCACGGCCAGGAGCTGGGGCGGCGCCGCGTCCGCGGCCGGGGCGGCCAGCGCCGCCGCCAGCAGGAGGGCGGCGCTCATCGCGCCTGCTCCGCCGGCCGCCGCCGCAGCATCCACAGCAGCAGGAGGCCGAAGCCCAGCGTCTGCAGGAGCACCAGCGCCGTCTGCCAGCGCGTGGCGTCGCTGAGCGAGGCCGCGCCCAGGCCCAGGGCGAAGGTGGTGAGGTAGAGGAAGAGCACGGCCTCCCGGTGCGAGAAGCCGAGGGCCACCAGGCGGTGCGAGAGGTGGCGGGTGTCGCCCACGTAGACCGGCCGTCCCTCGCGCAGTCGGATCGCGATCACGCTCAGGGTGTCGATGAGGGGCACGGCCAGGACCACCACCGGCATGACGGTCGGGAAGAGCGTGCTGGAGGCGTGGGAGACGTAGCGCTCCAGCAGCGCCAGCGAGGCCATGGTGAAGCCGATGAAGAGGCTCCCGCAGTCGCCCAGGAACACCGAGGCCGGGTGGAAGTTGAAGAACAGGAAGCCGAGCAGGCTGCCCATGAAGGCCACGATGAGCAGCGCGATGAGGTATTCGCCCAGCGACCAGGCGTTGAGCAGCAGCACCAGCGAGGCCACGAAGGCCACTCCGGCCGAGAGCCCGTCCATGTTGTCGAGCAGGTTGAAGGCGTTGGTGATGCCCACCAGCCAGAAGAACGTGACCACCACGTTCAGCGCCTCCACGGCCAGGAGGTCGGTGCGCACGCCGGCCGCGATCACCAGCCCCGCGGCCAGCGACTGCCCGGCCGCCTTCATGGCCACGGGAAAGCGGCGGCCCAGCACGTCGTCGAGCAGGCCCACCACGAAACACAGCCCGGCCCCGCCCAGCACGGCCAGCAGCCGGCCCTTCACCAGGTGCGCGTCCTGCAGCAGGGCCAGCGACCCGCCGAGGAGGCCACGCAGCCCGGCCAGGCCGGACGGCGCCGTGCTGAGCTGGAAGCCGGCCAGCACCACCGCCGTGAAGGACACGAACACGGCCACGCCGCCCAGGCGGGGCATGGGTGCGCCGTGGATCTTGCGCGCGCCGGGATGATCGATCACCCCCAGCCGCAGGGCGGCCATCCGCGCCACCGGGACCAGCGTCACGGACGCCAGCAGCGTGCCCACGAACACCAGCGCGGTGAGGCCGGCGAAGCTCATCGGATCACGCCGCCGCCCGGCGGGCCAGGGCCTCGCGGTAGAGCGCGTCCACGTCGTGGAGCAGGCGCTCCGAGGAGTGATGGGCGAGGGCGTAGTCGCGGCCGGCGCGGCGGCGCCGCTCCTGGCCCTCTCCGCCCTCCAGCGCGGCGCCCATGGCCGTGGCCAGCGCCTCCGGCTCCCCGGGCGGCACCAGCATCCCGCGCTCGCCGCGGCCCAGCAGCTCGGCCGTGCCGCCCACGGCCGTGGCCACTACCGGGCGTCCGGCGGCGAGGGCCTCGATGAGCGCCACCGGCGTGCCCTCGTTGCGCGAGCAGTTCACCACCAGGTCGAGGTCGCCGTAGACGGCGGGCAGGTCCCGGCGCCAGCCGAAGAAGTGCACGAGGCCGGCCAGGCCCAGCTCGTGCGCGAGCCGCTCCAGCGCCTCTCGCTCGTCGCCGTCCCCCACCACCGCGAAGCGCGCTCCGGGCACGCTCTGCCGCAGCAGCGCGGCCGCGCGCAGGAAGGTGGGCACGTCCTTGATGGGGACCAGGCGGCCCACGATGCCGACCAGCCGCGCGTCGTCGCCGAAGCCGGCCGCGGCGCGCAGGTGCCCGCGCGGCAGCGGGCCGGAGAGGGGGCCGAGCTCCAGCCCCAGCGGCACCACGCGGATGCGCTCGGGCCGGCCCACGCCCCGGGCCACCAGCTCGGCCCGCACGTCGTCGGCCACCGTCACCAGCACATCGGTGTAGCGGGCCAGCAGCGCTTCCAGCCGCGTGAAGGAGTGCGTGCGCACGCGCCCGAAGTAACCGCTGAGCACGTGGCCGTGGAAGGTGTGCACCACCACCGGCGTCCCGCCCAGGAGCGCGGCCAGCCGGCCCAGCAGGCCGGCCTTGGCCGTGTGGGTGTGCACCACGTGGGGGCGGAAGCGGCGCACCAGGCGGAAGAGCGACCACAGGGCGGCCGCGTCGGCGAAGGGACGGATCTCGCGGCCCAGGGCGGAGAGCTGCTCGCACTCCACGTTCTTCTCCCGGGCCAGGTCGAGCAGGTTGCCCTCGCGCGCGCTCTCGCGTCCCACCACCAGGCGCGTGTCGTAGCCGTGGTCGCGCAGCCCGGCCGCCAGCAGGATCACGTGCACGGCCGGCCCGCCCACGTTGAGGCGGGAGAACACGCGCAGCACGCGCGTCCGTTCGGCCGGAGCGGGTTCAGGGAGGGGGATGCGGGCCGCGTTCATCCAGTACTGCCCCGGTCCGCGGAGCCGACCGCTCGGACTTCACGCGCGATTTCCCGGCGCTGAAGCCGTGGACCGAGGGATGACAACGGAGCTCGCGTCACTGTCACTCCCTGGGATGGTAGCACTCCGATCGTCCCGGTTCCAGGACCGGGACGCGATTTGCGCCCAAAGGCCTCACGGCCCGGTGAGACGGCTAACGCCTTCCAGGAATGAGACATCGCCGGTCTGGCGCCGGGCCGCCGCCTCCACCTCGGGCCGGGTCCAGCCGGGGTTGTGGGCCCAGAGCCGCCCCATTTCCGTCACAGCCGCGTCACGCTCGCCCTGGCGCACCAGGAAGGCGGCCCGGGCCAGGCCGATCCCGGCGCTGGCCGGGTCCAGGGCCGCCGCCTGATCGAGGGAGGAGCGGGCGCCGGCGGCATCCCCCGCGGCCTCGCGCACCCAGGCCAGGTCGGCCCAGGCGGCGCTCCACTGCGGGCGCCCGCGCAGGGCGTCCGCCAGCTCCCGCCCAGCCCGGGCCAGGCGCTGGCCGCTGCGGTCGCCGGCGGCGGTGGCGGCCAGGGCCAGGGCGCGCGCGCGATGGCCGTCGGCCAGCCCCGGATGGACGGCCAGCACGTCGGCCAGCGCGGCCGCGCGCAGCCGGGCGTCGGCGAGGGCGCCGGCGCGATCGAGGGCCAGCGCACCCTGCGCCCGGACCAGCGCGGCCACGGCGGCGGCGGCGAAGACGGCGGCCAGCAGCCCGGAGGCCGCCGCGCCCCCGCGGGCCCGCTCCTCGCGCGGCGCCGCGGCCAGGCCCAGGACGGCGGCCAGGGCCAGCGCCACCGCGGGCAGGCGCAGGCCGAAGTCGAGGACGGCGTGCACGAGGACGGCCGCGGCCGCGGCCGCCGCGGAGAGGGCCAGCCAGCGCCGCGTGCGCTCGCGCCGGTAGCGCAGGCGGGCGGCCAGCGCACGGGCGCACACGGCGGCCAGCGCACCCAGGGCCAGCAGGCCCAGCAGCCCGCCCTCGGCCAGGACCTCCAGCGCGTCGCTCTCGGCGTGCGTCGTCCGCACGTCGCCGTGGCGGCGCTTGAAGGGAGGGAGCGCGTCCTCGAAGGCGCCGAAGCCGCTGCCCAGCAGCGGCCGGTGGGCGGCGGCGGCCAGCGTGGCGCGGGCGGTGTCGAGGCGGTAGGCGCCCGAGCGGTCGGAGCGCCCCCGGGCCAGCGAGCCCAGCCGCGTGCGTGCCTGCGGCGAGACGAGGGCCAGGGCCAGGGCCGCGGCCAGGCCCAGGCCCACCAGGACGCTCAGGCCGGCGCGCGCCCCCGGGGCGGCGGGGCGTCCCGGGCCGAAGAGGCGCAGCGCCACCAGGCACAACGCGCCGGCCAGCACGGCGATGAGGCCGCCGCGGCTGCCGCTGGCCAGCTGCGCGGCGGCCAGGGCCAGGGCCAGGCCACTCAGCGCCAACACCGCCGGCGTGGCCCGCTCCGCGCGCCGGTACACGCCCCAGGCCAGGCCGGCGCAGAGCAGCACGCCCGTCTCCATGAGGGCCGCGAAGTGGTTGTGGTTGACGAACGACCCGAACGGCGCCGTCACCTCCTCGCTCACCCGGCCGTAGAGGCGCCCGGCGCCCAGCGACCACTGGGCCAGGGCGAAAGCGGCCTGGGCCAGGCAGACACCGACGAGCGCGCCGGCCACGCGCACCGCCGCCGCCCGCTCGCGCGTGCGGCCCAGGAACACGGCCAGCGCGGAGGCGAAGGCGGTGAGCAGCAGGAGGGCGTCCCGCGTGCGCGCGGGGGCCACGCTGCGGCCCGACAACACCTGCACCAGCGCCACCGCCGGCAGGCCCAGCGCGGCCGCGGTGGCGAGCGGAAGGCCTTCGCCCTCGAGGGCGCGGGAGAGGGCCCAGGCCGCGCCGGCGGCGAGGGCGGCCGCGGCCAGGAGATAGCGCGCGGCGTCGGGGGCGCCCCCGTAGGGCCAGGGCGCGGCCAGGAGGGCCAGGAGCAGCAGCGCCTCCGCCGCCGCTCCGGCCGTGCGGGCCGCGCTCACTCGAACCGGTGCTTGCGCAGCCACAGCTCCAGCGTGAGCAGCGTCCACAGCCGCTGGCCGTGATCGGCCCGGCCGCGCTCGTGCTCGTGCACCAGATCGCGTACGGAGTCGGCGCGCAGCCGCCCGGCCAGGCGCGGACGGCTGAGGAGCAGGTCGTGCACCATCGGCTTGAGCTGGGCGCGGAACCAGGCGTCGAGGGGCACGCCGAAGCCCTGCTTCTTGCGGCGCAGCGTGTGCTCGGGCAGCAGGGGGCGCGCGGCCTCCTTGAGCAGCAGCTTCCCGGACAGGCCCCGCCGCTTCAGGGCGTCGGGCAGGGAAGCCACGTACTCCACCAGGGCCCGGTCCAGGAGCGGCGAGCGCGCCTCCAGGCCGTGGGCCATGGTCATGCGGTCCATCTTGGGCAGCAGGTCGTCCAGCAGGTAGGTGCGGGCGGTGGTGTAGAGGACGCGCGAGAGCGGGCTGCCCGCCGCCCGCTGCATCGTCTCGCGGTAGGAGCGGGACAGGTGCTCGGCGCTCACCCAGGCCGCCAGCACCCGCTGCACGTCGGGCACGTCGAAGAACGTGGTCCAGGCGAAGAGGCGGCGGTCCAGCGGCAGGGCGGCCTTGAGCGCGAAGCGGCGGAAGCGGCGCAGCGCGCGGCCGGGCCCGGCCGGCGGGAGGAGATGGCCGGCCACGCCCACCAGGGAGCGGAGCGGAGCGGGCAGGCTCTCGGCCATCACCGCGGCGTGGAAGCGCTCGTAGCCGGCGAAGGCCTCGTCGCCGCCGTCGCCGTTCAGGGCCACGGTCACGTGCTGCCGCGTCTCGCGGGCCAGCAGGTAGGTGGGCAGGGCCGACGAGTCGCCGAAGGGCTCGTCGTGGTGGTGGAGCAGCGTCTCCATGAGCGACGCCGCCTGCGGGCGGACGACACTCTCGTGATGGCGGGTCTTGAGGTGCTGGGCCACCACCCGCGCGTGCGGGCGCTCGTCGTAGAAGATGTCGCCCTCGAAGCCCATGGTGAACGTGCGCAGGCCCGCGCCCACCTGGCGCGCGGCCAGGGCCGCCACCACGCTGGAGTCGAGCCCGCCCGAGAGCAGCACGCCCAGGGGCACGTCCGCCACCAGGCGCTTGTCCACGGCCTCGTCCAGCAGCTGGCCCACGCGCTCGGCGGCGTCTTCGGGCTTCACCGCCCTGGGCTGGGCGGGAAACTGCAGGTCCCAGTAGGGCCGCGGGGCCTGCACGCCCTGGGCGTCGACCGCCATCACCGAGGCCGGCGGCAGCTTCTGGATGCCGGCGAAGAGCGTGTGCGGCGTGGGCACGTAGCCGAGGGCCAGGTATTCGGGCAGGGACTCGGCCGCGAAGGCGGCCGGGACGCCGGCGGCCAGCAGGGCCTTGATCTCGGAGGCGAACACGAAGCGGCGGGCGTCGCTCCAGTAGTAGAGCGGCTTCTTGCCGAAGTGGTCGCGGGCCAGCAGGAGGCGGCGGTGATGCACGTCCCACAGCGCGAAGGCGAACATGCCGTCCAGCCGCTCCACCACCGCGTCGCCCCACTGCTCGTAGCCGTGGGCGATGACCTCGGTGTCGCCGCGCGAGCGGAAGGTGTGGCCGGCCCGCAGCTCGGCGCGCAGGGCGGCGAAGTTGTAGATCTCGCCGTTGAGCATCACCTGCACGCGCCCGTCCTCGTTGCCCAGCGGCTGGTGGGCCACGGC
>Ga0111538_10015519_pt1 | contig 10015 bp, 10 predicted proteins | sample SoiMethybrSBSTD1_FD_79669 | JGI IMG/M metagenome (GOLD analysis project Ga0111538, IMG submission 79669) | Bulk soil microbial communities from a Populus tree surrounding site in Tennessee, USA - Soil MetaG P. TD hybrid SBSTD1 (version 2)... | ecosystem: Environmental > Terrestrial > Soil >... | reverse complement strand
GGAGCAGAGCTTCGTGACTTCGCTCATCAAGTCCGACGGCAGCATCCTTCCGTTCTTCAGCCGGCCGGTAGCTGCGGTGCTTGCCTCGATGACCATCGCAGCCCTCTTGTGGCCTCTCGGCGTATGGACGTGGAGGCTGTTACGGCGGCCGACGGCATACATCGTTCGAAACGAGAAACCGTAGGACGTTCAAGGGCGGGTCAGGCCCTTGAACGGCCACGCCCGGATTGAATGGAGACAAGGGTTCGGTGCAGCCCTCCGCCACATTGTTTGAATCGCCTGCCACCGTTCACCGCTAAGGCGTGTAACTACCGAAGTGATCTAAAGGCGGCTCTGAGCTCCGCGCTGAAAAGCTCAGGCTGCTCCCAAGCGGCGAAGTGTCCGCCCTTCTCGACCTCGTGAAAGTAAATCAAGTTGCGATAAGCGCGCCGGGCCCATGTTTCCGGGGCTCGATAAACGTCGCCCGGAAAGACCGTGATTGCGACCGGGAGCAAGATCTCGCCAGTCTTCTGCGCGGCCGCAACAATGACGCTGCCTCGTGCGCCGTTCTCCCAGTACAACCTCGCTGCCGAGGCCGCGGTGTTCGTCAGCCAGTACAGCGTGATGTTGTCCAGCACGTCTTCTTTCGTAGGCGATTTTTCTGGATCGTCGCCGTATGCCCACTGCGCGAAACCCGGATGCACGAGGATCCATGCGGCGAGGCCGGCCGGCGAATCCGTCGCGCCATAACCGACCGTCTGCGGCCGCGCGGTCATCATCGTGAAGTACGCTGAGTTTCCCTTTTTCGCGTTCGTCATGAGGCCTTCAAGTACAGCCCGTTCCTTTTCGGACAGTCCCGCCGGCACGGGTCCGCCGCCGATCGCTGCCGCGACCTCGGGCGGCACTGTCGCCGGCAAATTGATATGGATACCGAGTAATCCTGCCGCAGCCTGGCGCGCCATCGCGCTGGTGACGGGGGAGCCCCAGTCACCGCCCTGGGCGACGTAACGGGCGTAGCCGAGACGCTTCATCAGTTCGGCCCAAGCGCGCGCAATGCGGTCCGGGTCCCAACCGGTCTCGGCTGGCCTAGCGGAGAAGCCATAGCCCGGCAAAGACGGGATGACGACGTCGAATGCGTCTTCGGCGCTAGCGCCGTGCGCAGTCGGATTCGTAAGTGGATCGATGAGCTTGAGTTGCTCAATGATGGATCCCGGCCAGCCGTGCGTGATGATGATCGGGAGCGTATTCGGATGACGCGAACGTACGTGGATGAAGTGAATGTCCACGCCATCGATCGTCGTGATGAACTGCGGCAAGGCATTCAGCCTCGCTTCCGCCTTGCGCCAGTCGTAGCCGCTGCCCCAGTAGCGTACCAACTGCTGCAACTTGGCCAACTGAGCACCCTGCGACTCATCCGCGACGGTTTCCTTGTCAGGCCAACGCGTCGCGGCGATGCGCCGTCGGAGGTCGACGAGTTGATCCTCCGGGATGTTGACGCGAAATGGACGGATAGCATCACCTTCCGCTGCCATGGCCAGATTTGCGCGAAGCAGCAGGCTGCCGAGACAGGCCACGGCAATACTCGTAGCACCCGCTCCAACAAAGCGGCGACGCCCGCGGTTGATTTCTTCTGACGGGGTAACGGCATTCATTGCTGAGGCCCCCCGTTTGAAGGTCGATATTGATGTACGATGAAAGGGTGCGCGAGTTGGACTGTGGTCCAATAGCAGAGGCGTAAATGTCCGCTTTGGGTCAAAAGCGGACATTTGCGGTGCATCAACCCATGTCCGCTTTACCCCCAAAAGCGGACATCCCCACTAGGGACGTGAGTTGTCAGCGGCTGGTTCAGGCGCTGCTCGCCGCACGATGCGAAAGGGGCTATCGCCGCAAGCGGCAGCGGTCACGCTGGTCTGGACGTGGCCATAATCCGAATGACACCAGCGTCCACCTTCAAAGAGACCGTGTGCAGCCGCAATCCGACCTAGGGTGACGCGATCGGGCAAATTACAGCGCGGATCAACCTTCCCCCACCCGAGCTGACACACGTCCAAAGCTTTTCCGCAGGGATGTTGGCTTTCAGGTAAACAACGCCCTGGCCGAATTCCGCCCATGAACAGCACGCGCGCGCCGTATTTCGTTTCCAAATCGTTTATGTAGGCTTGGAAACGTGCGGCGTAAGCGATGCCAACCCGAGCGCGGGCACCTGTCTTGGATGACACGACGATACCCGGCGCTTTGTTACCGTTGCCATCTAACGCGCCTTTGACTGTCGCTGTCGTGGCCACCGAAGTCGTGCCCCTTACGACATCAATGGTTATTTCCGTGGTGCTGGTCGGCGCAGCTGTAACCACCGTAGTTTCAGTTGTTACTTCCGGATCGTTGCGTACGGCGGGCGTGACGGCTGTAGTCGTCCTTATAGCTTCGCTTGTTTTTGCTTCGAGGTTGCTAACAGGGGGCGCCGTGGTCGCCGGCTTGGTTGCGGTACTCACCGCAATCGGGGCGTGCGTTTTTTTCCGATTTGTTTGATCGCTGTAAATTGGCGCGACGCCTGCATTGAATGTTGTGCAGCGGCCATCGTTGTCGCATGTAGGTGTTGGTAGATTGCTTGCCCGATGATGTTGCCGAGCGTGCGCTGGCAACACGATGAGCAGACCGAGGGCGGCAATCGCGGCTGCCTTCATGACTCCCCCTGTGACAGTCCCATCACGGAGTAGCGACCTTTGTACATTCTGAACTAAATCGGACGTCGGGTGACGGTAATCAGGCGCGCCCTGTGGAAGTTTTTTTCAGCCCAATTAAGAGATAATTAACTCAATTTAAGCAATCATTAATTCGATGGGTCGAGTCATTCAGTAATTGCGAGGTGGCTCATGAAAACCGATATCGAGAATAACGATTTGTCTCATGAATGGTATGTTGTCGAAATCGATGGAAAAATTGAATCAAGGCACGGAATTTATATTGAAGCATTAAAAGCAGGCATGGAATTGAAGCAGAAGTTTCCGCTTAGCCTTATCAAGATACACGACGCAGACGAAGCGTCAGTACACTAATTAATTGCGACGTCATGTCCGTTCTGGGTCAAAAGGCGACATACGCGCCGCAAAAGGTCATGTCTGCTTTACTCCCGAAAGCGGCCATGTGCAGTGCACTAGCTCATGTCCGCTTTGGGCCAGAAGCGGACGTGGGCCGGACCTAGAATCGTCGAAAGGTGGGAACGCTCACCCGCGTCATTTGCGCTGGATGACGCTTCGCTCAGCCTAGGCTGTCAGCCGTCGTGGGTCGCATAATCGAGCGGTTGGCGCACCCTCGTTGTTGATCTCGATCTGGAAGGTTTCGGATAGGCCCGCCTTTCCAGACGACGTTAGTTTGAGTGCACGGCTGCCTGACACACATTTAAGCCAGCCGAGCTCCGATAAACGATCCAGAATCCGAGCTCCGACGAGTCCCTTGAGGTGATAACGACGCTCGCTCCAGTCGAGACAAGGCTGGCAGAAAATCCGCCGCGTCCGCAACCTTAGATCGACGCCGAACGCGGAAAGGAAACGCTCCCCCGAAGATGTGACTTCACCGCCTTCATCTGTGAGTACGATGTGTCCCATGCACACAAGTGCATCTGTAACAGCGACTCCTATCTGACCAGCCAGGTGATCGTAGCAACTTCGGGCAAAACGGAGTGCATCGTCGTTTGCTGATCGCGACTGACGGCGGGGTGGCACCTCTATGGCGGCGACGACCTTGATGCTCTCCAGCATTGTCGCGACCAGCGGAGACGCGATCCGATAATAGCTGAAACGGCGCTCGCGAGTGACAGTCAAAAGCCGCGCGGCAACCAGTTTGCTTAGGTGCCCGCTCGCCGTCGCGCGAGAGACATTGGCGCAGTAAGCAAGCTCAGTGGCCGTCAGCGACTGGCCGCCCATAAGGGCATTAAGCATCGTCGCTCGCGCAGTGTCACCCACGAGAGCGGATACTTCCACCAGATTTGCCGCCGCGACCATCCTTAACCCTATCGCTGATACCGGAAGCGTATCAATCGAAAACAGTTCGGCATAGGCCGAACCGTTCGCGCGAGACAATTGGCGAACCTCGCCGCAAGAATGCGCCCAACAACAGGAGGAACGCATCATGGGAATGGCGGCGATAATCTACAAGAAAGGCGCACCCGACAACTTCGTGTGGGAGGAGATCAAGGTCGGGGCCCCCGGCCGCGGCCAGGTACGTCTTCGCAGCACGGCCGTCGGCGTGAATTTTGCTGATACGTACCATCGAGCAGGTATCCCGCACCCGATGATCGTCGGCGATCCTCCGGTTGTTGTCGGTTTCGAAGGAGTTGGTGAGATCGAGGAGTTGGGTCCTGGCGTCACCGAGTTCTCGGTCGGCGAGCGAGTTTGCACCTGCCTTCCCCCACTCGGCGCCTATAGTCAGGAGCGTCTTTACCCTGCTGACAAGTTGATCAAGGTTCCGAAGGACTTGGCATTGGATGACGTTCACCTGGCAGGACTAATCCTGAAGGGGATGACGGCGCAATATCTACTGCATCGAACGCATAAGGTGCAGCCGGGAGATTATGTTCTGATCCATGCGGCTGCCGGTGGCATGGGCCATATCCTTTGTCCTTGGGCGCGGCATCTCGGAGCCACTGTGATCGGTACTGTTAGTACCGACGCGAAGGCCGAGATCGCTCGAAATCTCGGTTGCCATCACGTCATCAATTACTCGACCGAAGACTTCGTGGCTATCACCCGTAAGATTACTGACGGAAAAGGCGTAGACGTGGTCTATGAGTCGATCGGTAAGGACACGCTGCAAAGGTCACTCGACTGCCTACGGCTGGTCGGTATGTGCGCAGCTTACGGCCAGGCGTCAGGTGTTCCTGATCCGATCGACCTCATCGAAGATCTGGGCGTTCGCGGGTCTCTCATTATCACCCGTCCCGCGCTTTCGCATTACATGCCGAACCGAAGAGAAATCGACGCCGGAGCAAAATCCCTGTTCGATGCGGTCGCACGGGGGGTCGTAGCGAGCAACGTCGTCAAAACCTTTCCGCTTCGGGAGGCTGCAGCCGCGCACAAGTTCATCGGCGGACGCAAGACAACGGGCTCGATCGTCATGCTTCCATTCGAGTAAGCGGCCCCAAAAAGGTCGGCGAAACACCCTCGGCCGCTTTGGTGATGACGCCAGGACTGCCACCCGACGCACTCGATCCACAGGGAAAGGAATATCATGTCGATCATACGCCACGAAATTAGAAAGATATCAGACGACAATCGCGGTCAGCCGATCATCAGCCAGGCAGTCGTTCACGGCAACGTCGCCTATTTCGCCGGCATTACCCCCAACCCGATCGTCGGCGATATCAAAACGCAGACTGCTCAAGTGCTGCGACGGGTCGATGAGCTTCTCAACCTCGTTGGAGCCGACAAATCACAGCTACTAAGCGCCCAGGTCTGGATCGCTGACATGCGTCTGTTCGAAGATCATAATTCTGTTTGGAACGAGTGGGTCGATCCGGCAAACCCTCCGGCGCGGGCTTGCCTCACGACCGACTTTTGGCGACCAGGGATGCTCGTCGAAGTTATGGTGGTTGCGGCCGTGCCATGAATCCTTGCAGTCTGAGAAGCTGAGCAGTCTGTTTGTTCGTGGCCAGTGTTCTGGCGCATCGCCTCCTTCGTGCAATAGCGGACATTCAGCGGTTCAAAAGAAATGTCCGCTTGTGCCAATAGCGGACATTATATGAAGAAAGCTCCGACAATATTGAGCCTAACTGAAAAGACCAATTGGTGAGGTGCGTGTTTACCGACCCCGATTTCGTTCCCTTTGAACCGCCTGAACGACCGCTCGGCCTGCTAGGGTTGCGAACGTTGTTGCGCAACTACATTGAGGCAATTCCTCGTTCTGTTTACGAGCAAAGCGTCACTCGCATCCGGACACGCCGGTCTGATGTCCTGATCGTATCCGACCCAAATATTATTCAGGAAATTCTGGTCGAAAAAGCGGAAGCGTTCGGGCGTGATCCCGCAACGCGACGGTCGTTCGCACCCGTCATTGGCGATACCTCGCTTTTTCTCGCTGAAGGAGCCGACTGGCGCTGGCAACGGCGCGCAGTCGCTCCAATTTTTCGACATGAGACGCTGCTTTCATTCGTGCCGACTTTCGCGACGATGGCGCAGCGTCAGGTTGAGCGCTGGCGCGCAGTACAGCGTGCAGTTCCAATAGACGCTGCAGCCGCGATGACCCACACCACCTTTGAAATCATCGTTGAAGCGATGCTGGGCGGTTCGGCAAGCCTCGACGCAGAGCGTTACAGCCGCGCCTTGACGGATAATTTCGATACGATTCCCTGGCACATCATCTACGTCATGTTTTCGATTCCAGACTGGATGCCCTATCCGCATCGCCGTCAGGCTATGCGGTCGCGCGATTTTTTGCATCGGGATATTCGCCGGATCGTCGAGTCCAGGCGCTCTATTCAGTCCTCGCAACCTGATCTACTCAACCTATTGCTCGCCGCACGTGACCACGAGACCGGACGGAGCATGCGCGACGATGAGATCGTAACAAACCTGCTCACCTTTATCATCGGGCCACGAAACAAGCGCCGTCGCGCTTACGTGGACGCTCTGGCTGTTGGCCAAGGACCAAGCCACGCAGCAACGTGTGTTTGAGGAAGTTAGGGCAGTAGTGGGGGATCAAATAATCGATGCCACACACGTCGAGGGCCTGTCATTTTGCCGCCAGGTTATCCAGGAAGCGATGCGGTTATTCCCGCCCGCACCGGGAATCGCGCGGATTTCGAAGGACGCAATGGAAATCGGGGGCATGCAGATCCCTGCACGCACACGTATCCACATTCCTGTTTTCGCGCTACATCGGAACGTCGGTCTCTGGGACAATCCTAATGCGTTCGATCCAGATCGCTTTGCGGCAGATCAGGTTAAAACACGTTCGCGCATGCCTTTTTGCCGTTCGGCGGTGGACCGCGTATCTGCATAGGAGCAGGATTCGCTATGATCGAGGCCGCCATAATACTGGCGACGGTTGTGCGCGCTTTTTGCTTTCAGCCGGTTGCTGGGCACAGACCAAAGCCTGTGACGAAAGTAACTTTACGTCCAACCGGCGGAATGCCGTTACTGATTATGAACCGGTCAAGACCAGCGGCGGTTCCGGTCGCGGTCTAAGCACACCTGTCCGCTTTTGGGTCAAAAGCGGACCTTTGCGGTGCAAAAAGTCATGTCCGCTTTACCCCTTAAAGCGGACATGTGCGTGCAACCAGCGATGTCCGCTTTGGGCCAATAGCGGACGTGGACTTATTCGATCACCTCGTCGGCGCGCGCGAGGAGCGACGGCGGAATCGCCAAGCCTAGTGCCTTTGCGGTTTTTAAGTTGACGACCAGATCGAACTTGGTTGGCTGTTCCACCGGCAGATCGCCCACGTTGGCGCCCTTCAAGATGCGATCCACATAGTAGGCCGCTCGGCGATACATGGCTGAGGTGCTCGGTCCGTAGGCCAAGAGTGCGCCGGCCTCAGCGAATGCTTTGTACTGCGAGACGACAGCCAAAGAGTGTGCCGTGGCCAGACTGAGGATTTCGACCCTGTGTTGGGTGGCGACGACATCATCAACGACAATGAGCGCTTCAACCCGACCTCGGGTTGCGGCCTCGAAGGCCCCGATGAGATCCGCCGGGCCAAGCACTGGGAGCAGTAGAAGCTGAAGGCCGAGCTCTCGGCTGGCTGCCTTTATTGCGCCTACTGCGATATCTGCGCCTGGATTGGGTTCGAACCAGAGGACGGCCACTCGGGAAACGCTCGGGGAAGCCTCTTTGAGCAGCGCGAGCCGCTTACCACTTAGCTCGTCAACCCTGAAGCTCAACCCGGTAATGTTGCCACCCGGTCGCGAGAGACTACTCACGAGACCACTTTTTACAGGGTCAGCGACGCGCGTCATCACAATAGGGATTGTCGCACTCGCCTTTCTGGCGGCCTGCACTGACGGTGTATTTATGGCAATGATCACATTAACTTTGAGCTCCACCAGATGATTAGCAAGCGCCGCGAGCCGCTGGCTGTATCCTTCGGCACTTCGGACCTCAAACGCAACGTCTTGCCCCTCAACGTAACCAAGCTCGCCGAGTCCTTGTCGGAAAGCTTCTAGAAATCCAGGGGGTGGGAGGTCTGGGGACAGAATGCCAATTCGGTAGTGTTTAACGGTCTGCTGTGCAAGCGCACTATGCGACCACGCGACCAACGTCCCAATGAGAAGGGCGATGAACTCGCGCCGTCTCAGTTGGTCAAAATGCATGTGCCCACCGATCTGGCGGCCGCACCGCCGTCAAGCTATCACGTCAATCCATGATGCAAAAATTGATTGGTCGCGGCAAATGAACAACGGCGACCGTCGACACAAATGATGCTGTGCCGGCACTATAACCATCGCTATAACCATCGCTGCCCGAAGTTAGCCTGACCCAGCGGAAGTCCTGCGAGAGGTAGCTCACATTGGGGTCAAGAAATTTTTTGGCATCGCAAGCGGGATGTCCGCTTTGGGTCAAAAGCAGACAACTAGGACCCGAACTGAGCACTCAATTTAAAGCAGATCTTGGCCTAAGCTGGATGATGTCGCGCTAACGTATCAAGGTGACAATAAGAATCGCGGCGGACGAGAGCGTGATGATCAGCAAGCCCAGCATGACCACGCGCTGTTCTGGATGCATGCAGACGCCCTTGCGTGCAAAGCTCTGTGGTCCCGCACCGCAGTCGGCCTGTGGGTGGGTTGCGACTACGGTGCGGGTGACTCGTGCCGCCCTCCTCCGAGCGGCACGAGCGCGGCGAGTAGAGGTGGTCGCGTCAGTTCCGAAAACCACACCACCGCACCGTTATTGGATTAGGGTTATTCGTGCGATTTTTATTAAACCTGTCTGCCAGGTCAGTTAGTGCTTCATTTCAGACTCGAATCCTTTCCCAAAAAGCAAATCTCGCGGAGCGGCTGGATGATGCCGTCTCGGTGAAATATGATCGGTTAGAATTGATCCGTCAGGTTCGGGGGACAAGTTGACGCGCTGTCAGCACGCCGTCCTCATAGTCGCGGCCCTCGCGACAGCGGCGGTCAGCTCGGTGAGCGCACAAAGCGTTGCGCCTACGCCGGCCTGTGTTGCGCCACCGGGCTTCGCTCGTTTTGACACCCCGCTCGAGCGCGTCGCCGCACGAATTTCTGCCCATCAACCGCTTACGATCGTTGCTATAGGTTCGTCATCGACCTTCGGCTTGGGCGCTAGCTCGCCCGCGATGTCCTATCCGAGCCGGCTTGCGGTCGAACTCCGTGCGCTGCTCCCAAGCACGTCGATCACCGTTATCAATCGCGGCGTCAACGGCGAGACCGCGGAGGAAATGCTGGCGCGGTTCGATCGCGACGTGTCGCAGCCCACCCTGACTTGGTGTTGTGGCAGGTTGGTAGCAATGCAGTGCTACTCGGCAGACCGATTGCTCCGACCGGTCTGCTGATAAATGAAGGTGTGAGGCGGCTCAAGGCAGCCGGCTCCGACGTTGTCCTGATCGATCCGCAATACGCCCCCAAGGTCATCGCCAGGCACGGTGAGCACGATGTTGATCTAATGGTCGCTCTGATCTCTACAGCCAGCCGTGATATGAATATCAATCTGTTCCAGCGCTTTGCGCTATTGGCGCTTGACGGAAGGCCTCCCGTTCAACGCTTTCCTGTCAAAGGACGAACTCCACATGAACGACTGGAGCTATGGTTGCATCGTCAAGCTTCTGGCCCGCGCGGTTGCGGAAGCCGCGACGCGCGTGACGGTACGCTAGGTGGGCGCATGTCCGCTTTTGGTCAGAAGCAAACATGCGCAGCGCAACAACCCACGTCCGCTAAGGGCCAATAGCGGACATCGCGCTGCTTTCTTCGGCACAATGGCCGAATGGCAACCATGAACGGCGAGCGCCTGGCCTGGCGTGAAGGTGAATATGATCGCATTGGCAGGCAGCAGTCAGCTGACAACCGCTCTTGGAGGTTTAAAGGAGCGATTT
>Ga0111538_10015518_pt1 | contig 10015 bp, 8 predicted proteins | sample SoiMethybrSBSTD1_FD_79669 | JGI IMG/M metagenome (GOLD analysis project Ga0111538, IMG submission 79669) | Bulk soil microbial communities from a Populus tree surrounding site in Tennessee, USA - Soil MetaG P. TD hybrid SBSTD1 (version 2)... | ecosystem: Environmental > Terrestrial > Soil > Tree... | reverse complement strand
CTGGAACTCGGCAGTCAGGTTTTTATCGCCTGAGGGATTCTGGGCCCAATCTACTGTGTAGATCTCAAAGCCAATGGGAGAATCGGCGCGGCCGATCCATTGATCGGGACGGACGCCGATGTAGAAATCAGCTGGGTGGACGCGCATTTCGGAGCGCGCGCTGACGGGTAGCCCGGATTCATCCTGGGCGGTTACCTCAACAGTGAGGAGCTGTCCGGCTTCCTGCTCAGGCAGGTCTGGCAGTTCAATCGACAGGAGTCCTTCAGCGTCCGTCTGGCCTGTCCCTTCCTTGATCAGGGTCCCAAAATAACCCGAACCCGGCGAAGGGGTGTGGAAGGTTTCCAGCCAGGAAGAGTTCAACCTTCCGGCATCATAATTTGGAATGGAGAAGGAATCAGGCCTCGAGTAAAGCGCCCATTTGACTTCCAGGTCGTTGACCGGCGCATCGAAGAAATAGCGGGCGCTGACATCGGCCGTCGCCTGGTCGCCGAGTTTGATCTCGTCAGAGGAAAAATCAACCGTTAAATCGATCTCAGGCTTGCGGTACTCCGCCACCTGGAAGGTGAACCAAAGGTTCAGGTCGCTGTTCTCGAAGGTGTAATATCCAGGCGCTGCGTCCTCGGGCAGCTCGTAGGCCCCGTTAAACGTTCCATACGGGGAGAGCTGGGCGTTGAGCGAAAGCAGCTGCGTCCCGTTCGCGTCCCGCAGGGTGAGAGGCACTTCGTTGATCTGGGGCAGCTCATAACGCCCATTAAAAGCCTGGCGCGCCACCCCGCGGAAGTAGACCGTCTGCCCCGGGCGGTATATGGGACGGTCGGTGTACATGTAAATATCGGTATGTGGGGGCTCCCGGTTGTAGCTGTACCCGAAGTCCCAGGGCGTGATGCCCAGATTCCAGCTGCTGGTGGCCATCGCAAAATTTTCGGAGCCGGGTGTGCCCAGCACGGCATACAAAGCACCTTCCTGCGGCTCGACGGCTCCCTTCCACAATCCATTCTTATCGGTCGTGCCGGAGATGAGCTGGTTGCCGTTGCTGTCGTAAATGGTCACAGGCGCGTTTGCCACAGGTGTCTGTGAAGGAAGGTCCACTGCCCAGACCAGCGCTTCGGTCGCTCCCAGCTTGAAGGTCAGGTTTGCCTGGCTGGACACGGCAAAATAAATGTTTTTTCCCGGCGATTGAACCTCTGGAGAGGCGACCTGTACGTAATAGAGATTTGGGAGCAGTGTACTGTCCTGCTGGGTAAGCCGCAATTTCACATCCTGCACCTCGCTCGGCGGCAGGTTGAACGTGTGTGGATACACCATCGAGTTGGTGGGGTTGAATGCCTGCTGATTCTCATAGGCTGTCTGCATCAACAGGTATTCCTGGATGGTGATCGGTGCCACGGTCACATCTGCACTTAGCACGTTGACTGCCTTTGCATTCAGGGCCGGGTCATCCGGGCGTACGAAGGCGGTACTGGAATTGTAGACATTGACGTTCAGCATGGGGGTGGCAGGGGCGGTGCGGAAGTTGAAGACGAACGGGTCGCCCAGCGATTGGTTCCATGTATCCCGCAATTGGGCAGCGATCTCAATGGAGTAATTCGTCTCAGGCTCGTAGAATCCGTACACGCCAAGAGTTAACCCATCCTCGCTGAGACCTGTGGAGAAGTTATCCAGCGGTGGATCCACCTTGACGAACTCATCGTAATCGCCCGACGGTAATGGTGAACTGAAAGTGAAAAATACAACGTAGGGCTGTACTTCGGTAGAAATCACCGCAAAGTTGTCGAAGGTATTGAACACCGCGCCATAATCCTCGCCAAGAGCCTCCCCACCTTTTGACTCGGCTGCAGCACCAATATTCAATATATACCCCGCGTTGCGCACAAGTTCCTTTTGAGGAGCGAAACTCAGCAGGCTGTCGTTCTCACTCCAGTCGAGTTTGCCATCCACAGGTCCTTCCGGCCCGCTGAATACAAAGTTCTGCTCCACGCTTCTTGTGTCCATCGGCTGGTTGAAGGTCAGATGGATCTGCGGCTCAAGAGCCAGTTTCTGGTCGGAGGCTGGATCGACAGACACAACCTTGGGGAGCGCAGTGGTGAACTTCCACTCCGATGTATCACCAGGTTCCAGGCCGACACCTGTCACCGTTTTCAGATCGGGGTTAAGTTGGATGGTGTATTGTGTCCCACCCGCCATCGTAGGTTCCGGATAAAAGATGTATGTGCTGGTATTGATCCATTCCCCTTTTCCCTTCACAGCAGGTTGAAGGTTGAAGCCGGCAGGGGCAGATGAATTGTCGACCCCTAGTGGGACGACCGGTTGGTTGAAGGAAACCGCCACAGCCGACTCCACATCTACATCGGCTGCGTTTTCCTTGGGGAGGGTGTTGCTGGCTGTCAGGTAATCTGCCACATGGAAGGAAAGATTGATGGGTTCCTGAATCCCAAAGCCGGTGGATGACTTAATGGAGCTGGCGATCGTGACCGCTAGCTCACTATTGGCCGGATAAGACTGGGTTGGGTTGAAAACAACGGTTGCTTCATCGTTCCAGGTGAAGGTGCCCTCCGGCAGTCCCCGGAATGCCGATTCCACCGATGGCTTGTTCATTGGTTCACTGAAGTAAAAGGTAATCGGGGAGAGCTGTCCAATGCTGGTATCTTGCAGTGGAGTCGTCTCTACAAGGCCGGGCGGCAGGGCTTGCTGGTAGGGTGTGGGGGTCGGTGGAACGGGAGTGGGAGTCTCCAAACCCGGGACAGGAATCCCTGTGCAGGAGGCGAGTATGGCAGAGATGAAGATTGAGCAAAGGATGGAACGGAAAGTGCGTTGTTTCATCAAATCATCCTCAATGAAGTTGTGCTTCTGATTTCATTATACACTTGTAAACCGGCACCGGATGACAGTGCCAGAATCAAAAAAGGACACGGATAAACCGTGTCCCTTTGCGATCCACCAGATTTAATTTGCTCCCATTTCGTTCAGAGCAGCCTCAATATCCTGCTGAAAGACGCTGAACGGCTGGGCACCTTCGATCAGTTTGGTTTTCGTCTGACCGTTTACTGTATAGGTCATCAGGAATGCGGGTGTGCCATTGACGCCTGCTGTTGTACCATCGTTAAAATCCTGTTGTACGCGGTCTTTATAGGTGCCGTTATCATAACAACTGTTGAACTTGGCCGTGTCCAGCCCGTCGACTTTTTCCGCGATCGCCTTGATGCGTTTGTCAGTAAAGGAACCTGCATCCTCACCCTTGACGTTGGCAAACAGCATGGCGTGCATTTCCCAGAACTTGTTCTGCTCTCCCGCACAATATGCTGCCGCCGCCGCATCCTGGGATTCGGTGCTGGCGCCGCCAACGTTCCTGCTGACCCAGTTGCCCATCGAGCGATAGGTGAACAGGACCTTGCCAGTGTCGATGTAATACTGCCTCAACAGAGGCTCGGTATCCTTGTGGAACCGTTCGCAGAATGGACACTGGAAATCGGAAAACTCCTCGATCTTAATCGGGGCGTTCGAATCTCCCATCGAATTGTCATTTGCGTTGGGATGGGTACCCGGATCAATCGACACAACCTCTGCCACTGGGCGGAGAGTTGGTATGATAAACAATGCAACCGCTACGATCGCAACGATCGTGATCCCCACAATCATATATAACCGGCTGCGCGATTCCCGCTTCTTGATCTTTTCCCGCCTCTCCTGGCGTTTACTCTTCTTCTCGATACTCATGAAGACTCCTTGATGAAATGATGGCGCCAACCGTCTCATAAATAAGTTATCTTATGCATATATGCAGCTAAGATTACCCAGTTCACTACGCGATGCGGCGCTTTGTAAATTTTCCCATGCTAAAATCGTTTTGTCTAGGAAAAGTTTAGACTGTACTAAGGAAGTGCCGGGAAGTCGTTTAATTACCTGGACGCAAATTGTCCCAAAGGCTCAAAACCTTTGGGACAATTTGCGTCAATCGCTACTTTTCTATTGTAATTTTGAAGTCACAGGTGTCGTCGCCTCGTGCCCGGCAGGCGGTTTCCTCGACGTCGGGACGCTGCCCGGTGGCCCAGAGCAGACTCTCGCGGACCAGGCCCTGGGTCACGAAGCAGATGGGGGACCTGCTTTCATATCCTGCGGTTGTTGGGGAGGTGTGGTCGACGAGAAGCAGGTCCAGGTCCAGGGTGTGCAGGGTGATGTCACCGGGCTGGGCGCTGACCAGACGGGCCAGGAGCTCAAGGGCTGACTTTCGCCGGGAACTCAGCGGAAGTCGTTTGATCACTACGGCCTGGGCTTTGCCTGGCAGTGCGGCATCCTCCAAAAGGTGGTGCCAGAGACGTTGGCCAACGCGCAGCAAAGCTCCACGCGCGCCTCGGCCATAATAGGTACGCATGGCGGCCTGCAGGGATGCATACGTTTTTGCCGATTTCACTTCATCCATTTTGCGAAAACTGGCCGGCTTGACCCATCTATGAGGCAGATCCGACAGGGCCAGCATGACGGTGAACTGGTCTGCACCCAGTTCACTGGCGGCAGCTTCCACAAAGCGGCGGAGGATTCGGCCCGGAAACCTTGCCTCACTCATGCACGGACTCCTCCAACTTCAAACCTGCAGAAGGAATCCTCTTTCGCCACGCAGTGGGTCTCCACGATTTGATACTCCTTGCCTGTTGCCCAGTGCACCGCCTCCGTAATGGAACCAACATACAAATGACAGACAGGATCTGTGCTGTGACGGCCGTGGCAGATGGCACATGTGGATTCCACGTAAGCCAGTCGTTCGCCGTTCTCGTCCACCCAGGCATTCACCTGGGGATTGCTCTTCTTAAGCGCATCTGCCATCCCATTCAGAATGAACTTGATCTTCTGTTTCTCAGGCAACAGCTTGATGGCCATGCCTGCCACGCCCAACAGAGCGGACTGCTCGCGCAAACCGTATTGAAAAGAAGCCTTGCCGATGCGTCGCAGCATACCTTTCCCACCGCGCCCGTAAAAATCCTCGATCGCCTGGTTTAGCCTGGCATATTGCGAAGCCGGGATGGACGGCTCCAGATTGTTGGGCGGGAAGTTTCCAATAAATCTCTCCAGGCCGCTTGTGCGCAGCACGGCATTGAGACCATTGTCCCCCATGACTTCCTGCGCGGAAGTCAGTGCCTGGCGTACGAGTGAGTTGACGATTACTGCATCTTCACGGTTTTCCATGCTGCCTCCTTATGGCGAATACGGAGAGAATTGCAAAGGTCCGGATATCCGGCACCGCTACGGAGTATGCCTGTTGTTTCAGTGTTTATCGAGCTACTTAAAAAGTCAACGATTAATCTGCATTGGCAGCTTAAAAAATAACATGATGGTTTGTCAGCCAGCGGGGACTTCAAATGTGTACACGGGATATTCCTCGCCTGTGCGGGTAAATCCCATGTTCTTATACAATCTCAGGGAAGTCTTATTGTTGCTTTGCGTATTTACACTTAACCGGATGGTACCCATCTGTGTGAGGTAGGCAAACAGATCCGATAACAGGGCCCGGCCGACACCATGTCCCTGCAGGCTGGGATGGACGGCCAGCCTCGCCAGGTGCGCACGCGGTCCGTGACCCGTCGTCAACTGGTAGCCGACGATCCCCTCTTTACTTTCGGCCACAGTGGCGATCAAAGACTGTGAAAAGGCACGCTGCAGGGTATCCAGCGAGTTATGCCAGAGCGGCTCGAAAGCTGCATTGTCAGTCCTTGTGACCTCCGGGATGTCCGCCTCCGTCATTCTGCGGATGTGGATTCCGTCGGCCTGGCTCAACGTCCAGGATTGGGAGTGCCAATCAAGCATCACGATCTGCTGTGGATTTTTAAAGCCGCTGTCGGCAAGTACCTTCTGGAACCAGGTCTGCATGGCGATCGCCGCGACGGTGGCACCGCCAGCCCGCATGATCGTTTCCCTCGCCGTGCCCCAGAGCAGGTCCCAGGCGTTCTCCGGCGACCAGTGGCCGGTGTAAACAAACAACCGCACCCAGGCGATCCCATCCACTTCAGGGGGACAAGCCAGTGCGGCCGTAATTTGCCTGCCTTCGTCCAGGGCCCAGTAATATGGATCGCCCAGCCATTCAAGCGGTGAGCGCCAGTCCAGATGGCGATGGAGGCGGGTCTCAAAAAAGATCAGGTTCGATAACTGCTGGTGGTCGCTGAAATCCGCGGTGCGAACCATGGAATTGATCACTGTTCACCTTGGCGACTCATATCCTTGTGATGGCCCTCTATCTAAACCCGATCCGCATGAGGAACTTCATAAAACGCTGGGTCAGGGTGGGTTTTTCCACCAGACGCAGGGAGTCAAGCATATCCATCTGTGTGTCGGTGACGTGCAGCCGTTTCAAGTTGATATTGGCCGCCGATTTGCGGACCAGGGAATGCATGTCGCCCTCTTCTGCCTGTTCGAAAATGGAGGCAGCCCGGTCATATTCTGCAAGCGCGTCCTTCCACTTTTTTAAGCCTTCCAGGGCAGCGGCGCGGTTGCTGATGGCAATGCCCTGCCGCTTGAGGTCGCCGGCTTTGAGGAATACCTCTTCTGTGCCCTCCACGGCTTGCAGCGCTTCCTGGGCGTTGCCTGCCTGCAGAAACGCAACACTTTCATTGTTCTTCATCTCTGCCGCATTGAGCTCGTCACCCTCCGCTGCATACGCCTGCGCAGCCTGTGAGAACAGGCCGGCCGCAGCCTTATAATTTCCTTTTCCGTATTCTTTTTTGCCGTCCTCGGCAAGTGTGAGGGGATTGGTTTGGTCTGTCACAGTATTAATAGGTGATATCCAATAGATCTTCTGCCACGGCGCGTAATTTATCGCGCGACATGCTGCTCAGCTTCATGGCTAGCTCCAGGTAGGGCCGGTTGACAGGCGCGGCAACGAATTGACGCAGCTCCAGCGGCAGCTCGAGGAATTCCTGTACGGTTTCCTCGCTCTCCATCCAATGCCCGATGGGGCCGCTTCGGTCAAAGAAGGACTCGATCCGCCCGCCCAGAGTTGTTACCAGCACCTCCAGCTCGGGCAGGGGAATGGGGTTTTCGCCCAGCTCGTAGGCCTTGATTCGGGAGCTGGCAATGCCTGTTGCTCCGGCCAGGTTACGGATCGAGATGCTGGCGTTCATGCGCTCCTGACGCAGCAGGGCGCCGATCTTACGCTGGCGGATGGCAAGCAGCCTGAGGAGATCGATGTTCTTGATGGGGGAGGCAGTCGTCGACTTGATCTCCCTGCTCCAAAAGTGGTCGAGGGGAATATCAAGATAGAAAACCAGGGCCTCCAGCTCAGGCAGGGAAGGCGAGCGGACTCCCTCCTCATAAGAGCGGAATATGCTCTTCCGGACGCCGATTGCTTCCGCACATTCCTGCACGCTTCTCCGGGCGGATAAACGCGCGTCGCGGATCAAGACTCCCAATTTTTTTGTGCGAATGGTGATCTGAGTTTTGGTATCCATGCAACCTCTACCGCTGGTCTCGATAATAAGTTAACTTTTTGCCTGGATGTTCCAACCTAAAGTTAAGCAGATTATGCGGCACTGTATGAATCCATTGTACCGCTGCAATGGTGACTCCCTGATTATAGCAGAAGCAGCAAAACCTATCTTTCCCTTCTTTGCGTGCTGGGCGGCGGCATGAAGATATCACCGCTCAACTTGTACCCTGCAGCTTCCAGGCGCGGGCTGAAAATCGGACGGATCCCGGTCGCTCTTAACTCACCCAAAATCTTACCTCCCTGCGCAACGCCCGTTTGCTCGAATTTGAAGATGTCAGTCAGCACCACAGTATCACCTTCCATGCCGACCACTTCAGTAATGGCGGTGATTTTCCGTGAACCATCCTTCAAACGGGATTGCTGGATGATGAGGTCCACCGCCGAGGAGACCTGCTGCCGGACAACCTTCAAAGGCAATTCCATGCCTGACATCAGTACCATGGTTTCAAGACGTGAGAGTGCATCACGCGGGGTATTGGCGTGCAGGGTGGTCAGCGAACCATCATGACCCGTGTTCATGGCCTGCAGCATATCGAGCGCTTCGCCGCCTCGGCATTCGCCCACGATGATCCGGTCGGGCCGCATACGCAGGGAATTCCGCACGAGGTCGCGAATGGTGACTGAGCCCCTGCCGTCCACGTTGGCGACCTTCGTCTCCATGCGCAGAACATGATCCTGCTGAAGCTGGAGCTCCGCCGCATCTTCAATTGTGACGATACGCTCCTCATCCTGGATGAAACCGGAGAGCACATTTAAAAGGGTCGTCTTGCCCGAGCCTGTTCCTCCGGAAATGATAATGTTCAGGTGGGACCGCACACAGACCTTGATGAACTCCCCCATGTTGACGGTCAGCGAGCCAAATTTGATCAACTGGTCGATGGACAGCTTGTACTTATTGAATTTGCGGATGGTGATTGACGGCCCGTCGATCGCCACCGGCGGGATAACCGCATTGACGCGTGAGCCATCGGGCAGGCGCGCGTCGACGGTGGGACTGTCTGCATCCACACGGCGGCCGAGGGGCAGGATGATCCGGTCGATGACACGCAGGACATGGTCGTCGTCGTCGAAGGTGATCGGCGTTTTGGTCAGTTTGCCGTTCTTTTCGATAAAGACCTTCTTAGGCCCGTTCACCATCACTTCACTGACATCCGGGTCCTCCAGCAGCGGCTGGATAGGACCGTATCCGGTCAGTTCATCAAGAATATCGTGGAAAACCTGCTGGCGAATATCCTCCGGGAGGTTGACCTTCACCTGGGCATATACCTCATTCAAGCGCTGCTGCATGAACTCGGCCCGGTCACCGGCCTGAGGCTCCTGACCTTCCATGGACCGCCCGACGTTTTCGATCAGGTAGCGCTTGAACTTCAATAGATCGGCGGATGTCAAACGGTTAAAGTTGGGGGCAATTGGTGTGGCCATCAGGATGCCTCCTCCCCGTCATGCTTTTGTTCCGGCAGGACCCAGATGATGTGGTCCCGGTTGATAGCAAGAAACGGCGCCTGGAAGAGAACCTGGCCATCCGCTCCCAGGATGCTGACATCCGTAACGGCGATGAATTTATCGTCCTGATCCAGTTCATCTTTGATGCGCTGGTCCTGGCGGACGTGAATGTTTCCGCGCACCAGGTGTTTTGTCGTTTGCACGGTGGCATAAACTAGTCTCTTGGTGACAATATCTGTAAATCTCTTACCCTTGTCGTCATACTCAATCGTCATTTTGCCTCTTCTGGTTCGGTCTGGGTGGTTGCGTTTGTTGGGATGATTTACCCAGTCCTCCTAATAAAAATAGCGACGGAGAACAAGTGTCGCTACGTTTCATGCAGGAACTTGCCCTTGAAGTGTAGTCTAAATCGCCTGCGGTGTACCTTTCAGTTTCCTTAGGAGATTAAGTTGTAATGAACGCGGAAACATGGATGCTGCGAAAATCCTCCATGCAGTTTGTTCCCATGCACAATATAAAAAACGCCTCCCAGCCGGGAGGCGCTGTAAATACAATGACTTGTTTCGTGCGAGTTTTCTACCCCAACCTACATGTTATTCCTCGATGGGAGGCATCAAATAGCCCAGGCCCGATCGCGTCACTATATGTGTGGGATTGTGCGCGTCGTCCTCCAGCTTCTGGCGCAGGCGGGCGATGCTGACCCACAGGATTTCCTTGTCGGTGCGGTACTCCGGCCCCCAGACGCTTGTCAGTAGATCCTCCGAAGTCATGATCTTGCCAATGCGATGGGCAAACTGCAGCAGCAGGCGGTATTCAGTCGCGGACAGGGAAACTGGCGTCTCCCCACGCCACACTTCAGCCCGGGCAAAGTCGATCTTCAAATTGCCATGGGTGAAAAAGCGGGAGGTACCCACATCCGTAGGAGGCTGCGCACGGCGCAGGACGGCGCGTACCCGGGCCAGGAGCTCTGTAGCGGAGAAGGGCTTGACCAGGTAATCATCTGCACCGAGATCCAGACCCCGGACACGGTCCTGTTCGTCCCCCTTGGCGGTCAGGATGATGATGGGTGTGTTGGAGAATTCCCGGATGCGCTGGGTGGCT
>Ga0111538_10015515_pt1 | contig 10016 bp, 8 predicted proteins | sample SoiMethybrSBSTD1_FD_79669 | JGI IMG/M metagenome (GOLD analysis project Ga0111538, IMG submission 79669) | Bulk soil microbial communities from a Populus tree surrounding site in Tennessee, USA - Soil MetaG P. TD hybrid SBSTD1 (version 2)... | ecosystem: Environmental > Terrestrial > Soil > Tree... | reverse complement strand
GTCGACCTGCAAATAGCGCTGTACGCCTCGCGCGAGCACCTGCCGGCTCTCATGCGCGCCTTGCGCGAGGATCCCGAGCTACGCTTTGCACTTCTGGCCGAGTTGACTGCCGTGGATACCTGGCCGCGCGAGCCGCGTTTCGAAGTGACCTATTTGCTGGTCTCCATCGCCCATCGGTACCGCCTGCGGTTGAAGGTCCGTGTGCCAGGCGACGATGCCCACATCACGACGGTCTGCGATCTGTGGCCGGCCGCCAACTGGCTCGAGCGCGAGGTCTGGGATCTTTTCGGGATCGCGTTCGACGGGCACCCGGATCCGCGGCGCCTGCTGATGCCGGAGGACTGGGAAGGCTTTCCGCTGAGGAAGGACTACCCGGTGCAGATCCAGATGAAACCAAAGACGACCGAGGCCATGCAGGTCACCGAGGAGGAGTTCCGCGCCAACCTGATGAAGGATCGCCTGTCGCGTCAGTAGCTGTCTGTGGCTCGTCGCTCGTAGTTCGGTCGTTGCCCGAAGCCTGTAGCCCTGAAGCCCAAAGCCTGAGATGCCCGAAATCAAGACCGAGACGATGACGGTGAACATGGGGCCCCAGCATCCCAGCACGCACGGCGTGCTGCGGCTTGTGCTCGAGCTCGATGGCGAGACCGTACTGTCGGCGTCGCCGACCATCGGCTACCTTCACACCGGCATCGAGAAAACGGCCGAGCAGAAGAAGTGGGTGCAGGTCATCCCGCTCGTCGAGCGGATGGACTACCTGAGCGCGCAGTCGAACAGCATGGCCTTCTGTCTCTCGGTGGAGAAGCTGCTTGGCATCGAGGTCCCTGAACGCGTTCGCTGGATTCGCGTGCTGCTCGCCGAGCTGCAACGTATCAACAGCCATCTAGTCTGGCTCGGCACCCACGGCATGGAAGTGGGCGCCGTCTCGGTCATGCTCTACTGCTTCCGCGAGCGCGAGCTGCTCCTGAACATCAACGAGATGCTCGCCGGCTTCCGGCTGTTCCCGAGCTACATGCGCGTCGGCGGCCTGCGCGAAGACCTGCCGCGCGGCTTCCACGATGCCGTGCGCGCGTTTCTCGAGCGGCTGCCGGCGAAGCTGGACGAGTATGAGGATCTGCTGACGAAAAACGAGATCTATCTCAAGCGCACGCGCGGCGTCGGACGAATTTCCGGTGATCAAGCCGTGGCCTACGGTCTCGTCGGACCGATTGCACGCGCGGCGGGCGTCGACTACGACGTACGCAAGGTGTACCCGTATCTCGGCTACGAGACATTCGAGTTCTCGGTGCCGACCCGGACCGAGGGCGATGTCTACGCGCGCTATCTCGTGCGCGTGGCCGAGATGCGCCAGAGCGCCAACCTCGTGCGTCAGGCACTCGAGCGGATTCCGCCGTACGGCCAGTATGCCATCGACGATCCGCGCATCACGCCGCCGCCCAAGGATCGCGTGTACACGGAGATGGAAGCGCTCATCCAGCACTTCCTCCTCTACTCGCAGGGGTTCTCGGTGCCGGCCGGTGAAGCCTACGTGCCGGTCGAGGGCCCACGCGGCGAGCACGGCTTCACGGTGGTCTCCGACGGCACGAACCGCCCGTGGCGGGTCAAAGCGCGATCGCCGTCCCTGCTCGCCTGTCAGGCATTGGAATCGATGATCGTCGGCGGCCTGATTGCCGACGTCATCGCGGTGATTGGCTCGATCGATGTGGTGATGGGAGACGTGGACCGGTGAGCTTTCACCCGAAGATGGCCTACGACGCCACCTTTCACAAGTCGGCGCGGACGCTCGCCGAGCCGGGGACGCCGTTTGTTTACGCGCCGGAGAACCGCGCCCGTCTCGACGACATCGTGAAGCGCTATCCGGCCGACCGCAAGCGATCGGCAGTGCTGCCCGCGCTGTATCTTGTCCAGCACCAGCAGGGGTACATCACTGCGAGCGCGATGCAGCATGTCGCCGGCATCCTCGGCATCACCGCTGCGGACGTCGAAGACGTCGTGTCGTACTACACGATGTTCTACACCCGGCCGGTTGGCACGTTCGTCCTGAGCGTGTGTCGCACGCTGTCCTGTGCGTTGAATGGCGCCGAGCGTGTGACCGAGGAGATGTGCGAGAAGCTCTCGATCAGGCCGGGCCAGACCGATGCGAGCGGCACGTTCACGCTTCTCGAAGTGGAATGTCTCGGCGCGTGCGATCGGGCGCCGGTGGTGATGGTCAACGACGCATGGCAGGAGAATCTGCAGCCGGGCGCCGTCGGGAAGATGCTGGATGACCTGAGGACTCGTGGCGAGGCCGCGTTGAGCGGCTGTCACCACGTGATCGAACGCGCGAGGTAACCGCCGCCGCCATGGAACGCTTACTCACCGCTCACGTCCGGGAACCGAACTGCTTCACCCTCGACTTCTATCTTCGCCACGAGGGGTACGACGGACTGAAAAAGGCGCTGGCGATGCCTGCCGACCAGGTGGTCGAAGCGGTGAAGGCGTCGGGGTTGCGCGGCCGCGGCGGGGCCGGGTTCCCCACCGGCATGAAGTGGCAGTTCGTCGACAAGAAGTCGCCGCATCCGCGCTACATCGCCTGCAATGCTGATGAGAGCGAGCCGGGCACCTTCAAGGATCACCTCCTGATGGAGCGCAACCCTCACTTGCTCATCGAGGGCTGCGCGATTGCCTGCTACGCGATTGGCGCCAAGGTCGCCTACATCTACATCCGCGGTGAGTTCTTCCACGTTCAGCACGTGCTGGAGGAGGCGATCGCCGAAGCCTACAAAGCCGGATTCCTGGGCCGGAATGTGCTCGGGTCGGGGTTCGACTGCAACGTGTACGTCCACCGCGGCGCTGGGGCCTATGAAGCAGGCGAGGAGACGGCGCTCCTCGAGTCGCTGGAAGGCAAGCGAGCGCAGCCGCGCAACAAGCCGCCGTTTCCCGCCGTGATCGGGCTTTACAACTGTCCGACAGCGGTCAACAACGTGGAGACGTTGTCGAACGTGCCGCTGATCCTCAGGAACGGGCCGGAATGGTTCGCGGCGCTCGGCCCCGAGAAGAACGGCGGGCCCAAACTGTACTGCGTCAGCGGACACGTCAAGCGGCCGGGTGTCTACGAGGCGTCGATGAACATCACGCTGCGGGAGCTCATCGAGGGCCATGCCGGCGGGGCACGTGACGGGCACACGATCAAGGCCGTCATTCCCGGCGGCTCGTCGGTGCCGATTCTGATGCCCGATCAACTCGATACTCAGGCCAGCTTCGACGGGGTACAGAGGGCGGGATCCCTTCTCGGCTCGGCGGGCATCATCGTCGTCGACGACTCGACGTGCATGGTCTGGCTGGCGGAGAATCTGCTGCACTTCTACCGCCACGAGTCGTGCGGCAAGTGCACACCGTGCCGGGAGGGGACCGACTGGCTGCACAAGATTCTGCGGCGGATCGAGCGCGGCGAAGGGCAGATGCGCGATCTCGATCTCCTGACGAGCATCAGCGGCCAGATCGGTGGCAAGACACTGTGCGCGTTCGGCGACGCCGCAATCACGCCGGTGTTGACGACGCTGAAGCATTTCCGGCACGAATACGAGGCCCACATTCGTGAAGGCCGCTGCACGCACGTCGCGGATTGGCGGGCTCGGCAGCCGGTCGCGGCGCACTAAGTCCATGACAATGCAGAATTCAGAATTCAGAATTCAGAATGCTTTTCGCGTTTGCGTGCGCGGCTTTGACACTGAATTCTGCATTCTGCGGTCTGCATTCTGCACTCTCATCATCAGGACGGCGGTGAGCTCGTGAGCGGCGTCCTGATGGCACAGATCGGCCTGCTGTTCTTCGTGTTCTTCATGCTGCTGAACTCCGCGGCGGTCATGGTCTACGTGGAGCGGAAGGTCGCTGCGCTTCTCCAGCAGCGGGTTGGTCCTTACCTCGTCGGTCCGCAGGGCATGCTGCAGCCGCTCGCCGACATCGTGAAGCTGATCTTCAAGGAGGAGCTGCGGCCGGTCGCGGCCGACAAGTGGCTGTTCTATCTGGCGCCGATCATTTCGGCCACGGCGGCGTTCTCGGCTTTCGCGGTCGTGCCGTTCGGGGCCGAGACCACGTTCTTTGGGCTGCTGGACCGGCCGGTCAAGCTCCAGGTCGCCGACGTCAACGTCGCGGTGCTCGTCATCTTCGCCATCGCGTCGATGAGCGTGTACGGCATCGTGCTGGCGGGTTGGAGCTCGAACAGCAAATACTCGCTGCTCGGCGGGCTGCGGTCGTCGGCCCAGATGATCAGCTACGAGCTGTCATACGGCCTGTCGCTCGCGAGCGTGCTGGTCCTCGGCAACTCGCTCTCGGTGACCGACATCGTGAACGGACAGAGCGGCACGTGGCTCGGGTTCATCCCGCGCTGGTACATCTTCCTCCAGCCGCTCGGGTTCCTCATCTACCTGACGGCCGCAGTCGCCGAGACCAATCGGGCGCCGTTCGACTTTCCGGAAGCGGAACAGGAACTGGTGGCCGGGTATCACACCGAGTACAGCAGCATGAGCTTCGCGCTCTTCTTCCTCGCCGAGTACATCAACATGGTCACGGTGTCGGCGGTGGCGACCGATCTGTTCCTCGGCGGCTGGCACGGTCCCCTGCTGCCGGCGTCGTGGGGCTGGATCTGGTTCCTGGTGAAGGTCGGTGCGCTGCTGTTTTTCTACGTGTGGATGCGGTGGACGCTGCCGCGCTACCGCTACGACCAGTTGATGGCGTTCGGCTGGAAAGTGCTGCTGCCGCTGGCGGTGGTCAACCTGCTGGTCACTTCGGCGGGCGTGCTCTACTTCGGTCTCTGAGATGCTGCTGTTCTATCTGTTCGCGCTCGTGGCCGTCGTCGCCTCGCTGCTGGTCGTGGCGCAGCGCAATCCGGTCTACAGCGTGCTGCTCCTGATTGCCTCGTTCGGCGCGCTGTCCGGGCTGTACGTGCTCCTCGACGCGCCGTTTGTCGCCGTGACGCAGATCATCGTCTATGCCGGCGCCATCATGGTGCTGTTCCTGTTCGTCGTGATGCTGCTCAACGCTCCGCACGAGGACACCGAGGAAGATATCGAACGCCTGCGCACGCTCACCGGCAGCAGCGCCAGGCTGACCGCAGGGCCGATGGTCTTCGGAGCGGTCCTGGCCGCGGCGTTTGCCGTGGAGCTTCTCTGGGCGTTGAGTCGTGGACCACTCTCGATCTCGCCCGGCTCGGAAGCCGGCGCATCGGTCGCGCAGATCGGACGCGTGCTGTTCACCGAGTACAAGTTCGCGTTCGAGGTGACCTCGATCCTCATTCTCGTGGCCATGCTGGGCGCGGTGGTGCTGGCGCAGCGCGAGCGGGGACCGTCGACGCGGCGGGCGGGCGACGAGTGATGCCGACGCTCGAGCACTACCTGATTCTCTCGGCGATTCTCTTCTCGATCGGCACGGCGGGGGTCTTCGTCCGGCGCAATCTCATCACGATTCTGCTGTCGATCGAGATCATGCTGAACGCCGTGAACCTGACGTTCGTGGCGTTCGGTCACGCCCTCGGCAACGTCGACGGCCAGATCATCGTGTTCTTCGTCATGACGGTGGCCGCGGCGGAAGCCGCAGTCGGCCTGGCTATCGTCATCGCCCTCTTCCGGCACCGGGCATCGCTGAATCCCGAGGCCTTTACCGTGCTCAAGTGGTAGACGCGTGCTGCTGCTGATTCCGCTCCTGCCGCTCCTGGGGTTCGTCGCCAACGCCGCGATCGGACGGCGTCTCACCAAGAGTGTCTCGGGCGGCATCGCATGTGCGGCGATGATCGCGTCGTTCGTGGTCTCGATCGTCTCGGTCTGGCAGCTCGTCGGCCTGCCGGCCGAATCGCGGTCGATCACGCAGATCGTCTACACGTGGATCAGCTCCGGCGAGTTCGACGCCGATTTCGCGCTACGGCTCGATCCGCTGGGCTCGGTGATGATTCTGGTCGTCACCGGCATCGGCTCCCTCATCCACATCTACTCGACGGCCTACATGCACGAGGAGCGTGCCGCCGAGTACGCCCGGTACTTCTCGTACCTGAATCTGTTCGCGGCCTTCATGCTCGTGCTGGTCCTGGGCGCCAACTTCCTGGTGATGTTCGTCGGCTGGGAAGGAGTGGGCCTCTGTTCCTATCTCCTCATCGGCTTCTACTACGAGCGAAAGTCGGCATCCGATGCCGGAAAGAAGGCGTTCATCGTCAACCGCGTCGGCGATTTCGGCTTCATCCTCGGGGTCCTGCTCGTTTTCGTGCAGTTCGGCACGATCGACTTCCAGGAGGTCGCCCAGCACGTCGCGGCTCTGAGCCCCGAGACGACGTTCGGACCGCTGTCACTCATCACGCTTCTCCTTTTCGTCGGCGCCACCGGCAAGTCGGCTCAGATTCCTCTCTACGTCTGGCTGCCAGACGCCATGGAAGGGCCAACGCCGGTCTCAGCGCTGATCCACGCCGCGACCATGGTGACGGCCGGCGTTTACATGATTGGGCGTAATGCGGTCCTCTTCGGCCACGCCCCGGAGACGCTGACCATCGTCGCCGTCATCGGCACGGCGACGGCGTTCTGCGCCGGCACGATCGGCCTGGTGCAGACCGACATCAAGCGCGTGCTGGCGTACTCGACGGTGTCGCAGCTCGGCTACATGTTCCTGGCGATGGGTGTCGGCGCCTACGCTGCCGGGATCTTTCATCTCTATACGCACGCGTTCTTCAAAGCGCTGTTGTTCCTGGGATCGGGCGCCGTCATTCACGCGCTGGCTGGAGAGCAGGACCTCCGCTACATGGGCGGTTTGAAGAAAGATCTGCCCGTCACCTACTGGACGTTCCTCGTCGGCGCCATTGCCATCGCCGGTGTGCCCGGTCTGGCCGGGTTCTTCTCGAAGGACGAGATTCTCTACCGCACGTTCGCCAGTGGCCACACGCTGCTCTGGATCGTTGGTCTGCTGACATCGCTGCTCACGGCAACCTACATGTTCCGGCTCGTCTTCATGGCGTTCCACGGTGAGAGACGGGCGCCTGCGCCGGGTCACGAGACAGACGATTCGGCGCATGGACACGGTGGACACGCGCCCGACGGGCATCTGCACGATGCCCCGCCGGCGATGGCCGTGGCGCTCGTTGCCCTGGCGATCGGTTCGGTTGTCGCCGGCTATATCGGCTTTCCGCATGCCCTCGGCGGCTCCAATCGACTCGAGACCTACCTGGAGCCAAGCTTCACCGCGAACGCCGAACGACAGGCGCTGACCGAGATCGCCTCCGGCACTGACGCCTCGCAATCGGAAGACGGCGGGACCGGCACGGAACTACTGCTCATGGCGCTGTCTTCCGCGATCGCCGTCGGCGGCATCGGTATCGCGTGGTACTTCTTCCGCGCGAATCCAGCCGCCGCCGACGCGGCCGCCGAACGGGCGAGCGGCCTGCGCACGCTACTCGTGAACAAGTACTACGTCGACGAGGTGTACGACGCGGCGATCGTGCAACCGATCAAGCTGGCTTCGGAAGAAGGCCTGTGGAAGACGGTCGACGCCGGCCTCATTGACGCCGCCGTCAACGGTGCCGGCGGAACCGTGAGCCGGTTCAGCGATGTGCTTCGCCGAATCCAGACCGGATCGGTGCGGACCTATGCCGCGTCGCTGCTGTTGGGTGCCGTGCTGGTGATCGGCTATTACCTCTGGCCATGACGTTTCCGATCCTGTCCTCGCTGGTCGTGCTGCCGATCGCCGGCGCGCTCCTGCTGTTCTTCGTGCGTGACGATGACAGCGGCGAGCCGATTGTCCAGAAGGCCGCGCTGGCCGTTTCGGTGCTGGTGTTTGTCGAAACGCTGCTGCTCTGGAGCCGCTTCAACCCTGCCTCGGCAGACTTCCAGTTCGTCGAGCGGCATCCGTGGATTCCCGCGTTCGGCATCGATTACGCCGTCGGCGTCGACGGCATCAGTCTCTTTCTTGTGGTGCTGACGGGATTTCTGACTCCGCTGGCGCTCCTCAGCTCGTGGGGATCGGTCCACAAGAAGACGCGCGCCTTCTGCATGCTCGTCCTGCTGCTCGAGAGCGCGATGATCGGGGTGTTCGTCTCGACCGATCTCTTCCTCTTCTACGTCTTCTGGGACGCGATGCTCATCCCGATGTATTTCCTCATCGGGATCTGGGGCTACGACCGCCGGATTTATGCGGCGGTGAAGTTCCTGCTCTACACGATGGCCGGCAGCGTGCTCATGCTGCTGGCCATTCTGGCGCTGGCGTTCCTGCACAGCCGCCAGACGGGCACCTACAGCTTCGACCTAGTGCGGCTGTACGGATTGAGCATCGACCCGAGCCTGCAGCTCTGGCTGTTCCTGGCGTTCACGCTGGCGTTTGCCATCAAGGTCCCGCTCTTTCCGTTTCACACCTGGCTGCCCGACGCGCACACCCAGGCGCCGACGGCGGGATCCGTGATTCTGGCCGGCGTGCTGCTGAAGATGGGCACGTACGGCCTTGTTCGCTTTGCGTTCCCGCTCTTTCCCGATGCGGCGGCGCAGGCCGCGCCCTATCTGGGCTTCCTCGCGGTGGTAGGCATCATCTACGGCGCGCTGGTCGCCATGGTGCAGCCTGACATGAAGAAGCTGGTCGCCTACTCCAGCGTGAGCCACCTGGGCTTCGTCGTGCTCGGCATCGCGGCGATGAATGCGCAGGGGGTGCAGGGCGCCGTCTATCAGATGCTGAACCACGGCGTCAGCACCGGCGGCCTGTTCCTCATCGTCGGCATGCTGTCGGATCGGCGGCACACGCGGCTCATTGCGGAATTCGGCGGGTTGAAGAAGGTCACACCGCGGTTGGTCGCTGCGTTTCTCATCATCACGTTGTCGTCCATCGGCCTTCCGGGGCTGAACGGCTTCGTCGGTGAGTTCCTGATCCTGCTTGGCGCGTTCGCGCGGAATCGCCAGCTCGCCATCTTCGCGGCATCCGGCGTCATCCTGTCGGCGACCTACATGCTGTGGATGTTCCAGCGGGTGAACTACGGGCCGGTCACCAACGAGAAGAACTCGGCGCTGGCCGATCTGCAGCCGCGCGAATGGGCGGTGCTCGTGCCGATTATCGCGCTGTGCCTGCTGATGGGCGGGCTGCCGAACGTGTTCCTGCGTCCGATGGCGCCGGCGGTGGACCGGCTGCTGACCCGGATGAATCGCGACTCGGCCGTGCGGGTCCAGGTGCACGAGCGGCCAACGTTGCCGTTCGAGGTGGGACGCTGACATGTTCGCGTCGTTCCAGGCCATCGTCCCGATGATGTGTGTGGCCGCCGCGGCGATCGCCGCAATGACGGCCGAAGCGTTTCGCGCCCCCGACGAACGGATGCCCATCGGACCGCTCGGCGTCATCGGCCTGGTTGGCGCCGCGGTCTCGACGGTGCTGTTGTGGGATCGCGAGGTCACCAGCTTCGGGGTGGTCTCGGCTGACAACTTTGGCTTGTTCGTGACCGGCGTGCTGATCGTGGTCGGACTGCTGTCGCTGGCGATTTCCGGCCCCACGGTCGAGCGCGAGCGGCTGCCGGCCGGCGAGTACTACGCGCTCATGCTCTTCGCGCTGGCCGGCATGATGCTCATGGCGACGGCTTCCGACCTGCTCGTCATCTTCCTGGCGCTCGAGGTGCTGTCGCTCGCCGTCTATGTCCTGACGGGGATCCGTCGCGACTCGGCGACCTCGGCGGAAGGGGCGTTCAAATATTTTCTGCTCGGCGCCTTCTCGTCAGCCTTCTTTCTGTACGGCATCGCCTTCGTCTACGGCGTGACCGGCAGCACCCGCCTCGACCGCGTCGGCACGCTGCTCGCCGCCCAGGCCATGTCGCCCTCGCCGATGCAGACGCTGGCCGTGGGGCTGTTGCTGGTCGGCTTCGCCTTCAAGGTATCGGCGGTGCCGTTTCACATGTGGACACCCGACGCCTACGAAGCCGCGCCGCCTGCCGTAACTGGATTCATGTCGACCGGAGTGAAGGCCGCCGCCTTTGCGGCGTTTGTGCGTGTGTTTCTCTCTGCCGTCGAGCCGCTCAGCGGCAGCTGGAGCCTCCTCGT
>Ga0111538_10015514_pt1 | contig 10017 bp, 5 predicted proteins | sample SoiMethybrSBSTD1_FD_79669 | JGI IMG/M metagenome (GOLD analysis project Ga0111538, IMG submission 79669) | Bulk soil microbial communities from a Populus tree surrounding site in Tennessee, USA - Soil MetaG P. TD hybrid SBSTD1 (version 2)... | ecosystem: Environmental > Terrestrial > Soil > Tree... | reverse complement strand
GCCCCCGCCCCGTGACCCCGCTCCCTTCCGCCTCCGTCGTCTTCACGGTCGGCCATTCGAACCGCGCCCTGGGCGAGCTGCTGCAGATGCTGCGCGCGGCGGAGGTGCCGCTGCTGGTGGACGTGCGCCGCTATCCGCGGTCGCGCCGCCATCCACACTTCTCCCGTGAGCCGCTGGCCGGCGCGCTGGAGGCGGCCGGCATCGCCTACCGCCACGAGGAGGACCTGGGCGGCCACCGGGAGCCGCGCGCCGACTCCCCGCACACGGCCTGGAAAGACGACGCGTTCCGCGGCTACGCCGACCACATGGAGAGCGCCGGCTTCCAGGCCGCGCTGGGCCGGGTGCTCGAGGGCCCGCCGCACACGGTCGTGATGTGCGCGGAGGCCAATCCGCTGCACTGCCACCGGCAGCTCCTGGCCGACGCCCTCCTGGCCCGCGGGGCCCGGGTCGTCCATCTGCTGGGCGGGGAGGGCCGGTCCGTCCACGCCCTCCATCCACGGGCCCAGGTGGGCCCCGGCGGCCGGGTTGTGTACCCGGCTCCGCCCCCGAAGCAGCGCGGTCTCTTCGGTTCGTGAGCCACGACACAGACACGGTCCTCACCCTGGACGGTGCCGGAGGCGTGGGGTACCATCGATGACCCTTCCACCGCAATTCCGCGGTGTTTGATCAGCTACGTTTCCCTCGGGGAGTGGACCGATGACTCGAACCGTTTCCGGCGTCGCCGCGGCGTGGGCGGTGGTCGCCTTGGCGGGATGTGGAGGTGGAGGCAGCAACCCCAACACGCCGTCCAGCCCCAATCCTTCGGCCCCGGCCGAGCTTCTCTCGACGACCGGGCTCTACAGCGACATCCGCACCAAGACGATCGCGCCCGGCCTCCTGGCCTGGGTGCCGAACTACCCGCTCTGGAGCGACGGCAGCGCCAAGGAGCGCTGGATCCGCATCCCGGCCGGGACCAGGATCGACACCAGCAACATGGACCGCTGGGTCTTCCCGGTGGGCACCAAGTTCTACAAGGAGTTCAGCTTCAACGGCCGGCGCATCGAGACCCGCATCATCGAGAAGGTCGGCTCGGCGGCCAGCGTCGACAGCTGGACCTTCAAGGCCTTCCAGTGGCGGTCCGACGAGAGCGACGCCGCGCTGGTGGGCCCGGAGGGCGTGCCCAACGCCGCCCCGACGAGCTTCGGCACCACCCACGACATCCCGGCCCAGGAGCAGTGCAAGGCCTGCCACAGCCGCGGCGGTGACGCCATCAACGCCTTCGAGGCGCTGCAGCTCTCGGCCGACCGCGACCCCATCGGCACGCCCGACTCCAAGCTGGCCCCGGGTGACGTCACGCTCGAGGACCTGGAGCGGCAGGGCCTCATCACCAACCCGCCCGCCGAGCAGCCGCGCATCCTCTCGTCCAACGCGTCCGGGCGGCTGGCCATGGGCTTCCTGCACGGCAACTGCGGCAACTGCCACAACCCCCAGGGCCCGGCGGCGCAGCTCGGCATGGAGCTGCGGCACAGCACCACCGCCCGCAGCGCGGCGGAGGAGCCGGCCTACCGGACCACGTTGAACCAGCTCAACGCCGTCTACGCCGTGCCCGGCACCCAGGTCAGCGTGAACTCGTTCCGCATCCTGGGCGGCCTGCCCGAGCAGAGCGCGATCCACGTGCGCATCAACAGCCGCACCTCCGGCCAGCAGATGCCGCCCTTCGCCTCGAAGGTGGTGGACCAGGAGGCGGTGAACTTCATCGACGAGTGGATCCGCACCCTGCCGCGGCGCTAGCTCGTTTCCGGCTCGGCCTCGCCGCCCGCGCGGCCCATCAGCAGGCATACGGCCATCACGATGGCCATGCCCAAGAGGGCCCCGGGCAGCGGGCCGAGGCGCGTGTAGTCGCCGGCGGCGAAGCGCCAGCCTTCGAGCCGCGTGCTGAGCGCGGCCTGGGGCCAGGTCCGCATCGCGGCCACCGCCAGGGCGATGGCCACGCCCGTCAGGCCTTCGCCCGCGATCAGGCCTGAGGCGGCCAGCACGCCCGGGTCGCGCTCCGCCGTCCCGCCGCGCCTCCAGTCCACCACCATGCGCACCAGGCCGCCCACGAAGATCGGCGTCAGGCTGCCCAGCGGCAGGTAGATGCCGATGGCGAACGAGAGGCCGGGCAGGCCGGCCAGCATGGTCGACAGCGCCAGCGCGGAGCCGGTGCCCACCAGGCCCCAGGGCAGCGAGCGGTTCAGCACGCCCTCGATCACGGTCTTCATGAGCGTGGCCTGGGGCGCGGCCAGGGCGGGTGAGCCGAAGGTGAAGGCCCGGCCCAGCACCAGCACCGTGGCCGCCACCGCCCAGCAGGCGAAGGCGGCCCCGATGAGCTGGCCGAGCTGCTGGCGGGCCGGCGTGGCCCCGACGAGCTGGCCCGTCTTCAGGTCCTGCGAGATGTCGCCGGCCTTGGAGGCGGCGACGCAGACCACGGTGCCCACGGTCAGGATGGCGGCCCGCGCCGACGGATCGCTCCAGCCCAGGGCCACGAACACGATCGACGTGCCCAGCAGCGTCACCAGCGCCATGCCCGACGTCGGGTTGGACGACGTGCCGATGAGGCCGACGATGCGCGAGGAGACCACCACGAAGAGCAGGCCGAAGATGCCCACGCCCAGCGCGGCCACCAGCCGGGGCAGGAACGACATCTGGCCGGCCAGCAGGCCGGGCGTGAGGGCCAGCGTCACCACCACCATGGCCGGCAGGGCCAGCACCACCCAGCCGGGCAGGTCGCGATCGGTGCGTTCCACGGCGGCGCCGCCCTCGCCCGCGCCCGCGGACGAGCGCAGGCCGCTGATCACCGCCATCAGCGACCGGTACATCGTGGGCACGGCCCGGGCCACGGTGAGGATGCCGGCCGCGGCCACGGCGCCGGCGCCGATGTAGCGCACGTAGCGCGACCAGATGAGCCCGGGCGGCAGGTCGCGCACGGTGCGCGTGGCCTCCGGCCACAGGGGCGCGGTGAGTCCGTCGCCGACGAGGGCGATGAGCGGGATCAGCACCAGCGACGAGATGAGGCTGCCCGACACCATGATGGCCGACTGCCGGTAGCCCAGGATGTAGCCCACGGCCAGGAGCGCCGGCGCCACTTCGAGGGCCAGCTCCGCCTTGGGCAACACGGGCACGGCCGCCGAGAGCGTGGAGGGCGCGAGCACGAACGCGCCCAGGGCCAGCTTGACCGCGACGCCCACCAGCAGCCCGATGAAGATCCAGCGCCCGCCCCTGGTCTCGGAGGTGGTGGTGGCGCGCAGCACGGCCGCGCAGGCCGTGCCCTCGGGATAGGGCAGCTCGTCGGCCGCGCGCACGATGAGCAGCCGGCGCAAGGGGATCATGGCCGCGATGCCCAGCAGCCCGCCCATGAGGGCCAGCAGGGCCACCTGCCACAGCGGCGGCGCCATCCCCCACAGGAAGAGCGCGGGGATGGTGAAGATGGTGCCCGAGGCCAGCGACGAGCTGGCCGAGCCGATGGTCTGGGCCATGTTGGCCTCGAGCAGGATGCCCTGGCGCGCGCCCAGCGAGCGGAACACGAAGACCGTGAGCACGGCGATGGGGATGGAGGTGGCCACGGTCAGCCCCACCCGCAGCCCGATGTAGGCGTTGGCCGCGCCGAAGATGGCGCCGCAGACGACACCGGCCACCACCGCCCGCAAAGTGAACTCGGGCAGAGTCTCGCGCTCTTCCATGCAACCTCCCGGGGACGCCGGATTCTGGCGGTTCCCTGGGAGAGCGGTCAACCTCTCAGCGCAGGTGGAACTCGAGGCGCACGGTCATGATCACGGAGATGGGCGCGCCGTTGAGCAGCGTGGGGCGGTAGCGCCACTGGTTCACCGCGTCGAGAGCGGCCCGGCTCAGCAGCGGCGGCCCCTGCAGCACGCGCGATTGCACCACCCGGCCCTCGGTGTCGATCACGCACTCGATCAGCACCGTGCCCTGCACGCCGGCCTGCCGGGCCAGGGCCGGGTAGTCGGGATCCACGTTGCGCAGCTTCACGGGCGCCGTGATCTGCCCGCCGATGGGCCGCGGTGCCGATCCCGCTGCCGGGCCGCTCCCCGTGCCCGCCGGCGCGGTGCCGCCGCCGTCCACGGGCTCGGTGGGGGGGCCTCCGAGCACGCAGCCCACGCAGGCGCCGCCGGTGTCGGCCACGGGGATGGTGTCGGGTACGTCGAGCGGAATCGCGACGTGGCCGACCACGGCCGGCGCCGGGGGAGCGGGGTCGGCGGGAGCGCGCACGGGCCCGGGGCGCGTGGTCCGCACGGCCGGCGGGGGCGTCACGGCCACGCGGATGGGCTGGGCCTCCGGCACCGGCAGGTTGAGGATCGGCCGGCGGAACACCTCGGGCACTTCCACGCGCGCCGCGCGCGGCACCATCAGCACCGCGCCGATGAAGGCGGCGTGGACCGTCAGCGACAGCGGCAGCGCCATTCCCCCCCGGCGCGCCTCGTGCGGGAGCACCAGGGAACCCATCGACGGACCGTGTGCCATGTCCCCCTCCTCTCCCTTGGACACCAGGGAGGGGCGCCGGGGTCCGCCGGTCCGCTCAGGCGGCGGCGGGCACGTCGGTGCAGCAGTGGGCGCAGCGCTTCGCGCCCAGCGGGATCTCGCTCAGGCAGAGGGGGCAGGGCCGCGTGGCCGCCGGCGGCTCCGGCTTGGGCAGGAGCCGGTTCACCTGCTTCACCAGCAGGAACACGGCGAAGGCCACGATGAGGAAGCTGATGATGGCGTTGACGAACAGGCCGTAGCGCAGCGTGGGCGCTCCGGCCGCGGCCGCGTCCTTCAGGGTCGCGTAGCCGTGGCGCGAGAGGTCCACGAAGAAGTTGCTGAAGTCGACGCCGCCCAGCAGCAGGCCGATGGGCGGCATGATCACGTCCTCCACCAGCGACGTGACCACCTTGCCGAAGGAGGCGCCGATCACCACGCCCACGGCCAGGTCGAACACGTTGCCGCGCATGGCGAACGTCTTGAACTCGCTGATCATCGACATCGGTCGCCTCCTCTTAGAGCACCTGGCTGGCCACCCGCGTGAGCGCAGCGGCGGCCCGCGAGCGGATGACGGGATCGTCTTCGTTGAGCGCCTCGATGAGGGCGGGCACCGAGACGCGGCCCAGCTTCACCAGCGTCTCGATGGTGGCGTCGGGCTCGCCGGCGCCGCCGCTGCCCAGGCTGCGGATGAGCGCGGGCACGGCGTTCTGCGCGGCCACGCCCAGGAAGCCCAGCGCGGCCGCGGCCGCGTCGCGCAGCACCTCGTCCTCCTCGCCCAGGGCGGCGGCCAGGGCCGGCACCGCCTCGCGGGCGCCGGGGCCGATGCGGCCCAGGGCCTTGGCCGCCTCCCAGCGCACCGTCTCCTCCGGGTCCTCGAGGGCCTCGGCCAGCGGCCGCGCCGCCTCCGCCGCACTTGGGCCCAGCTGGCCCAGGGCCACCGCCGCCCGCCAGCGCACGGAGCCGTCCACGTCGTTCAGCGCGCGCACCAGCTCCTGCACCTGCGTCGCGTAGAGGCCGTTGCGGGGCAGGGCCACCGTGCGCGGCTCGGGAAGGGCCGGCGGCACGGGGGCGAGGCCCGTGGGCATCGGCCCGGCAGACGCCGGCGCCGGCGGGCGCGGAAGCTCGGGCGCGGGATCGGGCACGCGAGGAGGCACGGCGGCGGGCCGCTGGAGCGCGGCCGGGGCCGGCACCACGACCTCGGACACGGCCGCGGCGCTGGCGGGGGGGAACTCGGCCGTGGGCTCCGGCCGGCCGATGATCTTCTCCAGGGCCAGCCCGGCCGCGTCGGACACCGAGACGTCGCGGTCCTCCAGCGCGCGCAGCAGCGTGGGCACCGCGTCGCGGGCCCCGCTGCCGATGCGGCCCAGGGCCACCGCCGCCCGCGCGCGCACGCCGCCGTGCTCGTCGCGCAGGGCGGCCGTGAGCGCGGCCACCGCGGGCTTGCCGCGCGAGCCCAGGCTGCCCAGCGAGGTGGCGGCGGCCGCGCGCAGGAACATGTTCGAGTCCTGGAGCGCCCGCACCAGCGGCGGCCAGACCGCCTCGGCGTCCGTGGCCACCGCGCCCAGGGCCAGCGCGGCCCAGTCGCGGATGCCGCCGCCGGCGTCGCCCAGCGCGTGCAGCAGCGCCGGGACCGCCTCCTGGGCCGAGGGGCCGAGGTCGCGCAGGGCCACCGCCGCCCACTCGCGCACGCGCACGTCGGGGTGGCGCAGGGCCTCGACCAGCTGCGGGATGTCGATGGAGCCGGTGGTGAGGTGCAGGTCGCCGGGCGGAGGGGCACTTTCGCCCCGCACGCGGGCCAGGGCCTGCAGGGCCGCGTCGCGCACGATGGGGGCCGGGTCGTCCAGGGCCAGGTCCAGCGCGGCCACCGCGCCCGCCGCCGGCGGCCCGATCTCCCACAGCGCCACCGCCGCCCGCCAGCGGCGGCGCACGTCTTCGTCGGCCAGCTCGCGCATGAGGTCGGACACGCGCTGCTTCAGCCCGGGGTCCACCTCGGTGGAGACGACGTCCTCCGCCTGCAGCTCGTCGAGGAGGTGCTCCAGCACCGAGGAGCTCTCGAAGCCGGGCACGGGTGCCGGCTGCGGCTGGCGCTGGGCCCGCTTCTCGGCCTCCAGGCCCAGTGCGGCCCGGCTGCGGAAGAAGGCCGGGCGCACCCGGGGCTCCAGGTCGGGGCCGCCGCGGGCCAGGCGCAGGGCCTCGGTCATGCCGCGCGCGCTGGCGAAGCGGTCGGCCGGGTCCTTGGCCAGCGCGCGCTTGAGGATGGGGATGATGGCCCGGGGCAGGCGGCTGGCCTTGGCCCCGCTCAGGGGGGGCGCCTCCTCGATCTGCAGGAAGAGCGTCTCCACCTTGGTGGCGCCCTCGAACGGGAGCTGGCCGGTGAACAGCTCGTAGAGCACCACGCCCAGCGAGTAGATGTCGCCGCGGAAGTCCACCGGGTGGCCGCGGGCCTGCTCGGGGCTCATGTATTCGGGCGTGCCCATGATCTCGCCCACGGCGGTGCCGGTGATCTGCCCGTCGGCGATCCAGCGCTTGGCGATGCCGAAGTCCATGAGCCGCACCAGGCCCTTGCGGTCGATCATCACGTTCGACGACTTGAGGTCGCGGTGGATGATGCCCACGTCGTGCACGGCCTGCAGGCCCTTGGTGAGCTGCACGGCCACGTCGAAGCCCTCCTCCACCGGCAGGCCGCGCTGGCGCACGCGGTGGCGCAGCTCGTCGCCGTCCACGAACTCCATCGAGATGTAGACGTGGCGCCCGTCCTCACCGTAGTCGTAGATGCGGCAGACGTTGCGGTGGCTGACCTTGCGGGCCAGCTTGATCTCGGAGCGGAAACGGCGGGCCATGGGGGCCGAGCGGGCCAGGTCGAGCCGCAGCACCTTGAGGGCCACCGTCTCGTCCAGGATGCGGTCGTGGGCCCGGTACACGGTGCCCATGCCGCCGCTGCCCAGCAGGCTCAGGATCTCGTAGCGCGCGCTCAGCACCTGGCCCGCGGCCAGGAACAGGGGCCGCCCGCACACCGTGCAGACCTCCGCGATTCCGGCCTCGTTGTGGCAGGTGGGGCAGAGCACGCGGGGAGAGCGTACCGCGGAGAGCCGGTTTCAGGCGCGCGGGGTGGGCGGGGGCCGCCGGCGGCGCCGGAAACGGTCCAGCAGGCCGAGCAGGATCAGCAGGGGGGGCACGAAGACGGCCGCCCCCATGGCCAGGGTGGCCCGGCCGGGGCCGGTGAGCTGGCTCCCCAGCTGGTCGCGGAAGGGGTCGTCGTTCACGAGGTAGGTCCAGGTGGACGAGGGGCCCTTCAGGCCCGCCGCATCGAGGGACAGGGTGCCCTGCGCGTCGAGCGCGTCCAGCAGGGCCTCCATGCCGGCCTCCAGCTCCTCGTCGAGCTGCCGGAAGGCCTGGCCCGCGGCCAGGCGGAAGCGCGACAGCGGATCGCCGCCGCCCAGGCGCACCAGGTGGATGCCCTCGCGCAGGTCGGCCAGGTGGGCGAGGTGGTCGCGCCACACGCGGTCGAGGACGACGAGCGCGCCGCGCCGTTCCGTGTCCGCCAGCGCGTCCGGACCGAAGCGCTCGGCCAGGCGCGCCACCCGCGGGTCGGCGGCCGGCCAGAAGCCCGGCTCCTCGCGGCCCTCGAGCAGGTCCAGGCGGCGCGCGTACACCTGCCGCCGCTGGTCTTCCACCGCCGCCGCGTAGCGCCACAACGTGCGGCGGATCTCGAAGTCCTGGCCCTCCACGATGCGCTGGGCCCGCGCCACCTCGCGCCGCAGCAGCAGGCCGTCGACCGGCTCGTCCCGGGGGGTGGGAAAGGCGGGCTCCGGCAGCAGCGTGCGCAGGCCGTAGCGCACCATCAGGTCGTCGTCCAGGCTGACCAGGAAGAGCGACTGGCCGGGATCGCCCTGGCGGCCGGCCCGGCCGCGCAGCTGCAGGTCCACGCGCCGGCTCTGGTGGCGGTTGGTGCCGATCACCAGGAGCCCGCCCAGGGCCACGACCCTCTCCCGCTCGCGCTCGTCGGCGCCGCCCAGGCGGATGTCGGTGCCGCGGCCGGCCATGTTGGTGGAGAGGGTCACCGCGCCCGGTGCTCCGGCGCCGGCGATCACGGCCGCCTCCTCGGCGTCGTGGCGGGCGTTGAGCAGCGCGCAGGGGAGGCCGCGCTCGCGCAGCCGCGCGGCCAGCCGCTCCGACTCGTCCACGGTCAGCGTGCCCACCAGCACCGGCCGGCCCTGGGCGTGGGCCCGCGCCACCTCCTCCACCACGGCCCGCTCCTTGGCCGCGCGGTGGGTGAACAGCACGTCGGGTTCGTCCGACCGCGCCGGCGGCCGGTGGGTGGGGATGACCACCACCCGCAGGCCGTAGAGCTCGTGGAGCTCGGGGGCCGCGTCCTGGGCGGTGCCGGTCATGCCGCAGACGTGCGGGTAGAGGCCCAGGAAGTGCTGGAGGGTGATGCTGCCCAGGATCTGGCCGTCGGGCCGCCGGGCCAGCCCCTCCTTGGCCTCCAGCGCGGCCTGCAGGCCGTCCGGCCAGTGGCGGTCCTCGACCACGCGCCCGGTGAACTCGTCCACGATCTCGATCCGCCCCCCGCGCACGATGTAGTCGGCATCGCGCCGCAGCAGCACCCGGGCGTGGAGCGCGCAGTTGAGCTCGGTCAGGAGGGCGAGGTTTCCGGGTGCGTGCAGGCTGCCGCGGCCCAGCGCCTCCTCCACGCGCCGCAGGCCTTCGTCGGTCAGCTCCACGTTGCGCCCGTATTCGTCGGTGCCGAAGTGCGCGCCCGGCTCCAGCGCGGCCACCAGCGCGGCCAGCCGCAGGACCGCGGTGGCCCCCTGCTCGGCCTGGCCGGCGATCACCAGCGGCACCCGCGCCTCGTCCACCAGCAGCGAGTCGGCCTCGTCGAGCAGCGCGGCGTGGAACGGGCGCTGCACGCGCTGCCCGGGCTCCAGCGCCAGCCCGTCGCGCAGGAAGTCGAAGCCGGCCTCCTTGGCCGTCACGTAGGTGACGTCGGCCGCGTAGGCGGCGCGGCGGGCGGCGGCCGTGCTGTCGCCCTGGATCCAGCCCACGGACAGGCCGAGCAGGCGGTAGACCGGCCCCATCCACTCGGCGTCGCGCCGGGCCAGGTAGTCGTTGAACGTGAGCACGTGCAGGCCGCGCCCGTCCAGGGCGCGCGTGAAGGCGGCGAAGACGGCGGCCAGGGTCTTGCCCTCGCCGGTCTGCATCTCCACCACCCGCCCGTGCAGCAGGGCCAGGCCGGCCACCACCTGCTCGTCGAAGGCCCGCAGGCCGAGCACGCGCTGCGCCGCCTCGCGCACCAGCGCGAAGGCAGTCGCGGCAAGGTCTTCCACGTCCGCACCCGCGCTCGCGCGTGCGGCCAGGGCTCGTGCCTGCGCCGTGAGGGCCGCGTTGTCGAGGCCCACGAGGTCGCGCTCGGCGGCGGCGATGGCGGCCAGCGGACCGTCGTAGGGCGAGAGGTCGCGTTCGATGGAGGAGCCCTGCCAGCGCGCCAGCCGCTCACGGAACCCGAGGGGGTTGCGAACGGCG
>Ga0111538_10015513_pt1 | contig 10017 bp, 8 predicted proteins | sample SoiMethybrSBSTD1_FD_79669 | JGI IMG/M metagenome (GOLD analysis project Ga0111538, IMG submission 79669) | Bulk soil microbial communities from a Populus tree surrounding site in Tennessee, USA - Soil MetaG P. TD hybrid SBSTD1 (version 2)... | ecosystem: Environmental > Terrestrial > Soil > Tree... | reverse complement strand
TTCCCGCGACGAGCCCGTTGAGGAAGATCGCGAAGCCGACGCCCTTGGCCGCCTGACTCCCCGAATACGCGACGGCAAACTGCGTCCAGCCATACAGGAACGCCAATGGACGACCGTAGCCCTCGCGGATGAATACGTACTCGCCGCCCGCCCGCGGCATCATCGCCGCAAGCTCGGCGTAGGTCAGCGCCCCGGCGAGGCTGAGGAGGCCGGCGACGAGCCACGCGACAATCACCAGCGTTGGGGACTCGACGTTGCACATCATCACGCGCGTCTTGAGGAAGATGCCGGTGCCGATGACACTGCCGACCACGACGGAGGTCGCGGCGGCGAGGCCGAGGCCGCGGACGAGCGCTTGCTCAGACAGAACCGTTCGAGACATGAGGCCCGCAGGATTGTCGGCTGCGGCTGAGCGGCAGTCAATCGACGGGCAGGTAGGGCAGGTAGGCAGGTAGGGCAGGTAAGGTAAGCAGGGAGCGCCTGCGGCCATGCCGAGCCGAGGACATGGAGATCCGAGGTGAGGCATCGGCGTCAGTTCGCGGCGGGGGTGGGGCCCCGCCGCCAGGGAAAGAATGCCGGGTCGAAACGCCCATTTCCCGGGACGGATGACGGAACAGGGCCGCCGGTCCGTGCGTAGAATGCCGGCATGAGTCATACACGCACGTTCCCGATAGCCGTCTTCCTTCTCGGTCTCAGCCTGTCGACGCCGCTTCTGGCGCAGGAGCAGGAGCGCGGCCAGATTCCCGATCGCTTCAAATGGAACCTGGCCGACATCTATCCCTCGGACGCCGAGTGGCGGTCGGCCAAGGATCGGCTGGCGTCGAGCCTGGCCGAGCTCGACCGGTTCAAGGGGCAGCTTGGAAGCTCCGCCTCGATGCTTGCGGACGCCCTCGAACGCTTCTACGCCATCGATAAAGAGCTTTCGCGGCTGTACGTCTACGCCAGCATGCTCGCCGATCAGGACACGCGCGACTCGACGCATCAGGGTATGCAGCAGGAGATGGTTCGATTGGCGGCGGCTTTCGGCTCGCAGGCTTCGTTCATCGAGCCGGAAATCTTGCGGCTACCGAGCGGCACCGTGGAGAAACACCTTGGTGCCGAGCCTCGACTGAAACCATTCCGTTTCTATCTCGAGGACATCGCGCGCCGCGCCCCGCACACGCTGAGCGATCGCGAAGAGAAGATCCTGGCCGGTGCGGGACCGCTGGCCGGTACGCCGTCGAACGCCTACGGCATTCTCTCGAACGCAGACTTTCCCTACCCCGCCGTCACGCTGAGCGACGGTAAATCCGTGATCGTGAACCAGGCCAACTTCACCGCCTACCGCGGCGTGCCGAATCGTGCGGATCGCGAAAAGGTGATGTCCGCATTCTTCGGCGGCCTGGGCAAGTTCAGCCGCACCTTCGGCACGATCATCAACGGCGAAGCGGAGAAGCTGCAGTTTTATCTCAAGGCGCGCAACTACCCGTCGGCGCTGGCGATGCAGCTCGATGGTCCGAACATCCCCGAGTCGGTCTACATGCGTCTCATCGACGGCGTCAATCGCAACCTGAAGACGTTCCACCGCTATCTCGGCCTGCGCAAGCGCATGATGGGCCTCGACGAGCTGCACTACTACGATCTCTACGCGCCGCTCGTGAGCTCGGTCGATCTCGCTTACAAGCCCGAAGACGCTCAGCGCCACATTCTCGAGGCGATGAAGCCGCTCGGCGCCGAGTACGCCTCGGTGCTGCAGCGGGCGTTCAACGAGCGCTGGATTGATCTCTTCCCGAGTCCCGGCAAGCGGTCGGGCGCCTATTCGAACGGCGGCGCCTACGACGTCCACCCGTACATGCTGATCAACTACAACGGCAAGTACGAGGACATGAGCACGCTGGCACACGAGCTCGGGCACACGATGCAGAGCTACTTCTCGAACAAGACGCAGCCGTATCCGACGGCTGGCTATCCGATCTTCGTCGCGGAAGTGGCCTCGACGTTCAACGAGTCGCTGCTCATCGATCACATGTTGAAGACGATCGCGGACGACAACACTCGGTTGTCGATCCTCGGCAACTATCTCGAGAACATCAAAGGCACGGTCTTCCGCCAGACGCAGTTCGCCGAGTTCGAGTTGCGCATGCACGAGATGGCGCAGAAGGGGCAGCCGCTCACCGGTGAATCGCTGGCCAAGCTGTATATGGACATCACGAAGCGGTACTACGGCCACGACGACAAGGTCTGCATCGTCGACGACTACATTCAGCACGAGTGGAGCTACATCCCGCACTTCTACCGGGACTTTTATGTGTTCCAGTACGCGACGTCGTTCACGGCGTCCGAAGCGCTGGCGCAGAAGGTGAAGACCGGCGACGCGGAGGCGACCAAGCGCTATCTCACGTTCCTCTCGTCAGGAGGGTCCAAATACCCGATCGATCTGCTGAAGGACGCGGGCGTCGACATGACGACCGACGACCCGCTGAACCTGACGATCCGCGAGATGAATCGCGTGATGGACCAGATGGAGGCGATTCTTTCGAAGAAATAGGCAGGCGATGGGCTCCAGTCCAGTCCTCCCGACCCTTCGTCTGTCTGCCGCCGCCTTTCATCCACTTTTTACGACGGACGCCCGGCTGGCCCGCCACAATCCTGTCGTGCCACCAATCTTGGACGTCCGCGGCCTGCGTAAATCCTTTGGCGCGGTTGCTGCCGTTCGCGACGTCAGCTTCACGGTCCGCCGCGGCGAGCTGGTTGGACTGCTGGGCCCGAATGGGGCCGGCAAGACGACGACCGTCTCGATGGTGGCGGGGTTGTCGACGCCTGACGCCGGGCAGGTGCTGGTCGACGGCGCGCCGCTCGCCGGTGACGCCGATCCGCGGAAGCGGACCATCGGTCTGGTGCCGCAGGATCTCGCGCTATATGACGAGCTGACGGCTCTCGAGAACCTGCGCTTCTTCGGTTCGCTCTACCACCTCCAGGCGCGGGCGCTTCGCGAGTCCATCGATTCGGCGCTCGAGCTCGTCGGGCTGAAGGGACGCGAGCGCGATCGCGTGAAGACCTACAGCGGCGGCATGAAGCGGCGGCTCAATCTGGCGGCGAGCCTGCTGCACGATCCTGATTTGCTGCTGCTCGACGAACCGACGGTCGGCGTGGATCCGCAGAGCCGCAACGCGATCTTCGAGAATCTCGAACTGCTCAAGCGCCGCGGCAAGGCCCTGGTCTACACGACGCACTACATGGAAGAAGCCGAGCGTCTGGCCGATCGCCTCGTCGTCATCGACCATGGTGCCGTCGTCGGCGACGACACGGTCGAAGGCTTGAAGCGGCTCGCCGGACCATCCGGTGACGGGCCGGTCACGCTCGAAACGGTGTTCCTGGCCATGACGGGAAGGAGCCTGCGCGATTGATGTCATTCACACCGATTGCCGCCATGGTGCGGAAGGACCTGCGCCTGTTCTTCAGCGACCGCCGCGCCGTCATCATGAGCTTCATCGTGCCGATCGCGATTGCCTCGTTCTTCGGGTCGATCTTCTCGGGCAGCGGATCGACCGAACGGGCGAAGATTCGCGTCGTCATCGTCGACGAAGATCAGAGCGCGATCTCGACGGGCATTGTCGCGCGAGCGCAGCACGACGCGACGTTCCAGGTGACGACGCCGCCTGCCGAGGAGGCGCGCGCCGCGGTGCGCCGTGGCGACGCGTCAGCCGGCGTGCTGATCCCGTCCGGCTTCGGCCACGCGGCCGGCCGCGCGTTCTTCACGAGCGCCGGGCGGCCCCAGCTGACCGTGTGGTACGACCCGTCGCGCGCCATGGAGATGGCGATCGTCCGGGGCGTGCTGACCCAGCATGTGATGGAGGCGGTCAGCGCTGAAGTCTTCGCCGGCCAATCCGGGCAGGCACTGCTCGACGAGACGCTCGGTCAGGTCGAGAGCTTCACGATGTCCGACGCTCAAAAGCAGATCCTTCGCGATCTTCTGACGGCCGCGCGGAAGCTGTATGGCACGAATGCCAATGCCAGCGGCGCCACGACAGACGACCGCCGGCCTCGCGGCATCACGATCCCGTACACGGTTTTGGAAGAGCCGCAGACGTCAGGAGAGAACCGAGCCTACAACGGCTACGCGCACTCGTTTGCCGGCATGGGCATCCAATTCCTGTTCTTCGCGATGATCGATCTCGGCGTGGGCATTCTGATCGAACGGGAACGTGGGCTGTGGAAGCGGCTTCGAAGCGCTCCGGTTTCGCGTCTAGCGCTGCTCGCCGGAAAGTCGTTCAGCGGCACAATCATCGCGCTGATGTCGCTGCTCGTGTCGTTCGCGTTCGCCATCGTGGTCTTCAAGGTGCGCATCCACGGCAGCGTCCCCGGGTTCCTGCTGGTGGCCGTTTCGTGCGCTCTGATGGCGTGCACGTTCGGCCTCCTCATTGCCTCGCTCGGTCGCACGCCTGGCGCCACCCGTGGCGTGGCGAGCCTGGCGGTGTTGATGATGGTGATGCTCGGCGGCGCCTGGGTGCCGACGTTCGTTTTTCCGGCGTGGCTCCAGCGCTTCACCGTCGTCGTTCCGGCACGCTGGGCCGTCGACGGCCTCGACGCGATGACCTGGCGTGGCCTCGGCCTCCAGGCGGCGCTGATGCCAAGTCTCATCCTCATCGGCTTCGCCGCCCTCTTCGGCGTCACGGCTTACGTCAGGTTTAGATGGGAGGAATAGAGTGCTTGGTGCTTCGAGCTAGGTTCTTGGTGCGGGTGCTTGGTGCACCCATCTGAGCACTAAGAACGAAGCCCGAAGAACCAAGCACCTGCTGTGTTACCTTCATCCCGTGCTGACGATTACCCGGCCGATTGATACGACACCGGTGGCGGTGGCGGGCGGCCTCAGCCTGATCGGCCTGTTGTATCTCGGCCTGGCGTACAGCTGGACGCACGGCGCGCTGTTCCTCGTCGGTCTCTTTGCCGGCCTCGTGCTCTATCACGCCGCGTTCGGGTTCACCTCGTCGTGGCGCGCCATGATCGCCGATCGCCGCGGAGAGGGTCTTCGCGCGCAGATGATCATGCTCGCCCTGACGTGTGCGGTGTTCATCCCGCTGATCGCCATGGGGCAGGTGTTGGGCCATCCGGTGCGAGGTTCGCTCGCGCCGGTAGGATTGTCGGTGGCGGTCGGCGCGTTCCTCTTCGGCGTCGGCATGCAGCTTGGTGGAGGCTGTGCGTCCGGCACGCTCTACACCTCTGGCGGCGGTAATGTCCGCATGCTCGTCACGTTGGTGTCGTTTATCGCTGGGTCCGTGCTCGGCGTGCTCCACGCGCCGGCCTGGGAGCACGCGCCGGCGCTGGGTGCCTTCTCGCTGATCGGCAGCTTCGGCTCAGGCGGCGCTCTTGTGGTGAGCCTCGTGCTCTTCACCGCGGTGTCGCTGCTGTCGTACAACGCCGAGCGGCGGCGCTACGGCGCGAAGGTGCAATTTCTCTCGTGGCAGGATTCGCCGGGCTGGCTGCGCGGCCCGTGGCCAATCGTGGCTGGGGCGATCGGCCTTGCTGTCGTGAATATCGCCACGCTCGTCCTCGCCGGACGACCTTGGGGGGTCACGTCGGCGTTTGCGCTCTGGGGTTCGAAGGCGCTCGCCGCGACCGGCGTCGACGTCGCCAGCTGGCCCTATTGGCAGACGCGCTCGGCAGAGCTCCGCACGCCGGTGTTCGGCGATATCACGACGATCATGGACATCGGCATCATGCTTGGCGCGCTTGCGGCGGCCGGCCTGGCCGGACGGTTCGCGCCCTCATGGCGTGTGCCGATGCGGTCGCTCGTTGCCGCGGTCGTCGGCGGCCTGCTGCTCGGTTACGGCGCGCGCATCGCTTACGGCTGCAACATCGGCGCCTACTTCAGCGGCATTGCGTCGACCAGCCTCCACGGTTGGCTGTGGTTCGTGGCGGCGTTTGCCGGCAACGCCGTCGGAACGCGGCTGCGGCCGGCGTTCGGCATGCGCGTCTGATGACCATCTTCGATCGGATCGCCGATCAGAAAATCCGCGAGGCCATCCAGGAAGGACAGTTCGAGGATCTGCCAAACCAGGGCCAGCCGCTCGATCTCGACCCGTATTTCTCTAGGCCGGCCGATCTTCGCGCCGCGTACACCCTGCTGGAGAACGCCGGCTGCGCACCCGAGGAGGTCGAGCGTCTCAAGATCATCGCCCGCCTCGATCGCGAGCTGGCCGCAGCTGACGACGAATCCCGGCGCGTGAGCCTGCGCCAGGCCATCGACGCCGAGCGGTTGGCGCTGCAGCTCGCGCTGGAGCGAGCCCGGCGGCGCTGAGCCGGGTCGTCATGCAGATCGCCCTCGCCAACGGGGCCATCCGCTCCTGGCACCCGCGCGACGCCGCGGCCATCGTCAGGCACGCCAACAACCGGAAGATCTGGCTGAACCTCCGCGATCGCTTTCCGTTCCCCTACACCATCGGGGACGCCCACGCCTACCTTCGTCACGTCCGTCAGACCTCGCCCGAGACCTTCTTCGCCATCACCGTCGACAACGAGCCGGTCGGCAGCATCGGCTTCGTGCTGCAGCAGGACGTCGAACGCGTGTCGGCGGAGGTCGGCTACTGGCTCGGCGAGGACTTCTGGGGACGCGGGCTGGCGACTGACGCGGTGCGCGCGATCACACGCTACGCCGTCGAACATCATTACCTGACCCGGCTCTTCGCGCTGCCGTTCGCCCACAACGTGGCGTCGTGCCGCGTGCTCGAGAAGGCCGGCTACGTCCTGGAAGCACAGCTTCGACGCAGCGCGATCAAAGACGGCGTGATCGTCGATCAGCGCCAGTACGCGTGGTACGCGCCCGAGTGAACGCGTTCAGCGATCCTTCGGGATCTCGGGCTTCTGAATCTCTTCCTCGGTCTTCACCGCGAACTGCCGGAACCGTCCGTAGGTCGCGCGTCCGGTGATCCGGCCGCCGGCCGACGGCTTGTACTCCTCCGTCATCTCTGCGGGCACGTGGATCTGCAGCCGCGCGTCGGCCTTGAACGTCGTCGTGACGCGAGCCGAGATCATCGCATCTTCGATGAGGAATTCGGTTTTCAGGACGTGGCCGGTCTCGATGTCGATCCACGCCCGGCCGCGCGTCGGCAGGTCGATGTCGCCGATGCCCTTGATGAGCGTCGGACGTTCCTGCTCGCGGTACTCGAGAATCCAGGCGTTCGGCCCGTTGGCTGGATCGGCCTTGCCCATGGTGAACGCGAAGCGTCGCTGGTAGGAGCGCTCGAGAAATGCCAGCGCGATGACCGGGTTGTTGATCGTCCTGACGACGTCGCCGATGTTGTAGCGCGAGCTCTCGTTGGCGATCTGCCGCGCCTGCTCCATCGTCGTCGCGTTCTGCTTGAGGAACAGCCGCGCCAGTCGCCCTTCACGATCGCGGATGACGGTGCCGTCGACCTCGTAGACGTCGCGAAACGGAAACCAGTCTGCGGAATCAGAAGGCTTCACCAGCAGAAAGTCGGACCGAAGCGTCCGCCGCTGCGTGGGCGCAATGGTCGCGATCGCGCCGCGGCCGCCAAGCTGTCCCGGGCGCACCGAGGGCACGGCCTCTTGCCGGTACTGCTCCTCGGAGACGACGTTGCCGAAGTGCTCGATGAAGAAGTCGATATACGTGGCGGTCCGATCGAGCGCCGTTTCGAGCGCCACCGGCTGGCCGCCCGCCGTCAGCGGCTGCCCGAGGACGGCCGCGCCCAGGAGGCCGGCGAGAAGCAATCGCGGCACAGCCAGCACTATACTGCACTGCCGTGGACGAGGCACGATCGGTCGAAGACCTGATGCGCGAGATTCGCAGCGCCGCGGACAGCGCCATCTCGCCGCGGCTGACGACCTGGTTGACGATCGTCAGAGATCGCGGCGGCAGCGACTTGTATCTCGTCAGCGGCGCGTCGCCATCCATTCGCGTGCGCGGGCAGATCGAAGCGCTCGAGGAGCCGGCGATGGAGTCGGTCGACATCGAAACGATCGCCCTGTCGGCGATGCCGGCCCACGCTCAGGCGGCCTATCTCGCGCACGGCCTCACCGATGCGTCGTTCCGTCACGGCACGCTCGGCCGGTTCCGCGTCAACCTGCATCGCGAGCGCGGCCGCTCCGCAGCCAGCATCCGCGCGCTGCCGCTGCATCCGCCACTCTTGAGCGAGCTGAACCTGCCGCCGGGCGTCGACGCGCTGACCGAGCTGCGGTCCGGTCTGGTGCTGGTTGGCGGGCCGACCGGATCCGGCAAATCGACGACCGTCGCCGCGCTGGTCGATCTGATCAATCGCCGCGACGCCAGGCACATCGTCACGATTGAAGATCCGATCGAATACGACCATCCGCACCGGCGGAGCATCGTCGAGCAAGTGGAGATTGGTCTCGACGCGCCGGATTTCCCCACCGCCCTGCGATCGGCGGTGCGGCAATCGCCGGATGTCATCGTCGTCGGCGAGATGCGCGATCCCGAGACGATGCGAATCGCGCTGGCGGCCGGCGAGACGGGCCATCTGGTGTTTTCAACGCTGCACACCGGCGACGTGGCGGCCACCATCTCGCGAGTCGCCGATGCGTTCCCGGGGGAACGGCAGGGCACGATCCGGCAGGAGCTGTCGATGGCGCTCGCCGCGGTCATGACGCAGATGCTCGTTCCCGCGGTCGGCGGCGGGCGCGTGCCGGCGGTCGAACTGCTGATGGTCGGCTACGGCGCGCGGCAGCATATTCGTAAGAACGCGCTGCAGCACCTCAATCAGGAGATCACCTTCACGCGCAAGGACGGATCGTTCACATTCGAAGAGTGTCTTGCGCAGCTCGTCAAGCGAGGCGTGCTCGACATCGAGGACGCCCGCGCCCGCGCGATGCACCGTGACGAGTTCGACGGCCTGATCGCCTCTCCGCGCAAGCGATGAGCGGCGCCGGCCTGGGCGTTGATGTCGGCGGACCCGCCGGAGGACGGCCGATCGTCCTCGTCCACGTCTCGGTGGTCACCAGGACGATCTGGCAGCGGCAGCTGCAACATCTCGCCGATGCGTTCCGCGTCATCGCGCCCGATTTGCCCGGTCACGGCGCTCAGGCGTCGGCACCGTTTCCCTCGCCACTGCCGCAGAAAGCGTCGGCGCGACAATCGAGTCCATCGCCCGCCGTCGTGCGCTGGTCGTCGGACTGTCACTCGGCGGATACGTGGCCGTCGAGCTGGCGGCACGGCGTTCCGACTTGTTATGCGGCCCCGTTCTTTCCGGGTCCAGCGTCAACTTTCGCGGCGCGCTCGGCGTCTACCTCTCGGTCGTCGCGGGACTGATGCGGCGCGGCGGCGCAGCTCGCAGGCTTCCCCCACCCGGTGCTGATCCTGAATGGGAGCCGCGATGTTCGGTCGGTGCGCGGCGCGCCACCACGTTCGCCGCTGGGCTGGCTCGGCGGACGGTGCGGTCGATTCCGGATGCCGGACACGCGTGCAACCTGGATCAACCAGCGGCGCACAGTGCCACGATTCGGGAATTTGCCGAGTCGCTCGACTGGACCTGAGCCGAATCGGTACCGGATACTCAGCGTCATGAGCCGCGACAGCAGCGGACCCCTGATCGATCAGGCCCGGGACAGGCAAGACCGGGTGATCGCCCGCATGGCCAGCGGCGCGTCACTGGCCGAGGTGCTGGAGGAGATCGTCGAGCTGATCGAGACGCAGCTTCCCGAATCGGTCGCGTCGATTCTGCTGCTCGATCGCGAAGGTCGGATTCATCCGGCTGCGGGCGCGCGCCTGCCGGCCGACTACTCAGCGGCGATACAAGGCTTGCCGAGCGGGCCTTCCGCCGGATCGTGCGGTACGGCCGCCTACCGGCGTCAGCCGGTGGTCGTCGCCGACATCGCCACCGATCCTCTGTGGACCGAGTACCGCGATGTCGCGCTCCGGCACGACCTCCGGGCGTGCTGGTCGTTTCCGATCATGGCCAGCGATCCGCTGACGCAGGACCTGCCGGTGCTCGGGACCTTCGCGCTCTATCGCCACGCTCCCTCCGAACCGGAATCGGGTTGGATTGCGGTGCTCGAAGCCTCGGC
>Ga0111538_10015512_pt1 | contig 10018 bp, 7 predicted proteins | sample SoiMethybrSBSTD1_FD_79669 | JGI IMG/M metagenome (GOLD analysis project Ga0111538, IMG submission 79669) | Bulk soil microbial communities from a Populus tree surrounding site in Tennessee, USA - Soil MetaG P. TD hybrid SBSTD1 (version 2)... | ecosystem: Environmental > Terrestrial > Soil > Tree... | reverse complement strand
GCCTTCACCCTGGCCGTCTTCATCCAGGCCACCGGCACCTCCAACGAGGTCAACAACGCCTCCATCGCCTTCGCCGACGAAGACGGCTCCGCCCTGGCCGCCGAGCTGTTCAACTCCTTCTACCCGCCGCGCTTCCAGCCCGCCGTGCCCATCCGCACCAGCGAGGTGGAGACGGCCATGGACCAGGGGCGCTTCATGTTCGTGGTCACCATCCCGCCGCGCTTCGAGCGCGACCTGGTGGCCGGCCGCAACCCCAAGATCCAGCTCAGCATCGACGCCACCGCCATGCAGCAGGCGGGGATCGGCTCGAACTACATCAAGAACATCCTCAGCCAGCGCATCGAGACCCACCTCGGGCGAACCGACCTGTCGTCGGCGGCCCCCCAGGTGAACCTGGTCGTCCGCAAGCTCTTCAACGCCAACGGCGTCTCCTCGTGGTTCACCAGCATCGTGGCCATCATCAACCAGCTCACTCTGCTGACCATCGTGCTCACCGGCGCAGCGGTGATCCGCGAGCGCGAACACGGCACGCTCGAGCACCTGCTGGTCATGCCGCTGACGGCGTTCGAGATCGCGCTGGCCAAGGTGTGGGCCAACGGGCTGGTGATCCTGCTCGCCACCGCGCTCTCGCTGTTCCTGGTGGTGCGCTTCACCCTGCAGGTGCCCTTCGCGGGCTCCTACCTGTTGTGGTTCCTGGGCGTCGTGCTCTACCTCTTCTTCGCCACCGCGCTGGGGCTCTACCTGGGCACCATCTCGCGGTCGATGGCGCAGTTCGCGCTGCTCATCATCCTGGTCATCGTCGTGCTGATGATGCTGTCGGGCGGCTCGACGCCGGTGGAGAGCCAGCCCCGGTGGCTGCAGACGCTGACCTACCTCCTGCCCTCGCGGCACTTCGTCAGCTTCTCGCAGGTGATCATCTACCGCGGCGGCGGCCTGACCGCCGTCTGGCCCCAGTTCACCATGGTCGCCGCCATCGGCCTGGCCTTCTTCGCCTACAGCGTGTCGCTGTTCCGCAAGTCGATCGCGGTGACCAAGTAGACCTGCCGGCCATCGCCAGGGCCGTCCAGCTCTCCGTCCGGGCCGCGGTGGCGGCCAGCGTCTCGCTGGTCGTCGCGCGGGCCCTGGGCCTCGAATTCCCGCTCTACTCCTTCCTGGCCGCGGTCATCGTCACCGACCTGTCGCCGGCCCAGACGCGCCGGCTGGGAGGGCGGCGCGTGGGCGCCACCGTGATCGGAGCGACGTCCGGCGCCGCGCTCAGCCAGGTGCTCCCGGCCGGCCCCTGGGCCGCGGGCCTCGGCGTGCTGGTCGCCATGCTGGCGTGCAACCTGGTGCACATGCAGGAGAGCGCCAAGGTGGCGGGCTACATCTCCGGCATCATCCTGCTCGCCTATGGCGCCGAGCCCTGGTCCTACGCGGTCGTTCGCCTGCTGGAGACGATGCTGGGCGTCGGCGTGGCCTGGGTGATCAGCCTGGTGCCCAAGCTCATCGGGCTGGACGAGCCCGGGCATCGCGACGGCTGACGCGCGGCCTCACAGGAGCCATCGGGCCAGGCCCAGGGCCACCACCGTGGTCGTCACCGTCGTCACCAGCCCCGGCCGCATGAAGCTGTGGTTGAGGAGATAGCGCCCGATCCGGGTGGTCCCGGTCTGGTCGAAGGAGACGGCGGCCAGCACCGTCCCATAGGTGGGCAGGAAGAAGTTGCCGTTCACCGCCGGGTAGGCGCCGACGATGAGGGACGCGGGCAGGCCGAGCGCCACCGCCACCGGGCCCAGGATGGCGACCGCCGCCGCCTGGCTGAAGAGCAGGATGGAGAGCACGAAGAGCCCGATGGCGAACACCCAGGGGTGCGCCTCCACCGTGCTCGCGATGCCGCCCGTGATGGCGGCCCGGTTTCCCTCGAAGAAGGAGGAGCCCATCCACGAGACGCCCAGGATCGAGATGATCGCCGTCAGCCCGCCCTTCATGACGCTGCCCTTGATCGCCTTCTCGGGATCGGACCCGGCGAAGAGCAGCATCAGGCCGGCCGCGGCCAGCATCACGATCATGGTCGCCCGTCCCATCTCGACCTGGCCCATCTCCGTCACGCCTTCCCCCACCTGCTCGTAGACCGGCCGCAGCCCGGGGAAGATCCCGATCAGCACCACCGCGGCGATCGCGACCGCGAAGACCACGCAGGAGACGATGGCCGGCCGGCTCTCCCCTCCCGCCTGGACGGGCCGCTCGGCGGGCGGGCTGACCTTGCCCTGGGCCAGGCGCTCCTGGTACTCCGGGTCGTCGGCCAGGTCCCTTCCCCGCAAGGCGACCGACAACGTCCCCGCGGCCAGGCCCACGAGGGTGGCCGGGATGACGACGAGGAGGAGCTGGGGCAGGCCCGTCCGTCCGGCCAGGGTGACGAGGAGGGCCGCCGTCACCGCGGACACCGGCGACGCGATCAGCCCCTGCTGGGAGGCGATCACGCTGATGGAGAGCGGCCGCTCGGGGCGGATGCCGGCCTTGCGCGCCACCTCGGCGATCACGGGCAGCAGCGCGTAGATCACGTGCTGGGTGCCCGAGGCCAGGACCAGGACGTAGGTGACGAGGGGGGCGAGGAAGACGACCGACCGCGGATGGCGGCGAAGGATCTTCTCGGCGAAGCGGACCACGAGATCGAGGCCGCCCGCCGCCTCCAGCAGGGAGAGGGCGGTGATGACGGCCAGGATCATGCCCAACACCGTGCCGGGCGGGCTCCCGGGAGGGAGCCCGAACAGGAAGACGAAGACCAGGAGGCCGATGCCCCCCATGGGCCCCAGGGCCATGCCGCCCCGGCGCGCGCCCAGGACGATGGCGGCCAGGAGGATGGCGAGCTGGAGCGCGAAGCTGCCGGTGGCCGCGAAATCCTTCATCACCTGCCTCCGCACGAGACCTTGAAGTGGCCCTCGACCGAGCACTGTATCCGAGATCGCCGGACAGGAAGCCGGCCCACGCGGGGCGGCTTCTCCGATACACTCGCGCCCTCAGCAAGGGGGAAACCGCATGGACTGGTTCGTCTCGTCACTTCGCGAGAACCCGGAGCTGGCCATCTTCCTGACCCTCGCCATCGGCTTCGTGATCGGGCGGGTCCGGTTGGGCAGCTTCAGCCTCGGCAACGTGGTGGGAACCCTGCTGGCCGGCGTGGTGGTCGGCCAGCTCGACATCCAGATCCACCCGATCGTCAAGCTGGTCTTCTTCGACCTCTTCCTGTTCGCCACCGGCTACAAGGTCGGGCCGCAGTTCTTCCGCGGGCTCAAGAAGAACGCGGGCGCGCAGGCGCTGCTGACCCTCGTGCTGTGCGTGGCCAGCCTGGTGACGACGGTGGTGGCCGCGAAGCTCATGGGCTACGACTGCGGCACCGCGGCCGGGCTCCTGGCCGGGGCCTTCACCGAGTCGACCGTCATCGGCACCGCCGGCAACACGATCGCGCGCCTGGCGCTGCCGGAGGCGGAGAAGACCCGCCTGCTGAACAACATCCCCGTGGCCTACGCGGTGAGCTACCTGGTGGGCACGAGCTTCGTGGTCTGGTTCCTCTCCAATCTCGCGCCGCGGCTGCTGAAGGCCGACCTCAAGGCGGAAGCGCGCGCGCTCGCGGCGCAGGAGGCGGGCCCTTCGGCCGAGACCGGGACGCGCTCGGCCTACCGCGAGTGGGACCTGAGGGCGTTCCGCCTGCCCGCGGGGCTGGCCGGCCGGGGCGTGGCGGAGGTCGAGCGGTCCTTTGCACCGCACCGGGTCTTCATCCGCCGGATCCGCCGCGGCCAGGAGATCCTGGACGGGACGTCCAACACGGTCCTCCAGGCCGGGGACGTCGCCGTCGTCGGGGCGCGCCGGCACGTGCTGCTCGCCGCCGGAGCGCCCTTCGGCGAGGAGGTCGAGGACCGCGAGCTGCTCGACGTCCCGATGGCGGCGCTGGACGTGGTGGTCACGCGGAGAGAGATCGCCGAGCGGCCGCTGGAGGAGATCTCCGAGGAGCACGGCCGCGGGGTGGTGCTGCTGAAGCTCGTCCGCGCCGGTGAGGAGATTCCCTTCGCGCCGGGCACGGTCGTGAACCGCGGCGACCTGCTCCGCCTGGCCGGCACCGAGCAGGACGTCGAGCGCGCGGGCGCGGCCCTCGGCTACGTGGAGCGGCCGTCGAGCGAGACCGACGTGGTGTTCGTGGGCCTCGGCATCCTCCTCGGCGGGCTCTTCGGCGCGCTCACGCTCCAGGTCGGCGACCTGCCCATCAGCCTCACCGCCAGCGGCGGCGCCCTCATCCTGGGGCTCGTGTTCGGCTGGTTGCGCTCGGTGCGCCCCACCTTCGGCCGCATCCCGGAGCCGGCGCTCTGGGTCTTCGACACCATCGGCCTGGCCGTCTTCATCGGCTGCGTGGGCCTGGGCGCCGGCCCCAGCTTCGTGGCCGGCCTGCGCCAGACCGGACCGAGCCTGCTGGTCGTCAGCCTGGTGGTGGCGGCGGTGCCACACACGACGGCCGTCCTCTTCGGCCGCTACGTCCTGAAGATGAACCCGGTGCTGCTGCTGGGAGCCTGCTCCGGCGCGGGAACCGCGACCGCCGCCCTGCGGGCCGTCCAGGACGAGGCGCAGAGCAAGCTGCCGGTGCTGGGCTACACCGTGCCCTACGCGATCGGCAACATCCTGCTCACGGCCTGGGGCCCCGTGATCGTGATGTTGACCCGCTAGTCCCGTTCGCCGAGGAGCCCTGCAGGCTGGTACGATCGCGCCGAAAGATCACCCATGCCCCTGGATCCCGCGGTCAGAGCGGCACTGGAAGCGGCGCTCGGCGCCGATCCGAAGGCCACCGCGCTGCGACTCCACCTCGCATCCGCCCTGCTCGAGGCGGGCGACGGCGCGGAGGCGCTGTCGCACTTCACGCACGTGCTGGCGGCGGATCCGTCCCACGTCGAGGCGTTGCGCGGCGCGGCGCGCGCGGCGCGGGCGTGCGGCGATCCGCGGGCGGAGGCCTACGAGCGCCTGCTGGCCGCCCTCGGCCAGGCGGCACCCACCGTTTCCCACCGGCCCCTGGCGGCGGTCCCCGCGAGTGCTGCCGCCCAAGACGCGGAGGAGGACGAAGAGGAGGCTGACGACGCCGCCGCCGACGACGACGATGCCGCCGACGACGCCGGCGGCACCGGCCCGGACCGGCTCAGGGTGATCCAGGCCGCGGATCGATTCGTGGCCGAGGCCGAGACGCCGCGAACGACCCTGGCCGACGTCGGAGGCATGGAAGAGGTCAAGCGCCGCCTCTTCCTGTCTTTCCTGGGCCCGCTCCGCAACCCCGAGGTACGCAAGGCGTACGGCAAGTCTCTGCGCGGAGGCCTGCTGCTCTACGGCCCTCCCGGGTGCGGCAAGACCTTCATCGCCCGCGCGACGGCGGGCGAGCTCGGCGCGCGCTTCCTCAACGTCGGCCTGGCCGACGTTCTCGACATGTGGCTCGGGGAGAGCGAGCGCAAGCTCCACGAGATCTTCGAGACCGCGCGCCGCAGCGCCCCCACGGTCCTGTTCTTCGACGAGATCGACGCGCTCGGGCACAAGCGCAGCCAGCTGCGGAACCACGCCGGGCGCAACATCGTGAACGCGCTGCTGGCGGAGCTGGACGGAGTGCAGGCGGAGAACGAGGGCGTGTTCGTGCTCGGCGCGACCAACCATCCCTGGGACGTCGACGCCGCGCTGCGGCGCCCCGGCCGCTTCGACCGCATGGTGCTGGTGCTGCCGCCCGACGAAGACGCACGCCGCGCGATCCTGCGCCACCACCTGCAGGAGCGCCCGGCCGAAGGCGTGGACGTGTCGCTGGTGGCCGGCCGCACGCGCGGGTTCTCGGGAGCCGATCTGGCCCACCTGTGCAACACCGCGGCCGAGCTGGCCATGGAGTCCTCGCTGACCACCGGCCGCACGCGCCCGATCTCGGGCGACGACTTCGGCCGGGCCATCGAAGACGTCAAGCCCAGCGTGCGCCCCTGGTTCGACACCGCGAAGAACTACGCCATGTTCGCCAACGAAGGCGGCGTCTACGACGACCTGCTCGCCTACATGAAGGCGAACCGCTACTGAGCGGGCCGCGTGGCTGACGAGCCCTCCTGGCGCGGCCCGTACGAGCGTGCGAGGCACTTGATGGAGCTGAGGCGGAACGCCGAGGCCATCCCGCTGCTCGAGAAGGCGATCGGGATGTCGCGCGAAGAGGCCGCCCCGCACTGCCGGAAGGCCATCGCCCTCGACGCCCTCGGCCGCCGCGACGACGCGCTGGCCAGCGTGGGCCGGGCGCTGGCGCTCGATCCCAGCTCGGACTGGCACCATCGCGTGCTGGCGAGCATCCTGATGGACGCCGGCCGCCACGAAGAGGCGGTGGCGGCGGCGCGCGAAGCCCGGAGGCTGGCCCCCGAGGACGGAGCCCCCTTGAATACACTCTGTTGCGCGCTGCGCCTGGCGGGAGAGCTGGACGAGGTGGAGGAAGTCGCCCGGCAGTTTCTTCGTCTCGAGCCGTCGAACGTCCTCGCGTTCGAGCACCTGGCCCAGTCCGCCGTCGCGCGTGGGAGATGGCCCGAGGCGGAAGCGCTGCTGCGCGAAGGCCTGCGCCTCGAGCCCGACTCGACCTCGCTGCGGGCCACGCTCGGCGTGGTGCGCGTGAAGCGGGGAGAGCTGGACGAGGGCCTGGGGCTGGCCCAGGAGGCCGTGCGCGACAGCAACCCCACGGACACGTACGTCCGCGACGAGCTGCGGCGGGCCGCGGACGAACACAGCGGCCGGCGCTCCGTGGCGCTCGTGGCCGGCTCCGCCCTGTCCATCCTCGGCTCGCTCTTCCTCTACCTCACATGGCTCGACCACGGAGCGCAGCCCGCATCGAGGCTGGTCCGGGCGGCCTTGGGGATCTTCCTGGGCGCGCTCGGGCTGTTCCTGCTGAAGGTCAGCCCGAGGCGCCTTCCGGCCGCGGTCCGCGCGTTCCGCCGGCAACGACGCTCGCGACCTTGACCGCGCCCGCCCGGGCGGCGTAGCCTCCCCGCGTGATCCGGCGGGCAGGGGAGGTGGGGGTCCCGGCCGTCCCCGACGGACCGTCGGACCAGCAGCTGCACATCCTGTTCGACCGCGCTCCCGACCCCATCGTCGTCGTGGACCCGCTCGACCACCGGATCGTGCGCGTGAACCAGGCCTGCGAAGTCCTGTTCGACCGCCCGCGCGATTCGTTCCTGGGCCAGAGCGTCTTTTCGCTCTGCTCCGTGCGCGGGGTCGAGGAGCTGAGGGACCTGCTGGCGCAGGCCGCGGCGCAGGGCGCGTCCTCCGGCCTGGCCACCATCGCGCGCCCCGACGGCTCGGGCCTCACGGTCGGCGCCACCTCGACCGCCATCCCCTGGAGCGGCTCGCTCGGACTGTTGATCACGCTGCGCGACGTCAGCGAGCGCGTGAAAGCCGACGAGGAGCGGGCCCGCTTCGAGGCCGCGCTGCGCCGCGCCGCCGACGAATGGAAGCTGACCTTCGACGCCATCGCCGTCGGCATCGTGGTGGTGGAGGCGGACGGCCGCGTGCGGCGGCTCAACGAAGCCGCGCGCGCGCTCGCCGGCGGCCGCCCCTTCGCCGAGCTCACGGGCATCGCCCTCACCGCCCTCGGCGGCGCCGAGCCCTGGCGCACGGCTGCGGCGGGCGTGCGCGCGGTGACCGCGGAGACGCCCATGTTCTTCCGCCAGGTCCAGGACGACGCCACGGCGCGGGTGTGGAACGTCGGCGCCAGCCCCGCGGCCCCGGAAACAGGCGACGAGCGCTGGGTGATCGTCACCATCCAGGAGGCGACCCAGATCGTCGCCCTGCAGGAAGCCCTCCGGCGGAGCGCGCGCATGGCGGAGATCGGGACGCTGGTGAGCGGCGTCGCCCACGAGGTGCGCAATCCGCTCTTCGCGATCTCCGCCTCCATCGACACGCTGGAGGTGGTGCTCGACGGCGCCCACGCCTCCGCGCCCACCTTCGAGATCCTGCGCGAGGCCGTGAACCAGCTCGTGGCCCTCATGCAGGACCTGCTGGACTACGGCCGTCCATCGACGCGCGAGCGCACCTCCGAGCGGCTGGACGGCGTCGTCGACGACGCGATCCGCGAGTGCCAGGCACTGGCCCGGGTCTTGAACGTGGACGTCGTCAAGGACGGCAGCGGAACGACGCCGCCGGTCGAGATGGACCGCGGCCGCCTCACGCGCGGCCTGCAGAACGTCATCCAGAACGCGATACAGCACTCGCCGCCGCAGGGTGTCGTGACCGTCGCCATCTCCGCCGCGCCGGCGGAGGCGCCCTGGGTGGTCTGCACGGTCCGCGACCGGGGCCCCGGGCTCGGCGAGGAAGCGCTGCGGCGCGCGTTCGAGCCGCTCTTCACGCGCCGCCCCGGGGGCACAGGGCTGGGCCTGTCGATCGCACAGAAAGTGGTGGAGGAGCACGGGGGCCGGATCCAGGCGGCCAACCACGAGGACGGAGGGGCCTGCATGACCCTCCGCCTGCCCACCGCGCCGGCCGCGGGCCGGGAGGGCGGCCGTGGCCGCGGCTAGAGCCAGGGTCCTCCTCGTGGAGGACGACGCGACCATCAGGGCCGCCGTGGCCGGCTTCCTGCGCGCCAAGGGCCTGGAGGTGGACACCGCGGCGACCTGTGCGGCGGCGGAGGAGTGCTTCCGCGTGCGCGTCCCCGACGTCGTGCTCCTGGACCAGGTGCTGCCGGACGGGGGCGGGATCGACCTGCTGGCGCGCCTGAAGCTCGTGGCGCCCGGGGTGCCCGTGATCATGCTCACCGGCCACGGGTCGATCGAGCTGGCCGTGCGCGCGATCAAGGAGGGGGCCGAGCAGTTCCTGACCAAGCCCATCGACATGCCCGCGGTCATGGTCCTCATCGAGCGGCTGGTCCTCAACGAGCGCCAGCGCCGGCACCAGCTCGCGAACCGTTCCCGTGACGGCGACGCGGTCGACCCCTTCCTCGGCCGCAGCCGCGTCATGGCCGACCTGGGCGAAGAGGCGCGGCGGATCGCCGAGGCCGACGCCACCGTCCTCCTGCACGGGGAAACGGGCACGGGCAAGGGCGTGCTGGCCAAGTGGCTCCACGAGCAGGGAGCGCGGGGCGACGAGGCCTTCGTGGACCTCAACTGCGCCGGCCTCTCGAAGGAGCTGCTGGAGAGCGAGCTGTTCGGCCACGAGGCGGGGGCGTTCACCGGGGCCGTGAAGCCCAAGCCGGGGCTGATCGAGGGCGCACACCGCGGCAGCCTGTTCCTCGACGAGATCGGCGACATGGATCCCGTCGTGCAGGCCAAGGTGCTCAAGGTCCTCGACGACCGCCGCTTCCGGCGCGTGGGGGACGTCCGCGACCGCCACGTCGACGTGCGGCTCATCGCGGCCACCCACCGGGACCTGGCCGCGGCCGTGCAGGCGGGCGCGTTCCGGAGCGACCTCTTCTTCCGCATCAACACGCTCACGATCGTGGTCCCCGCCCTGCGCGAGCGCGTCGAGGACATCCCGCTCCTGGCCGATCACCTGGTGGAGAGGATCGCCCGGGACATGGGCCGGCGCCGCGCCCACCTCACCCCGGAAGCGGTGCTGACGCTGCAGGCGTACGCCTGGCCGGGCAACGTGCGCGAGCTGCGCAACGTCCTGGAGCGCGCCGTGCTGCTCAGCCGCGACGAACAGATCGGACCCGGCGACCTCCGCTTCGCGTTTGCACGCCCGGCGGAGACGCGCGCCAGCGAAGCGCCCTCGACCAGCCTCAGGGACGTGGAGCGCAGGCACATCGAGGCCACGCTGCGCGCGGCCGACGGCAACGTCGAGCAGACCGCGCGCCTGCTCGGGATCTCGAAGAGCTCGCTCTACGACCGCCTGAAGCGGTTCGGCATCGAACCGTCCGAATCCTAGACCCGGCCTCCGGGATCCGGACGCGCCCTGGTGCGGCCGGCCCCCGCCCGTTCCCGCGGCGCGGGCCGCAACCCCCTTGACGCTCAACGCCCCAACCGGCCTGCCCGCCGACACCGGGCCGCCCGCCGGGGGGATGGCACGCCGCATGCTG
>Ga0111538_10015511_pt1 | contig 10018 bp, 7 predicted proteins | sample SoiMethybrSBSTD1_FD_79669 | JGI IMG/M metagenome (GOLD analysis project Ga0111538, IMG submission 79669) | Bulk soil microbial communities from a Populus tree surrounding site in Tennessee, USA - Soil MetaG P. TD hybrid SBSTD1 (version 2)... | ecosystem: Environmental > Terrestrial > Soil > Tree... | reverse complement strand
GTTACTTTCTGAATATTACAGGACCATTGCCCTCAAGGGGATGATGCTTTAATAATTTGTAGACACTTGATCCGGCAAGAAGTACGGAACCATATCCGTGCGGCCCGGTTCCTACAGGGCGTTGATAATAGAAAGCTGCATCGAAGGCCATCGATGTCCCGGCACTGGTGCCCTCCACTTGCCCTTTAGCGTTTACCTTTGTGCTAATAGCATTCCACCCTAATAGCGCGGGCGGACCGTAGACCTGTAGATCGAGCCATCCTTTCTCGATGCCATGAGCAAATGCATAGGTAAACATTGCTGTCGCAGACGTTTCTAAAAATGAATCATTTCTATCCAGCAACTGGTGCCAGAATCCGGTACCTGACTGCAAGCGCACAAGTCCATAGCAGTATGATTTGAACAACTCTGTTATTGGTTTGTATTGTGGATGGTTTTCCGGGAGGACATCCAACAACGACGATATCGCCAGAATAGCCCAACCGTTGGCTCTTGCCCAGTAGAACGCGGGATGAGGTTGCATTCCTTCGACCCATCCGTGCATGCAGATCCCTTTTGATTTATCAAACAACAGACCAGCGAAAGCGAGGACCTGCCTCACTGCTTCGTCGTAATATTTTTTTTCTCCGGTAAGCTTACCCATTTCTGCCATGGCCGGAATTCCCTGATATAAATCGTCAACCCAAACAGAGTTGGGCATCGGACGGTTTCGGGCGAAAGTACCGTCAGGCAAACGATGAACTTTATTTAAAATGAAGTCGATTGATTTATCGATCTCACCCCGTAAATCCTTCGTCAAATTCTTCCTTGAGGCCTGGATCATGGCCGCACACATCGAACCGGTATCGTCCAGTGAATGCGGAAATAGAAAATGCTCAAGCGGGTTTTGCGCATCGGGGAATGATTTTTGGAAGTCCCTGAAATACACTGATGCTTTAGCGAGGAACTCAAATCGTCGGGTGACATAATCCGTGTATCGCGAGTCGCCTGTAGCGTCGGCGGCCACGATCATTGAAGAATAAGCCAATCCCCATTCGTGTGAAGTGATATTGTATTCAGTTTTCCGGAGCGTCGCCTCCTTCTTCACGTTTTTAAGATCGGTAATATCTTCCCCGTTTTCACGGTTTACAATTGCATATGGCGTTACTTCATTCACATACTTAAGAACCCGGTCCATCACAAGTTTTACATCTTCCGGAGTTGCTCCTCCATAAGTATGTTCGGCTTGCGTTGGGGATTCACTTGGCTGGGAAAGGCCATTAGCACAGATGGCTGATACCAATATAAAGGCGAAAAACACTTTCATTACATGAAGATAACAAATAGCCAGGAGCGACGGATGTTATCTCCCCTATTACGAATGGTCACGCTTATGCAAAGGCTGGCTTTTGGTCGCGTGCACCTTTGATCAGGAGCCAAAACATCATTGCAAATTCGCCAACAGCCAGAGGAACTGCTAAAATGTTACCGACGATTGCCTGCAACTGGGGAAACAGCAGATGGGTCAGACTATTTATGGCATACGCAACGCAGTTAACAATCAAAAGAATTCCAAAGATTCTCGGGATAAATCCTGAGTGGTAAGCCAGATATCCAAATGGAAATAACCACAGCCCCCAAAAGATCTCTGTTATCGCAACACCTTCAGTATGCAGTTTGAGGAATAGCATAACCATCGCGTTAATCTCAGGGGCCTCAAACACGCCGAGGAAGTCAGCCCCGCTCAACAGGATTAACGCAACGGATTGGTTAAGCATGTTAATGAACGCCACTGGCACGGACGCAATAACCAATCCAACCAACAGCCGCGCTTTAGATTGGTTAACCGACTTGAAAAGATTGTATAGCTGCAGAGCTAGAAATATAAATAAGGTTTGACATAATAAGCTGCTGACAATCCCCGCCCGGAAGAGCATTTCATTTCCTTTAATGTTTTCTGCTGTTGCAGTTGCATCACCAGGGACGACGAGGGTTGATGGAACGTACATAATTCCGAAGAGGCCGGTTAAAGCCATGCCCAGATAGAGAAGTCCGGCACGCCTCGCGGTTAGTTTGAGAGAGTCCATGTTGAAATTTAGGATTTGGGTTACCAGAACTAGACGACTGAAGGCATGTAATGTTACGGGTCCAGACGACATCATTCGAAACAAGGCTGGCTTTTCGTGTGGATGCAGTTAATACGTTCACCGCCGCCTCACTCGATTGCGCTCGAAAAAACCAAGCTGCAGGTACAATTAAGCTATCATCTGGACGCGCCTGAAGTCTAATAAATACCTCATTTTCAGTCTTTTAATTGATGTAACATGTTGCAACAAATAAGTTTTTTTAGAACGCTATTCAAAGTACTTTTGTAATGTCTAATCATGTGAAATGGGTTTAAGGAAGGGCGTACTGGTATTGTGCTTAATCTTTCTTAGTGGCGCCACCGCACTAAGTCAGTCGAAAGTGACCGACAGCCTTGAACACTTATTGGGATCGTCTCAAGAAGAGGTCAGGGTCGACCTCTTGAATCAGCTCACCTACGAGTTTATTTCGGTAGACAACGATAAAGTCGTCAAGTACAATGACGAGGCCCTTGAGCTCAGCCGAAAGATTGAATATGACAAAGGCGAGGCTGTCGCCCATACCTACCGTGGCGTCTATGAATATCTGTCGGGGAGGTTTCCAGAGGCTCGCAAAAATCTGCATCAGGGCCTAAAACTTTCCACACAGATTGGTGACACTGCAAACAAAGGGTATACTCTCCTTCAACTTGGAGTTTGTAGTCTTGAGGAAGTCGAGAATGATTCCGCGTTGTTATACTTTGGCAAAGCTCACGAGATATTCCGTGACAGTACCAATCCTGTAACACTTTCAAAAATATACAGGAACATGAGCGCGCTATACGGGCAGCGCTATCAGTATGGCAAGCAGGAAGCTTATCTCGATCGCGCGATTGCCATAAGAAGACTGCTTCCTAACAAGGCGCTCTTGATAGACGCGCTCGCGTTGAAAGCCAATAACAAGTTTACATTGGGTGATCTGTCCGCGGCAGAAGCCTACCTCGATGAAGCTGAAGCTATTTCGAAGGATTATCCTGAAAACGAAGAGGATATCAACGATATTCGTCATTTGCGCGCCTTAATGCTTTTTCAAAAAGGGCAATTTGATGAAGCAGTTGTTTTGCTTGATTCGGCACGCAGCTATTATTTCCGAAAATCACTCGTTCGCAAGTATGTTACCTTACGGGCAGACCTTGGCAAGGTCTTTTCCGATCGAGGAGAATATGAGCTTGCTTTAAATAATTTGTACGACGCGTTGAACCTTGCCAGGCTTCGTGGATATGAAGCAGAAGCTTCAATTATCAGAAACAGGATCGGATGGGTAAATTTTCATCTCAGCGATATGAATCAAGCCCTTGTCTTGGCAAACGAAGGACTAAACTCAGGAAGGAAACAACTCAGAGGCGACCGTGCCGAAGCGCTTATGCTCAAAGGCGTAATCCTTACGGAGCTTAATCTGTTCAATGAAGCCAAATCCAGCCTTGATTCGGTATTGATTATCAACAATCAGCTTGGTGATGTCCGCGGCGTGAGCGAAGCCTTGATGAATCTGGGATTCCTAGAGGCAAGACAAGGTCATTACGAAACCGCGCTAACTTTTTACAAAAGAAGTATTCGATTGGCCGAAGCAACCAATTTTTCATTTATGATTGCCTGGTCGCAATGGGGAGTTGGAGAAATCTATTTCAGGACCGGAAACTTCCTTGAGGCTACGAGATATCTCGATCTTTCAGAACGGTATTGCAGGCTCACAAATTCTAATGAGCTTCTGATCTTCAACTTCAACACTCGCCGTGATTTGCTGGCTGCTCAAAACAACTTTAAAGAATCATTAAAGTATTCCATGATGGCCAGTGAGCTCAAGGATTCTATTCATCGTACTGACCTTGCCCGGCGCTTTGTTAATCTGGAAAAAGTACAGGAGATCGAGGAGCGCGATCGGGATATCAGGATGTTGCAAAAAGATAAGCAGCTTGCCCAAGACAAGATTCACCTCCAGGAAGCCAAGCTTCAGCAGCAATTCATGTTTTTGATTGCTGGGTTTGTCATCATAACACTTCTTGGAGCCTTGGCACTACTTTATTATCGATTTTATACCCGTATCAAGGTCCTTAATGTGACAGTCACAGAGAAGAATAAGCGCATTCAAGCGCAGGCGGACAAGCTCAAAGATGTGAATGCTGAGCTGCAGGATCTGTATCATGAGGTATCTGAACAGAATGAAAAGATCAAAGCTCAGGCACATAAATTGACCGAATCGAATAGGAGCATTAGCGACCTGAATAGAAGCCTTGAGCTTATTGTCGCTGAGAAAACACTTGAGCTCCGAACCACCAACGAAGAACTGGTAAAGCATAATAATGAATTGCTTCAATTCTCATATACGGTTTCTCACAATCTGAGAGGACCTGTCGCACGTCTTTTGGGGTTGTCGGATCTTGCGCGAGCCGAAGAAAACCTGGTGCATGCCCGGAAGTGGATCGACCTTATGAGCAAAACCGCATCAGACCTGGACACTATCATCAAAGACCTTAACAAGATCCTTGACTTGCGAAACGAGCCCGATCAGTATCTTGAAATGGTTGATCTAAAGACTGAGTGGCAGCAAAGCATCAGTTTATTACAGGATAGTCTGAACGGCAACGAAGAAATTTGTGCCACCTTCAGCGCTCTTCCTCAAATCATTTCCGTGCGTGCCATGCTTCAGAGTACGCTCTATAACCTCCTTAGCAACGCAATAAAGTTCCGTTCGCCTGAAAGAAACCTGAGAGTAGTCGCGACCAGCCGTGCTGTTGATGGGAAGGCAGTAATCGAAGTGATGGACAATGGCCTCGGATTTGATACACGGCTTCATAAGGAAAAGATCTTCAAGCTGTATAAGCGTTTCCATTCGCATGTCGAAGGGCGTGGTATCGGCCTCTACCTGATAAAGGCACAGATCGAAGCGCTTCACGGATCAATTGAAGTGGAATCAGAACTTGATCATGGATCTCTATTTCGTGTAACGTTACCGTTGGTTGTTCAGGAGTCCAATACTAATGGCGTTCGCGAAAAAGAGAAGATCGCCGTGCCACAATCACCTGCGTCCTGACGTTACTTCGCTTGCTTTTCCTCGCTCTGAATGAATTGCAACAGGTTGCCATTGGGATCTTCCAAAAGAAAGGACATCGTGGCCGTTTCTTTATCTCTGAATATGCCGTGCTTGATAGCTACACCCTTGGCCTTGAAATAGTCAACGGCCTTTTGCACATCCCTCACAAATAAACCATCTTTAAAGAATCCCCTCAACAAATGAGATTGATCCTTTTGTAATTGACACTCGGATATAGCTTTGGACTCTTTCATTTGAATAATTTCGACGAGAAGGAATTCACTTCCCTCAATGCGGATATGCGCGGATCCATCAGCCGGTTTTATTTCCTTGAGAAGCTTCAGACCGAACATATCCTCATACCATCTGGCAGTGGAATCTGCGCTGGAAACACTTAGAGCTATCAAGTTCCTGCCGATTATTCCAGGGCCGTTACTTTGTGAGTAAAGATTAACAGTAAGAAGAATGAAATGGATGGCAAAGATCCATTTGATCCTGCCTTTTATTTGGATGCCTGATCCGGTCATAATTTTTATTGATTATCGCTATAAAAGGTACTTTGAAAATGAGGTCAGATCAACCTTTACCGGCAGACTCCCGATGCCGGCTGCCGAATAACTTTGCTGTTGGAATTATAACGGAAGTCTGAGCAATGACCGGACGTTGATTGAATCCATTTGATTAAATTGGCCCCGTTCGGTAACCGTATAAACGTCATGAAATCCCGGTCGCGTGCCGCCAGCCTTTGCCTAGCAGTTGTTGTCGTCTGCTCCTGCTCCATTCTTCGCAAAGAGGATCCTGAAAAGAATGTTAAGAGCTTCCTCGCTGAATTTCAGGAAGCCCTCACTAAATCCGATGATGAAATAGTAACTTATTTCCGGTCAAGGCAAAATCGTGATGCTATCCTTTCTGTGGTCAACATTTTGCAGAACCAGGATCCCTTTATTGTATGTGATGCCGCATTCGCTAACTCCAATATCACGTTTCATCATAACCAGGTCAAGGTGGAAATTCCCATCACATTTAGGGTAAAAGACCTTCCGTCGAAAGATAAGGAGTCATTCACCTTCGAGATCTGGTTGACCACGGAAGACCGTACTTTTAACATCACGCAATTAGATGGTGAAGGATTGTATCAGGCGTTTGCCCGAATTAAAAACAGGAACGAATGGGAAGCTGATAGAAAACTTGCACTGCAAGAGCGACTTTGGATCTATGAAAATGCACGTAAGCTTCAGCAAACATTTGATTCAGTGATCTGGTACTCTACATACAACTTACAGAATTACTTTTATGTCGTGGACGGACCGTGGACCAATTACTTCCTGGACAACGATAACCGTCACCTTCGGAATGAAGGGGTTCAAATGGGTCTCGTCGATTCAAAAGGTGATACTATCGTCCCCGTTGCTTACGATCTTATTGGTTCAATAGGCTTTGAAGATGAAAATCTGGTTGAGGTAATGTTGGATGGAAAAGTTGGTTATTTCGACGTTGCAAAGAAGCAAGTGTTGGTTGAACCTGAATTTGATCTCATCATTCCATATGGAAGGGATCACGTCTGGGCTATTGCTAAACAGGATTCTATTTATGGTTGGCTTGATGGTCAGTTCAGTTATCATCAAGGTTTTCCGTCCGAGCAAGTCCGGCAGTGGGTGAACAAGTTTGAGTTCCTCAAACAAAATATTCGATTGAAACCTGATATGCACACGTTCTGCGAGATACCGTCAGCGGAACAGACGGGTAACGGCATAATCGTTCCTCCATCCTACCTGTCTAAACACCGTATTTTTGATGAGATCGAGGCAAACATTTCTACCACCAAGGTTCCAGTCAATGGTTGGACCGATTACAAGGAGACTACCGGATCATTTCTTGAGACCATTACGGACGGGATCCAGGCTGTGGTTACGACGATCCGTGAAAGGTACTTAGACGGAAGAGAAGAGTTCTATAACTCAAGCACGCTGGTGTTTGTGAACGAACGACTGGACACATTGCACGTTGCAAGTATTTCAGGTCAGGAATTGAGCATGCATCCCATCGATAGTACATTGTTGGAAGTCCGAACACCCCATGATTTTTGGTTCGGTGAATATGAGGCGAGTGACGAAACCAATCTTTATCAGCACACCTATTTTTCAATTACAGAAAACAACGAAATTACTCAGTTGAAGTCTAATCGGCTTTATCCTCAAACGCAGTTTGTCATGTTGGATAGTTCTTATTTGATGGGGAATTTCCTTGTCTATAGCAGTGTCACACAAAAAGAAGAGTCAACAACCTTTCTTTCAGTTCGCACGCTGACATTCATGCGCGACGAAATTCTCGCTTCCTATGGGTATGCATTCAAGGAGAAAGAAAAGATCGCCCACTTTCAGCAGATCGGCGATTGGTATACTCCTCGGTTTGCAAAAGTTGAGCAGTTTGAGAGGCAATTGACGTACAACGACAGATACAACCTTAAGTTCCTCAATAGGATCCTAAATCTGATTCAGAAGCCATTATTGTAACTTGACCGGCATGAACCTTTCGAGAGGCGCTTTTTACTTCATGCTGTTGTTGATGGCTGTTCCACTTTCTATAAATGCTCTTTCATATTTGAACCTGGATTCAGGTTATGGATTTCTGCGGATAAAGAGGGACGCTATATCAACCGGATGGTACCTCCCCGCCTACTATGCACACGTGCTCGTCGCCGCGGTGATACTTTTGGTCGGTTTCTTTCAAATCCATCCTACATTCGGTTTGCGTTGGCGAAACACCCATCGAATGTTGGGCAAGGTCTATGTCGGTGGCATATTGTTTTTGTCTGCGCCCGGCGGACTAGTTATGAGCTTGTTTATAAATCGCGGTCCTATTGTTCAAGCGAGTTTTGTTCTTCAATGTACGCTTTGGTTCATTTTTACCTGGATCGCTTACATACGTATACGTCAACGAGATATACATTCTCACCGTCAGTGGATCTTGCGAAGTTTCGCGCTGACGCTTGCTGCGATCACCTTACGCATCTACGTTTTCCTGGGCTCGTGGTCCTTTGATCTTGCCCAGCCCACAGCATACGCTACAATTGCATGGCTGAGCTGGGTCCCCAACCTGCTTGTCTGCGAATGGTACCTTCGAGTCAGTAACCGTCCCGTCTATTCCTGAAATGTTTAATAAATCCATACCGAATAAATCGTCAAAGGCCATAGCATTGTTGCGGATGTTAACGATCGTTGCGTTGGGGTGTTCGACAGAATCAAAGTATTTGCCTATCGATGAGGATTTTTGCTCACAGATCCATGTCGATCGTCACGCTGCCCTTTCGGAACAACTGGCGCCCTTCGCAGACGTGATGAATACCAAAACCGGTGTGTACACGCTCGAAGAAGGTGATATCTCAATGATAGCCCGTGCCTGGCTGAGCGAATCGGCCGAAAAAACAATTGACATTCAATATTTCATCTTCAGCGCCGACAATGTTGGCCTGATTGCGCTTGACTATTTGCTCCGCGCCGCAGATCGTGGTGTTACGGTACGCCTATTGGTGGATGATATCATGGTGGAAGCAGATGCTGACGAATTGCTCGCACTCGATGCCCATCGTAATCTTGACATTAGGATATACAATCCCACTGCCAACATAGGGAAGAATTTGCCTCAAAAGTTGCTTAGCCTTACGACCAATTTCAGAGGATTTAATCAGCGCATGCATAATAAGACTTTTGTCGTTGACGGCAAGGTGGTGATAACCGGCGGACGAAACATCGCAGACGAATACTTCGATTACGATCATGAATATAACTTCCGTGACCGGGATGTTTTGCTAATCGGGAAAGTATCAGCGCGCGTCCAACGCTCCTTTGATCTTTTCTGGAATGATCCGCTCAGTGTACCCGTCACCGACATTGTGGAACGGAGCGAAGCAGGACGGCTTGATACTGTCGCGGCTTATAACTATTTACACCAATACGCTTGTAGCCCAGAAAACTTTTGGCCACAGGTGAGGGAAAAGATCAAAGCAGTTCCAATGGCATTCGATCAGATCCAAAAAACGGGCGACTTCGTCTGGTGTGACAGTGTGGATTTCGTTTCGGATAGCCCTGGGAAGAATTCGGGTGATTCCGGACTAAGCGGTGGCGGTGTAAGTACAGATTCACTTATTAGTATGATAAAAAGAGCCAGGCACTCGATCAATATTCAATCACCGTATTTGATCACAACTGAGCTAAGCCAGCAACTTTTTCTTGACGCCGTAAAGAGAGGTGTACAAATTAACATTTTGACCAACAGTTTATCTTCTACGGATAACCTGGAGGCATTCAGCGGGTACCGTCGCGAAAGAGAAGCGCTGTTGAATACTGGAATTCATATCTATGAATTCAAACCAGACGCTGCGATACGGTATGAGCTGATGACCGGAGCGCTTCAGAAAAAAATGAACTACGCACCCACATTTGGATTGCACGCAAAGTCAATGGTGATCGACAGCGAGATCGCCGTAATAGGCACTTTCAATCTTGACCCCCGGAGCGCTAATTTGAATACAGAATGTTTCGCAGTTGTATATGATACTACAATTGCTACGAAGCTTTTTGAAGCCATGCAAAATGACATAAAGCCAGAAAATGCATGGCAAACAACATCGGATTACAATCCGGATGAAGAAGCGGGGTGGTCAAAGAGAGTTAAAGTCTGGTTCCGTGGGATTGTACCGAAGTCAGTATTATAGATAGCCGAGCCTGCGACATCTTTGGTTGACGAGCAATGTGCGCGGCGCCGGCAATTCAGGGCTAAAGCCCAGTTGAGCCTGCATTCAGGCATAGTCCTCTCATTTGTGCATCTCTCGTTCAGAAGTGAACTTAGGAATGACGGCACCCATGGAAATACCTGTAAATCATTC
>Ga0111538_10015510_pt1 | contig 10019 bp, 7 predicted proteins | sample SoiMethybrSBSTD1_FD_79669 | JGI IMG/M metagenome (GOLD analysis project Ga0111538, IMG submission 79669) | Bulk soil microbial communities from a Populus tree surrounding site in Tennessee, USA - Soil MetaG P. TD hybrid SBSTD1 (version 2)... | ecosystem: Environmental > Terrestrial > Soil > Tree... | reverse complement strand
GGGGAGGTCGAGGTCGAGCTCGTGTGCGAACCGATCTTTGACTACGGCCGGGTCGAGGCCACCTGGAGCGTCGAACAAGACGGCGGCCACGTCGCCGACGCGACCGGCGCCGACGTGACGATCCGCCTGTACACCGACCTGTCGATGGGCGTCGAGGGCGAGCGCGTCCGCGCGCGACACGTCCTGCGGCCCGGCGAGCGTGCGTTCTGCGCCCTGTCGTGGGCGCGAGACCTGGCCGGCCCCACCGACGCCGACCAGGCCGTAGCCCGGATCGACGCGACGGTCCGATTCTGGCGTGCCTGGCTCGGGCGGGCCCGGATCCCGGACCACCGCTGGCGGGAGCCGATCCAGCGTTCGGCACTGGTCATCAAGGGCCTCACGTACATGCCAACCGGGGCCACGGTTGCCGCCCTCACGACCTCCCTGCCCGAAACCCCGGGTGGAGAGCGGAACTGGGACTACCGGTTCACGTGGATGCGCGACGCGACCTTCACGCTGCAAGCCCTGCACTGGCTGAACCTGGACTGGGAGGCCGACGAGTTCATGCAGTTCGTCGCGGACCTCGAACCCAACGACGACGGCGCCATGCAGATCATGTACGGGATCGACGGGCACCGGGACCTGACCGAGATCACGCTGGACGAGCTCTCCGGGTACGCGGGCGCTCGGCCGGTGCGGGTCGGCAACGGCGCGTACAACCAGCGACAGAACGACGTCTTCGGCGCCGTTCTCGACTCGATCCTCATGCACACGCGCCGCAGCCAGCGCATGCCAAGGCGCCTGTGGCCGATCGTGCAGTCACAGGCGGAGTGCGCAACGCGGGTCTGGCGCGAACCCGACCAGGGCATCTGGGAGGCACGCGGCGCGCCGCAGCACTATGTCTCCTCGAAGCTCATGTGCTGGGTGGCACTCGACCGGGCCGCCAAGCTCGCGCAGATCGGGGGGGATTCGGAGCTCGCGCAGACCTGGGGCAAGACGGCCGAGGAGATCCACCAGGACATCCTCGACCACGGGGTGAGCGACCGAGGCGTGCTCAAACAGCACTACGACACGGATGCCCTGGACGCCTCGACGCTGCTCGCTCCGATCGTCGGGTTCCTGCCCGGGACCGACGAGCGGATGCACGCGTCCGTCCTCGCCATCGCGGACGAGCTGACCGAGAACGGCTACGTCCTCCGCTACAAGACCGACGAGACCGACGACGGGATGTCGGGCAAGGAGGGAACGTTCCTGATCTGCTCGTTCTGGCTGGTCTCGGGGCTGGCGATCGTCGGCGAGGATCAGCGGGCGCGCGACCTCATGGAGCGCCTGCTTCGGATCGCCTCACCGCTCGGGATCTATGCCGAGGAGTACGACGTCGACACCGGACGGTTCCTCGGAAACGTTCCCCAGGCGTTCTCACACCTGGCGCTGATCGAGGCCGCGGGACGGATCATCCTCTCCGAACGCGTCGCCGAGCTCTGACCGCACAACGGAGGAGGATCGCGATGAGCGATTACGACGTCATCATCATCGGCACCGGGGCCGGCGGAGGCACGCTGGCGCGACATCTGGCGCCCTCGGGCAAGAAGATCCTGCTGCTCGAACGGGGTGGGTGGCTGCCCCGCGAACCGCAGAACTGGACCACGGCCGACGTGTTCGAGGACGGCCGGTACATCTCGCCCGACACGTGGTACGACGCCAAGGGCAAGACCTTCCAGCCGCAGGTCCACTACTACGTGGGCGGCGCCACCAAGCTGTACGGAGCCGCGCTGTATCGCCTGCGAGAGAAGGATTTCGGGGAGCTGAAGTATCCCGACGGGATCTCGCCGGCATGGCCGATCGACTACGGCGACATGGAGCCGTACTACACGATGGCCGAGGGCCACTATCAGGTGCGTGGTGCCCGAGGCGAGGACCCGACGGAGCCGCCTTCGAGCGCCCCCTACCCCTTTCCGGCGCTTCCGCACGAGCCCCGGATCCAGCAGCTGTCCGACGACCTGGCCGCCGCCGGCCTCCACCCCTTCCACGCGCCCTGCGGCGTGCTGCGGGACAACGACAGCCCGCACACGAGCGTCTGCGTCCGCTGTGGGTTCTGCGACGGGTTCCCGTGCCCGCTGCACGCGAAAGCCGACGCCGAGGTGATGGGCGTGCGCCCGGCAATGGCATCGCCGAACGTCACGCTGCTCACGGACGCGCCCGCCATCCGGCTGAACACCGACCCCGAGGGTGGGTCGGTGACCGAGGTCGTGATCGAGCACGACGGCTCGACCGAAACCGTGACCGGCGATATCGTCGTCGTCTCCTGCGGCGCGGCCAACTCGGCCAAGCTGCTGCTGGCATCGGCGAGCGACACGCATCCGAACGGCCTGGCCAATGGCTCCGATCAGGTCGGACGCAACTACATGTTCCACTACAGCCAGGCGGTACTGGCCCTGTCGAAGGAGCCCAACCCCACGGTCTTCCAGAAGACCCTCGGCGTGAACGACTTCTATTTCGGGGACGACGACTTCGACTACCCGATGGGCAACATCCAGATGGTCGGCAAGTCCCAGGCCGAGATGTACAAGGGCGAGAAGCCGATCGAGACCAAGCTCGCGCCCACTTTCGTGCTGAAGGACATCGCCACACATGCCGTCGACTTCTGGCTCTCGACCGAGGACCTGCCGCTCCCGGAGAATCGCGTGACGTTGGAGAAGGACGGCAACGTCAAGCTGGCGTACGAACCCAGCAACGAGGAGTCCGGCAAGCGCCTGTACAACAAGCTCAAGTCGATGCTGGGTCACCTGGGGATGAATGAGGAACACCTGATCCCGCGCCACGCCTACCTGAAGACGACGATCCCGGTCGCGGGCGTCGCGCACCAGGCGGGCACCTGCCGCATGGGAAACGATCCGGCCTCGTCGGTGGTCGATCCGAGCTGCAAGGCCCACGAGCTCGACAACCTGTACGTCGTGGACACGAGCTGCTTCCCGAGCATCGGCGCCGTGAATCCGGCCCTGACGGCGATGGCCAACGCTCTCCGCGTGGGCGACCACCTGCTCGAGCGCCTGGGCTAGGCCTGCGTCAGGCGCTCGGGCTCTGGGGGGTCGATCCCCCAGGTCCCGGACCAGGTCGCCCCGGGCTCGAGACGGACCAGATCCGTCCCGGTGGCGAGCGCGTTCGGCGGGCAGGTCATCGGCTCGATCGCGATCGCCTGCCGCCGGCGGGAGACCGGCTCGAGCGTGTCGCCCGTGTACGCCTGCAGGTAGGCGAACGCATCGTCCGCCCAGAGCTCGACCGCGCGCTCGCCGGCCTCGATCCGGGCCCGCACCCGACCGTCGTCGTCGCGGACGAGCCCGGTGAAGCAGGTGTCGAGCTGCGCCTCGCCGATGGTCCGCGCCTGGCGGAAGTCCAACGCGATCCCGTCCACCTCCTCCTCCCCGACCGGGAGCGCCCGCTCGTCCGTCAGGAGCCGTCGTGACGCCGGGAGCGTGAGCACGGCCTCGTCGACCGAGACGCCCACCGTCAGGTACGGGTGGAAGCCGATCCCGAACGGTGCCGGTCGGTCCGACGCGTTCGTGGCCCGCGTCGTCACGGCGAGCCCTTCGGGGCCGAGCCGGTAGTCGAGGCGCAGCTCCAGCCGCCAGGGATAGGCGGGCTGCGCGGGCAGGACGCACGTCAGCGTCACGGCATCGTCGGTCTCCGACCCGACCCGCCACGGCAGCCAGCGCACGAGTCCGTGGATCGCGTTCCCGCGCTCGGGCTCGTCGATCGCCGCTCGCCCCTCCCGACCCTCGAACGCGTAGCGGCCGCCGTCCAGGCGGTTCGGCCACGGCGCGAGCACCTGCCCGCGCCCCGCTGGCGAGACCTCGTCGACCTCGAACCCGTCCACGATGTCCACCCCGCCCGCCCTGAACACGCGCAGGGTCGCGCCCACCTCCGTCACGACGGCGACGCGGTCGCCGCGCTGGATCTCGTGCTGATCGCCGGAGGGAGCCGAGTGTTCCATGGGCTCAGTTGATCTTCAGCAGGCCGGCGAGCCCGATCACGTACATCAACATCACCAGCCACGAGTCCGGCCCGACCCCAACGAACTTCTTTGGCGGCCGCAGCACGAGGCCGCCCGCGAACAGGCCCGTCACGACCACGCCGATCCCGCCCAGCCACGACGAGCTCGCGTTGACCGATTGCAGTACCGGCTTGCCGGCCAGCAGGTCGGCCACCAGGAACAGCGTCATCTGGACCTGGTTCCCCCCGAAGATGTCGCCCATCGCCAGCCCCACCTGTCCGAGCCGGACCGCCCGGATCCCCGTGCTGATCTCCGGGAGCGCCGTGACCACGGCGAGCACGGTCGCCCCGAAGATCACGCCGTTGATCCCCCACTCGTTCGCGAGCGCGTTGCCGCTCTGCTCGAGGATCACGCCCGAGACCAGCGTCACGAGCGAGGCTGCGCCGAACACCAGCAGCACCGTCGGCGTCTGCGCGCCCTTGAACCGGTTGGGCCGGACGCCCTCGACGGGGCCCGGGCTCGGCGCGACCATCTGCGCGTCCACCTGCGCGCTGACGGCCGTCCAGCGCTCGCTGGACCGCAGGCCGTTCAGCACGAGCAGCCCGAACAGCCACGTGATCACGATCAGGAGCGAGATCGGACTCACCGGGCCGATGGCGACGGACGTCGGTAGCAGCGGGCCGAGCAGCGCCATCGTGACCAGGATGATCACGAAGATGGCCTCGATGATCGGCTCGAGGACCAGGGACAGGCTGGTGAGGGGTGTCTCGCTCCTGGAGGTCGCGTCCAGGAGCACGAGCACCAGCGTCTGCATCGCGATGCCGCCGAGCAGGTTGCCGGTCGCCAGACCGAGGTGCCCCGCGAGGGCAGCCGAAACCGTGATCGCGATCTCCGGCAGGGTGCCGGCGATCCCGAGCAGGATGAGCCCGCCAAGCGCCTCCCCCAACCCGAATCGGTCGTCGACCACGTCCGTCGTGTCGGACAGGAAGACGCCGGCGATCCAGGTGGCCGCCGCGCCCACGATGAAGATCGCGATCAGGACGGAGGTGCTCAGCGACTCCACGGCATCTCCCCCCCGGAACGCGTGTGTGAACTCCGCCGATCTGAGCCGGTCAACTCGCCGGCTAGTAGCTGCTCTCCGTCAGCTTCACCTTGCCGCTGAACAGGTACTGCACGCCGCCCGTGTACAGGAGCACGAACGGGATCCCGATGATCGCAACGACCAGCATCACCGTGAGCGTGTAGTGCTCGGCAGACGCGTTCGACACCGTCATGCTGTAGGCGGGGTTCGTCGAGGATTTCAGCATGTTCGGGTACAGGCCGGCCGAGATCGTCGCCAGCGACATGAAGAGCAACGCAGAGCTGGCGAAGAACGCGGCGAAGTCCTTGCCGCGGCGAACCATCACGATCATCACCACGTAGGCGACGAGCGCGGCCACGGGGAACACGATCGTCCACACATCGTCCCTGAACGTGTCGGTCACCCCGTAGTCCGAGACGGCGATCCACACGGCCGAGATCGCCGCCGTGAGGGTGAACAGGCCGATGAACAGGGGAACCCAACGTCGAACGCGTGCCTGGAGATCGCCTTCGGTCTTCACGACCAGATACAGGGCCCCGTGCATGAGCAGCATCGCCACCGTGGTCACCCCCAGGAACAGGACGAACGGATGCAGCAGGTCGAGGAGGGTGTCGATCCGGACCTCTCCGTTCTTGTCGAGCGGCACCCCGGTGACGACATTGCCGAACGCCACGCCGAGCAGCAGGGCAAGGCCGAACGACGCAGCCGAGAACACGGAGTCCCAAAGCCCCCGCCAGCGGGAGGAGTCCCGCTTGCCGCGGAACTCGATCGCGACGGTCCGCAGGATCAGGGCGATCAGCACGAACATCAGCGCCCAGTAGAAGCCGGAGAACATCGCGGCGTAGACCACGGGGAACGCGGCGAACAGCACCCCCCCGCCGACCACGAGCCACACTTCGTTGCCGTCCCAGATCGGACCGATGCTGTTCAGCACGATCCGCCGTTCGCGGTCCTCCTTGGCCGCGAACGGGTGGAGCATGCCGACGCCGAGGTCGAACCCGTCCAGGACGATGTAGGCCCCGATGATCGCGACGAACAGCACGAACCAGAGGTCAGCGAGCGACATGGTCCTCCAGCTCCAGCTCCCCGGACGCCCGGCCCTGGCTCCGTGACCGGAACACCTCGCGGAACGTGTCGGGCAGATCCGAGACATGAGCCTCCTCGGGCACCGCCTCCGGGCCGTGCTTGATCTTGCGGTCCAACAGGAACAGGAACAGCACGAGGAGGAGCGTGTACAGCAACGCGAACGTGATCAACGACAGGAGGACCTGCCCCGTCGTAAGGGTCGGAGACACCCCGGCGTCGGTGCGCAGGACCTTCCATACGAGCCACGGCTGGCGGCCGACTTCAGCGGTCCACCAACCGGCGATCGTGGCCACCTCGGCCAGGAACACGGTCGAGATGCAGACCCACAGCAGCCAGCGCGGCATGCCTTCCCGCTTGCGGCGCCACCACACGAACCACGCCACGACGCCGATCAGCGGGAACAGGAACCCGAGGTCGATCATCACGTGGTACGCCTGGAACGCGAGATTGACGGGCGCCCATTCGTCCTTCGGAAACGTCTCGAGGCCGGGGACGGTCGCGTCGAAGCTCCCGTACGAGAGGAAGCTCAGCAGACACGGGACGCCGATGGCGTAGGTTTTCTCGGCGCTCGCGTCCACCCATCCGACGACGTAGAGCGGTGCGCAAGACTCCGACGTCCAGTTCCCTTCGATGGAAGCCAGCTTCTCCGGTTGGTTCTCCGTCACCGAGATCGCCATCTGGGCGCCGAAGATGAACACCTGCAGGATCGCGAGGACGGTGAACAGCTTGACCGCGGCCGAGAAGTTCCTCCTGGCGAACTCCTGGTGACGGTTCTTCAGCAAGTACCAGGCGCTCACCGAGAGCACGAGTGCCGACCCGATGATCCATGACGCCACCCAGACGTGCAGTAATCGGGGCAGGAACGACGGTGTGTTCAGGACCGATCCGAAGTTCGTCATGAACGCCATCGGTCCCCACTGGCTCGCATGCTGCTCGAACCCTTGCGGCGTCTGCATCCACGAGTTGGCCATCAGGATCCACAGGGCGCTGAAGTGTGCGCCGAACACGACGAGGAACGTGGCCGCCAGCCACATCCTCGAGCCGAGCCGGTCGCCCCCGAACAGCATCAGCCCGAGGAACCCGCCCTCCAGCGCGAACGCGAACACGCCCTCGGCCGCCAGCAGGCTCCCGAACACGTTCCCCACGAACCTGGAGTACTGCGACCAGTTCATCCCGAACGCGAACTCCTGGACGAGGCCGGTCGCGATGCCCAGGGCGAACACCAGCCCGTAGACCTTCACCCAGAAGACCGATGCCTGCCGCCAGACGGGGTCCCCGGTCCGGACGTGCTTCCAGGCCATCCAGACCAACATGATCCCGAGCCCCATCGAGATGGGCGGGAAGATGAAGTGGAAGCTCGCCGTGAGGCCGAACTGCAGCCGGGAAAGGAACTCAGGGTTCAGGCTTTCCCCCTCAGCCTCGTCGACGGCCTTCCGTGGTTGCCACCCAAGCCAATCCCAAGCCGGGCTGTTCCGTCAACCTCGCCCAGGCGAACGATGTGGGGCGTCTTCGCTCAGCCCCCGGACCTTGGCACCGCGGCCGACTGAGAGTCCTCGCGGTGGTACTGCTCGAGCAGTTCCTTCTCCCGGTCCTTCTTCGGGAACAGGAGGAAGACCAGGATCGCGCCGAGGAGGATCGCGACGATGCCGGCCGTGTACGCCCAGTCGGCCCCGTCCAGGAACGAATGCCTCGCGGCTGCGGTGATCTGCTTCGCGTACTGCGGGTATTGCTGCGCGACCGCCTCGGCGCCCGCGAACGACTTCGTCAGTTGGGCCTGCACGCTGTCGGTGAGCTGCTTCTGCGCCGATGCGGGGGCCGCCGCGATCGCCGACGCGACCGCCGCGGCGTATCCGGCGGTGAGCAGGGCACCCAGGATCGACTGCATGATCGCCCCGCCGAGGTCCCGTTGCAGGTCCGCCGTTCCGGAGGCCATCCCCGCTCGCGCGACCGGCACCGAACCCGTGAGCGAATGCGACGCCGGCGTCCCGGCGAACCCCACCCCGATGCCGACCAGCGCGTAAGCGACCGCGACGTCCCAGTACTGGATGCCCTCCTTCCAGCGAGCCAGCATCCAGACGAACCCCAGGAAACAGAAGACGTAGCCGACGAGCAGCGTGAACCGCGCGCCTCGGGACTCAACGAGCTTGGCCGATCTCGGCGCGATGACCACCATGAAGGCAGCCGCCGGCAGGATCGACGTGCCCGCCTCCAGGGTGTCGTATCCAAGGACGTTCTGGAGGAACTGCTGGCCGATGAACATCGCGCCCATAAGGGTGCCGAACACGATGATCCCGGCACACGCCGCCACCCAGAACGTGCGGCGGCCCGCAACGTGGAGGTCGTACAGGGGATTCTCGGCCCGGCGCTGACGCAGGATGAACGCGATCGCCGCGGCGATCGCGATGGCGCTCAGCCCGAGGACGAGCGAGGCCTCGTTCGGAACCGGCGCGAAGTTGATCGCGAGGATCAGGGAGGCGACCAGCACCACGGAGAGGATCCCGCCGAGGTTGTCGACGGGCTCCGTGCCCTCGTTCACGTGTGCCGGGACGAGTTTCCACGCGAGCACGAGCGCGACCACGGCGAGCGGCAACGTGAGAAGGAACACCGAGCCCCACCAGAAGTGCTCGAGTACCAGCCCCGACAACAGCGGACCGAGCGCCGAGATCGCGCCGCCGAGCGCCGACCAGAGCGCGATCGAACGGGTCCGGCCGGGACCAGACCAGAGCGCGGCGATCAGCGCGAGCGTCGTGGGGAACGCCATCCCGGCCGCGAGACCTCCACCCACCCGAGCGATGAACAGGACGGTGTCCGAGGGCGCGAACGCGGCCAGCAGGCTGAACGGAACGGCGAGCGTCGTGCCGAGCAGGAGCATCAGCTTGCGGCCGTACCGGTCTCCGACCGCCCCCAGGTACAGCACCGACGCCGCGAGCCCGAGCGAGTACCCGACGGCGATCAGGTTCAGGGTGGTCTGCGAGGAGTCGAACGCCGCCCCGATCGACGGCAATGCGACGTTGGCGACCGCGAGGTTCAGGTTGGCGACCGCAGCGACCAGGATCAGCGCGAGCAGCACCAGTCCGGCGCGCTCGGGAGCCCTTCCCTGCTCGGTCGCGGACATCCAGCCGACGATAGCCGACCCACTGGGAAGGGGTGCGCGGTCGCCCGGCCGAACGGCCCGGTTGCGTTCGTGAGATAGTTCGGCCGTTCGGGTCACCCGCCGACCGCGGGAGCCCACGACATACGAAGGAGGAGCCGTATGAGCATCGGTCCGGTCGAGTACCTGATCGTGGCGTTCCCCGGGAACCAGTTCAAGGGCGAGATCGTGCCCGCCCTGCAGGAGCAGGTGGAGGCCGGCAACATCCGGATCATCGACCTCGCCTTCGTCATGAAGGATGCCGACGGCGCCGTCGTGACGGCGGAGCTCGGGGACCTCGATTCGGAGGTCTTCAAGGCCTTCGACTCGCTGTCGCCCGAGACGATGGGACTCCTCAATGAGGAGGATCTCGCGGCCGCCGGCGAGGAGCTGGATCCGAACTCGTCGGCCGCCCTCCTGGTGTGGGAGGACGTATGGGCGACGAAGATCCGCGACGCGATCGTGAACGCCGGCGGGGAGGTGCTCGACCTCGAGCGCGTCCCCTATCAGGTCGTCGAGGCCGCGGTCGAGTTCGCGAACGCCAACAAGTAAGGAAACGGAGAGAGGAGCAGGCCCATGATGATGCGCAGAGGACCCGGACTCGTCGGGATGGCGGCTCGCACGGCGGTCGTCGCCGGAACGGCGACGGCGGTCTCGGGCCGCGTGGCCAGGCGGCAGGCGAACCGGTACGCCGACCAGGACGCCCAGTACGTGCAGCAGCAGACGGCCGCGGCCACCCAGGGCGCGATGCC
>Ga0111538_10015508_pt1 | contig 10019 bp, 4 predicted proteins | sample SoiMethybrSBSTD1_FD_79669 | JGI IMG/M metagenome (GOLD analysis project Ga0111538, IMG submission 79669) | Bulk soil microbial communities from a Populus tree surrounding site in Tennessee, USA - Soil MetaG P. TD hybrid SBSTD1 (version 2)... | ecosystem: Environmental > Terrestrial > Soil > Tree... | reverse complement strand
AGCGCGGCGCCATCGCGGAGTTCTACGAGAACGGCGCCGACGGACTGGAACAGGGGTTCGTGCTGCCGGCGCCGCCGCGCGACTCGGGCGCCGGGGATGAGTCAGACCCCGATGCGGTGCAGCCGGCGCATCTCGACCTGGAGCTGTGGGGCGACCTGACGCCGCGCATCGCGGCGGACGGGCAGGCGATCGACTTCGTGACGGCGGCCGGAGCGCCGGCGGTGCACTATGCCGGCCTCAAGGTGACCGACGCGCGCGGCGACGTCTTGAAGTCGTGGATGGAGGGCTTCGTTGGCGCGGGCACGGGCGGCGGCATCCGGCTGGTCTTCGAGGATCGCGGCGCGGTCTACCCCGTGACCATCGACCCGCTCGCCACCGCTCCCGCCTGGACCGTCCAGGGGGACAGCGCCCAGGGCCGTCTCGGGATCGGGGCGGCGACGGCGGGGGACGTGAACGGGGATGGATATTCCGATGTCATCGTCAGCGCGGAAGGCTACGACACCTTGGCTGTCGACGATGGGAGGGCCTGGGTCTACCTCGGCTCCGCGTCGGGCCTGAGCACAGTCCATGAGTCGGCGGGGATCGGGGACATGCCGTACGCCTACTTCGGCTCTTCGGTGGCCACCGCCGGCGACGTGAACGGCGACGGGCTTTCCGACGTGATCGTCGGTGCGCGCGGCTACAGCCACGGCGAGCAGTTCGAAGGTCGGGCGTACCTGTATCTCGGCCGGTCTTTGCACGTGCTCAACGTGATGCCGGTGTGGTCGGCGGAGGGAGACCAGGAGCAGGGCCAGTTCGGCACGAAGGTGGCGACGGCGGGGGACGTGAACGGCGACGGCTACTCGGATGTCATCGTCGGCACGAGCGTCTACGACAACGTTGCCGGACGCGCCTGGGTCTATCTGGGGTCGTCCTCCGGGCTGGCCTCGACGGCGGTCTGGACCGCGGGGGGCAGTCAGACCTTCGAGAGGTTCGGCGAGTCGGTGTCGACGGCGGGTGACGTCAACGGCGACGGTTATGCCGAGATCATCGTCGGGACCCCCAGCTACAACAGCGGCCGGGGGAGCGCCTCACTCTTCCTGGGCTCGGCCTCGGGGCCCTCTCCCGTCGCGGCCTGGACCGTGGAGGGAACTCTATCGTCCAATCTCGGCGCATCGGCCGGCACGGCGGGGGACGTGAACGGCGACGGCTATGCGGACGTCGTGGTCGGGACCCCCCGCTACGGGTTTCTCGGGCCGACCGGCAGCATCGGACGCGCTTCTCTCTTTCTGGGCTCCGCGTCCGGGCTGGCGACGAACCCCGCGTCGGTCCTGGATGGAAGCCAGATCGACTCCGCTTTCGCGACATCGGTTGCGACGGCCGGTGATGTCAACGGCGACGGCTTCGCCGATGTCATCGTCGGAGCGCCGCGCTTCACGGCGGATGAGAGCGGGGAAGGGCGTGCTTACGTCTATCTCGGGAGTGCCGTGGGTCTCGTGGCGGCCCCGATCTGGACGGCCGATGGCAACCAGGCGATGCCGGGCAATGAAGCCGGTTTCGGTTTCCTGGTCGGCACGGCGGGAGACGTCAACGGCGACGGCTACGCCGACGTCATCGCTTCCTCCCCGTACCACGACAACGGCGTGGCCAACGCGGGGAAGGTCACCGTCTACCTCGGGTCTCCCGCGGGGCCGGCGACGACGCACGGGTGGAGCGCCGACAGCGGCCAGTTTTCCGCCGACTTCGCCTATGCGGTCGCCACGGCGGGGGACGTGAACGGCGACGGCTTCGCCGACGTCATCGTCGGGGCCATCAGCTACGACAATGGCGAGACCGACGAGGGGCTGGCCCGGGTCTACCTCGGCTCCGCCGCGGGGCTGGCGACGACCCCGGCCTGGACCGCCGAGGGGAACCAGCCCACGGCACGCTTCGGCTGGTCGGTCGCGTCGGCGGGGGACTACAACGGCGATGGCTATTCCGACGTGCTCGTCGGCGCCCACCTCGCCGACAACGGCGAGACCGACGAGGGGCGCGTCTCCCTCTACTTCGGCTCACCCACGGGGCTGGCGGTCAACCCGGCCTGGATCGGCGAAGGGAACCAGGCAGGCGCGCAGTACGGCAACCAGGTGGCGAGCGCCGGCGACGTCAACGGCGACGGCTACGACGAGTTCCTGGTCGGTGCGCCGCGCCATGACGCCCCGGAAACCGACGAGGGGCGGGTCTACATGTACATGGGGCGCGTCGCGGTGCCTGGTCCCACCGCGAGCTGGATCCTCGATGGCAACCAGGTGGGAGCCCGGTTCGGCACCGCCGTGGGGACGGCGGGGGACGTCAATCGCGATGGCTTCGCCGATGTCCTGGTCGGGGCCACGATGTTCGACAACGGCCAGAACAACGAGGGGCGCGCCTTCCTCTACCTCGGTGCGGCCGGAGGACTGAACACCACGCCGGCGTGGATCGCGGAGAACAACGAGGTCAGCTCCTTCATGGGGTCGGCGGTCGCCACCGCGGGGGACGTGAACGGCGACGGCTACGCCGATGTGCTGATCGGGGCGCCCGGTCACGACGGCATCTGGGGCGATCAGGGGCGCGCCTACCTCTACCAGGGAACCGCCGCGGGGCTGGCGGGCGCCCCGTCCTGGACGATGGATCTCGTGCAGGACGGCACGGCCCTCGGCACCGCGCTCGGCACGGCCGGCGACGTGAACGGCGACGGGTTCGCCGACGTCATCGTCGGGGCCAGCGGGTATTCCAATGAGCTGACAGATGAAGGGGCCGCGTTCCTGTTCCTCGGCGCGGCCTCGGGCCTCTCGACCACGCCGGCGTGGTTGAAGGAGGGGGACGGCGGGTTCTATTACGGTAACGCGGTCGCGGGTGCCGGCGATGTGAACGGCGACGGCTACGCCGACATCATCGTCGGAGCATCCTTCTTCGTCGGCACGAGCGGCTTCCCCGAAGGGAAGGCGTTCGTCTACTACGGCAATGGCGGTGGCGGGCTGAGCGTGATCCCGCAGCAGCGCCGCGACGACGACTCCGGGCCGATCGCGCCCGGCGGCCGCTCGCACGCCTCGGCGGTCCGGCTTGCGGCCCGGGGCCGGGCCCCGTTCGGCCGCGGCCGGGCGCGGCTGGAGTGGGAGGTGAAGCCGCTCGGCCAGGTCTTCGACGGCACCGGCCTGGGGCGCAGTCCGGCGCCGCTCGACACCGGCGCCGGCACGGCCGGCGCGGCGTTCAACGATCTGGTGAGCGGCCTGCAGGCAGGGCCATACCACTGGCGCATGCGGCTTCTCTATGACGGCGCCACCACGCCGTTCGCGCCGCACAGCCGCTGGTTTACGATGCCGTGGAACGGATGGAACGAGACCGACTTGAAACTCACGCGAACCCTGGGCGGATACGTCTGGAGCGATCTCGACCGTGATGGCCTGCGCGAACCCGGCGAGCCCCTCGTTTCAGGCACCGCCGTCATCCTGTACGACGCCGCCGGCAACGTGATGGGCGTCGGGGGGACCTGGCGCGACGGCATTTATGGCCTCGAGGTGCAATTCCCCGGGCCGTACAGGCTGGAGTTCTTGCCGGCGTGCTACGGCCTGTCGCCCCGGGACCAGGGGGCCGACGACCTCCTCGACAGCGACCCCGATCCGGAGACGCGCCGGACGAGTCTCATCGGGCCGACGTTGACGGACGAGGACCCGACCCGCTGGAGCGCCGGCATCGTCGGGAGTGACTTCTCGGTCGCCCCGCCGGACCAACCGGTCTTCATCGCCGGCGTGCGGACGGGTCCGGCCCTGAACCAGATCTTCCTCGACATCGAGGATCCCAACGACCCGGTCCGGGTCGATGGCTACAACATCTATCGCACCACGAACCCGGCGCTGCCCTATCATCAGTGGGACGGGCTCATGAACCGGCACGACGGCAGCAGCGATCCCGGCCTCCAACTGAGCGACTTCGGCGCCCCGAACGTCGGGACGGCCTACTTCTACCAGGTGACGGCGGCCAACTCGGCCTGCTCGATCGAAGGGCCGCACTGACCTCGCCCGGGGTGCGTGCCCCCGCCTCCGCCGCTTGACGCCCGCCCGGCCCCCGCGCCACGATGCGTGGGAGCCCATGCTGGACATCTACATCGACGCCGACGGCTGCCCGGTCAAGGAGGAGGTCTACCGCATCGCCCGCCGCCACGACCTCAAGGCGACGGTCGTGTCGAACAAGCCGATCCGCATCCCGATGGACGAGCGCTACAGGCTTCAAGTCGTGGGGGACCGCCTCGACGAAGTGGACGACTGGATCGCCGAGCACGCCGCCACCGACGACATCGTCATCACCACCGACATCCCGCTCGCCGCGCGCTGCCTGAAGAACGGCGCCGCCGTCCTCAACCCGCGCGGCGGCGAGTTCACCGAGGACAACATCGGCAGCGCCCTCGCCAACCGCGAGCTGATGTCGCACCTGCGCGACATCGGCGAGAAGTCCGGCGGGCCGGCACCGTTCCAGCCGATGGATCGCTCGCGGTTTCTGCACCGGCTGGACGAGACGATCCGGGGGATCCGGCGGCGCAGGTTGTTGACGAAGCGGACCCTCCCGGACGCCTAGTGAACCGGGGGTTCGACTATCGCGAGGTGGTCCCGGAGGTCTCCGCCGGTCGCACGCTGCTCGATCACCTCGCCCGCCGGCACCGGCACAGCACCCGCGACGAGTGGCGCGCGCGCGTCGCCGCCGGGAGGGTGCTGGTCGACGGCGTCGTCGCGGAGCCTGAGACCCCGATGCGGACCGGTCAGTCGATCGTCTGGCGCCGTCCGCCGTGGGAAGAGCCGGAGGTGCCGCTGTCGTGGGCCCTCCTGTATCGCGACGACGACGTCCTCGGCGTGGCGAAGCCGGCGGGTCTTCCGACGCTGCCGGGCGGCGGCTATCTCGAGAACACGCTCTGGTCGCGGCTGCGCCGATGTCATCCGGAGGCCGCCCCCGTCCACCGCCTCGATCGCGGGACTTCGGGGGTGGTGCTGTTCGCCCGCACCGCCGCGGCGGGAGCGGCGCTGGCGGAGATGTTCCGGCGGCGGCGCGTGGCCAAGATCTATCGCGCGCTCATCGCAGGCCGGCCGGCGGAAGACGCGTTCGTCGTCACGGTGCCGATCGCGCGCGTCGATCTCCCGGAGGGGGGGTCGGCCTGGATGGCGGCCCCACGCGACGCGACGGGGTCGCGCGCGGCACGGACGGAGGTGCGCGTCCTCGACCGGCGCGACGACGGCACCACGCTCGTCGAGGCCCGCCCGATCACCGGCCGGCCGCATCAGATCCGGATCCATCTCGCCGCGGCCGGGCATCCGCTCGTGGGCGATCCGTTCTATGTCGAGGGCGGCGGGAGACGAGCCGGAGCGCTCCGGCCGGGGGAGGGGGGCTTCCTCCTGCACGCGGCGCGCATCGAGACGCCGCACCCTCGCGGCACGGGAACGCTGGCGATCGACTGCCTGCCCCCGCCCGGGCTCCGCGCCGAGGGTCGATAGACTCCATCGCATGCGCAAGGGCCGACACCGGCGCCCGCTCAGTCGGGGTTCTTCGCGGCGCGCGCGACGAGGGCCCGGAATTCAGGGTCGTCGCGAAGGGACGCGAGGTCCTCATCCTCCTCGAGCATCTGGCGGTCCGAGAATCCGTGGTCGATCGCGTCGCGGAGGTAGCCGAGCGACGCGGTCCGGTCGCCCCGGATCGCCGCAGAGCAGGCGAGGTTGTAGATCGTCCTGAGCGTATCCGGGTGGCCGGGCCCGAGGAGCCGCCGGCTGATCTCGAGCACCTGACTGTAGAGCGCCTCGGCCTCCTGGTAGCGCTCCAGGGAGACCAAGGCGTTCGCCAGCTGGCGGGACATTCGGATCGTGTCCGGGTGGTCCGGTCCGAGCACGCGCCGGCTGGTTTCGAGCCCCGCGCGGTAGAGGGCCTCGGCCTCCTGGTAGTGGTCCTGTCGCATGGAGGCGTTCCCCAGGCTGAGCATGGCCATCAGCGTGTCGGGGTGATCGGCGCCGAGGACCCGCTGGCTGATCTCGAACACCTGCCGGGTGAGCGCCTCCGCCTCCTCGTTGCGGTCCAGACTGGCGCAGTCGCTCGCCAGGTTTTGCATCGTCTTGAGTGCGTCGGGATGGTCGGGGCCCAGGACCCGCTGTCGCGCCGCCAGCGTCTTTCGGTGCAGTGCCTCGGCTTCCTCGAGGCGCCCCTGGCGAGCGTAGGTGTTCGCCAGGCTGTTCATCGACTTCAGCGTGTCCGGATGGTCGGGCCCCAGGACGCGCGACCTGGCATCGAGCACCCGGTGGTTGAGGGCCTCGGCCTCCGGAAAGCGGCCCGCGAGTTGGCGGAGTGTCGCCATGTCGTGGGCCGCCGACAGCGTGTCGGGATGCGCCTCGCCCAGCAGCCGGCGGCGCGTTGCGAGGGCTTCCTCGAGCAACGGTTCCGCCTGGGCATACAGCCCGAGGTTCATGTAGACGGTGCCCATCACCTGCATCAGGTCGGCGCGCACCCGCGGGTCGAAGGTCAAGGAGCCGCGGATCTTCCCGGCGCTGCGATCCAGAAGCTCGCGCGCCGTGATGCTGTTCCCCCGCGCCTCGCTCGGATTGGAGACCTGGAACAACTGCTGGAGGAACTCCGCCACGCGCGCCTTGGATTCCGCCTCGCGCGCGGTCCGGCGCGCCTCGACCCCCATCGCCAGGGCGAACGCGATCGGCACGAGCACACCGAGCGTCGCCGCCGTGACCCCGAGCCAGTGCCGCCGCACGAACCGGCCCGCCAGGTAGGCGGTGCTCGGCGGCCGCGCCACGATCGGCTCGTGGCGCAGATGCCGGCCGATGTCCGCGGTCAGCTCCGCCGGGGAGCCGTAGCGCCGCGTGCGGTCCTTCTCCAGCGCCTTCATCGTGATCCAGTCGAGGTCGCCGCGCAGCAGACGACGCAGGGCCGTGACGTCGGCGCGCCGGCGCCGGGCGGAATCGGTCGATCGCTCGGCCCCGAGCTTGCTCAGCCTTTCGCTTGGCTTCGCGGGATCCACCTCGCGGATCATCTTCAGGATACTGTCGAGCCCCGCCCGGCGGAGGTCCCGCGACTCGAACGGCAGCGCCCCCACCAGGAGCTCGTAGAGCACCACTCCCAGCGAGTACACGTCGGTGCGCGTGTCGATGTCCTGGGAGGTGAGATCGGCCTGTTCGGGGCTCATGTACTCGGGCGTGCCGACGAGGACGCCCAGCTCCGTGAACAGCGAGGCCTCGGTCAGCCGATGCGCCGTCGCCTTGAGGACGCCGAAGTCGATGATCTTCGCGATCGCCTTGTCCCCCTGCAGCATCACCAGGATGTTCGAAGGCTTGAGGTCGCGATGGATGATGGCCTTCTGGTGCGCGTGCTGCACCCCTTCGCAGACCTGCTCGAACAGCGCCAGGCGCTCTGACGTCGTGAGCCGGTGCCGGTCGCAATGCTCGGTGATCGGCAGCCCCTGGACGTATTCCATCACGAAGAACGGGCGCCCCTCGGGCGTCGTCCCGGCATCGAACACCTTGGCCACGTGCGCGTGATCCATGAGCGCCAAGGCCTGGCGTTCCTGCTCGAAGCGGGCGATGACCGACTTGGTGTCCATGCCCTGCTTGATGATCTTGAGCGCCACCCGGCGCCGCAGCGGCTGCGACTGCTCGGCCTCCCAGACCTCCCCCATCCCGCCTTCGCCGACCTTCTGGACGAGCCGGTAGGGACCGATCCGGACGGAGGTGGCAGAGCCGGAAGACTGGCTGGTGAGGGTCGGCGAATCCAGGGTCGGCGGCTCCGGGGGTGGTCCGGAGCCGCCGTCCGGTGGGGGCGTGTTCATGGCAGCGCATCATAGCGGATGGCGCGAGGCCGGCCGGCGCATGCCGGTGGCGGGCGCAGGGCCGGTCGTCGTAGCATTCACCGGCCCATCGTGACGGCGACCGCGTCACGGAACCGCTCTCATTCGAGGAGGTTGGAAATGCGAAGGAATCTCGGTTGGTGCGCCGTCATCCTCCTGGCCGTGGCCGGAACGGCCCTGGCGCAGGTCGCGCAGACCACGCTGACCGTGCAGACCGCGCAGCACGTCATGGTCACCGCGAATGATTTGAAGTGGGGCGATCCGCCGCCGGTGTTCGAGAAGGGGGCGTCGTTCACCGTGGTGTCGGGCGACCCGGGCAAGGCCGGCATCTTCGTCGTGCGCCTCAAGATGCCGGCGGGCTACCGCATCAACCCGCACTGGCATCCGACCGACGAGCACGTGACCGTCCTTTCCGGCACCTTCGCGCTCGGCATGGGCGACAAGTTCGACGTCGCTTCGCTGAAGGAACTCCCGGTCGGCGGCTACGGGCTCCTGCCTGCGCAGATGCGCCACTACGCGATGGCGAAGACGGAGGCGATCGTGCAGGTCCATGGCATGGGGCCGTTCACGCTGACGTACGTCAATCCGGCCGACGATCCGAGCAGGCGCACCGCGACGAAGTAACGTCGCAGGAACGGACCGCGTCTCAGACCAGGCTGCCGATCCTCCGCAGCCTCAGCACCGGCTCGCCCGCCGCGCGTGAGGCGGCGAGGTCGGCCTCGATCTCCAGGATCCAGTCGTTGTGGCCGTCGGGGTCGACGAGGGTCTGCTGCACGGTCCAGCGGGCGCCGTCGTCGGACGGCGCCACCCGGGTGTGACGCAGGTTGCGCGCCTCGGGGTCGAGACGCGCAGGGGAGTGCTCGAGCCGGTAGGTCTCGCGCGCCTCGCGCAGCCGCTCCGGCGTCCACGGCCGCCCCTCGGCGTCCTCCGGAACGTCGATCCCCTCGAGCGCCGATTCGTCCCGCTCGATCGACCAGTCACGCAGGAACGCGAAGAGCCGGGCGCGGATCGAGGCGGCGAAGGTCTTCGCGTCGCGGGTGATGTCGGGGGGCTCTTCCGGGCGCGCCGGCGATCCGGCGCCGCCGGCGCCCGCCAGCGCCGCCGCGCGCGCGGGGTCGAGCATCCGCTGCCACTCCTCGAGCAGGCTCGAATCGACGCGCCGCATCATGTCGCGCAGGTAGAACTCGATCTCGAGGATGGCGTCGGTCTTGGTCTGGTCGGGGACGGTCTGCACCAGCGTCTTGTAGACGCTGTTGAGGTGGCGCACGAGCAACCCCTCGGCGCGCTCCAGGTCGTACTCCTGGACGTAGTCGGCGAACGACCGGAACCCCTCGTACATCTCGCGGGCGATCGACTTGGGGCGGATGTTCTCCTCGCCGACCCAGGGGTGGCGGTCGGCGAATTCGTTGAAGGTCGAGTAGATGAACTCGCGCAGCGGCTTCGGGTGCTCGATCGCCTCCAGCTTCTCCATCCGCTGGTCGTAGTCGACACCCGCGGCCTTCATCTCGGCGACCGCCCGGTCCTTGAGCTTGTCGATCTGTCTTCGCAGTATCAGCTCGGGGTTCTCGAGGATGCTCTCGACCAGCGTCAGCAAATCAAGAGGATGGGTCTCCGCGGCGACATCGAGGAGGGGGAGGGTCTCCAGGAGGTAGAGCGACAGCGCCTGGTTCATCGAGAAGTCTTCCTGGAGCTCGACGTTGACGCGCACCCGCGAGCCGTCGGGCGTGCGCGGGACGATCTCCACGATGCCGCGCTTCACGAGGGCCCGGAACAGCTGCCAGCCACGCTTGAAGTGGGCCGCTTTGGCCCGGTCGGTCTCGTGGCTGTCGCGGATGAGCGCCCGCATGGCGGCGCAGCCGTCGCCCTTCCGCGACAGGACGTTCAGCAGCATGCCGTGCGACACCTCGAAGCGCGAGGCGAGCCGCTCGGGCGGCGCGCCGATGAGCCGCGTGAAGGTCGCGTGATCCCAGTTGGCGAAGTTGCGCTCCGGCGGCTTCCTCCGGACGAACTTCTTCCCGTCCTTCCCCTTCTCCGCCAGGCGGAGGTTCTCGATGGCGTGTTCCGGCGCCTGCGCCACGACGAAGCCGCGGTCGTCGAACCCCTTGCGCCCGGCGCGCCCGGCGATCTGGTGGAAGTCGCGCGCCGACAGCACCGCCGTCTTCTGGCCGTCGTACTTGCACAGCCGCGAGAACAGCACGGT
>Ga0111538_10015506_pt1 | contig 10019 bp, 7 predicted proteins | sample SoiMethybrSBSTD1_FD_79669 | JGI IMG/M metagenome (GOLD analysis project Ga0111538, IMG submission 79669) | Bulk soil microbial communities from a Populus tree surrounding site in Tennessee, USA - Soil MetaG P. TD hybrid SBSTD1 (version 2)... | ecosystem: Environmental > Terrestrial > Soil > Tree... | reverse complement strand
CGTACGGCTTTCGACGACGAGTCCCTCGGCGAGCAGGCGTTTGACGATCCCATACAGCGTGCCGGTGCCGAGCTCCACACTGCCGCCGGTGCGTGCCGAGACGTCTTTGATGATCGCGTAGCCGTGGCGCGGCTCGTCGGCCAGCGCGACGAGCACATGGAACATCGCCGGCGTCAGCGGCAGGAGGGCAAGCGGATCGCGGTCGGCTGGCATGCGTCGCTACACACTACATCGTATCGCGATGTATTCGCTACTGTCTGAATCTGGACGGTCGTGACCGTGCGGATGAGGTGGTGTTCAGACGTGCTTTCTGAGGATGCTTTCGGCCCGCGCCAGAGCCTTCTTGCTGCCGGCGCGGTTGCCCACAGCTTCGAACGACCACTCGGCCTCAACACCTTTGGTCTGATACTCACGAACCAGCCCCAAGCACATCAGTTTCCGCGCGACGCCGACGTCATCGGGCGGCGGCTCGCCGCCCTGCAGAGGAATTGCCTCGGTGAAGAAGCGTTCAGCGAGGTCGAACCTGCCGGCTTCCATGTACAGCATCCCGATGGCAAACGCCGACATCCGGTGCGGCGTGTGATCGGCTGTACCAGTATTGGAGGCCCCGGGGATTGATCTCGTCGAGTCGCGCCGAACGTCGTCGTCGACCGACAGTGTCTCTTCGATCTTCGCGAACCACAGCCTGATTTTCGAGAGCGGGTGTTTCGGAAAGAGCGTGTCCAGTCGTTCATCGTCCGAGAGCGAATGCAGCGTCGGGCCCTGATAAGCCGCATCGTATGGGTCTCGGAACCAACCGTCGAGTTTCCGTCTAACGCCCGGCGGCCCACCGGCAGGGATTTTCAGCTCCCCGAGTTGGAAGAGATGCGCCGTCGTCACGGCTTCGCGCGTGCCTGTCGTCCCGTGCTCATCGGCCATCAAGGAGAGTGTGTACGTGGCTTTTCGAAGAGGAATCTCCAGCGTTCCTTCATATGTATAGGCCGGCAGATCCTCGAACTTCGTGATGGCCTTCGTCAGCAAAATCCCGTGACAGTCAGTCTGCTCCACCGATACGATGCCGCCCTTCCTGGGCGCGGCCGCGGTCCTGAAGCTCACGCGGGCTTCGGTCAGACTGGACGGAGGCACCGTCGCTTCGGCCTCGATTCGGACGAGTTGCGCGATGCAGACGTCGCCATCCAAATCCCGCCATTCGATCGAATCAGGCGTTTTCTTATCGACTCGCCAGCCTGTCGTGTCGAACCGGACCGACCGGAGCGTTGGTCGACCGGGTTGCCGCGGTTCCTCTTTCGAGAACCATGTGCTCCAGCTCATAGGTACTCTGCGGGGACGCGCGTGTGACGCGATGTGTTGATCGGAAGCCGCGAGCATCCTACCGCAATCTGAAGATCCAAACGGCGCCTTTAGTTTCCAGGCGCGCCAGCGCTGTAACGAAGCGGCTCCGCCGCTTCACGCACGTGCTGTCCATGCGCCAGATTTGCGGATGTATACTCCTCGGCGCTTTGCCCCGGATTCCGTTGACCGTTGTCTTGCTCGGCGCAGCCGTGTCGCTGTCGGCGTGTACCAGCACCTGCAGCAGGCAGACCTCGACCCCGGTTCCAGGTGGGACCGCAGCCCAGCCGCCAACCGTGTGGTCATTGGTCCTCGACATCCAGGAAGGCGAGGTCCGCCTAGTGGATGCCAGGCCCGCCAGAGGCAAGATCGTGGCACCACGGATCGACGAGCGTCTCGCGTCGCTGCGCAATCGCGACAGCCTGTGGATCGAGTACGCGGTCCGATCGGACGCGTCGAAGCAGGTCCTGCATACCGGCGCGTTTGCCGTGTCGACGACGGCCATCGTCGAACCGGGAGGCGCTGACGAACCCGGGGGCACAATCCGGGTTCGGCGCCGGTTCGTGAACGTGGCCGTGCCCTACGTCTCCGAGCCTGCGTCGGTCGTCTTTTCACGCGTCGAGCCGGGCGGCGACAGGGCGGTCGATCGGTGGGCGCGTGTGCCGATCGGCACCGTGGCCCTCAAAGGAGGCCCGCGATGACGCGCCCGCGCTTCGCACCACGACTACGCAGAGGCGGTCTGCTGCTCTTCGTCGCGCTGGCTCTGGCAAGCGGCCCCTCGTCGGCGATCGCGAAGGGGATGGATCTCGTCAGCGATCATCTCGCGGGCCCTCCCGTCATCCTCCACGGCAGCGGCGCCGCGGACACCCTCAACGTCGTCATCCTCGGCGATGGGTTTACATCCGATGACGCGTCGATCGGCGCGTACCGGGATGCCGCCGATCGGCTGGTCGCGGAGTTGATCGGTACCGATCCCTTCTCCGTGCTCTCGAGCGCATTGACGATCTACAGGCTCGATGTCCTGTCGGACGAACCCGGCATTGATGTCTGGGAGAAATGCGGTGACAAGTTTTACGATTTGCCTCCCCCCCCAGCGGGCGAAGGACCCTTCCAATCGTCGCGATCGCCAAAAAACCCTGCGAACATTCTCGACACGCATTGGTGTGCCGTGGACGTGACGACCAACAAACCCAGCAAGCGGTTCATCGGTTCAGATACCGCTCAAGTTGCCACGTTCGCGCAAGAGGCCGGGGTGTTTCCGCACATCAAAATCGTTCTGGTGAACGACTACATGTTCGGCGCGACGACACTCCCGGACAGCGCCGGCGGGGTCATGTTCGTCTCGATCAACCAGAATCTCGTCAACGATACCAACCCTGACACTGGAGCGGTGCAGCAGCCGCTCAATCCGAACCCGTTCCCTGCCGTGACAGTTCACGAATTCGGCCATCTGACGCCTTTCAATCTGTTCGATGAATACGTGAACAATCCGCCCAACCTCGCGGCTGACCTGACGCCAGCCGTGCAAGCGGCGATCGAGGACAGCAAAAACCTGACTACGGTGCTTGCGCCGCTGAAGTGGCAAAGCCTGCTGGAGCCAGGGGCGACGGTTCCCAGCGACTGCTCGCAGCCGAACCCGCCTGACGTCGGCGCAGCCGCCGGAGGGTATGGCTTCGCCACAGGTGTCTTCCACTCACATTGCTCACCTCCTTCAGCAGACCCCGGATCTGCGTGCAAGATGGACGCGAACTTCAGGACTCCGTTCTGCATCGTCTGTCGTCAGCGCGTCATGCAGGGACTTGAACCGTACGTGCCGTTGCTGAACTACGTGCCTCCGCGCAGCGAACCGTCGCCAGTTCGGGAAAGGCCGGAGCCAGGGCAATTGTGGGTCATCCTGGACGAGTTGGCCATCAAGAGCGGAGCATCGGGTTGGTATTCGATTGAATACACGATTTCGATTGATGGCCCGCCGCGCGGGGACCGACCACAAGTGGTGACGGGTCAGTGGCCGCACGATCGCCGAGTTTTCTTTCAGCGAGGGCAGACGGTCGTCATCGACGATCTGCTCACCGCCGTGCCAGGTACCTGGCTGTCGTCCTCGTTGAAGCTGAACGTGGACTACCGGCTCGTCTGGCGACCGAAGGTTGGCGACAGCGGCGCCGGTCCCCCGACGACGGTCGCCCAGGAGCACAACGAGGTTGCGGTGCCGCGAATCCAGACCGGCATCGTCGCCCTCAATCGGCCCACGCATCGGATGACGCTTGGGCTGATCGCGCCGCACTAAAAACACAAGGCCGTTCTCACTTGCCGATAAGGCTTTGCTGAGTCGGAAGTGAGAATGGCCTTGGCAGCCTCGAGCGTGGTTTCGTCAGTGCTTAGTTGTTGGGCACGCAGACGTCAAACTCTTCGTGGCTACCCGGCGGACAATTCGGGCCCATGCCACCGCCAGGTTGCTGCTGCTCGCCTCGCTTGCGGGTTTTGCATTTCTCCAACGCTGCTGAGAATTCCTCGGCGGCCTGCATCACACAGGCGATGACGTTTCCACGTTCCTTGGGGTCGGCGTTCCAGATGATTGTGGCGGCTTTGTGTTCTAGTTTCGCCATGACCCAGCGGAGCGCCTGCACGCCGCCGACTAGGCTCTGTAACGCTGCGGGGTCTTTGGATTCACCATTCGGGCTCATCTCTTGGCTCCTTGGGAAGGTGATGCGGCTTGATGGTCACTCAGGCTGAAAGCCCAGACGTCGTGATTCGTGTCCTTTCTCATGTATAAGAGCCAGCCGTCATTGGTGACAGCGTAGCCGCCAAATGTGATGCCTTCGAGCGCATTCGCCACGACTGTCTTCGAAGTGCCAGTCACGATCGACACGGAACGGACTGTCGACAGATCATTTGTGACGCTGGTGCCAAAGAGACGATCCCGGACGGGATCGAGCACTGCCGTCATGCCTAGCAGGCCAGCTTCAACGGCAATGAGCCGCCGCTTTCCGCGCGGATCGATCTCCCAGATTTCCGTCGCATTTTTCACGTCGGGCCGAAACGCCCGCAGAGCCACGATAGTGCCGCGACGCGTCCAGCCTTTTACATAGAGCTGAGTGCCCTCGGCGCCCTCGAATACGACGTTGGGCGGTGCTTCTGGCCTGCCAAGATCCAGCAGTTCGACGGTTCCGCCTCGATAGAGTCTACGATTCGTCCGGACTACAGCCAGGAACGAACCGTCGTCGGAGACGGCGAGATCCGGAAATCGCTGCTCACCATGAGCAGCCGCGAGTACGTGCATGGTCGCTTTGAGGTTTGCATCGAGTGTGGCGCGCACGATCTCGAAAGTTGGATCGGTCGACGGTCCAGGACGCACGAAGTACAGTTCATCCGAACCGCGAGGCCCCCACACGGCGTTCTGACCCATGGGCGCCCAGGTGTTGACGTGATTACCTGGAAACCAGAATTGATTCCATAGCTTGACCGGTTGGTTTGGCGAATCAAGGTCCTTGACCCACAGTTCCGGGAAATCAGCCGGGTTATCAGTCCATCGCAAGTAAAAGACACGACGGCCGTCGGCTGAAACTCCTCCGGCCGCTCCCGATCCGATCACCGCGCCTGGCACCAAACGGAAATCGGTCCATCGAGCGTCTACGAGCTCTGTATCCCTTGTCGAGTAGGTGACGAACGATCCCTTTCTCCGGTGAAAAATCAGGCGTCCGGTCTGAGACAGGCTCGGCCACAGATCGCTTCGGCTGTCGTTCGTCAGTTGAACAGAAGAGGCCGACCCCGCCGGATCGACCGCCCATAGATGCGCAATCTGCTCCACGGTGTCTGCCACAACGAGATCACCGGAAGAAGACATATCAATGGTCTCCTCTTCCAGTGGACTGGTGGTAACGGCCGCCTTCCTCCCTGTGTCAAGACGGTATTCCCAAATGTCCGGTTGTCCGTTTTCGATTGTCACGTAGAGAATTCGTTTCCCGTCCGATCCCTTCCACCGCGGCGTCAACATTGAGCCGGGCGGCATCGGTAGACGTTCTGCATTCCTGCCGTCGAGATCTGCCAACCAAAGGCCTTCGTCAGGACGCTCGGCGACGAAAACAATCCGCGCTTCATCCTGCCGCACATCGACGTTTACCGTCGCGGCACTCGTCGTAAACCGCTTGCCGCTGGAGTGGGTGACCTGCTCGTCGACTCCGCGCGTGATGTCATGGCGCCAGAGAACGCTCTGTGTACCTGACGCGACGCTGAAGTAAATCCTCTGACCGATCCACCGCACGAGCGCGACGTCATCCCACCCGCCGCCCAACGGCCGCGCGGTTCCCGCCAGTTCACCCCACACGGAGATGATCTGAAGCCACGCCCGGCCTTCGTTACGGAACAAGTACGCAAGCTGCTTCCCGTCCGGCGACCAGGCCGGTGTCTTGATCGCGTCGCGGACGGCGGTAATCGGCTTCGGTTCGTTGCCGTCCAGCAAACGAATCCAGAGACGCGGCCCGCCCTGATTCGACACGAACGCAACCGTCGTCCCATCCGGTGACACACGGCTGCTCTCCTCGACGGACGGCCAGGTGACGACCGGCTGTTGCGTCAGCAGCTGGCTGGGCCTGTCGGCTCGAATCCGGTTGACGACGAAGATCGTGGCAACGCCGGCAATCGCGACGAGGAGACCCGCAACGAGCCACGGGCGCGGCGCGAGGCGAATCCTCTGCCACAGCGAAAGGTGCGTCGCCGAAAGCACCGACAACACGGTTCCGAGTTCCGCCTGCACCGGCTCGAGGCTCGCGTAGCGTTTCTCGGGCGTCTTCTCGAGACACCGCGCGACCAGCTTCCGCACCCGCTGCGGCACGCGCTTCGGCAGCGGCCTCGGCGGCGCGACGGCGGCCTGGTGCCGGTACTCCGTCGTGGACAGGCTCTCGAACGGCAGATCGCCGGTGAGGCACTCGTAGAAGACCATACCGAACGAGAAGATGTCCGAGCGGTGATCGACCGGCCTGCCCGCCGCCTGCTCGGGGGACATGTACGCGGGCGTGCCGAGGATCTGACCCGGGCGCGTCGCTGCCGCTGGCTCCTCGGGGCGATCGGTTTTCGCGATCCCGAAGTCCATCACCTTGACGTGGCCATGCGACGTGACCATCACGTTGCCGGGCTTGATGTCGCGATGGACGAGGCCGCGCTCGTGCGCAAACCTCAGCGCCTCGGCTAGCTCACGCGCGAGTCGAACCGCCGTCAGCAAATCCAGCGGTCCCTTCTTGAGGATCGTTCTCAGTGTCTGCCCTTCGACGTACTCCATGACGAAGAACACTTGCCCGTCGTCGCGCTGGATCAGCTCGTGGACCTTGCAGATGAACGGGTGATCGACGGAGGCCGCCAGTCTGGCTTCGGTGGCCAGACGATGGACGAACTCGGGTTTGGACGCGAGGCTGGGGCGAATCGCTTTGATGGCGACGACGCGATCGAGTTGACGGTCGCGCGCCAGGTACACCTGGCCCATGCCGCCCCGACCGATCAGCCGCTGGATCTCATAGCGCCCGCCGCCAAGGTCCGGGAGCGCAAAGGGTGATGGTGAACCGCCGGCGCCTTCGCCGGTCAGCGTCTCGGTCGCAGTGGCGGTGGCCAGCAGCGATTCAACTTCCTCGAGCAATTCCGGATCGCCGGCGCAGGTGGCATTCAGATACGCCGCGCGCTCGTCACCGGTACGGTGCAGCGCCTCCTGAAAGATCTGCTGAAGGATGGCGGGGTCACGCATCACGGCACCCCCTGGGGAGGCCGGCGGCAGGCCCGATTGTTGACCGTCGGCAGTGCCATGTCGGTGTACCGGGCCGATTCTATGCTGCGTGCGAGCGATGCGACACCCGGCAGACTCGAGCCGGACCGGCAGGAAATCCGCACCCTTGACCAAGGTCAAGGTCCGAACCTGAATCCCACCATGAGGGTGAACGCCCGGTTCTTGAACGCGCCTTCGAGTTCGCCGTCGTGGAATGCGCTCCGCAGTCCCCAGGTGTATCGCGCGTCGACAGTCAGGTACCGCACTTCGACACCGCCACCGGCAACGAGACCGATGTCGAAATCTTCGATATCGCGCGTGACGTCTTCCGTCACCCCGTCGTCTTCGTATGACCCGTGGACGTTGAACGCCGGCGCAGGACCTCCGACGAGAAAGATGGCGCGCCGACCGCGCTGCACGAGGTCGATGTGCAGGAGTACGGGGATCTCGAGGTAGGTGAGCCGTAGACGGTCGTCGCGGCGGAGCAGATTCTGGGCGCCCTTCTGGTGAAGCAGCACCTCGATCTGATAGCCGCCCGGTTTGGACGTCGCGATCAGGAACGAGACGCCGACCACGAAACCCGTGCGTCCTTCCACATTCGGAAGCTCCGGCGAACCGCCCTCTGGCGAGAACGAGATTGTGCTCGTGCTGAAGCCGGCTTTGATCTCCTGCGCGCGCGCCGGCGCCGGAACGAGCACGGCCGTGGCGCCAAGAATGACGGCGGCGGATGACGAGAGCAATGTTCGTTGTGATCTCATCGGCGTCCCTCGATAATCCTCGAGCTTGAAAGTCTGAAAGCTTGAAAGCCTGAAAGTCTGGGAGCAAGAGTTTTCCGGCTTTCCGGCTTTCAAGCTTTCCGGCTTCAAGAGGTGATGCGCGAAACGACGGACGACCGGCTCAAAACCGGCTGTCCGGTATGATCCGGTAGTTCCTTCGGTTTCACCATCGATGCCGCTGAGCGTCGGGACTCGCATCGGCCCTTACACCGTTCTCAACCTCATTGGCGCCGGAGGCATGGGTGAGGTCTATCGCGCCCGCGACGAGAAGCTCAATCGTCCTTAGTGTCTCCGCGGTTCGATCGCTTCTGGGCGGCTCGTCGGTTCATTCCTCACGCTGCGACGATACCGAGAGCGCCCGGGTCTGGAGCGTTCGATGGCGGCCTCCGCGGACCCGCCTTCGCTGAAGCTACGGCGGGCAAGCATGACGCCTTGGCCGCCGAAGCCTTGGCGGAGGCGGCTCGAACCCGCTGCCTCCGTCCGCGCAGGATTGCGCACTCTCGCTGGCCGCGCCACTTCGCAAGGTGCGAAGATGGCACGGCAATCCTTGCGCTCCCTCCGGCGCGGGTTCGACCTGTCGCGCATCGCGTCAGTCCGAAGTCGGCCGGCGATCGAACGCTCCAGCCAAGGGCAGAACGTGTCGCAGTGCGAAGTCACGTAGCCCGACACAGACATGCCGAAAGGGACGGCGTTGATGTCGTGGTGGCCGACGCTGGAGTGGCCCGATGGGCGACAGGTTGAAATCGCGCTGGAAGACGTGAGCGTTTCGAGCGCGACGTGCGAAGGCATGTTTGGTTTCCAAGCCGGGTAGGCCTCGCGCGAGACGCGTCAGCATGAAACGCGAGCGGATGGAAGCGCGATTGCGAGGGCCAGCTCCCTCGGAGGCCAACACGACATCAATGCCGTCCCTTTCGGTTGCGGCACGTCAATCGTATCGACAGACCAATCAATAGCTGACGCGGCGCGACACGGGTCGTGGCCGCGGCGGCTCAAGGCGCACACGCACGTCGAGCGCGCGAACGCCGTGCTCGAGGACGACAAGCGGATTGATGTCGAGCTCCTGAATCTCCGGACAGATGCCGACGAGCCATGACAGGCGCAGCAAGGCGTCCTTGAGTGCCTGCTCGTCGGCGGGCTTCGCGCCTCGGTAGCCGCGCAACAAACGGGCGCCGCGCAGACCGTCGATCATCGCCGTCGCGTCGGCATCAGTCAGCGGATGGAGGCGGAATTGCGTGTCCTTCAGCAGCTCCGCGAGCGTCCCGCCGGTCGCGCACGCCAGCACCGGACCAAACGTCGGATCTTCGACCGCGCCGATGAGCATCTCGACGCCGCCGGTGACCATCTCCTGCACGAGCGCGCCGCTCATGCTGGTCCCGAGCCTGTTCTTCAGGTCGCGCCACGCGGCGCTGACGTTGCCGGCGTCCTGGAGGCCGATCTTCACGCCGCCGACTTCCGTTTTGTGCAGGATTCGCGGGCCAATCGCCTTCAGGGCGACCGGATACCCAATGTCGCCGGCGGCGGCGACCGCGTCGTCTTCGGACATCACGACGCGACTCCTGGCCACCGGCAGACGAACAGCCTCGAGCAGCGATTGCACTTCGTCAGGTGTCAGCCAGCCTCCTCCGCGAGCGAGAGCGCGATCGACGATCGCACGCACAGCCGCGCGATCGACGTCGCCTGCCTCGTAAGGCGCGCACTCAGGCTGGGCAAGCCATTCGCCGTACGCGGTGGCGCGCGCGAGTGCGACGGCGGCGGCTTCGGGAAAGCTGAAACATGGAATCGGATCGAGCAAGGCGGCTGCTGAATGCGCCGACATGAAAACCGCGAGTACCGGCTTGCGCCCTGTGCGAGCCGCAATGGCCCGCTTGATGGCAGCCGCAACATCCTCGCCTTTCGTCACGATCGGCGGGATGAAGATCACGACGACGTTGTCGACTTGTTCGTCGTCCAGGAGCGTCCCGAGCGCACGCTCGTATTGATCGGCAGTCGCGGACGCGATCATGTCGACCGGATTTCCGACGGCTGCGGCCGCGGGCAGAAACGATCGCAGCTCGCCCACCGAGCGATCTGACAGCGCCGGCAGGGTCAGGCCAGCCGCCTCGCACGCGTCGGCGGCGAGAATCCCCGGACCGCCGGCGTTGGTGAGGATCGCCACGCGACGTCCCCGT
>Ga0111538_10015505_pt1 | contig 10020 bp, 11 predicted proteins | sample SoiMethybrSBSTD1_FD_79669 | JGI IMG/M metagenome (GOLD analysis project Ga0111538, IMG submission 79669) | Bulk soil microbial communities from a Populus tree surrounding site in Tennessee, USA - Soil MetaG P. TD hybrid SBSTD1 (version 2)... | ecosystem: Environmental > Terrestrial > Soil >... | reverse complement strand
TGTTTCTTTCGCGACGTGGCGAGGCGCGAGACGAAGCGTGTGAACGTCGCAAGCGATGGTTCGCAGGGGAAGTTCGGCGCAGGCTGCAGCATATCGCCCGACGGTCGGTGGGTAGTCTTTATTACTGATGACGCGTTTGCGTCCGGTGACACGAACAACCGTCCGGATGCGTACGTGCGAGACCTGGAGAAAAATCAGACGATCTTGGTGACCAGGAATGCCGCCGGGTTTTCGAGCGGCGGTGGGGCAATCATCACCGCGAGCATCTCGCGCGACGGGCGCTTCGTTGCGTTCAGTTCCGAAGCGAGTGATCTCATCGTCGGCGACACTAACGGCCTCGGCGACATCTTCGTCAGGGACATGCAGACCGGGGTCACGACTCGGGTCAGCGTTAAGAGCGATGGGACCCAGTTGGAACACGAGGCGCACTCGGGGGGGTCCAATTGGATGTCTGCTGGGCCGATCACTCCGGATGGTCGGTTCGTGTTGTTTACAACGCAGGCCAACACTCTCGTGCCGGGTGATACGAACGGCTTCGCCGAGGACTTGTTCGTGCACGATCGACAGACTGGACAGACGACTCGCGTCAACATCGCGAGTGATGGGAGCGAGGCCCACGCCGATGGGACCGACGCCTACGGCGACACGTACTCGGCGGACATCTCCGACGACGGACGCTTTGTGGCGTTCGAGTCAGATGCAACCAACCTGGTGCCGGGCGACACGAACGCGGGCGTGTTCGGAACGACCGATGTGTTCGTGCACGACCGGCAGACCCGGACGACGACGCGCGTGAGCGTGGCCAGCGACGGCACCCAGGCGGATGGGTCAAGTAGCGGCGTGAGCATCTCGTCCGATGGTCGTTACGTCGCATTCGGTTCCAATGCGCCCAATCTGGTTCCTGGCGACACCAACGGGGAGTGGGACGTGTTCGTGCATGACCGGCAGACGGGGAAGACGCTGCGGATCACGGCCAACGGCGTCGAGGGCGCCGGCGCGAGCTTCCCCGGGCAGATCTCCCGCAACGGACGGGTCGTAGGGTTCTGGTCGATCGCCAACAATCTCGTTCCCAACGAAACGAACTCCTCGTACGACGTGTTCGTCGCATCGAACCCACACCTTCCTTGAGCTGGCGTGAGCGCGTCGCTCACCGCCTTCGTCAAGGACCGCATCCCATCTTTTTCCGGCTGCGCCGGGCGGAGGGTCCCAAACTTCGCTGGGCGCTCCTCCATCGCGACTCAATGTTCTGGCGTGATCATTCGAAACCCGCGATGAGTGCGGCCCAGCCGCACTCGGTAGCTTGCGAAGTCTGCGCGATCGAGCGTGAAGATCTTCGTTGTACGGAGCGCTTCGGCGGCCGCCACAATCGACGCGTCTGCAAAATCCATGGGGTGGTCTGCGTACCGATCCATCAGGTCCAACGCGCGCAGGATCGAAGCATCGCCCAGGAACCATGTGCTTGCACCACGCCGCCGCAAGAACGTGCGCAGCGCGCGGGCTCCGGGGCTACCCGGGTGTAGCAGCTGAAATGCCTCCGTTAGAACCGGCGTCGTGACGACGAGCGGTTCGGTGATGGTCGAGAGCAGCACTCGACACCCGGAGTGTTCAGCGTCTTTTGGATCGAACAACGCGACCAGCGGAGCCGTATCGACGAGAATCATCGCCGGTGCTTGCGGCACTCAGTCCCCGGGGCAACGTCCACCCGACCGCGGCGTGCAGCTGAAGTAGTTGCTGTCGATCTCGGGCGCGCAACACGGCCGTTCGCTAGGACAGTCGTCGTAGTCGTGCTCATGTGCCAGCCCGTCTCGCCATGCGTAAACCAAGCAAAACAAGTGCCGCAGGGAAGCACCGCGGGTTTCGCCAATCCACATCGGCAGCTCACGCGCTTGGCGCAACGTGGCACACGGTTCGGCGTCGGATTGCGATCCGATCCCGAAGCACTGGTACTCTCACCGCATGCGACCGCTTCGGTATTCGATCAACGTCACGTTGGACGGGTGCTGCGATCATCGTGCCATCGTCCCGGACGAAGAGTTGCATCGCCACCACGCCGAGAACCTCGCCCAAGCCGACGCCCTCCTCTTTGGACGCGTGACTTACGAAATGATGGAGGCAGCGTGGCGGCTGTCGACGCGCACGATCACGATGCCCGATTGGACGGAACCCTTCGCCCGGACGATCGACGCGGCAAAGAAGTACGTCGTGTCGAGTACCTTGGAGCGGGTCGATTGGAACGCGGAGCTCGTGCGCGGGGATCTGGGGACGGCCGTTCAGCAGCTCAAGCGGGAGTCGGGTAAGGGACTGTTCGTGGGAGGCGTGAAGCTGCCGCTGGCGTTGGCGGAGCTGGGATTGATCGACGACTACGAGTTCGTGATACAGCCGAGGGTTGCGGGCCATGGCCCGACGTTGTTCGCGGGACTATCGAAGCCTCTGGACTTGAAGCTCATTAGCCGGGTGGAGTTCGGCTCGGGGGTGGTGGCGATGCGGTATGAGCCGAAAAGGTAAGGTTCTTCCCCCGTCGGAGCAGCGGCGCTTCACGACTCCGTCGTGGCGGGCATGATTCGCGATGGCACGCGCCAACCTGTCGAACCTGAACCTGAATCTGCTCGTCGCGCTGAACGCGCTCTTGCGCGACCGGAGCGTGACCCAGGCCGCTCGGCGCATCCACGTCACGCCGTCGGCGATGAGTCACTCGCTCGCCGAGCTGCGCCGCGTGTTCGCCGATCCGCTGCTCGTGCGGTCCGGGCGCGGCATGGTGCTGTCTCCGCGGGCCGAAGCGCTGCGAGCCCCACTCGAACGCTTGCTGGTCGATGCCAAGCGCCTGGTCGCCGAGCGCGGCGCGTTCGATCCGGGGAGCGCGGAGCGCCACTTCGTGATCGCCGCGCCGGATTTTCTGGCAGCGCTGGTCCTGCCGCTCTTGCTCGAGCGCGCCGCTCGCGAGGCACCGCGCGTGACTTTCGAAGTCGTCCCGAGCGCACGGCGCGGCAACGCCTGGATGCTCGAAAGCGGCGAGGTCGATCTCGCACTCGGAGCGGTGGTCGCCGATGCGCCGCGCATCCGCCGCTTGCACCTCGTTACCGAGGGTTTTGCCTGTGCTGCGCGGAAGAGCCATCCGCGACTGACACGCGGCCTCACGCTCGACGCGTACACGGAGCTTTCGCACCTCGTGATCACGCTCGGCGACGACAGCCGTCCGACCTGGATCGACGAGGCGCTCGAACGGATCGGGCGCACCCGCAAAGTGGCGCTCAAGGTTCGCTATTTCACGGCGGCTCCGCTGATCATCGCCAACAGCGATCTGTTGATGACCGGCCCGCGCCGGCTGCTCGAGTACTTCGCCGGCCTCGTGCCGCTCGCCGTGTACGCGCCGCCGCTGAAGCTCCCGACCTATCCGGAAGAAGCGTACTGGCACGAGCGCTTCGACGCCGACCCGGCGCACCGCTGGCTGCGCGATCTGGTCGAGCGCGCGACCGCGACGCTCGGCGCGAAAACTCCGCCCGAACGCCGGTCCTGGGATCGTTGAGCAAAGCTCAACATCGGTTGAACAATCGCCAGCACCGGAGGCGTGGTGCGCCTGGTACCAAATTCGTGGAACCCACCGGAACCACGAGGAGGCACCATGAACGCTCCCGCCTTCGATCCGATCCGCTACAAGGAAACCACGCGCCAGCAATGGGAAGCCGCGGCACAGGCCTGGCATGCCTGGGGACCCGTGCTCGCGCGCTGGCTCGGTCCCGCCACCGAGCGCATGCTCGATCTCGCGGCAGTCGGCGCGGGTTCGCGCGTGCTCGACGTCGCCGCCGGCGCCGGCGAACAGTCGCTTTCGATCGCGCGCCGCGTGGGCAACGATGGCCACGTGCTGGCGACCGACATTTCGTCCGCGATCCTCGGCTTCGCGGCTGCCGACGCGGCGCGGGCAGGGTTCCGAAACGTCGCAACCCGCGTCATGGACGGCGAAGCGCTGGACGTCGCACCCGAGAGCTTCGACGCCGTGGTCTCACGCGTCGGGCTGATCTATTTCCCCGACCAGCAGCGGGCGCTCGCCGGCATGCTGCGCGCCCTTCGTCCCGGCGGACGCGTCGCGGCCATCGTCTATTCGACCCCCGAGAAAAATCAGTTCTTCTCACTGCCGGTCTCGATCATCCGGCGCCGCGCGGGGCTCGGCGCGCCGCTGCCCGGACAGCCGGGCCCGTTCAGCCTCGGCGCGCCCGGCGTGCTCGCGGCCGCCTTCTCGCAAGCGGGGTTCCGCGACGTGCAGGTCGAAACCCTGCCCGCGCCCCTCGAGCTCGCCAGCGCCGCGGAGTGCGTGCGCTTCGAACGCGACTCGTTCGGGGCGCTGCACCAGATGCTCGGATCGCTCGATGAAGCCGGGCGCGAAGCCGCGTGGCAAGAAATCACCGAGGCGCTCGGCCAGTTCCAGTCCGAGCGCGGCTTCAGCGGGCCATGCGAGCTCCTGGTCGCGGCCGGTACCAAGCGCTGAAACCAAGGCTTCAGTCATTCACTTGGCGCCGATGTCGTCAGTTATGATGACGACGTCGCCCCGGCACGCCTTGTACCCGGTGACACAGCCTTTCAGGCAAAACCTCTCGCCAGCTGTGCCGGGTCGGTATCTCCGATAGCAGCTGTAGACGCAGTCCACGACTTCCTGGCTACAAGGATCGCCGGCCCCCGCAGCCTCGGGTCCTTCCGGGGTAACCTCGGCTGGGGGGTCATCGCCGATCGGTGAATCGATCGGATTCTGCGCGATGAGCTGCTCGGAACCTTCCGCAGAAGGTTCGCTGGTAAGCCCCTCGCCCGAGCACGCCGGCAAAATCCCGCACAGCAGCGTGAGCGCGAACACGCGTACCGCGATCGTTCGTCGGGGTGTGGTCGTGATCGAGCTCGTTCGCTTCCTGCGCGCGGCGTGGCAGGCGGTGCTAGCGGGTTTCGAATCGTCGTATTGCATGCGCTTCCTCTCTTCCGACTCCTGGAGCTCGCGCTCTCGAGAACGAGAACGGGAATTCCGTGTTCACGTTCGCCTTTAGCAAGCTCTAGCAAGTGACGTTCCAATGGCGCGAGGTCGGGTGCTTGCCGGGAGGTTGCCCGCGCGTCGCTTCGAGGCGCACGTCGAGCATTTGTTGCGCGAGTCGAGCACGCAGCTTGCGCAATTCTGTCCGCGCTGTGCCGAGCTTGGAGCGGGCTGATCGCGTGGCTCGCGCGCACCTTTCGCGAGCGTCATCACTTCCGCTGCGCGGGAGCGTGGCCTCGCGTGCGAACGGCACGCTGATCTGCCAGCTCAACGCGTCGCTCCTCACATCGATCGAGGTGAGCCCCTGTCGCGACACTGCCCGACGGCTCGGAAAAGGTCGAGCTGGCCCCCGGCCTTTTTGGCTACCTGCCAGGCGGAGCAGAGGTCGCTTCGGCTCACGAAAACGCGATCCTCTTTCAAAAATTCGGCGAACCCCCGCGCGAGGACTCGAATCTGTCTGGCCGGTGTCTTGCGAACATGGCCGCGTTGGCTCTTCAGCGAGGCGGGTTCGTTCTTGCGAGGTCGTGCACGTGCCGGCCGTTTCCGCGTCGGCCGTGTCGAACGCCTGTCCCGGACGAATTACGTGGCGCGGATTATCGGCGCCGCCGGCTCGATGTTGCGTGGTTCGCCCCGGACGACGTTTGCGGAAAAACGCGCCTTGTCGGAAGTCGTGACGATGCTACGGCGCGACGAGAGCAGCATGTGAGGGCGCTGGGCTCGGCGCGATCACCTCAAACGGGAGGAAGCACCATGATGCAAAAAGACGCTACTCTGCCTCGGGCGTCGGTATTGGCGGCGCTCGTCGTGGTTTCGATTCTCGCGGGCTGTAACCAAATCTTCGACCTGGAGGAGACCGAGCTCGCCAAGACGAACTTCTACACCTGCAGCTGCGATTGCTCGCGTCGGGTCGTCGCACCAACCGGCGGCAGCCTCTTCACCTCGCCCGGCGGCCTGTTCCTCGACACGGTGCTGATCGGCGCTGAGGGAGCCATCGTCGACGGACCGGAGGACGGAGACGTCAACGGCCAGCTGGTGCCGTTCTGGCAAGTGAGCTTCAACGGGCTACCGGTAGGCTGGATCGTCGAGGCCGCGCTGACGGCGGCAAACGAAACCCTCGTGACGAAGTCGCCGAACGTGTGCCTGCCAGCGAAATTCAACCCGTACCTTGGTGGCACCGACACGCCTTTGTTCACCGACCTCCAAGGATTGTGCAGGGCCGACGTCGCCGACGCAGCTCAGGTCGCGATCGACGATTTGCTGACTCCGCTCGGGAAGTTTTTCTGCCAGTGCGACGCCAAGACAGTGGACTTGACCACGACGAAGTACGATAAGAGCTGCACCAAGGCGTGTTCTGGCAGCGATCAGGTCTGCCTCGTCGCCGGCTTCGATCCGCCAGTCCCGACGCCCGCGCGGCTCGTCGACGAGATACTCCAGCCGGTGAGCGAGTGCGCAGTGGGCGACGCGGCCGGCACGGGCGTCATCGGTGAGGTGCAGATCACGGCGGGAGGCCACGCGCCGAAGACTCAGCCGAACGCGCGAGGAGCGATGCAAATCCGAGGTCGGCCGTGTGCGGCGGGCGCCGGCTGCCTCGTCGCGATTTCCTACCAACTGACGAGCGACGACGTCGAGTTCGACTCGGGCTCGATCTTCGCGGACGATCCGAAGTTCGTCGACATCGGGCTCGTGGGCGCCACCGAGCCCGACGCGATCAACATGGGGCCGTTCCTCGGCTTCCATCTTGGCGAGGTGAGCGCAGACAGCGCCTTCAGCTCGATCCGCGGCCGGCGCTCGGGCGAGTCCGACGCGTTTGCTCTCTCGGGCAGCAACACGGAGGGCCTGGCGCTGGCGGTGAACTGGCCGTCCAAGGTCTGCCGAATCGCGGGCGAGCTCGTGGGGCAGGCGGTCGGAGACGGCGACGAAGGAACCCTCGACGCGCAAGTGAACGTGGCGCTCGATGGCATCATCGTCAACCAGCCCCCGATCCCACGGGCGGGCGATGACCAGACGGTCGAGTGCACCGGGCCGAGCGGCGCCACCGTCACGCTCGACGCCTCCGCGAGCACTGACGCTGACGGCAACATCTCGTTCTACGAGTGGCGTCGAGGCTCGCAGACCGGAACACAACTCGCGGCGCCGTCGGCAAGCCCCTCGGTCACCGTGACGCAGGCGCTCGGCCAGCAAACCTACCACGTGCTCGTGGCCGACAGCGCGTTCGCTGCAGATCGCGACTTGGTCGACGTGAGCGTCTCGGACACGATCGCACCGAGCATCGATTGCAACGCCCCGGCCACGATCACCCCCTCCGACGCGCCGGGGAAAGGGAGCCTCGGCCTGTCGTTCACCGCCACGGCGAGCGACGCCTGTACCGGAGTGTCGTCGCTCGCAATCACCGGAGTCACGTGCACGAGGCCGACGTCCTGCCACGCGCAGTTCAGCGGCGCTACGCTCACCATCACCGAATCGGGCGGCGTCGGCAACCTGATCAGCTGGACTCTGCAGGCTCGCGACGGCGATGGGAACCCGAGCGAGAAGACCTGCGTGCTGCGAGTCGTGAGGACGCAGTAAGCCTCAGTCATGCAGGCAGACGATGCCGTTGCCGGATGCGCGTAACCCAGGGTCCCGATCCGAGTAGGGATCGATTTCACGCTCCTTCTCGCCTGAGCGCGTAGCGCTATGGATGCGGGAGCTGCGATCAGCGCCCGCTCGATGGTACGCGCGACGCCGCCGCTCTCGCGACGAGCGCCGCGACCATCCCCGATGACGTGCAGCCTGCGCGAGACGCGACCCGGCGAGCCGCCGGGTCAACTTTTCTGAGGAAGCAGCTTGCCGCACTCCGCTTGGATTTTCGGCTTTGCCCCAGCGACGTCGGCAGTACCGGCAAAGATCTCGGCAGCGCTGGACGTCGCACGGAGCTGCTTCCATGCGCACTCGCAAAACTTTTCGGTACCGGGCTTTTCGCCGTTGCAACCCTCCAAGAATGCGGCGCGCGCGACCTTCTCCGGCAGCTTCGCACCGCAGCTCTTTGGCAGCGTCTTCGTCGCCGCGATGAGGCGTTCGCTGTTCGCACTTTCGTGCAGCACCAGGTCGCCCACCGACAACGTCTTTCGGAGCTCCGTCCACGCGCACTCGCAGTACGGGCCAAGCTCGCTGTTCTTGGCGCCGCACCCCTCGACGAACTTTTCACGGGCCGCCGGCTCGGGGATTTTCCCGCCGCAGGTGGGAGGCAGCTTTTCTTTGTAGGAGGCCATCTTCGCCGGGTCAGGCTCCTTCGCAGTCAGCTCCTTCTCGCTGAAGACGCTCAGCAGCAGATCCCAACTGCATTGGCAGTAGTCGGGCGCACCGCTCATGCCTTTCGCGCACGAGCCCATGAACTGCTCCCGTTGCTGGGCGAGCTCCGGACCGCCCGAGCCTCCGCTGGGAGCTCCTTCACCCGTTTCACTACTATTCGAGCTGGGTGCGTTCGGCGACGCCGGCGGAGCGCCCGTCGAGCCACCGCAAGCTACGACCACGAGCGACCACGAACCAAGGGCAATCCACCCGCGAGTTTTCACGCTTCGGGAAGCTAGCCCAGCTTGGCGGGGGCGTCAGTTGCTAACGCACTGCCGGCGCTACCGCAATTTCACGCGACTTGCAGCCGCGTCGTCGCGAAGGAGCGAGCGCTGCGTTCGCGACCAGATCCCAATCGGGGGGCCGACAGAGAGCGCGGAACCGTAAGCTTGGGTGCCAAGCCGCTCGGTGCGGGACGCATGGCAGGGATCGCCAGCGTTCAGCAGAGCTCGAAAGGGCTCGGGTTGCTCCCCCGTCGGAGCAGCGGCGCTTCACGACCCGTCCGTGCTCGGCTTCGCCTGCGCGCGTCCGGGGGCCCTCAACGCCCGGCTGGGCCGGGCGGAGGGTCCCGAACTCCGCAGATCGGCGCTGACCTTTGGGCGCTCCATCTCCTCGCAAACAAGTGCATCCTGTCTGCAGAATCTGAAGTTGGAAGGATCGTAATGTCGATCGTGTTTTTGGTTCACCACATCGCTCGTAAGGACGAGCCGGATGAAGACGTGAAGCTTATCGGCGTCTACTCCGTTCGCGCGAAGGCCGACGCCGCCATTCGTCGCCTTTCTAGTAAACCTGGGTTCGTAGAGTATCCCGACGGCTTTCACGTCTCCGAGTACGAACTCGATCGCGACCATTGGACCGACGGTTTCTTCACCGTTCCTTGACGCATTTCATCTTGCGGCCCGCCCAGACGCTGACAACGTTGGACAGACTGCAACGCCTAAGTCGGTGAGCTGACGATGCGACGCGAGATGCGAGACGAAGCCGAAGCTTTCGCCCTTGTCATCGAGACCAGCCTCCTTGACGCTCACCAAGCAGTTGAATGGGCGCGTGATCTAATGGCCACGGGTGCAGGTTCCGTCGACGACTTGGTAGACATCGCCGGCGCAATTCGACCGCACCCGCTGGACGCGGTCGCGATGCTACGACGACTGCCAGGGACTTCCGATCCCGTGCGGCTGTTTCGCATCGTGCTCCGACACGCTGCAGATCTTTTGCGAGCACAACCAGACGCATGGCCGCGCGTGACCCGGGCGCTCGAGCAGATCGCCTTGCGAGTCGACTTGCCCGAGGAGCTCGCCGAGCCCTGCCGACGCCTCGACGACGAACGTGCCCTCGCTGAGCAAGGCAGTTACGGCGACATCGACGATGTCCACGCCGAGTTGCTCGCGTTCCTGGAGCTCCACGCCGAGCCGTAATTTTGCACCCCTATCGCGCCGAGCGCGCGGAGCGGTTGGTCGACTTCTTGGCCCCGGCCGGCAAGCTTGTGGTCGAAATCGAGGGTCCCTATCACCAGCGCACTCGGACCGCGGACGCGCGCCGCGAACGCAAGCTGGTTCGGCTCGGCTATCGCGTGCTGCGGCTCGAGGCTCAGCTCGTGGCTCGTGATCTTGCCGGCGCAATCGCGCGCATCCGCTCGGCGCTCCTCGAGTCGGGCAGCAAATAAGCCGGGGCCCTGCCCGCGTGTC
>Ga0111538_10015502_pt1 | contig 10021 bp, 10 predicted proteins | sample SoiMethybrSBSTD1_FD_79669 | JGI IMG/M metagenome (GOLD analysis project Ga0111538, IMG submission 79669) | Bulk soil microbial communities from a Populus tree surrounding site in Tennessee, USA - Soil MetaG P. TD hybrid SBSTD1 (version 2)... | ecosystem: Environmental > Terrestrial > Soil >... | reverse complement strand
GGGAGCCGCCCGTCCAGCCCGTAGCGGCCCTCCAGGATCTCCTCGAGCAGCAGCGTCTTGAGCTGGAAGTAGACCGGTATGGGTAGCTTGGGATCGATGGCCATGGCACTCCCCCGGCCAAGACTGTACCGCCTGGCGTCGGGTCGGCGGCCGGCGGCCGCCCGCTCAGTCGCGCCCGCGCAGGAATCCCAGCTGGTAGGGCCGCAGCTCGGCGCGGGCGAACCCGCCGCGGGCCACCGGGTCGTCGGCGATGATCTGCCGGGCGGTCGCCTCGTCGGGCGCCTCGAAGATCCCGATCCCGGTGTTGACCGACCCGAGCGTGGGCCCGGCCAGGATCAGCACCCCGTCGGCCAGGAGCCGCCCCAGCCAGGCGGCATGGGCGGCGAAGGCCGCCCGCTCCTCGTCGGTCATGGTCGCCGCGAAGTCGTCCCGCGGCGGGTGCAGGAAGTAGATCCACTCGGCCATGGGCCAAAGCATGGTGGTCCCCATGACCGGGGTCAAACCTCGCCGGCCGCCGCTAGGCGGCGCTGCGCTCCAGGTGCCCGGAGGCCGCCGGGTGGCGGGGACCGGCCAGGCGGGCGGCGGTCAGGGCGGCGACCGTCAGGGCGCTGGCCGCGTACAGGGCCAGGGCCCAGGGCTTGTGGCCGTCGGAGCCGGCCTGCAGGCCATGGAGGGTCGCGGCCGCGTACACCACGAAGGTCGCGAAGTGCAGGCGGCGCCATGCCCGGTAGCCGATCAGGCGCTGCAGCCAGGTGCTGGCCCACACGGCCAGGGTCAGCCAGGCGGCGACCACGCCGAGCGCCGTCCACAGCGGCCGGTAGTGGTTGGCGAGCGGGACCAGCAGCTCCACCAGGCCGAAGCGCATGTAGCCGTCCAGGGCGAGCAGCAGGACGTGCAGGCCCAGGAAGACCAGGGTGAGCAGGGTGACGAAGCGGTGCAGCTCGGTGGTCGCCCACCGGGGCCAGCGCGGCGACCGCCAGCGCAGGCCGAGGGCCAGGCCGAGCACGACCGAGCAGGTGAGCAGCCCGTAGGCGGTGAACCCGGCGGCGCGGGCCAGGACCCAGGTCAGCACGCCGCCGCCTCCACCGTCCAGGCCGGCCAGGCGCCGGCCGGCCACCACTCGCCGCCCTCGCCGGCGAACAGGCCGGCCAGGCCCCGGCCGCCGAGGAACTCGGCCCCGGCGGCGCGGCCCAGGACGAACGCCACCTTGGCCGCCACCTCGGCCTCGGCGCAGGAGCCGGCCACCGCCGTCACCGACCACAGCCCGGTCCAGGCGGGCCCGCCGGTGCGCGGGTCGAGCAGGTGGTGGCGGGGCTCGCCCGCCTGCGACCAGCGCCGCCGGGCGACGCCCGAGGTGGCCAGGGCCCCGGCGGCCAGCGGGACCCGGAGCCGGCCGCGGCGGCCGTCGATGGCGATCGACCAGTCGCCACCGCCGGGCAGGCGGCCGTGGACGCGCAGGTCGCCGCCGGCGTTGACCATCACCGGGCCGAGCCCGGCGTCGCGCAGGCGCTCTGTGGCCGCGTCCACCGCCATCCCCTTGGCGATGCCGCCGAGGTCGACGCCGACCCGCGGCGGGAGCGTGACCAGCCGGGCGGCGGGGTCCATCCCGACCGTGCGCCAGCCGCCACCCGGCCCGGCCGCCTCCCGGCGTGGCGACGACGCCGGGAGCTGTTCGAAGGATCGGTCGTAGCCCAGCCGCTCCAGCTGGTGGGCCATGGTGGGGTCGTAGACGCCCCCGGTCGCCCTGGCCGCGGCCAGCGCCGTCTCCAGCACCCGGTACAGCAGGGCACCGACCGGCACCGGCCGGCCGGCGTGGGCGTTCAGTTGGGCCAGCTCGCTGTCGGGCCGGAAGCGGCTGAGGCGCCGCTCCCAGTCCTCGAACAGCCGCCGCGCCCGGCCGGCGGCCTCGCCGACGCGCCCGGCCCGGGCCAGGACGGTGACCTCGGTGCCCATGGCCGGGAACGACGCCCTGGCCATGCCGGCCGGGGCGGCCGCCTCAGGAGGCACCGGAGGACCCCGCCGTCGTTCCGCCCTGGCTGCCGCCGAAGCTGTAGCCACCGCCACTGCCGTCGAAGAACCGGTCGGGCCCCTGGGGCGTGACCTGCCTGGTGACGCCGGACTCGCCGTCGCCGGTGGTGGCGCCGGCGGTGTCCGAGCCGCGCGCCCCGGCCCAGGCCACCGTGCCGGCCAGGGCGGTGAACCCGGCCACGGCCCCCACGGCCAGGCGCCGCTTGGTGCCGGCCAGGCGGGCCAGCACCTGCTCCCGGCCCGACCGACGGGCTGCCGGCCGCGGCCGCGGCGCCGGCCGCGGGGACGACGGCGGGGCCGTCCCGCCGGTGCTGAAGCGACGGGCGTGGGCCCGCACGTGGGCGGCCAGCTCGGGCACGCTCATCGAGGCGAGGATGGCGTCGGCCCCGGCGGTGAAGCATGCGGCCGCCAGCCGGGGGTCGTGCTCGGGGGCGGCCCCGGCGGTCACGACCAGCAGGTCGGCGCCGGGGAAGGCCTGGCGGACCTGGGCGACCACGGCGGCGGTGCTCACCACGACGTAGCGCGCCGGGGGAGCCGTGCCCTCCGGCGGCGCCCCGACCACCACCGAGAACTCCGGCCCCAGCGCCTGCCTCAGCAGGGTGACGCTTCCGCCGAGGGCGGGGTCCAGCAGTACGAGCACGGGCATCTCTGGTCCTCCTTCGGGCACGCTCGCCCCGAGGATGCCGCCGGCACCCTGGAGGAGCATGAACGCAACCTGGGTGTTTCCTGTGAGCCGCGTGCCTGGGCCGGCGCCGGTCCTACGCCTCGCCCAGGAGCCGGTCGGCGACCTTCCTGGCCTGGCTGCTCGGGACCGCGAAGCCGACGCCGATGCTGCCGGCCGACGTCCCGTCGACCGAGGCGTTGGCGGTGGTGATGCCCACCACCCTCCCGGCGGCGTCGACCAGCGGCCCAGCGGAGTTGCCGGGGTTGATGGCGGCGTCGGTCTGGACGGCGTTGTCGATCGTCTCGCCCGACTGCCCGTGGCCGACGGTGATGGTGCGGTGCAGCGCGCTGACGATCCCGGCCGTCACCGATCCCTCCAGTCCCAGTGGGCTGCCGAGGGCCAGTACCGTGTCCCCCACCTCCAGGGTGTCGCTGTCGCCGAAGGTCGCCGGCCGAAGCCCGGAGACGCCCTCGGCCTGGATGACGGCCAGGTCGGTCACCGGGTCGGTGCCGACCACCCTGGCCGTGGCCGTGGTGCCGTCCGAGAGCCGGACGGTGACGGCGGCGCCGGCGCCCAGCGCGTCGACCACGTGGTTGTTGGTCAGGATGGCGCCGTCGGTGGTGAGGACCACCCCCGACCCCTCGGCCTCCTGCGCGGCGGCCCGCACCGTGACCGCGACCACGCTGGGTGCCACCGCCGCGGCCACGTCGGCGAGGGAGGAGCCGGCCGCCGTCCCGGTCGCGGCGGCCGCCGTCACCGCGGTGGCCACGGTCGTCGGCCGGTGCTCCAGCCTGGTCGTGGCGTACGCGCCGGCCGTCCCGGACGAGAGCGCCAGGGCCAGCGCGGCCACCCCGGCCGCGACCCGGCGGCGCCAGCGAGGACGCCACCCCCGGGCCGAGTCGACTCCGGGGGCCCGACCGGCGGTGGCGTCGCCCCCCAGGCCGGGTCGGCGCCGGGAGCGGCTGTCGTGGGTGGACGGTCGATCAGCTGGGTGGACATCGAGGGCCTCCGTCCTGCGTCGCATCGCTGCCTTCGCGTCCACCCTGGACCCCGGACCTTCGGCGTCCCTGGAAGCTGTCTGTAGGGTTCCTGAGTCCCCGGGAGCGTCCACGGCCGCCCGCGGAGGCGAGCGGTGTCGTGGCGATGCAGTAGGTTGCCGCGGTCGATCGGACGAGCAGGACTGGACAATGACCGAGCTGGACGACCACGGCCGCCCGGAGCCTCCCCTCGCGGCCAACGAGACCGCCACCCTCCTGGGCTTCCTCGACTACCAGCGCGCGACCCTGGCGTGGAAGGCCGGGGGCGTGGACCCGGCCGGCCTGCGGGCGACGGTCGGCGCCTCGTCGATGACCTTGGGCGGGATGCTCAAGCACCTGGCCTACGTGGAGGACGACTGGTTCGGCCGGTGGCTGCACGGTCGGGACCGGGACCCCCCGTGGGACACGGTGGACTGGGCCGCCGACCCGGACTGGGAGTGGCACTCGGCCGCCGCGGACAGCCCCGAGCAGCTCTTCACGCTCTGGCGGGCCGCCGTGGCCCGCTCCCGCTCCCGAGGCGCTGGCCGACGGCGGCCTGGACCGGCCGGCCCGGCGCACCTGGCCCGACGGTCGGGCACCGAGCCTGCGCTGGATCCTGGTCCACATGATCGAGGAGTACGCACGCCACAACGGCCATGCCGACCTCCTCCGCGAGTCCGTGGACGGCCTCACCAGGGAGTAGCCGCGCGGGTCCTGGCCTGCCGGTCGGGTGCCGGGAGGAGCTGGGCGAGGAGCCGCCGGACGCGGGCGTCGATCTGGTCGCGGATGCCGCGGACGATCTCGACCGGCTGGCCGGCCGGGTCCTGGACGAGCCAGTCCTCATAGCGCCTGCCCGGATGGATCGGGCAGGCGTCGCCGCAGCCCATGGTGACGACCACGTCGGCGGCCCTGACGGCCTGGTCGGCGAGGGGCCTGGGGAGCTCGCGGGACAGGTCGATGCCCACCTCGGCCATGGCCGCGACCACGGCCGGGTTGAGGGTCTCGGCGGGGTCGGAGCCGGCCGAGCGCACCTGGACCCGGCCCTTGGCGTGGTGGTCGAGGAGGGCGGCGGCCATCTGGCTGCGCCCGGCGTTGTGGACACAGACGAACAGGACCTGGGGCGTGTCGGTCACGGCGGCTCCCTGGGCGTCGGCCGTCCCGGCCACCCTGGCAGGACAAGGACGGCCGCCGATACAGCATGCCACCCTCGGCCTGGGCCGCGGCAGCCCGACCGCGGTGGCCGAGCTCCACGAAGGGCGAGACCGCCCTGGACCTGGGCTCTGGTCACCCACCGGGCCGCCTTGACCTCAGAACTCTAGCTATATAGAGTTACGGCTATGACGCGGGCCCGGCGTCCTTCGGCGCAGACCACCGCGGTCGTGCTGGCCCTGGCCCAGGCGCCCGCCGCCTGGCACTACGGCTACCAGCTGTGCCAGCACCTCGACCTCAAGGCCGGCTCGGTGTACCCGATCCTGATGCGGCTGGCCGACCGCGGGCTGCTGGAGACGGCCTGGGAGCGCGACGCGCCCGACGGCCGGCCCCCGCGCCACCTGTACCGGCTCACCGGGCCCGGCCGCGCCCTGGCGGCCACCCTGGCGGCCGAGGCCACCACCGGCACGGTGCGGCGGCGACCGCGGCTGGCGGGCGCATGAGCAGGGCCAGGCGCCCGGGGTGGGCCGGCGCGCTGGTCGCGTCCGCGGTCGCGGCCACGCCCTTCGCCTGCCTCTGGGTCCTCCAGATGCGCAGCGCCGATGACCCGCTGACCGTCCAGGCTCGCCTCGACATGGCGATCTGGATGGCGGTGTTCGGCACGCCCTGGATGATCGCGGCCTGGCTGCTGTGGCGAGCCTGGTGGCGACGGGCCGGCGCGAGGCTGTCGGAGCTGGACGGCCCGGCGCGGCTGCTGGCGACCGCGGCAGCGACGCTGCCCGCCGACCGGCGCGACTGGGGGACGGCCATGACGGCCGAGCTGACCCAGGTCCAGGACCGCGCGGCGCGGTGGCGGTTCGCGGCCGGCGGCGCCCGGGCGGCGGTCTTCCCGCCGGGCGGCGACCTGGCGGTGGTGGGCGTCGCCGGGGCCCTCGCCGTCGCCGCGACGGCGGCGGCCGCGCTGGCGGCCGGCGCGGTCGTGCCCGCCGGGCGGGTGTTCGCGCTGACCTTCGTGGGGCTACTGGGAGGGCTGGCGACGCTGGCCGTGGCGCGCTCGCGCCGGGTCGGTTGGGCCGGCCCGGGCCCGGCGGTCGCCGGGCTGGCGCTGGCCGGGATCGCCGCCTGTGTCGTGGCCACCACCTGGTATCTGGTGGAGTACCCCTCCTACCACCGGACCCACCCGCCCACGATCGGGGTGAGCCTCCCGCCGGTGACGGCGGTGGTCCTGGCGGTGGCGCTGGCCGGCTGCCTGTGCCTGGCCCTGCGCCCGCCGCGCTGGCTGCTGCCCAACCGGCACGCCGGGCGCTTCGGCGTCGCCATGGCCACCACCCTGGCGGTCGGGTTCGTGCTGGTGTCGCGGATGGGCCTGGGGGGCGTCGGCGGATGGGACGGCGGCCTGATGGGCTACCTGCTCGCCGCCCCGCTGGTGGTGGTCCTGCCCGGGTCGCTGGCGGCCGCCGCGGTCGGCCGGTCGTCCCGCACCGGCCTGTGGGCCTGCGCATGGGCCGTCGCGCTGGGCTCGCCGTTGCTCATCGCCGCCTGGCTGGCCGAGGCGCCGCGCTGGTACCGGCAGGTCGGCGGGCTCCTCCTGGACGGGGAAGGCGGGATCGGGGTCGGCGGCAACCTGGGCGATGCGATCTGGTGGACCCTGCTGCTCCTGGCGCTCTGGGCCGTGCCCCTGGGCGTGCTCGGCGCCGCCGGCGGGAGCGCCGGGGCGCGCCGCCTCAGGAGGGGTCCGGGGAGGAGATGAGGGCGGGAAGCCGAGCCCGCAGCAGCTTGCCCACCGAGTTTCTCGGCAGGCGACCCACGAACGTCACCGAGGCGGGCGCCTGGTGGGCGGCCAGATGCTGGTGCCCGTAGGCCAGGACCTCCCCCTCGGTCGCCTGCGCCCCCGGCGACAGGACCACGACGGCGGCCACCGCACCGCCGCCCCCGCGGCCGAGGACCTGCGCCACGCCGACGTCGGCGATCGACGGATGGCCGGACAGGACCCGTTCCACGTCGCCGGGATGGACCGTCTGGCCGTCCGAGACGAAGCAGTCCGCCATCCGGTCGACGATCCAGACGTATCCCTCCTGGTCGCTGCGGGCCGCGTCGCCGGTCCGCAGCCAGCCGTCCGATGACAGGACCTTCCCCGTGGCCTCGGGCCGCCTCCAGTACCCGGCCATGACGTTGGGACCGCGCACCAGCAGCTCACCGGTCTCCCCCGGCCCCGCCACCCGCTGGTCCGCGCCCACGATGCGGACGTCGACCAGCAACGGCGGTCTGCCGGCAGACCCGATCCTGGTGAGCGCGCTGGCCGGGTCCACCAGCAGCGCCAGCGGCGCGGCCTCGGACAGGCCGTAGCCCTGCAGCAACAGCACGCCGCGGTCCAGCCAGGCCCGGATCAGCCGTTCCGGCACCGGAGCACCGCCGGTGACCACGAAGCGGACGCTCGACAGATCGGCCGCCGGCCAGAGCTCGGAGCGGGCCAGGGCGTCCAGCAGGTCGGGATTGCCGAAGCCCACGGTCACGCGGTGGCGCTCCATCACCTGCAGGATCCCCGCCGGGCTCAGATCGCCGGGCACCACCACGGTCCCACCCAGGAACAGGACCGGCAGGACGTTCACCCCGGTCCCTCCCACCCGGAAGAACGGGGCGATGGCCACGGTCACGTCGTCGCCACGGAAGTCGGCGCAGCTCAGGAAGTTGACGACGTTCCAGGTGAGGTTGGCGTGGGTGAGCATGATGCCCTTGGGTGGCCCGGTCGTGCCCGAGGTGTGCGGCAGCAGGCAGACATCCTCCATCCCCACCGCCACCTCGACCGGGTCGTCGGGCGACTCCGCCACCAGCGCCTCGAAGTCCCGCGCCCCGTCGATCGGGCCCGCGACGGCGATCCGGTGCCGGACCGGGGCCGCCACGGGGACGGGGTCGGTGGCGCGGTGCTGGATGAGGACCCGGGGCTCGACGTCGGCAAGGACCGCGCGGATCCCGGCGGCCGTCAGCCGGTGGTTCACCGGTGCCAGCATCGCCCCCACCAGCCCGGAGGCGAACAACGCCTCCAGGAACGCCGGATGGTTCGGTCCCAGCCAGGCGACCCGGTCGCCGCGCCCCACCCCGAGCCCGCGCAGGCCGTTGGCGAGGCGCCGGACCCGCCGGGCCAGCTCCGCATACGTGAACGAGCGCTCGTCAGCGACCAGCGCCACCTGGTCCGGGGCGATCCTGGCTCGACGCTCGATCCAGGAGCCGACAACGAAGCTCGCCGCAACCGGCGGCATCCCGACCTCACCCTCTCACAGGTAGGCGTGCTGTCGCAGCCAGCGCATGGCGACCGCCCCCCACACCGGTGGCAGGTAGTAGGTGACCACCCGGAAGGCGATCGCGGTGGACATCGCGGTGGCGTTCGGGACGCCCAGGGCGACCAGCCCGGCCGTGTAGGCGGCCTCGGCGACTCCCATGCCGCCGGGCACGGGCATGAACCCCGCGAACAGGTTGGCGATGGTGTTCACCAGGACCAGCTCCGCCATGGTGGCGTGGTACCCGAACGCCCGGAGGCAGAGCCCCAGGATGACGGCCTGGAGCAGCTGGGCGCCCAGGTTGCCGGCGCAGATCATCGCCACCTTGGAGGGCGAGCGCAGGACGCGCAGGGCCGTCGAGGCCGACGAGGCCTGCTCCTGGAGCACCGCGCGGTACCTCGGGACGGCCTCCCTGACCGCCCTGCGGTACCTGGGGACGGCCAGCGTGACGGCCACGCCCACCACCACCAGCACCGCGGTCAGGATCAGCAGGCGATGCTCGTCGGACGAGGACGACCCGCCGGTCGAGGACGCGCCGCCTCCCCCCAGCTCCAGGGACGCCAGCCCGGACAGGCTGATCAGGACGATGAGGAGAACCTGGATGATGAACCCGCAGACGCTGGCGATCACGCCGATGGAGAGCGCGCCGCCGCCGTCGATGCCGTTGCGTCCGAAGAAGCGGACATCCAGGGCCAGCCTGGCCGCGGAGCTCGGCACGGCCAGGGCGATGAACTGGATGGCGTACTCGAGCATCAGGACAGGCCCGAATCGCAGGGGCCGGAACGAGGCGCCGAGGGTCGCGACGGCGTGCGCCACCGGGATCACCGGCGAGATCGCCAGCGCCACGACCAGCCACCCGAGGTCCGCGGCCGCGAACTCGTCGATCAGGTTGGCCAGCCCGACGTGGGCCAGCGAGGAGATGACGGCGTAGGCGACCAGCGCGATCAGCAGCACCACGCCGATCGACTGGATCGACACCCGCCGCAGCTGCGCGAGCTTCGGAAGCTCGGCGCCGGCCGCCTCCGCGCAGGCCTCTCTGAGGTCCTCCAGGTCCCAGTCCCGCTCGTCGACCGCCTGTCGCGTCGGCCGCTCGAACGCCGCCGGCTGCAGCAGCGGGAGCACCTGGGCGAGCGCGTCGCCGCCCAGCGCGGCCAGCGCGGCCGCGGCGGCTCGTTGCGGCCCCACCCCCAGGGCGGTCGCCACCAGGACCTGTGCCCGGTCGGCGGCGATGTCGGTGTCGTCGGCGGCCACGGTCGCGCCCCCGAAGTCCCCGAATGCCGGTGTCCGGTCGGGCCGGACCAGGATCCGGGAGGCGTCCAACCGCCGGTGCGCCACGCGCAGGGCATGAAGCCGCCCGGCGTTCCGCCAGATGCCGTTCAGGAGCTCGTCGTCGATCTCGTGGGGACCCAGCGCCGGCAGCGGGCGGCCGGTCGCCTCGGTCACCAGCAGCGCGTCATGCTCGGAGGCCATCCCGGCCGCCACCACCGGCAGCACCGCGACCCCGGCCCGCTCGGCCAGCAAGGTGACGAAGGCCTCGTGCTCGACCTGCTGTCGACGGCCCAGGGCGAGGTGGGGCGTGTCGCCCCGGTACCACAGCGAGGACCAGGCGGACGCGAGCAACTGGCCGTCCAGTGCGTCCCGGCCGTAGATCTTGGCCAGCAGCGTGCGCCCGTCTGGCGCCTCCGCGGTGACGATCGCGACCCCGCGAGGCTCCAGCGGCGCATGGCGCAGCCCGCCGGCCTCCACGCCCAGCTCGGCCAGGGCGTCGGCCACCTGGTCGAGGGTGGGGCGGCCGGCCGGGGAGCCGAACAGCAGGTGCACGACGGCGGCCGACCCGAACCCGACGGCAAAGGCCGCCACCATCCCGATGGGCAGGCTGGTCCCCAGCG
>Ga0111538_10015501_pt1 | contig 10022 bp, 21 predicted proteins | sample SoiMethybrSBSTD1_FD_79669 | JGI IMG/M metagenome (GOLD analysis project Ga0111538, IMG submission 79669) | Bulk soil microbial communities from a Populus tree surrounding site in Tennessee, USA - Soil MetaG P. TD hybrid SBSTD1 (version 2)... | ecosystem: Environmental > Terrestrial > Soil >... | reverse complement strand
GCCCATGATAGAATTAGGGAAGCGGCCACCGCCAAGAGGGTGGCCCCGGCAATTTTTACAATCCACCTAAGCTCCACTATCCGCTCCTCATTTGTCCACGTTGTTGGCGACATTCCGACCATACACGCCAACTAATATAGGCCGAACGCAACCGACTGTAACCGCACGCGCGATAGTGGGTGTAGACTTGTCGCAACGTTGGCGGCCAATCCCAATGCACCCGACGCTCCTCAACTTTTCTCTGCCAAGACACGCCGTCCGGCATCTGTGATCTTGTATTCAGGACCACGGGTACAGAGCCCCGCGCCCTGTAGAAACTCTAAACACGCCCCGACCCACGCACCCCACTCACCAGGGCGGTCGCCGTTGAGCATCTTTAGAACCTCTATCTCGTGCGTCGTCGGCTCATACACCATCAACCGCTCCTCATTTCCATCTTCGTTTCAGCCCGCGCTGGTGCAGTAGGCTTGTCGAAACCTTGTATTTGGCCGCCACCTCTTTCACGGGCATCCCCCTTCGGAGATCAGCCCTGGCCTTGGCCTGCATTGCGGGGGTGAAGCGGACCTTCCGCCCTGGCGACCAGCCTTGAGCACGGGCGGCTTCGATGCCTGCCTTTGTGCGCTGCGATGTAAGAGACCGCTCGAATTCTGCGACCAGGGCCAGGATGCCCAAAATGAACCGTCCAGATGCCTCGTCAAATTGGAATTGCTCGGTGAGGCTGCGGAACCGGGCACCCCGCGCCGCCACCTGATCGACCCGCCTGTAGAATTCTCGGATCGATCGGGCAATCCGGTCCAGTTTCCACACGACCAAAGTGTCGCCCGGGCGGAGCGATTTGATGCACAAGTCAAGCTCGGGCCGCCGCTTACTGGCGCCGCTGACCTTCTCGACATAGATATCGGCATCGGCAACGCCTGCCCGCCGCAGGGCGGCAAGCTGTAGGTCAAGTCGCTGGTCCTCGGTGCTGACTCTCGCATACCCGATCGATCGCGTTTCTGCCATTGCCGGATGACCTAGCACCTTGCAGGCATAGCTGTCAAGAGGAAATCGTATGATTTATTTTTGGACAGACAGGGAACAAATGCGCAAAAAATCGTTTGGGCTAGTTGACATTAGTTTGGCGGGGTGTATACTCACATCATCGAACAACGGGAGACGGAAATGGAAAACCTGAACCTCTACACAAAGGCAGAGCTGCAGTTGATGGTTCTGAGGCACAAAGAGGGACGGGTGATCCTCCCGGCCAAGATGCTGAAAGAGGTCCAGAAGGAAATCGGGGGGCGGAAGTAATCCCGCGCGGACCTGGCGGGTTGATAGCCCGCAGGCACGCCTGCCGGGGCGTGCGGCAAAGTACCGGCAACTCTACAGGAAAGGCCAGTCAAATGGGCAATTTTCAGCAGACAATGTGGGTTGTGGTAGTGGGATCGGAAGTGCGGTCCTGGCATCGCAAGGAAGCCGCCGCCCGCAAGGAATGTATGCGCCTGCGTCGGACTGAAGGCGTTATGGCCTGCATAGTGCAACGAACAGCAAGATAGGCCGGTCACGCTGACCGCAGAATGGGATTAATCCAGGAGGGCCACCCATGTATCTAGTCACGACAGAGGACTATGACGGCATTTGGTATGACGAGCCCAATGTTTTCTCGTCGGAGGCTGACGCCAGAATGTGGGCGAGAACCAAGTCGGCGGCGCCGCCCAAGGGTCACGCCCTGGTGCTGTACCGCTGCCACCAGATCGCCACTCTAGCCGAATCCAATTGAGGCCAGTCAAAAAATGCTTGCAGATATCAAAATTCGCAACTCGGCATCGGGGGTGGTTCTCTCGGTAACCGAGGATCGGTCTGAATTTTTCCGCAACATAGTCTCGGCCGATGTGAATCTGACTCGGCGGGAAGCGGAGATGCTGATCCACCGATTGGGGGCCGCCCTCAATCGCACCGTGAATGTGGAATAAAGGCCAGTCAAATGAACACTCCGATGGACCCCATCTACGAGAGCATCGCAAAAGAAATCGCAGGATTTCTGGAACCGCTCCCCTGCCCCGTTCTGCGGTGATTTGCCCGAGATCGCCCGACACTTCAAACCAGAAATGGGCTACGGATTAGTGCATCGGTGCAAGGTTATCGGCCCAATCGCTTGGGAGTTCATGGGGCTAGAGCGAGACAAAATTATTGCCAAGTGGAACACTCGAAAATAGGCCCGTATCATGGAACAATGCCAAGGCATAGACCCGAACGGCATCCCGCGCGTTTATGCGGAGCATCGCAACATCGATGTAGCGGAAGCTATGTGCCGAGAGGAGGCCGCCGCCTATGTCCGACACCGCCCCGACACGGGGCCACTCTCGGCATGGTCATTCAACTTTGTCCGCGTCGCCATTTGAAAATGAATCTGCTCGCCGCGGCCCCGTCATTGCCCGGGCGGGTAGTATGCGTTTCTGCGGAGACTTTCGAGATTGTTATATGAGTCGGCGTTTTGTATGCTGTTGAGTCCCGGCAAGAGAGGGAAGTCGGTTCGGTCGCCTGCTGCGACTCCGAAATCGTGTCCACCCACATGCGCGCCGGTTCGCGCATCATATACCTCATATGTCTCCTGCGACGTTGAGGATTGCTTAATTACGTTAATAGAGGTGCCGCCACCGCCGGGGATGACCGCTACAATTTCGCTAAAGAACCTGATGTGAACGGTTGTGGCAATTATGTAGTCCTCCCCGTAGGCCACAAGGCTGGAGAACTTTGCGGGTTGATTGCCATCTGGCTCGAACGCAGTACCCCCGAATGGAGGAATCTCAAACAGCTTGGTTCCGTCCACATCATAACCGATGATCTTGGCTACGACGGGAAGGCCGCCGCCGCCCTCAAACACGAAACCGTATATTTTCCCTTTGCGGGAAACGTCCTGTCCCCGAAAATCTTCCCCCCCGATTGGAATCGTGCTTTCTAGAGTGCCGTCCAGGCGGTGATAATTAATTTCCGCCTCATCGCTCTGCGGCCCCACGTCGACATAGGACGCCCTGATGCGCGTTTGGCCCTCAATCGTGTTGTCGGCCGCGGCTGCTTCCGGTATGGGAATCGTCGTAATCAGGATGCCGGCGGCGTCGAACTTTCTGAGCCCCATGTCGGACATATACCAACTCCCGAACTCGTCACTGGCAAGCTTCAACCCTTTTTCGAACCCAGTTTCTTGCGGGATTTCTTCAATCAATGCGCCGCTGGGCCCGAAATCTACGAAACTGTTGGGGGTGGCAACGTTGATATAAGTAAACGGGGTGTTTGGAGGCGGCGTGGTCTGCTCGAGGTGACTGTTCTGGAGCTCGGTGTATGCACGCCAAGTTAGCTTTCGAAAGAAAGGCGTGTTTACCGACTTTGATGTGCCGCTGATCTCTTGATGCGGGCTGTTATTATAAACCTGATTGTTCGATTGCGCGTCGGTAGATATGTCCGTGGTTGCGCCAAACTCCGGCGGCGCATAAACTTTTGGATGAGGGCCCGAACCGGGGTTTGTAGCCGGACGCCCGGGTGAAAATTGTATTTTCCACTGCGGCGACGCGCCCATGAACAGGCACACCGCGATTAGCTTATACCCACCCCATGATACGTTCACAGGGTTTTCAATCGGGCTGAACCTATACGGTGGATTAATCGTCACCATGAGCGCGATTCATTTCGGATCGCTCATCCTAGACACCACCTCGGCCAACTGCCGAGCCGACGACCGGGACTGGTTCCGCGTCAGACTAAACAAATAGTGCAAGCCATTCTCATCGGTTAAGTGGATCTCTGCGTTGGAGTGCGCCTCTGGCAGACGATATATTTGATGCCGCACCGGCATCGGTCTCTGCGCAGCGTGGCCTTTGGCATATTCGTCATTCTTTGCTGTTCCCGGTTGCGACGGCCCAGAAGTCATCCTCGTTTTCCTCTAGACTGAAATGATGCTTCCGCGAAACTGGACGCTGTTTTGGTCGAAGACGGAGGCGAGTTCTGGCCATAGCAGAGTCCCATCCCTGAAAGTAAGGACACAAAAGGCACTGCGCCAGTTTTTGGGACTGTCCTCCGTATAATCGAGGAACGCCCTATGGGATGGATCGGCTATGCAGCCGGTATCCACACCGTAGCGCGTCCCGTTATAGTCGGTTAGTGGGGTCACCTTTGCGGAGTGCAAATGACCGGTGACCATGGTTTTGCCGGCCCACATCGTGTTATTCCAGGGCGCGTGAATGCCACCCTTGAAACGATGCTTAATGACAACGTCGTCATTGATCCAGACCGACCAGCACGGCTCCCAGTTCGGGAAGTGGTCGCTCAGGTGAACGCCGTGTACCCGCGCATATTCCGGCGCGACAGTAGCTAAACGGGTTTCAAATCTGCCATCATGATTACCGAGCGTCCAGATTTTACGCGCCTTACCCGCCGCCAACTCAATCTCATTGAGGCGATCCTGCGCCGCCTCGATTTCCTCCTGGACGGATGGTCGCCTCTCCCAGCCGATGGGAGGGTGCCGGCTGATGGTGGCGGCGTCGATGACGTCGCCGTTGAGCACGACGACAGAGGGCCTGAGGTCCCGGCAGTACTTCACAAAGGCGCGGTGGCCTGTTGACGCGGCACCTGGCCAATAGTGACAATCAGATCCGACCAGGACGACGCCATTCTTTACGTCGTGCGTTAGTCGGCCGGGGTGGGAGATATTGTGGCGGGTGGCTAGACGGTGGTCCGGGCCAGTTATTTGGCGATTGCGGCGTTTTTCAATTCGCTCTCGCCTGGAGTAAACGGCCCGAATTGAACTGCCAATTCGGACTGCAAGTTTGGTGGGGCCGATTTCCTCGAAAAGACGCAGGAACGAATCCTCGTCTATAATGGGCGGTGGGCCGCCGGTCTTCATTGGACTCAATTGTCGATAGTCCAAACCTGCGGAACGACCGTCACACATTGCGCATTGATGGTCGTTCCGACGAGTATCTCATTCTTCATCGCAATTGCCTCCTTAACGAGGGTCGCGCATTCTTCGGCTGTCGCCACCTCAATCAAATCATACCGTGGCGGCTGGCCCGGCGACTGATACATCAGGACAAAAAAAATAATCCCAGGTAGAGGGTTCATATCCTGCCCTTGAGGTCGAGCACCTTTTCGCGCAGGTCTTGCCGGTCCTCCTCGCACTCGGTCAGCCGCCGCTCGACGTCCTCTAGCTTGTCTTCAAGTTTCCGAACCCTTTCGTTTTCTGCCTTGTGTGCGTTCGCTATGACGGTGTAAACGAATGTGACCAGAGAAATCGCGATGGCGATTAGCGGAACCCCTATCGACTCCATCTCTGGCCCATTCCTATGATTGCGAGTGTGTGGCCCACTGCCGCTATGATGGCTGGGGCCTGATCCGCCAAGATGAAGGTGTGCGACCGCTCGATGCCGTCCCCAAAATGGCCCGCCACCGTCGCCTGTATCGCCCCATAGGCCGAGATCATGAGCATCACCTGCTGCGGAAGCATCAGGGCAATGGCCACCTTCCCGACGTCGGGAAGAAATAATGCCATCATTGCCATCGTAGCCACCGCGGCGAACACGGCCGGCATGATCCAGTGGGGCCAGCCCATCACTGCGTAGAACACATGCAGCGCCGTCGCATATAGCGCCGTCCGATCCACCACTACGCAGGCCGCCCATAGATAATGAAGGGCCACCGCATAGGCGACCATCAACGAAAATCTGTGACGGAATATCGTAACCATATGGCAACCAGCGGTTCATGATCGTGCCCGCGTTCGGGCTTCGACCTTTGCTAGCAGGCGACTCACCGCCGCGAGCTTTGCGCGGCAATCTGTATGTGCCGCCGACATGAGGGCTATGAACTCCGCAACCTCGGCCTGCGTGGCCTTGCGCTGCTGTGCCCTTGCCCGCGCCTCGAGGGCCGGCCAGGATGGCGCCCGGGTGCAGTCGCGCAATCCCGGCGGGACGCTAGCGGCGACCAGCTGCACCCTTGGGGCGGGAGGGGCGGCTGGGTTGCTTGCGCACGACGTCACCAGAAAGGCCGCGCAAACTGCGGTCAAGCACGGGAGCAATCGGCCCATTGTCGGAGGCTGGCGCACTTCTGATCTCCTCTAATAGGGAGGCCAGGTCGGCCGCCCGCTGTTCGGACTCTTTCTGTACCCGTTCCAGTTCTTCTATGGCTTCGTCCTTGCCGGCGATCACGACCTTGTATGCATCGATCGCCGCCTCGAGCCGCTCTTTCTCGATCTGGATTGCGTCCAGCTTTCTCTCGGCGTCACGCTTTTGCAGATAGAAAACGCCCGCCACGGCGCCGACCGCAACCGCTACCGCGAGCACCACGCCGATGGCATATCGACTTACGAAGCCCAGTATGGTCGCGATCCACATCCTATTTGCTCTCCTCGTCTTCGCCGAGCACCTCACCGGTCCACTGGCGGATGAGGCCGCGCACGTGTCGGATGTCCACAAAGATTGCTATCAGGACGGCCGCCGCAAACAGCAGTAGAGCGACGACGCGCCAGTCGTAAAAGACCGACAGCGCCCCGGTTCCGAACACGCCCGAAACCCAAGCAAACATCTTGGCGAGGCCGCGCTTGGCCGGCTTCGTCGGCAACTCGGCGGGGGGCTTGGCCGGGAGCTCGGCTACTGTCTGCGGCTTCTCCTCAGTGAATTCCCACCAGACTTGAGCCTGCCTCGTACCGGACGCCCCCGGCACGTCGAGGACATCCATAATAGCCGGCGTCAGATCGATACCGGCCTCATTGGATGGCACGCGACCGTTGTCCGCCTCACGTCCTTGCCGGCGCTGCGCCTCGGCCCGCGGACGCTCGCCGCGGTCCCAATAGTCGTCATTCCGATTCCAGGGGCCGAGGTCGTTCACCCACGCGACGACAAACTTGGCGCCGCGGCCGACCCGCACGGCGCGGCGGTTTTCAGGAAGCCGCGCCGGTAGCGCGACCTCGTATGCGTTGCCGTCGACCTGGCCGCCATAGAAAGAACCCTGTGGGTCGTCCTCACCGCCGAACTCGGTGGCCAGAACTTCAAACCTGGCGCCTTTGCCGGGCGACTTCGGCGCCTCCACTGGACCAGCGCCAACTCCCGCCAGACGGCCCATCTCTTGCCGAACGCGCCTTATGATGTCGGTCTTGCTGACCAGACGGCCGGGGCAGTCATGATTGTCGAGGCGACATTCCTTGTGGAACGTGAGATTCCGCTCGGGTTCGAGGCCAAGCTTGCGGAACAGGACCGCCATGGCAAACACGGCATTGTCGCGCACCTTCGCGCCGTCGCCCGTATCGAACGCCTCGCGGGCGAAGTCGCCCACCATTTCGATCCCTATATGGCTTCCGTTGAAGCACCTACTATGAACGCCGGGCCTAGTCAGGTCGGAAAACCCGTTGATGAAATCTCGCGACACGAATAGATGCGGCCCTGCGTGCCACCCCTTCTCCTGCTCGTAGAAGTGCTGCAGGTTGCGCAGGCGCGCGTCATGCTGCGGGCCAGACTCGACCCATTGTGCCAGGGTCGGCGCCGCGGTGTTGTGCAGCGTGATCCCTTTGCACCATGGCAGTCGCGGCAACCGGTCGACCCTGGCCGCAAACTGCTCGCGCGTATAGGCGGTCGGATCGAACCCCTTCCACATTATGCCCTCCAATCCCTGCAGATGAAAGCTGCCGACCCGCTCGTCAGCGCCACGCCATGGCCGGCGAACCAGCCGCCGAATGTCATGCCGGTGAGAACACAATTGGCAACCGCCGCGGCGAAAGCCTCGGGCACAGTGTCGCCGGTCTTGCCGTAGACGCTCGACCATCGCGCGGGGTCGAGTGGCGCGGAAACGGTAAAGACGCCGGGCCGCAGCTGCACGAGCGCCGGGTTTGACCACCAACGATAGTGCTCGAACTCGCCCGCGCCAGAGACGTTGTCGCCTCGCCGCTGGAAATATGGGCGGACCGCCGGCACACCATCGTCGGCGTCCTGGTTGGGAATGCGCGCGGTGAAGACGCCGTCGCCCGTTATCTCGATTTCCCCATAGATGTCGGTCACGGGGCGATTGATGGCGGCTACGAGATAGTGAACACTCGCCGGCAGTATCGGAAAGTCAAAGCCCCAGACCGCGCCGATCTGCTTGGGGAACGGCGGCATACCCGGCGAGTACTGGAACGCCCAGCGCGTGGCGTCCATCAGCGACCCGGTGTAGGGTGCGCCGACAGGCCCAGAGCTTAGCGGCGCCTCTTTGCGGCACCACGCCATCAGAGGAGCACCGCACCGAGCGCGAACGCAATTCCAACCGAGGTCAGCGGCCACGCCGCGATTTGCTCCCGGCACCAATCAAGAGTTGCGTTCACTTTTTCCATTCTCACATTCCTTTCTGTGGAGCAAAGAAGCATTGAAGGATCGGACCGGCAAAATAGGCCCGGAAGCAACCATGATAGTGCTCGTCAGGCGACCACCTGGCTTTGTCATGCGGCACAAGTGTCTTTCCGTCGATCAGATAGCCCTGCGGGGTGACCTTTACGCGCGCGGGGTCCAACTGCACGCAGTCGCGATCCGAGCAGCACTCGGGCGGATACCAACTATGTGCAAACGCAGCCGGACAAATCAGAATGATAAGAATGAGAGTTACAGCGAGACGGATCACTAGCTCGACTCCTCTTCTCCTGGCGGGCCGATGAGGTCGAATTCGTTGGCGTCGACCTTTTTCACTGTAATGTTTGTTCCCACTATCGTAACGGTCGTCTCAAATCCCTCCTGCTGTGGGTTTATAACCACATCGTTATCGCTGTCGCTGTCGCTATCATCCTCCGCGGTAAACATCAGGGGGCCGCCCGCTGCGCGGCAGTGCCATTCCGCGCCGACAACTATGTCCTCTGTATCGTCGGACGGGCAAACGATCTCGCATCCGAGAGGATTGGTAAATCGGAGATAGAGGCCGGACGCGGCCTCCGTCAGCACATAAAGAACGTCATCAATAGTTTCGACGGTGGCGCCAAATGCCGTTTCATCCACCGGGGGCGCCCAGTAGATGTCATAGTCATCGTCCGACAGTTTGGTCAGGCGATATCCGGTTCCTCCCCCTACGGGGATTACATTAGCCGGGTTGGTGAGTAGCAGTCCGTAGAGATCGCTGGAGCCGCTGGTTGCGTTGGGGTCGAATTCGTCGGGGTCGCTTTGGTGCGAAATGAGCACAATATATGTGCTGCCGTTTGCGGTGAATACATCATTGACAACATATGAAGTGTCAGGCTCCCATTCCCCACGGAATCCAAGGGAGAGGGTGCCCAGATCAAATGGGCCGTCGTGCGTCCCGTCAGTGTAATGGACAATGAGCGTATTGCCGACCTGTTCAATGAAGTCAACGAACCTCGGTCCATCCGAGGTAGCATCCAGCATTCCCTCGACGTCCACCATACGGTCGTCGAGATTGTGCAGACTGTCGTCGTATTCTTGAGAAGTTATCGGGGCGCCTTTAACGAGGCGATAGGTTATTGAGGGCATTAGTCGTCTAAGTCCTCATCCTGCGTCTTGGGGAAAACGCGCTTGCCTTGGTATGTACGCCCACGACCGTGCTCGATCGAATATCTATCTATTCTCTCGACTTCAATTCTTGACCCGTCCTCGTCATTTACGATCATCTTGCTGCGCACTTGGCGCCCGTTGTTATTCTCGCTGTTGTCGTATTTGATGCGACCCGCTTGGTAGAACCGGCCGCGGCCACTCTCGACCCGAATCGAGCTCACGTTTTTCTTATATTCAATTACCTGGGATTCGTCGTCTGGATTCTTAAGGGTGAGGGTTTCATCGTATTTTCGCGCCTTCTCGTCCTGCGGTATATAGGAATAAACTGTCTTTTGATAAGCGCGCCCCCGGCCCCTCTCGTGCGCAACTCGCTTGTTGCGCTTGATGTCTATATATGGGGGTTCTGTTGATGGGTTGTCCCCGGGTTGGAGGACTATCTCTTCTTCATCGCCGCCGCGCGACCTTATTTTTATTGTGGTCTTCCGAACGGACATTATGTGCCTTCGTCTTTTATTTCTTTTTGCTGCTTGG
>Ga0111538_10015500_pt1 | contig 10022 bp, 8 predicted proteins | sample SoiMethybrSBSTD1_FD_79669 | JGI IMG/M metagenome (GOLD analysis project Ga0111538, IMG submission 79669) | Bulk soil microbial communities from a Populus tree surrounding site in Tennessee, USA - Soil MetaG P. TD hybrid SBSTD1 (version 2)... | ecosystem: Environmental > Terrestrial > Soil > Tree... | reverse complement strand
TCCACCGAATCGATCACAGTTTTGTGCAGATCCGCGCAAGCCCGGCCGTAATCAGGACACTAGCTTACAAAAATGGTCGGCCTTCGCGGGAGTTTTCGCGAAATTCCTTTACTTTTTCTCGGCTCCCCTCGACAGTGCAGCCGCCATGCCGAAGGTTGCCGCAAAGGCCAACGGTGGAAGGGAAGTTCCGTGAAAGGGCGACTAAGGCCACGGGAAGGCGTGGCTTCCGGACGGAGAACTGCTTGATTTCTAAAGAATTTCGAGGTGTTTCGCGGAACTGGTTTTGCTCGTTCCGTTGCGTATGAGCGCTGACGTCGTCATTGGAAGGACCCTTGCCTGCTGCGTCCATCCTGCAGCCGCCTGGCGTCGCGTGTCGAAGTCAGGCAAGGCGCTCATCGTCGGCGCTTACTTCCTCGTGGCGTATCTCGGCGTCCTTGCGGTGCTAATAGCGAAATAGCCCCTTCCGCGGTTCTGACTTCAATGTCACCCGGTGGTGGCTTCGAGCAGACTCGCGCGCCGCATCGAGAATCTCGGTGACGATCACGTTGTTCTCGAGCGACGACAGCGCGTTTGGCTTGCGAGCGCCGCGAGCAACCGCAATCAGATGGGAGATTGAGTCCTTTTCATCCGCCGCGCGGGCGCCGGGTGTGACCGTTTGTTCCGGCTTATTCCCCATCGAGACGCGCAGGCCGTTTCCACCGGTCGCAATCGTGTAACCCCGCTCGCCGTACACTTCGAGGTCCTTGCGGTTCACCGGCCAGTTCCACGAGGCCTGAATGATCCCTTGCGCATTCGGATACTCCACCAGGATCGTCGCTTCATCGTCGACGCGCGGATACACGGATGGCTGAAGGTGCTGAGTGATCGCGGTGACGGCAACCGGGCGCGCGCCGTCCATCAACCACGTCATCAAATTCGAACCGTAACATCCGAAGTCATACAACGCGCCAGCGCCGTTCTTGACCGGATCGGACAGCCACGCGAAGAACTCGGGCTGGACGTTGATGGCTTTCGGTCCCTGATGTCCATCCATCGCCACCATCTTCCGGATGTCGCCGGCAGTTCGCTGCTCTTTCATGATCGACCAGATCTCACCGTGGCTCGGATACCACGTGGTCTCATAATTGACGAACACCTGGACACCACCGCGGTCCGCGGCGCGTTTGATCCGTTGCGCGTCCGCGTTCGACACCGCCAGCGGCTTTTCCATCATCACGTGAATGTGCCGGCTCGCTGCCGCCTCCACGACGGCGGGATGGTCGTACGTATTGGTAAACGATGCGACGGCTTCCGGCTTGGTTCGATCGAGCATCTCGTCGAGAGATGTAAAACGGGCTTCCACCGGAACCTTGGACCGATCGCCGTACTGCTGAAGCAGTGCTTTGTCCGGATCGTAGATGCCGATGATCTCGACATCCTTGCGCGCCTGAGCGCCGCGTAGAAATCCACTGACATGACCGTGGACGAGTCCGGCGATTGCGAGGCGCAGCGGACGATCGGTCGCGGGCTGCTGCGCCGGAGGCGGAACGAACAGTGAGAGCACGCATGCGACGAGACAAAGCGGACGAGCCATTTCGGGTCTCCTCTCACCTTCCCAGAACGGAACGAATCATGTCTGCAGAGATCATGACGCTGCCAACCGATCCAGTCGCCGGATCACGGACGGCAATGCGCAGCGAGTGTGCGGCCGGATCCGGCCTGAGATGCCGATTGAGATTCAGACCTTCGCGGATGGCCTGGTCGCGCATGACCGTCGTGAATCGTAGCGGGACCGTAATGTCCAACGTCTTCGCGAGCTGGCCGTTCGGAAGCGCCTGCGCGATCGCCACGTCAACACTCCCCTCCCACATGTCAGCTCCTGTCTGGTTCAAACGAATGCCGCTCGGACTGAGCCGCAGCGTCACTGCCAGTTCTTCGTTCGATGCGCGCTCGAGAGCAACTGTAAGCGGCAGTGCGATCGCATTCAATGGGCTTGCAAGCGCGCGCACCAGTGCGTTCTGCCGCAACTCCGCGGTCTGCGGCGGAGGTGGGAGCGCCAGGTAGCCGCTGCGATGGCGAACGTTCAGGCCCGAGCGTCGTACCTTGACTGAAATCTTTCGAAAGTGGCCATCCCACTTGGTGTTTTCCGGGTAATAGCCAAGCGTGTAGGTGAACTTCGCGTCGTCCACGGCGCGTGAGATTGCGCGGCCGAGATCGTTTGTATTGGTATACGCGACACCACCGGTGCGCTCGGCCAGCATTTCCATCGTGTCGGATGCTGGCATGTCGTTCTGAAGGCCCGTGTAAAGAGGCTTCCTGGCAACCAGCGCGTTGCTTTCCATCAGTCCGCGAGCGTCCACCGGGTAGATCGATACGTTCGCATCGGCAATCGCGCGGGTCGCGATGCTCACCTCTCGATACATGGTCTGCCGTCCAAAGTCGTCGTTGAACGACAGCGGAAAAGACGATGAGACCCAAATCAGATTCTTTCGGCCAGGAATCCCGGCCAGGTGCCGCGCGATCGCTTCGAGACCGCCCAACGTCGATGCCGCCCGCTGTTTCAGCGTTTCAGCCTTGATCGCCTCGTCCATGCGAGCAAGCGCCGCATCGAGTTGTGCCTCCATCGCGGCACTTGCCCCGCCGCTCGACGCAATCGTCGGAGACTTCTCCTCAGCCACCATCGTCTCGCGTGAAACCTGGCTCTGTACGCGTCCAAGTGCGCGCAGCAACGATCGCGTATCGCTTGTGAAGTCGTGGACGATCGTGATGGTGGAGGAATCGAGGACGTAGAACCCGATCCGTTCACTGGGTGAAACCTGGGAGAGAAACTTGATGATGTTCTGCTTCGCCTGACCCTGATGGCTCCAGGCCGTGTTCAAGCGGTCAAACAGAATGACCGTGACACCTCCGGTGGTTGGTACCTGATTGTTGACGACGGCGCCGCCGGTTGAAGTGAGCGCTGCCGCGGGAGTCACCGCGACCCGCAAGTCGGCCGAGAACAATGCGATCGGTTGTTCCTGCCCGTCTTCGAGAATGCGAAAGTCCGCTGCTGAAAGATCGGTCACCGGATTGAGTCGTCCATCCTGAACCACAACCGTTACCTGGACGAGGTGGGTATCCGCGCGGAAAACTGAAGGCTGTTGGGTGCCGCCCTGACTCCACAGGCGCGCGGCGAGAATCGCGCACAAACCGGCGCCGAGGAAGATGCTTCGCATCTCGGGCGAAATGATACTGCTGGGCAAACCCCTGCGTCACACGTTGTCTTCCGCCTGAAGGGCGGCTTTAGCCGGAAGTACTGAGCATGATATCCTCCACCAGGGCATTTTCAGGCCGTCGCGGCGTACGACATCAGGAGCACGTTATGACGATGAATCGAAGACATTTCCTCGTGAGTACCGCAGTGATGACCGCCGGCGCGACCGTTCGCGGACTGGCTAGTCCGAACGACACTGTCCGCGTGGCCGTGGTCGGATGCGGAGGGCGCGGCCAGAGTCACGTCTCCGCCTGGTCGTCGATGCCGAACGTCGAAATCGTCGCCCTTTGCGACGTCGATCAATTCCATATCGGCGAGAAGCTGAAGTACCTCGACGGCAAAGGCGCTAAGAAGCCGGCCACCTACGTCGACATGCGCAAAATGCTCGAGGACAAGAACATCGATGCCGTCTCGATTGCCTCGCCGAATCACTGGCATGCGCTGCAGACCATCTGGGCCGTGCAGGCGGGCAAGGACGTCTACGTCGAGAAGCCGTGCACGCACAATATCTTCGAGTCGCAGCAGATTGTTGCGGCCGCGCGCAAATACAACCGCCTCGTTCAGCAAGGCAGCCAGAGCCGATCGTCACCGGCATTGCGCGAGGCGGTGGAGCGGATGAGCAAAGGCGAGCTCGGCGACGTCTACATGGCTCGCGGTCTTTGCTACAAGTGGCGCGACACGATTGGGAAGTATCCCGACGGCCCGATGAATACCGGCGAGAAGTTCGCGTTCACGCCCAGTGGCCGCGCCGAACCGTGTTACGACGCCGCGTACCTGTCAAAGGTCGACTACGACCTGTGGCTCGGTCCCGCACCCAAGCGGCCGTTCAATCGAAACCGGTTCCACTACAACTGGCACTGGTTCTGGGACACCGGCAATGGCGACCTTGGGAACCAGGGCATCCATGAAGTCGACATCGCGCGCTGGGGGCTCGGCGTCACACATCCGACGAAGGTCAGCGCCATCGGCGGCAAGTTCATGTTCGACGATGCCCAGGAGACGCCGAACACGATCAGCGCGAGTTACGAGTTCGACGTGAATGGCAAGAAAAAGATGATGACGTTCGAAGTGCGGCACTGGATTTCGCCGCACGAGGCGGGCATCGACGAGGGCAAACCGGGCAACACGATTGGCAACCAGTTCTACGGTTCCAACGGCTACCTCGTGATCGACAACTACAACAAGTACTACTCGTTCATGGGCAAGGACCAGAAGCCTGGTCCGCAGGCGACAGCCAAAGACGAGCACTGGGCGAACTTCATCAACGCCGTTCGCAGCCGGAAGCGCGAGGACCTGAACGCGGAAGTTGAAGAGGGAGCGCTTTCGTGCAATCTGATGCACCTCGCGAACATCAGCTATCGCCTCGGCCGGACGCTCCACTGGGACGCGAAGACGATGACCGTCGTCAATGATCCGGAGGCAAACAAGCTGCTGACGCGCGAGTATCGCGCGCCGTTTGTCGTGCCGAAGAACGTCTAGGGTGTGATCGCATCGGGATCCGGGATGCGTTGTCCGGGATCCGGAATTCTACCGGGGTCAGACGAGCGTCTGGCCCCGGTTTTCTTTTAAGAGCGGATGATCGGAGCCCGGATCCCGGAAAAACGGATCCCGACGTCCATCGGACCTACGACGCAGACTTCAGTCGCAGCCGCGTAACGGCGCGGTAATTGGCCTCGAGATGATCGACGCCGTCTGCAGTGATCAGGATTCGAGAGCTGTCATCGCGGGCGATGTACTTCTTTGTGGCCAGATACCAGATCGTGAACTCCAGGTGCTCGCGCGGCCGGCCGATCATTTCCTCGAGATCGAATGCGTAAATTGCCGGCTGACTGGGCTCCATTCTGCGCTTCGTATAGAGCACCTCGAGAACCGTCAAACGCACCGACTGCTCCATGTCGAAATCGTTTTCCGCGTGGCTCCCGGTGGAGACCAGCTTCCATCGCCCTCGCTTTTGCTCGGCGTGGACGAGGTCGTACCGTGCTCGGTCCTCGGGTTTGCTCAGCACGGTATAGGCTTCGCTGATCTGTCGAAATCGCGCAGCGTTGCCCGTTTCGGAATTGTCAGGGTGAAAGCGCTGCGCAAGCAAACGATAGACGCGATGGATCGTCTCGATGTCAGCTGTCGGACTGACCTGTAGCAGCTCGTAATAATCCAGAGGCTGCGTCTCAGTCGGTTGCGTCGTATAGTTCTGACTCATTTTTTTGTCTCACAGTCCGGGATCCGTTGTCGGGATCCGGCCTTTTCCCTTGTCCCTTTTTATTTCATCCCAATCCGTCGTCGCCATTCGGCGTAGAACGACTCCGGTCGAACGTTGTGCGAGCTCAGTGCTTGATCGACCGAGTGGCCGCTGCCAAGCATTTGCAGAAACGGACCCAGGTTGCCGCCCAGGCGCTCGCACAAGAGTTGCCCGGCGACCAGGCTTTCCGCGTAGGCGACGAGCGCGGTGCCGCCATCGAATTGGCCGAACCCCTCGGTCAGGTCTTCCATGGAAATTCGTCCGTCCGCGCGGCTGAGCACATTTGCCACCCAGGTCCGGTCGGCCGACTCCATGTAGCTCGCCAACCCTTCATTGACCCACGCCGGCACATTGGTGCCCGCCGCGTTGTGGATCACCGCGTGGACGAACTCGTGCGTGACGACTCGCTGCAGCGTCTTTGGTGATCGAAGTGCGCCGCCGACCGGCAACCGAATGCGTCCGTCGTACCCGCCGCCGGCCCACGCCGGCGCGCGCGTGATGTCCTGAAACTGGCGATTCGTATACAGAATGACGCTCAGCGTCTCCGACGGATAGGTATTCATCGTCTTCCCGATCCGCCAGTAGGCGGATTCGAGAATCGTGGCGATGCGATCGCCAATCGCCTTTTCCTCTGCTCCTTCAAAGAGCACCTGGAATCGGGCCGTCGCCCGCGTTTCGAATCGGTTGTGGAGCGCGGCTTCATTTCGCCACCGGTCGAGTTGCTGGGCGATCGAGCGATCGCGTGGCGCGATCGCAGCCGCCTTCTCGAGCGTAGACACCGCGAGATTCAGGTCGGCTGACTGGTAGGCGATCTGCGCCAACAACACCATCGCCTGAACCATCCGTGGGTTCGCGTCGATGGCGTGCTTGAGATACGAGATCGCCGCGTCGGTACGGCCAAGAGTGAATGCCGCGTATCCGGCGCCGTAGTTCAAGATGGCGTTGCCGGGGCTGCGTTCCAGCTCTTCACGAAAGATCGAGGCGGCTCTCTCCGCATCACCCCGCTCGAGGGCCGCCCAGCCTTCGGGCGCAGGCATATCCTGTCCGGCGGCGCGCACGGGCAACGCAAGCAGTGCAAATATGAGTGTTGCTGTGCAGAGACCGACCGGGCGCATCAGCGCGCACGTGGCAATCGACGTGCCGGCTCAGCCTTGAAGATTTTGTTCGGTCTGTGACGACAAATACGGTTTCGAGGGTTACGGTTCCGTCGCCGATACACAAAACTGTGGGTGATTTGCGTGTTCGATTGCGACGGAGGCAAGTGTGCGCGTTCCGGTATTCATCACGGCTGCACGTGAAGCTGCTCCAGCGCGCGCGTCAACTTCTTCCACTCGTTCTTGTTCTTCTTTGTTGCGATCGGCGCAGAAAGATCCGCATAGAACCCGCGAATGTTGGAGACCAGTGCCGGCGGCAGCGGCGCTCCTTTCTCGCTTTGCTGCGCGAGTCGCTCGACCAGCTGCGCGTAGGTTTGATCAGCAAGCGAGTACTGTCCCGCCTTAATCGTGGCACCGGTATCGAAATTCCGATTCGCAATTGAGAGGTTCGACTGTCGGGCCTCGTCGATCAGACTGCGGTACAGCGTGATGGTTCTGGTGAAGCTCTCGAGAAACCATTTCTCTGTCTCGGCAGTCGGCGGCTCGAACGACAATGGCTTGAAGGGACCGAACCTCGGCACGATCCGCATCAACGCCGCCAGAAACCGGTGGATCCAGCCTGGGCGCTTGTATTCCGTGCCCCAGCGCTGCTCGTATTCGGCTCGTGTGTGGGAAAAGAGAAAACTGTCGCGCGTCGTCTGCGGCGCAAGCGCGACGATTTCCTTTTCCTTGAGTTCCCACGCCACCTTGGTCATGCCAGGAATCGTCGTGCTGACTGTCCACCGGAACGTTCCAATCGAGAGATCGATCGCCGCAAACACATCCTCGAGTTTCAAGCCGTATGTTGCCTGAAAGGCCCGCTCGATCACCGGCTTCGATACTTCGAAGCCGATGAAATCGTGAAACGCACCGCTCGCGTAATGACCGCGCGCGACCTGGACGACATCAAAGCCAAATTCGGTTTTGAGGTGCGCCGATGGGCTCTGGGCGTAATTGACCGAGTCGCCGAATCGCTGCCGGAGCTTCGGATAGAGCACCGGCACGGCACGGTTGACCGCGAGGGGATGGCCGGTATTGTCCGCTGCGTAATGCGCGAGCGCGCCGAGGGCGAACGCGTACTCGTTGACATCGGCCGCTTGGCGGACCAAGGCCTCGACGAAATCGCCGCTGCGAACGTAGTGGGTAAGGTCGCCGAAGAAACGGCTCGAGAACGGGTAATAGCCGATGTCCTGAATCAGGCTGCCGCCGTAGGCAAACGCGCGCGCACGCTTGAGGTCATCGTCGGTCGGACGGAATCGCGCTCGCAGCGCCGGCACGATTGATCCGTCCCACGCCGCATCGATGATTGCCTCGTGCGCCAACGCGGAATACGCGAGCGCCGTATCCGACAGCGCCAGCGTCAACGCGATCGCCAGCGCGACAGAGGCCAGCCAGCACCGCTCGAGGCGCCGACGCATGCTATTGTTTCGCGCGCGTCGCTGACCAGGTGCCGTCGCCCGCACCCTCGTACGATACGTTGCCGCTCATCGTGTCGCCGTCGACCTTTCCGGCAAACACCCCTTGTGTCTGCATGCCTTCAGCGACGATCGACACCGTGAACTCAATTTCCTTCTCTTTAATTGAGCCCTTGAGTTCCGATTGCCCGTACCGCCCTTCGTAGATGCCCGTCAGCTTCTCTCCGTCCTGTTTCAACAGGATCGCCGGATGACCGGTGATCGATTCAAGTTGAAGAGTCACATTCCACTTGCCGGCAACATTTGCCGGTTCGGCGGAGACAAGCGTGGCGAAGGCGCTCAGCGCGAGGATGGCTAAGGTTCTCATGCGTTTATTCTACGCTGCTCGCTGCCGCTCCTCGCTGGGAGCTTGTCCGCCGGACCCCTGGGCGAAGGCGGAGCTGTCCGCCGGAGCCTTTGGCGAAGGCGGGTTAGAACGGAATCAGCGGCATCACCTCGAGAACAGTCACCAGGTGCAGGTTACCCGCCACGAACCACGGCCAAAAACGCATCGACCGCTCTTCATGTGTGAGCAGGATATTGAACCCGATTGTCAGCGGCAGCATGACCCGGGTGATCGCACCAGTGGACGGCGCGACCAGGACGGGGTCGAGAAACAGCAGCATGACAGCATAGGCCAGCGCGACGCGCCACCACGCGGCAGCGTGTTCGCGTCGTACGAAGATAAACGCTGCCTGCACGACAACCGAGAGAAGAATGCACCCGGGGAACAGACCGGCAGCGATCGTGCCTGTTGACCTGATGTTGCCGGCCACCACGCGCCAGTTCTCGACCAGGCCGCGGGCCACAAACACGAACGAGTCGGTGCCCGCCAGTGTCGTCGACCGATAGATCGATCGAAGATAGTCCATCCAGATCAGCGAGGGGACCACCACGATCACGACGGCGCCAGCGAATCGAATCCATGCGGCGCGACCACGAGGAATCGGCTGCGCCAGCGTGGCCAGTATGTTCGTTTCCCGTCCAAGCCCGTTCACGCCGACGATCAGCGCGGAGGTCAACGCGCGCCCTCGCTCGGCGGCGGCAACGGCCCACATGGTCAGCATCAAGCTCGGTCCATCGAGCAATGCAAATCGTACCGACCAGAGCAGGCCGTGGGAAAACAAGCACGCGGTCCACAGGGCAAGGCCGCGTGGCGTCGAGGGTGAAATCCACCAGGTGAGCAGCACAGCCATCACCAACCAGCACGCAACGTTCTGCAGTGCGTACGCTTCGAGAATCCAGACCGGGCGACCGAACCCGAGCAGGTAGGCGGTCCAACTGAAAAGGATGCGCCTGGCACGGAACGGCGCGAGATCCATTCCGCGATCAACGGTTGGATCGCGCAGCAACGGGTCGAGCGCCCGCTGGGCGTAGAACTGTCCGTCGTAGCTGGCAAACGCAGGATATTGATAGTGCGGAATCGCGGCCAGCACCGGCGGCTCGGCATTGAGCGCCGGAGGAAAGCCAATGAGCGCGGTGAAGCCCGTACCGCGATGGTAGAATCGCGCGACTGCTGCCAGGAACAGCATCACCAGCACGATCGAAATGCATCGGCACGCTCTTTCCATCGTGCTCGTGATCTTATGCGGCGCCTGCCGTCACGTCGAGAACACTCCCGTGGCCGTGGTCAATCTGATCCGCGAAGTCGATCGCGCCGAGAAGCGGCCACCGACCGGTTTCGAGATCCTGACGCGCGAGATTGATGGGAAAGCGCATCCGTCGATTGTCGTTCCGGTTCCAAGCCGGCTCACCATTCCGCTTCCCCTGCCCCGTCGCGGCAGACTCAGCACGTTCGCTGCGATCGATCCGGATGGCTTGAGAGTGCCCATCCGAGTACGCATCGGAATAAGCGACGACCGGGTTTACGAGAGCCTGACCGAGACGATTCTTTCGCCCGGCGATCACCGCTGGACGGCTCTCGGGACAGATCTCTCCGCGTACGCCGGGTGGAAGTGGAGTCTCTT
>Ga0111538_10015499_pt1 | contig 10022 bp, 9 predicted proteins | sample SoiMethybrSBSTD1_FD_79669 | JGI IMG/M metagenome (GOLD analysis project Ga0111538, IMG submission 79669) | Bulk soil microbial communities from a Populus tree surrounding site in Tennessee, USA - Soil MetaG P. TD hybrid SBSTD1 (version 2)... | ecosystem: Environmental > Terrestrial > Soil > Tree... | reverse complement strand
CGATGTTCTTCTTGTAGGCCGCTTCCCATTCATCGGTATACGGCGGGGATTCGCGCACGCCGGCATCGCCCGCCCGGCCGTTCTGCGGCTGCACCGACGCGCGGTCGAAGACGGTCGGCCCCTGCATGGCCCAGATACCGCTCCAATCGGGCAGCGCGGCTGCGGGCGCATGCGTTGCGGACTGCGCCTGACCGGCGACGAGCCGCGTGGCAACGAGAACGGCGGCGGCGACGAAGACGAGTGCGATCGCTGTGCGACGCATCATGACGGCTTTCCTCGCATCCTTAATCGAAATGAGTGCCCGGGCCGCCTGAAGGCGGCCCCTCCATCCTAGGGGGTGCAGTTCCACTGAACCGGACCGCGCCATATCAGTCCGGCCCCGGCACACCGTTATACGGGCGAAGCGGATGGGAAGTAAAGGGGGTTCCGTCACCAGCGCGGCTTCCGGCCTGAACTCGGCCGCGCACGTCCAAATGGACATCGCGGGGCCGGCGAAACGAATCGTCGGGTTCCGCCAATCACACCTCGAATGCCCGGTAGCGGAGCCGCAGATGGTGCCGCCGATGTCGAGTTGCTCCATCGCGCCGCCACAGGAGACAAGGACGCTTTTGGCGTCGTGTTCGAGCGCTACCAGCACGTCGTCTACCGCTTCGCGCGAGCGATGACCGGCTCGTCCGACGCGGCCGAAGACATCACTCAGGAAGTGTTCGTGGTGCTCATCCGCGATCTCCGGCGATACACGCCGGAGCGGGCGACGCTGAGCACGTACTTATATGGGATTGCGCGCAATCTGAGTCGGCATCGGTTGCGACGCGAACGCCGCCTGCTGGCATGCCTGTCCGGGCTGTCGTGCGTGAGCGAGAGCTACGCGGCCGATCCGTTCGACGGCATGGCGGACGCGGAAGCCAGGGATGACGTGCGCAGGGTACTTGGCGGTCTGCCCGTGAGGTATCGCGAGGTGGTGATCCTGTGCGATCTCCACGAGCTCTCGTACGCAGACGTCGCAGCGATTCTGAGAATCTCGATCGGCGCCGTGCGATCGCGGTTGCATCGTGCGCGTCAGTTGCTGCGGCAGCGGTTGACCAGGTCGGCGGCGTCGACGCGACGCCCGCTGGCGCGTTCGTCCGTACGGTGGTCTGTGTGATGGCGACTGCGCATGAGTGATTCCGACGTCGATTCCGCGTGGCGTGCGTTCGCGGACGCAGACGCGCGTGTGGGCGCTCCCGATCGGATCCGTCATGCCGTCATGGCAGCATGGGATGGGCCGCGTGAGGTACGTGGGGCTGTGCGGTCGCGGCATCGGGATGTCGTGCGCGCAGCGCTCGCGGTGGCCGCAACCATGGCCATAACCGTTGCGTGGTTCCACTTTCGTGATTCCCATGCGCCTGTTCGCGATGCCGACGTTGCGGTTTCTCGTTCCGCACGGCCGCCTTCGGTCGGCGCTGATGATGAACCGGATCGCGTTGCGACGGTGGCCCATCCAGAGCCGGTCCGGTCCTCGCCGCGGGTGGTGCGCCGCGCACCTCGCGTTCTTCGCGATGTGATTTCCGCCGAGACGCCGTTGACCGGCGGGTCTGCTCCGCTGGTCGCGTTGACCGGTGAACGGGCGCTCGCGGCCGAACCGCTTCAACTCGTGCGAGTGCGCGTGCCGAGGACGAGCCTGCGCGCGTTTGGCGTCGCCTTGATCGATCCCGACGCGTCGGGTCTGGTCGATGTGGATCTCGTCGTCGGCAGCGATGGTCTACCGAGAGATATTCGCCGCGTGCGACCGGTCGTCGATGTGCGCGACCAATCGATGGAGTCACCATGAGAATCCGACTGATGGCGTTCGCGTCGGCACTGTGTCTGATCGCTGCGATCCAGCATCCTGCCGCGCAGGAATTCATGGTTGCGTTTCAGCCGGGCGCCGCGGCTCAAGACGTGATCTTCGGCGGCGCCGGTCCGATGCAGGGTCCCGAGATGGGACTGATTGCCATCGAGCCCTTCGGAGCAGCATCTCCCGTCAAGGATGCGCCGTATACGGCTGACGCGATGACCGAGACGACACAAGTCCTCGCCGACGGCAATCGAATCGAGCAGCGCGCCGCTGCGACCATCGCGCGCGACAGCAACGGACGCGTGCGTCGGCAGCAGGATTCGATTGCCTTCGGCGGTCTCGTCGCCAAGAGTCGAGGGCCGCTCGTGACCATTTCCGATCCTGCCGGCGTGCACATCACGCTCGATACGGAACGTCGCGTGGCGTACCGGATCAACACTCCTCTACCACCGGAAACCGGCGTTGCGGGCAACGTGCGTGTCCGGACGTTCCGCCGTGAGTTCGAGATGCCGGTGCCGCCGCCGCCAGGCGGCGCTGCGGCCGGCGCTCGTGCGCAAATCCAGTACAGCGTTCGCGAGGACCGCGCGGTCGCGGTGGCTGGTCCTGGTCCCGGTGTGCCTCCGATGACTGCGGGGTTTGCACCACCCGATGCCCGGACGGAACAACTCGGCGAGCGCGACATCGAAGGCGTTCGCGCCGAAGGCACGCGAACGACGATGACCATTCAGGCGAATGCCATCGGCAATCAGGCGCCCATCGTCATCGTGAGCGAGCGCTGGTATTCACCGGAGCTGCAGGTCGTGGTGTTGACACGACGATCGGATCCGCGCTTTGGCGAAACCGTCTATCGACTCGTGAACATCGTCCGCGCCGAGCCGCCCGCCGATCTGTTCGAGATCCCGAGCGACTACCGCATCCAGGATCAGCCGCTTCCCCCGCGCTAGGCCTCACGATCTTGGGCCGCCTCCAGGCGGCCCCTGCGTCTCCCCACCGCGTCCTGCTCAGAGGACTCCCGGCCATCACAGAGGACAATTCGTGCGCGTCGCCGTCAGCACTGCAACGCATTCGCGCGCGATTGCGAGGAACGACCTTTGCTCGCGTCGTCCGCGGTACCTTGCGAGTCATGGTCGCCATCCTGCGCACCCGGCTTCGATCGCTGACGATCGGCATCATTGTGACGACGATCGCCATCGTCGTCAGACAGGGCGCGATACCAGCGGTACACGCGCAATCAGCTGATCCGTGCGCCTCCGTCTCAGCGCGCGGGACGCGAGCCGTCCGCTCGACCGCTCGTCCTCCGAAGACAGGTCCGCTCGAGCACGACGATCGAGGACGACAGCTCGACGCGCTGTGGACCCATCGCGCGGCGATCGCGCAACGACGGGTTTCGGCCTTGCCGGCGCCGCAAACCGCGGCACAAGCGATTGGCGACATTGCGATCCTGCAGGACAGCGGCGATCTGATCACGAGAGTCAATCCGATGGACCTCGGGGACGCAGGTGTGCGGCTCATGCCGAATGCTGCCGGTGGGTACGACGTCTCACGGAGCGGCTTCCAGTTTCGATCGTCGCTCGGCTCCGCGATCACCATGGCGGATGATGACGCGCGCAATACAGCGTTGCCCTTCGCATTCAGCTACTTTGGCAAGAGCTACGACCGCGTCTTCGTCAATTCCGACGGCAACCTCACGTTCGGCCAGGGTGACACCGCGACGAGCGAGCGTTCGGTGTCGCGACTGCTGACCGGCCCACCGCGAATCGCGCCGTTCTTCGCCGATCTCGATCCATCCGCAGGCGGCACACTGCTGACGAACAGCGACAGCTCGGCGTTCACCGTCACGTGGTGCGCCGTGCCGGCGTTCGACAGCGCGGAGACGGCCACCGTCCAAGTGAGCCTGCTGCCCGAGGGGGCGATCGAGATCCAGGTGTCACGGTCCACGGCGATCCGTGCGGCAATCGTTGGCGTGTCTCCGGGGGCGACGTCTGTGTTCACGCCGGTCGATCTGTCGAGCGAGGGCACGCATACGACCGGCGGAGCCCTTGGCGAGCACTTCACCGCGACACCGGAGGTCGATCTCGTGGCGACCTCGCAGCGCTTCCTTCAGACCTATCCCGATCAGTTCGATAACCTCGTGGTGTTCACCGATACGAAGCTGCTCAGCGACTCGTTTGCGTACGAGGTGCCCGTCGCCAACGCGATCGCCGGCATCAACGTGCCCAGATTCGATAACACACGCGACTTCGGCAGCAGCGGTCAGTTGCAGAGCGTCTGCTTCATGGACAGCCTGGCCAAGTATCCCGACAATCCGCTGCAGAAGTTCCTTGGCGAAAACTCGACGGTCTCCGTCATGGGTCAGGAGGTCGGCCATCGCTGGCTCGCGTTCTTCCAGTTTCGCGACGCGAACGGCCGACGATCGGACGCGCTTCTCGGGCGTGACGACGCGCACTGGAGCTTCTTTTTCGACTCCGATGCATCAGTGCTCGAGGGCAACGACATCGCCGATCTCGGCAACGGATCGTTCCGCACCGTCGCCGCGGTTGAACGCTACAGTCTCCTCGATCAGTACGCGATGGGCCTCGTCGATCAGGCAGACGTCCCTCCGTTGTTTTACGTGGAAAACCCCACCGACGTCACTCCTGCTCGCAACGCCGCATCGGGCCCTCGGGTGGGCGTGACGTTCTCCGGCACGAAGCGGACGTTGACGATCGACGACATCATCGCGGTTGCCGGAACTCGAACGCCGTCAGCCGCTGACAGTCCGCGCGTGTACCGGCAGGCGTTTGTCTACATTGCGTCTGCTGGTTCCTCGATCGATCCCGCAGCCATCGACAAGCTCGATCGCATTCGCGTGGCGTGGGATCAATTCTTCTCGCGCGCGACCGACTCACGGATGCGCGCCGACACCCGCCTGTCGATCGCCTCGTCTGCCCGTTAACAAATCTTAAGAAACATCTCGGCGCACTCCGCCAATTACCTGTGGCGGCCCGCGTGTCATTGATCAACAGCGGGCACGGATGTGTGCCGATGACTCTCTCAAATCGTTTCCGACTCCTCGCACTGTGTGTGCTCCTGCACGGCAGCACCGCATTCGCCCAAGCGCCGACGACCAGCGCATCGTCAGCGTCAGAGGAAACAGAACCTCGCCTGATAGCAACCACGGGGACCATGATGATTGGCGCCGCCGGTTACGTCGATCAGGTTTCCTCCTCCGAAGACACGTTCCCGACCAATTACACGCTGCATGTCGACGTCAGTCGCTTCGTCACATCGCGTATTGCAATTCGCGGTGGTCTCGTGGGAACCACGAGCGTCGGCGCGGAGGAGGATCTGCCGGCCGGGCCCGGGGCATCTGCGCTGTACGCGCTCGTTGGCGGCTTGTATTACTTCACGCCGCGATCGATGGCGAGCCTCTACGCCGGCGGCGAGTATTGGGCACAGCTCACACAACGTGCGGCGTCCGACGCCGGCGTGGTCGTCGGCACGGTCGGCGCGCAGGGACTCGTCTCGTCGCGTGCCAGCCTGTTCATCGAAGGTGGATATGGCGTCGGGCTCACCAGAGGCGACGAAGGCGAGCTGCGGTCGCGAATCGTTGGACGCGCCGGCGTGCGCCTCAGGTTCTGACTCGCCATGGGTTTCGCACGAGTTCTTACGCTGTCGCTCGTCCTGGTGCCGTCGATCGCCTTCGCGCAGGAAGACGCGCCGCAGTTGTGCGGCCAGGCGGTTCCGCCACCCGCAAGTCTGCCGCGACCCGATTCCGGCCCGATCGTCTATGCGATGGGCCTGTGCTTCTCCGCGCAGGGAAACGTGTCGGCGGTCGATCCGGAAACGTATCTGTTCTACATCCATCTCCGCCCGAGTCAGCCATCCCAGGACGTGTGGGTCGCATACGACGACGAGGCGCACAACACGATGCTGACGGACTTCCGCCGGCTCTGGGACACCGGATTTCTCGACGACCTGACGATTGAAGCGACTGATTACGTCCTGCCCAATGGAGTGATTGGAAAGCTCGTCACGTACGACATCGAGGAACGCGAGCGGATCAAGCTGGTGTCCTTCGAGGGGACCACAAAGCTCGATCGGACGAAGATCGACGAGACCCTGCGCGACCGCGGCCTCGAGCTGCGGCTCGATTCCTTTCTCGACCGGAACCTCGTCGCGCGCGTGGCGCGCACGGTGAAAGAACTGATGATCGAGAAGGGGTTCGTCAACGCGACCGTCACTCCCTCGATCACGAGCGTTGCCGGCGGGCCGAAGCTGGCGAAGGTCACGTTCCTCATCAGCGACGGGCCGCGGATGGCGATTCGCGATGTCGAATTCATCGGCAATCGTGCGTTCACAGACGATGTCCTCGCGCGGACGATGAAGACGAATCGTGCAGAGGACCTGCTGTCGCGATTACGCGGAACCGGCACCTACAACGAAGCGAAGTTCGCGGACGAGGCGCAGAACGTGGAGGACTACTACCGCGACCACGGATACGTGAACGCGCGCGTCGGCCAACCGGTGTTACGGTCGCTCGATCAATCGGCTGATGGCAACACGCGATGGGTACAGCTGCGCATCCCCGTCACCGAAGGCGAGCGATACAAGGTCGGCAAGCTGACCTTCGAAGGCGACACGCTGGTTGCGACCGGGCAGCTGCGCGCGCTGGTGAAGTTGCAGGACGGCGACTGGTACAGCCAGGGCGCGGTCCGCGAGGGGTTGAACAAGGCGCGCGAGCTCTATGGAGCGGCCGGCTACATGGAGTTCGTGGCACTTCCCGAGATCACGCCGACGGAGACGCATATCGCCGACGTCGTCATTCGCGTCAGTGAGGGGCCGCGATATTTCGTCAATCGGATCACGTTCACCGGCAACACGCTGACGCGCGACGCGGTGATCCGGCGCGAGCTGCGGCTCGTCGAGGGCGGCGTCTTCAACACGGCGGCGCTCAAGGACAGCGTCAGGCGGCTGAACCAGCTCGGATATTTCAAGCCGCTGAAAGGAACCGATCAGGAGCTGCACGTCGAGAAGGCGCCGTCGCGCGCCGATGCTGTCGACATCCGTTTGCACTTCGAGGAGCAGAACCGCAATCAGCTGCAGTTTGGCGCCGGTCTGTCGCAGTACGAAGGCGCGTTCGGAAACATCTCCTACACCACCGCGAATTTCCTCGGCCGCGGCGAAACGGTGACGCTGAGCGGGCAGCGCGGTTCGCGCTCGTCGGTCTATCAGCTGGCATTCACCGAGCCGTATGTGTTCGACCGTCCGATCAGCGCGGGCATGGACCTCTTCTCGCGCAAGACCGACTTTCTCACGGGCGCGAATGTCGTGGGCTACAGCGAGGTGCGCAGCGGCCTCAACGTCACGGGAGGTCGGCCGCTGTTCAAGTTCTCGCGGATGTTTCTGACCTACGGATACGAGGTCGTCGATACCGCCGTGAGCCCGGATCTGCTCGCCGGTCTCGATTCGACGAGCAGCGTCGGCGTCCCGGTGTTCAATCCGTTTCTCGACGAAGGCCGCCATATCGAGAGCCGCGTCACGCCGTCGTTCGTGCACAACACGGTCGACAACCCGTTCACGCCCCGCAGCGGTCGCAAGGTCGCGCTGAACCTGCCAGTCGCCGGCGGCTTCCTCGGTGGCACGACCAGCTACATCAGGCCGGACATGGAGATCGTCCAGTACGTGCCGCACACGAAGCGAACGGCGCTGGGCGTGCGGCTCAATGGCGGGTTCGTGCGGCCGTATGGCGGAACGCGGGCGCTGCCGTATTACCTCCGCTACTTCCTCGGCGGTGAATACCAGATTCGCGGCGTCGACATCCGCACCGTGGGCCCGACCGACAGTCAGAACAGGGCGATTGGCGGCGACAAGTTCGTGCTGTTCAACGCGGAGTACTACTTCGACCTCTTCGGTCCGGTTCGGGCGCTGCTCTTTCACGATGCCGGTCAGGCATTTGCCGAAACCGAACGGATCGATCTGCGACGTCTGCGCACGTCGTCCGGTGTGGAGCTGCGCGTGATCGTGCCGATGCTCAACGTGCCGTTCCGGCTGATCTACGCGTGGAACACGTACCGCGACGTGTTCCAGCCCGCGCGCACATTCAAGTTCGCGGTGGGAACCACGTTCTGAACAACGGAACGGCCAAGGAGCTACGAATGCTGAGATGTGCAGGCGTTGCGGGAATCCTGGTGTGCGCGCTCATGACCCTGGGATGTCAGAAGCCGACCGATCCCGATGACACGGTGCGCGTCGACGAGGCCGTCGACGTTGCCTCGGTCCCCGATCCCATCATCGCCGATACGGCAACAGGCGGACGGACCTATCGAGTGGTGCGCGGCAACAATCAACCGGACGACATCCTGCCGTACGACTGGCACACGGTGTTTTCATCGAACATCGTCTTCAACAGCAAGGCAACGGACAAGGATCTGGACATCGACTTCCCGGTAAAGCTGTCGGCGACGACGCTCGCGGTAAAGCAGGCGTCGGCCGGGATCATCACGCCGCCAACCGGTGGAGACAAGGAGTACTACGATTTCGTGACGCTCGGCGCGACCGGCAATCAGGTGACCGGCACGAATGCGCCAGTCACGCTCACGTTCGAGGTGTGGTACGACCTGCCGAGTCTGCGTAAGGAGGCCGTAATCACTGCGACGTTCACCTTTGTCGACAACGACGGCACCTCGTTCCAGCGCGCCGTCGATTTCAAGGTCGCGCCGTAGGCGCGATCGTCACACCCCGCGATGATCATCGTGCTCGTGGATGACCGGACCGGTGAGACCGACCGGTTCGACGTCCCGGTGGAGTTAGCGGTGCACGTGCGTGCCCTGCTCCGCGACACCCGACGACTGACCCGCCCGCCCTTCGACTTGCCATCAGGTGCTCAGGGCAGGCCGGATACGATCGTCGTCGGCGACATCTGCATCGCGCCGCGCACGCGCTCGGTGACGATCGAGGACGTGCCGGTGAAGTGCACGTCGGTCGAGTATGCAATCCTCGAACGTCTGGCTCGCGACGGCGGCCGCGTCGTTTCTCGCGAGGAGCTGATGCTGACTGCCTGCGATCGCGAACCCTCGCCGCTCGACCGCGCCCTCGATGTGCACATCAGTCGCATCCGCCGGAAGCTGCAGCGGAGCGGCGCCGAGATCGTGACAGTCAGAGGAACCGGCTATATGCTCGCCGCCAGAACGGGTTCGTAGCAGCGGCCGCGTCCGAACCGGCTAGCCACAATCGCTCGTTCGGGCGTAGACTCGGCGCGTCTATCATTGGCCGGCAGCGGTTTGTGTTGGGAGGAATCATGTACGCCACTCTATCTGGCAAAACGGCTCCACGCCGTTTCGCTATCAAGTCGCTCGCGGGATTGGCTCTCGTCATCGCCATCGTCTGCATCGTCAACGTCACACTTCCCGCGCAGGAGCGGCAGGGAGGGCAGCGACAGGGAGGGCAGCCGCAGGGACGCGGTGGCGAGGCCGCCAGAGCGTCGACGCTGCCGTTGTTCCTCGACGCGAAGTTCGTGCGGCCGCCGAGCCAGACCGCCCAGACGAAGGTGGTGCAGGAGAACATCGGCGACCCGAACGTCGAGCTGAAGCAGTACGGTCTGCACGAGAGTTGTCTGCTGACATCCGGCAACCCGGGCAGCGAGACGACACCGTTCAGCGTGTGGTCGGGTGAGTGTGAACAGCCGTTCGCGACCTTGTTCCGTCACAAGACGAACTACGTCGATCTGACTGGAGGCGCCAAGATCCGATGGACCGTGAAGACGTCAGGCCTTCACGTGGCGCGCCCGGTGGTGAAGCTCGCCGACGGCACGATGCTGGTCGGAGAGACCGCCGTGGCATCCATTCCGATGCTGATGCAGAGTGAGGTGCCGGTCGGCGCGATCCGGTGGATCAAACTCGATCCGAAGCGCCTGGTCACGATGGGTCTGCAGAACGCGCCCTTCAACGAGATCTGGGTACCCAACGTCGATCTGAGCAAGGTGGACGAAGTCGGCTTCGTCGATCTCATGCCCGGCAGCGGTCATGGGACCGGCGGGTACATCCACATCAGCCAGTTCCAGGTGTACGGCCGCGCCGTGCCACGCGCGCCTGCCACTGCGAGCCGTTAGAGAGACTTGGAACGGAGTCATCGGTGTGCTCGCAGCGCGATCCGGCCCTTCGCGATGAGAGTGGCCGTCTAGCGCGCGTGCCCCTCCGCGCGTCTTCGTTCCCTCCGCGACTCCGTG
>Ga0111538_10015498_pt1 | contig 10022 bp, 7 predicted proteins | sample SoiMethybrSBSTD1_FD_79669 | JGI IMG/M metagenome (GOLD analysis project Ga0111538, IMG submission 79669) | Bulk soil microbial communities from a Populus tree surrounding site in Tennessee, USA - Soil MetaG P. TD hybrid SBSTD1 (version 2)... | ecosystem: Environmental > Terrestrial > Soil > Tree... | reverse complement strand
GCGCGGCGGCGAGCACTGCGATTGGCCAGTACTGGATTGCGATCGACCCGGGAGTGCCATAGACGGTCTGTTCGGACCATTCGCCGCGGAGTATCAGATAGCCATAGACGGTGAGAGCGGTCATGCCGAAGAGGAGCAGCACTCGAGCGGAGGCGTCGCGTCTTCTCATGAACATATCGCTTCGATCGTGGGTTCTCCCATTTCAGTTCGGATGGCAGTCTTCAAGGACAGTTGGCTGAATTCTATTTCCAAATGGGCCGTCCGGATTGGCCCGCGTCTCATTTGCTGCCCGCGACAGGTTCAATCGTGGCCATACCGTGTCTCAGCGCGAAAAAGAGGGAAGTTTAGAACGCCGCAGGACGCCTCGCCGTGCGAGCACCATCGCCACTGCGTAAGGGTGTCAATTTGTGCACTGTTCGACGTCGGTAGGGTGCGTAAATTTTACCCCTGAGTGACCTCGCGTCCTCTCCTGGCAGGCCAAAAACCTCAATGAATTCGCGCGGAACGCCAATGCCGTTCTGAATTTCCCAATCGGAACGACGCTTGCTCTTCGCGCGACGTCACGTTTTTGGGCCGATTTCAGCACACGCTGACATCGCTGCTAATCATCACCCGCTGATTCCAGATCGGCATTTGTGTCTTTTCGGGGTCCGTCCGACGGCCAAGGGGAGTGCTGCGTTTCGGGCAACCGCGACATTTCGGGACTGGTGAATGTTCAATCTATTCTCGCAATCCTCAATCGTGCTCTGCCTCGCGCTCACGCTGTGCGCGACATCGTCGGCGTTCGCACAATCGCTCATCCCCAGGTCGAGTTGGCAGATTCAATTCGTCGACAGCCAGGAGACGCAGGGCGAGAACGGCGCGGCGACCAATGTGTTCGACGGGAACCCGGGTACCTTCTGGCACACGCAGTGGTACGGCGCCTCGCCAAGCGCGCCGCACGAGATTCAGATCAATCTGGGTGGCACGTATTCAGTCGCTGGATTGCGTTACCTCGCGCGCCAGGACATGGAGAACGGGCGGCTTGCCGACTACCAGTTTTACGTGAGCACAGACGGTGTCAACTGGGGAACTCCGATTGCGTCTGGAGCCTTCCAGAACACTTCGAGTGAACAGCAGCGGCTCTTTGCAGGCAAGTCAGGCCGCTTCGTCAGGCTGGTGGCTCTCTCGGAAGTGAACGGCAATCCATGGAGTTCGATTGCCGAGTTGAACCTCCTTGCCTCGACAACGGTGACGACGAATCAGCCACCGGACGGCCAGATTACTGCTCCCCCGAGCGACGTGACGATTACGCAAGGACAATCGGTGACGTTCGGGGCGAATGGGACCGATCCAGAAGGCACGTCGTTGACCTATGCCTGGAGTTTTGGCACCGGGGGACCAGCGGCGTCGACGGCGAGAAACCCTGGCGCAATCACGTTCAACGCGGCCGGCGTTTATCAGGTGACGATGATGGTGACGGACGCTGGCGGAGCAAGCGACCCGACGCCAGCCACTCGAGTTATCACCGTCCAGAGCAACGCACCACCGCCAAGTGGAGGTTCCGCCGTCGTGATTTCGAAGGCGGGTTGGCGCCTGCGCTTCGTTGACAGCCAGGAACTCCAGGGCGAGAACGGTGCGGCGGTCAACGCATTCGACGGTGACAACAATACGATCTGGCACACGTCCTGGCTCAATTCAAATCCTCCACCGCCTCACGAGATCCAGATCGACCTTGGCGCAACCTATTCAGTAAGCGGATTCCGCCACTTGCCCCGCCAGGGCAACGCAAACGGTCACATCGCCCAGTACCAGTTCTTTGTGAGCGCCGACGGCCAGAATTGGGGCACGGCCGTCTCAGCCGGCGTCTTCCCGAACACATCCGACGAAACCGAGTACCGGTTCACGCCGAAGTCGGGCCGATTCATCAGCCTGCGGGCATTGTCCGAGGTGAACGGTAACCCCTGGACTTCTCTCGCTGAACTCAACGTCCTGGCGTCCGGGTCAGGAGGGTCGGGGCAGGCGCCGCAAGTGACCTGGACGACCTCGATATCCGGTGTAGTCGACGCCGGCACCAGCCTTACCTTGCGGGTCAATGCCTCAGATCCCGACGGCGTCATCGCTGGAGTAGACTTTTTCGCGAACTCACAGCCGATCGGATCAGACGCCGCAGCTCCGTATCAGATCCAGACCGGAAACCTGCAGGCAGGTACCTATGCCTTCGTCGCCGTCGCCACGGACAACAGCGGCAATTCCACCACCTCGAGTCCGCTGACGGTCCAAGTCGGAACGCCGAACATTCCGCGAACGGCTGTGTTCGAGCCTTCGTCTGACCACTCGACGGTCACCCGCTACGTGCTCGAGATTTTCAGGGCTGGGGCAGATCCGGCGAGCGCGACGCCCGTGCTGACCCGCAATTTAGGGGTACCGCCCATCAACGGAAACGTGTGTTCAGTCGATGTTGCGGACGCCATAATGAGCCTCGGCTCGGGCTTTTACTTTGGGACTGTCAGTGCAGAAAACGCAGCAGGACGCGCAAGGAGCAGCCCTTCAGCGCTCTTCTCGATTCCGTGAAGGTTGTCAGGCGTCTATCGACCGGGCTCGCCGCGGACGCCGGGTGAGGATCCAACTTGCCGCCGTATGAACCGTGGTCTGGGCCCGACGCTCCATCTGTCGGCGCTCAATGAGAATAGCGCCAGAATCGTGATGTGTTCGCCGATCCCCTGTTCGTCGTTCGAACGGCTCGGCGATCGGTGACCCGTCCGACATCGGGCGATGAATCGTCCTGAGGATCGCTGCCAGGAGCTCGGACTCGCTGGTCGGCATGAGGACGAACGTCCCCCCCATCTGCTCGGCTTCGGCCTTCAGCACGTTGTCTCGCCTGTGGGCGGTGAGGACGGCAGCCATGTCGGGTCGGCCGGCGCGTCCGTGCAAAATCAGCTGAAGGCCGTTGAACTCTCCAAGCCGGATTTCGCTGACCAGCAGGGCAGGGTGCCGCGTACTCAACAGCGCCTTGGCCTCAGAAAAGCCCTCCGCTACCGTGATGTGGAAGCCGGCTGCCGTCAGCGCTGAAACCACCAGCAGCGCGTCGGACAGATGGGGCTCCATCACAATCGCGGACCGGACCGACTCGCTTCTGACCAGGACACCGTAATCCATCGACTTCCTGCCGTCCCAAACTGGTCCAGTTCGTCAATTCCTCCGGCAAAGGGCAACGTCGAGGATAGGGTCGGTGCCATGGCCTCCATGGCGATGCCGCCGACCGGCGAGGCCGCTAGCCGCTTCGAGACGATCGGCTGCAAGAAAATGGCCGCGGTCGAGTTACGACGTTTGTGATCAGGGTGTTATCCAGGAGCGGCCAGGTCTCGCAGGCTCGCCGAAGGGGACCGACAAGGGCCGCTGAACGCGTTAACTGGCGCGATTTGTCATCGAGCGCTATCGAGCCGGTGTCGCATGAGCCAACACATGGCGAACCGAGACCGTTCACGTTTGCGGCGATTCCTCGATTGATTTCCAGCGTCGAGTTAAGGTCGTGAAGTCACCAGTCGTGCGCGGATCTCAGCAAATCCCACGCTAAAAGTTGTCGCCTGCGACGACTTTCTGCGGACAAAAGCCACGCGGAGTTGGGCGTAATCAGCGAAAAGCTTTGACGCGCAGCCCGCAATACGCTCTTCTGATTGGCTGGCCTTGCACTTGCTAACCTATGCCATGTTCTTCGGGGTATCACCTCGTCGGGGGAGCCCACTGGGACCGATGGCGCCGCTCGTGGTGGTAGCATCGCCAAGAGATTAGGTGTGTGTCTTTTAGCCACTTGAGCGGATACTCGGCGGCGGGAGCCTGGCGGTTCGCAGGCGAATCAGTTACTGGTGATGGGACGTCGCCTCGCGCCCTGTAACTGACGGGGCGAAGCTCTGCATTAATGAATCCTTTACCTCCAGATCAGCGCCTGGGCCATTACGTGGCTCTTCCTTTCCTCCTCGATCGTCCGCTAACCTCTCGATGCTGACGGGCACCAGCCATGGATAGACTGTCAAGCCGTCTCCGCCGCACACTTGTCATATTGACCCACCTACTGATGGTGGCCATTTCCAATCAGCTGGCGTTCGAAATGCGGTTCGACAGCGACGTTCCCGCATGGGCCTCTGCCGTGCAATGGCGGATGCTCCCGTGGCTTCTGCTCATCCGCGGGTTCACCTTTGTGCCGTTCAAGGTCTACCATGGCCTTTGGCGGTACGTTGGCATCTGGGATCTGCGGAACATCCTGGCCAGTGTCACGCTCAGCTCCGTCATCTTTTACCTGGTGTCGGCCTACGTCTTCGGGCTGTCCGCGACCTACCCGCGCTCAATCTTTATCATCGACACCCTCGTACTGACCTCCCTCTGCGGCGGTCTGCGACTCGCGACACGGACCTGGTTGGAGTTCAGCGCGCTTCGCTCAACCCGGCAGGACAAACATAAGAGGGTGTTGATCTTCGGCGCCGGCGAAGCCGGAGAAATGATTGCTCGGGACATCCGGAATAACGCCTACGACTACACTCCGGTTGGGTTTGTCGACGACGACCGGTCCAAGGTCGGTCAGTCCATTCATGGAATCTCCGTTCTTGGCACCCGTAAGGAGCTCGGACGAATCATTGCCGAGTGCGCGCCCGATGAGGTGTTGATCGCGATGCCCGCCGCGGAGGCGGCGACCGTCCGGGGCATTGTGCGGTCTCTGGAGCCATATCAAGTCCCGATCACGGTCCTCCCCAATCTCCGAGACGTACTCGACGGAGTGGTGACCGTCAATCAGATTCGACGTCTCGCCATCGAGGACTTGTTGCCGCGGGCTCCGGTGGGCCTCGACGAGGCGCCGCTGCGAGATCTGCTGGTGGGTCGTAGGGTGCTGGTGACTGGCGCCGGTGGGTCTATCGGCACTGAGCTCTGCCTTCAGATCGCCGCGCTTCGCCCGCATTCCCTTGTGCTCTACGAGCGAAATGAGAACAGCCTCTACACGGTTGCAAACACGTTTGCCGATCGCGGATTGTCGGCGGGGGTGACGCCTGTGCTGGGCGACATCACCGACATGGCGCGTCTCGAGTCGGTCTTTGCCCAATATCGCCCCGAGGTGGTTTTCCACGCGGCCGCCCATAAGCATGTGCCGATGATGGAGGCCAATCCCTGCGAAGGGATCAAGAACAATGTGATCGGGACCCGCCTGGTTGCCGAGGTCGCCGTCCGCCACGGTGTAGCCAGGTTCGTGCTCATTTCAACCGACAAGGCCGTCAACCCAAGCAGTGTGATGGGCGCCACCAAGCGCGTGGCCGAGCTCATCGTGACGGATCAAGGGCAAGGGCAAGGGCAGGAAGGTACCGAAACCGGGACGGCGTTCATCGCTGTTCGGTTTGGGAACGTCCTCGGGAGCAACGGCAGCGTCGTCCCACGCTTTCTCGAGCAGATCAGGGCCGGCGGCCCAATCACGATTACTCACCCCGAGATCCGGCGATATTTCATGCTGCTTCCTGAGGCCGTGCAGCTCATTCTGCATGTCGCCGGTCAGGGACGGAGCGGCAGCACCTATGTCCTGGATATGGGCGAGCAAATCAGAATCGCTGACATGGCCCGGAATCTCATTCGACTGTCCGGACTGATTCCTGACGAAGACATTAAATTGGAGTTCGTCGGGTTGCGTCCGGGCGAGAAGCTGTTCGAAGAGCTAATCGGCGCTCGAGAGAAGGTTCAGCCCTCATCCGTTCAGAAGGTGTTCGAAGTCGTGAGCGAAGACCAGCGACCCGTGGGGTGGTTCCGCGGTGAGATGCGCCGACTCGAGCGATTCGCGAAACTCGGTGATACGACTGAGGTGATGCGCACCCTTCGCAGGATTGTTCCGGAATTCACCGGCCGTCCGTGGGATGTCGCGCCGGAGGCGACAGGTAAAATGCGTGCGGGCACGGCTGGCGTACCACTACACGCCGTTCAGCGCGGATCCGCGCCGGCGCCGGCGGCACCCCGTAAGCTGGTGCGCCAGACCGGGAGCTGATTATCTAGTGACGATCTCCAGGCGTCTGGCCGCGATCGCGCTGGCAGTGACGCTGAGCGGTGTCGTTAGCGTTGTTCCCGCCTCTGCGCAGAACCCCGATCCGCCTGAATCACCGCCAGTTCAGCTCGGCCCGGTTGTGCTTGCGCCGGTCCTCCGCTTGTCGGATTTCGGGTACGACAGCAACATTCTGAACAGAGCCGAAGCTGACAATCCCGAGAGCGACATCACTGCCGTTTTTATCCCGTCTCTCGAAGGGTGGCTTCGAATGGCCCATCTGCGCGTTACCGGCCGTGGGCAGTTCGATATGCACTACTTCAAAACGAGAAACGATCTGAACGCTGTCGACACCGATGTGGCGGGCCGCATCGATCTGCCGATCAACCGGCTCACACCGTACGTGACAGGGACCCTTATTGATGCCCGCTACCGTCCAAGCCTCGAGATCGACTCATTGTCGAGACGTCGCACGGCGTCGGTCACAGCCGGGCTGGACCTCCGACTCACCCCGAAGCTCGTCGCCAACGTAAACGCCCACGCTGCCAGGCTCGAGTACGACGCGAACTCTCTCTATCTTGGGTCGGATCTCGCCGACGAGTTGAATCATGATGGCCGAGGTGAAGGCGTCCAACTCCGAATGGCGCTGACACCCTACACGACCGTCGGTGCATATCTAGATCGCAACCGGGATCGATTTGATACATCGCCCGAGCGCGACGCTGATAGCTCCCAGATCGGTACGTTCGTTGAGTTCAATCCGGCCGCGCTCATCAGCGGCCGGGCCTCGATTGCCTTTCTCAACAGTCAATTTCGGTCGGGTACGGTGCCTGACTTCAACGGCACGATCATGCAAGCTGACCTCACATATACGATGCGTGCCAGGACTCAGATACTCGTCGGCGCCCGTCGACAGCTGAATTACTCGTACATACCCGGACAGCAGCAATACGTCGAGGCCGGATTTTCTACCAAGCTCACCCAACGGATTGGAGAAGCCTGGGATGTTGGCTTTCAGGTCGGTTGGGGGCACCTGTCATATCTCGAGGGCACAGCCGCACCGCCCATCCTCCCCGACGGTGGTGGTACTACGCCGCCGCCGACTCCGGCTTCGACGTCGAAGCCGCCAGGTGAGACGACGTGGAATGCCGCAATCGATCTCGGCTATAACCTCCGACGGACGCGACTTGGCTTCCATTTCGACAACCTCGATCGGGCGAGCGATGAGAACACGGCGGCGTCTGCCGTGCGCGCAACTGTACGCACCCGAATCGGCTCAACAATAAGCTATACGTTTTAAGCACGCGTCGATCCGGTCAAGGAGCGAAGATGCTGAGGGCAGCGCCCGACAGCGGCGAAAAGCGAACACGAGGACGGACGGTAGTGGCCGCCGCGATCGCGGTGCTGCAAGCGGCCGTGCTTTGTGCGCAGCCGAAGAATCAGTACATCGTCGGTCCGAATGACGTGCTTTCAATTACCGTGGTCGATCAACCCCAGGTCACCGGCAAGTACATCGTGCGTGAGGATGGAACGTTTACCCTTCCTCTGCTTGGCCGCCTCCAGGCCGGCGGGCTCAGCGTACAGGCGGTCGAGGATGACGTGCGGGATCGTCTCGCCAAGGGATACCTCAAGAATCCACAGGTGGGCGTCTCTGTCGACCAGTTCCGCAGTCAGCAGATCTTTGTCATGGGCGAGGTACGCCAGCCTGGGAGCCTGCAATTTACCGGTTCGATGACTATCATCGAAGCGCTGGCGCGTGCTGGTGCGACCACCGATCGGGCCGGAAACGAAGCCGTCATTGTTCGACAGGCAGACGGCGCGCCGCCGCCGGATGCAGCGGCGATTCAGCGAGCGCAAACATCTAACAGTTCGGATGTCGTACGCGTGGACCTGCAGAAATTGCAGGCCGGCAACTTGGGCCTGAACGTGCAGCTTCGCTCCGGCGACACGATCTTTGTGCCGCGCGCGGAAACGATCTTTGTTTCTGGCAATGTGAGATCGGCCGGCGAGTACACGATCCGGCAAGGGACTACGGTTCGGCAGGCGCTGGCGCTCGCGGGTGGCGTAAGCGAACGCGGTTCAACCAGGCGCATTCAGATCATCCGGAAGGTCGACGGCGCTGAAACGACGATCAATGCCAACCTTCAAGATCTCGTGCGTCCCGGAGACACGATCGTCGTCCGGGAGCGGTTCTTCTAACAGCGGCGTGTTACCTCCTGGACGCCGAGATTCATCACGCTGAGGATTCGTGTACGAACAGTTCTTCGGCTTCGACGCCCGACCTTTTGACCTGACGCCCAATCCGCGGTTTCTGGTGATGACCGATCTGCATCGGGAAGCACTCAGTAATCTCGAATATGGCATTACGAGTCACAAGGGCGTCACACTGCTGCTCGGAGAGGCTGGGACCGGTAAGACAACGATCATCCGGGCCGCGATGGCCAAGCAGCCCGAACGAAGCCACTGCGTCCACCTGCACAACCCGGCGCTGAGCAGGGCGGAATTCGTTCAGATGCTCGCCGCGCAGTTCTCGCTCAGTCCGTTGGCGCGCACTTCCAAAGCTGATCTGCTGCTCGAGTTCGAGCAGCTTCTGCAGCGGCGGCGCGACGCCAACGAGACCACAGTGCTGATCGTCGACGAGGCGCAGGCCCTCTCGCCGGAAATGCTCGAAGAGATTCGGCTGCTGACGAACATCGAACGTGACGCCGAAAAGCTTCTGCTCCTCATCATCGCGGGACAGCCGGAGTTTGCCGGCCGTCTGAACGATCCGTCGTTGCGGCAGCTGAAGCAGCGGATTGCACTTCGGTGCGAGCTTCGTCCCCTCACCCTTGTCGAGTCGAGTAAGTACGTTGCCAGCCGGATCGCGGCCGTCGGTGGGGCCCCGGCCAAAGTGTTCACTCGCGAGGCCGTGGTGGTCCTTCACGAGTACTCGCGCGGCATACCACGAACCATCAACGTACTCGCCGACAACGCGCTCCTGGGCGCGTTCGCCTCAGGCGAGACGATCGTGAGCCGCCGCCGGGTGCTCGAAGCATGCAACGATTTCGATATTTCCCGGCCGGCACCTCCGGCACATGAAGACGCGCACCGTACCAAGCCGTCGCACGCGGGCGAACCCTTGAGTATGTCTGAGGTCCACGCGGTGGATTCAGCGATTTCAGCGCGTCAATAACGAGAGAAGGTGACCGATGAGTCGAGTGACCGACGCCATGCGGCGTGCTGGTGAGCTCAGGGACGAACCGGCAAACACGAACCCGGAGGAGCCTTTCGCTTCGGTCGAAGGTCCGGCAGGCGAGCCCCCGCCTCCTCCAATTCTTCGTGTCGAGCCTGAGCCGGCACGGCTCCCAGGCGCGCTGGCTCGCCGCCATCAGGTCGTGCCGATAGACTTGACGCGGAGCACATCCGGCGACGACGTTCGAATTCTGGACGTCTTGCGAATTCTGTATCGACGCCGGTGGTTAATGGCGCTTGTCGTCGTCGCGGCCGTTGCCGTCGCCGAGGCCTATAACCGGACGACAACGCCGATTTATGAAGCTCGGGCGCGCCTCTTGATCGAACCGAATTCGCCGGACGTCGTGCCGTTTCGCACGATGAGCGAGGATCCCGGGCGTCTGGACTACTACATCACGCAGCTCGAGGTGCTCCGAAGTCGAGAGCTCATCCGCAAAACTCTTGATCGCCTCAAGTTGTTGCCGGAAGGGCAGGCGCAACAGTCCGCCCAGATAGGGCAATTGCTTTCGCATCTCGGGGTCGCGCCGGTCCGCAGCGATATGGGCGAAAGCCGCATCATCACTGTGACGTATCGCGATCCCGATCCGCAACTCGCGGCTCGCGTCGCGAATGGCATCTCTCAGACCTATGTCGATCAGAACCTCGATTCGCGCCGGCAGGGAAGCCGTGATGCGTTCGAGTGGCTGAATCAGCGACTGGAAGAGCTTCGCCAGGAGGTTAATAGCCGGGAGGAAGCACTCCAGCAGTATCGGCGTCAACAGGAGAACGCCGTCGCGCTCGGAGAACAGCAAAACAACATCGT
>Ga0111538_10015497_pt1 | contig 10024 bp, 8 predicted proteins | sample SoiMethybrSBSTD1_FD_79669 | JGI IMG/M metagenome (GOLD analysis project Ga0111538, IMG submission 79669) | Bulk soil microbial communities from a Populus tree surrounding site in Tennessee, USA - Soil MetaG P. TD hybrid SBSTD1 (version 2)... | ecosystem: Environmental > Terrestrial > Soil > Tree... | reverse complement strand
TTCGGCGGTCCTGCCGGACGCCCTGGCTGGCGCCGTGACAGCCACAATCCTCGCAGTCCTGGTGCTGGTCCTCATATCTTTTCTTGCCGGGCTTGTTGCCCGCACGCGGGCCGGCAGGCGCACTATGCGCTTGGTCGAGAACTCCCTCCTCGGCGGCATTCCCCAATACCAGCTCGTGAAGGGGATGGCTGAAGGCCTTGCCCAGGTCGAGAACGCCGAGGGCGTCAAGCCGGCTCTGGTCAACATCGAGGATGGCTGGCAGATCGGATACCTGCTCGAACCTCTCGAGAACGACTGGGTTACCGTGTTCCTGCCGCAGGCGCCCACCCCGATGTCAGGCACGGTAATGTACCTGCCCGCGCATCGCGTTCGGCCGTTGGATATTCCGATGGTCAAGGCGGTGTCGATCGTGAAGCACATAGGCGTCGGGTCCGGCGCCGCCCTGCAGGGTGTCGACCTCACCCTTCCTGCCAGCGCTTAGGAGATTGCGCCGAGGAAACGTTCGATGTCGGCGATCACTCGACTTTCGCAAACCGCGCTCTGTGCCCGACGGCGTCGGAAATCAGACAGCGACGCTCATATCCGTATCCACGAGCAGGCTCGCCTGACCAGCCGTAAAGATCTGATAGGTCTCACCATCGATGATGCTCGTGCCGTTGCCGTTGGTACCGCCAGTGGATGCCGTGGTCCAGCCAGCACCCCGGTTCACGACGTCACCGGCATCGCCCAGCACCAGCAGTTCATTGGACTCGTCCGACAGGTTGAGCACGTCTTGGATGCTCAGCGTCAGCGTGTTGTTGCCGGTGCCTGCAACGTCGACGCGCTCGATCGATCGCGTCCGGCCGTCGGCCAGGATCGTCAGGTCCAGATGCAGGCCAGATCCGTCGAGCTTCAGGGTATCGATGCCGTTCCCGCCATCGGCGAGTGAGAAATCGAGAGTCGCGACGTCGATCGTGTCATCGCCTCCTCCACCGTGGAAGGAATCCACCCCACCCCCACCGTCAAGAACATCGTTGCCGAGGCCACTGACGAAGTGCTCGCCGGCAACCGTGCCCTCCAGCGCATCATTGCCCGGTGTGCCGAGATGCGTGACATCGTCCCTGAAGTCTCCGCCGTAGATCACGTAGGTCTCCCCAGCGTTCTCCCGGCCGAACGGATCGGCACGCATCGCACCAACCATCACGTCATCGAAGCCGTCGCCATCGATGTCCCCGCCGGCACTCACGGCCCTCCCGCTATTGTTGAACGGCCCGATGCCTGAGAGCTTGAAACCCTGATCCACCGACAGCGTGGTGAGGTCGATTTCGCCGAGCCCACCTTCCTTTCCATAGACCACGTAGGATTGGCCGGCATCGTCGCGGCCAGCGGGATCCGCAATATGAGCACCGACCAGGAAATCATCGACGCCATCGCCGTCGACGTCACCGGCGCCACTCACCGATTGGCCAGTTTCGCTGAACTCGAAACCGAAGATCCTGAAGCCCTGGTCAGGCGTCATCGTCTCGACGTCGATATTGCCAGGTCCACCCTCCTTGCCATAGATGACCACGCAAGGGCCGCTCGGGCCGACGTTGGATTTCTGGCCGCCGAAGATGAGATCATCGAGTCCATCTCCGTTGATATCGCCCGCCGCGCTCGCCGAATTACCGGCGTTGTCATCCTGGTATGGACCAATGATCTTGAACCCCTGCTCTTCCGTGAGCGTGGCGAGATCGATGTCGCGGGAGCCATCCGACTTGCTGTAGACCACGTAGCCGGCACTGTCCGTTGTCCCCGTGATCGACACGGCGATGACGACGTCATCGAGTCCGTCGGCATTGAGATCGCCTGCCGATCTGACCAACCGACCGCTACGCTCCCCGGCTTCAGCACCCGAGATGGTGAAACCATCGTTCTTGGTCAGCGTCTCGAGATTGATGTCGCCGAGGTTGCCTTCCTTGCCATAGACCACATAGGACTGGCCAGCATAGGCACGGCCAAATGGAGCGGCGTATACATCTCCGATGATGAGATCGTCGAGTCCATCGCCATTGACATCGCCCGCCGAACTCACTGAACCGCCACTGACGCTGCCCTCGGCCGCGCCTGAGATCTTGAATCCCTCGACGGGCGTCAGTGCAGACAGCTCGAGATCCGAGAGACCACCGGACTTGCCATAGATGACATAGGATGCGCCGGTCGTACCTGCGCCGGGCACGCCCACAATCACATCATCGATCCCGTCGCCATTAACATCGCCGGCTGAACTCACTTCCTCGGCGGCAAAATCATGCTCTGCCGCACCCGAAATCTTGAACCCTTGCTCCGGCGACAGTGCCGCCAAATCGATGTTCTCGAGGCCGCCGCCCTTTCCGTAGATGACGTAGGCCTCACCCGCAAACACTAGGCCCGACGGATCGGCGGTGTTCGCGCCGACGATCACATCGTCGATGCCGTCGCCATTGATGTCGCCTGCCGAACTCACCGATTCGCCGCAATAGTCGCCGGCGGAAACGCCTAAGATCTTGAAGCCCTGCTTGCCCGTAAGGTTTGCCAGGTCAATCTCGTTGGCTGAAACCGCGACGTCGGCTTCGACCAGCACGGTCGCAGCGCCAAGCTTCCAGGAAGCGAATGTGCCCGTCTCGCCATGCGGATCGATCACGGTTCCGTTCTGGGTCCAGCCGAACTCGGCAAACCTGACCTGATCTCCGGCATCGCCTTTCACCAGGAGCGTGTTGTCGGCAAAAGCATCGCCGTTGGTGCCGATCATGTCGAGCACCGACAGAACACCCAGGTTCAGGGTGTTCACGTTGGCGCCGCTCAGATCTAATTTCTCGATAGCGGTGAACCGGCTGCTGTTGAGGCCCGAGAGATCGACCAGGGTTCCCGTTGCGTCGAGGTTCACCGTGTCGATGCCGGATCCGCCATTGAGGGCGAGCGGAAGGATGCTCCCAATCGTGATGGCGTCATTGCCCGCTCCGCCTTGGAAGGAATCCGCGCCGCCCTTGCCGATCATGGTGTCGTTGCCGGCTCCACCGACAAAAGTCTCCGCCGCGGCGGTACCTGTCAGCGTATCATCGCCTGGCCCGCCTAGATGCGTGACCGCCCCGGAAAAATTGCCGCCGAACACCACATAGCTCTCACCCTCCCCATCCACTCCGCCGACACCCTTGGCGTACGGCGCTCCGATGATGACATCGTCGAACCCGTCGCCATTCACGTCCCCCGCCGAGGAGACGGAAAAGCCGCTGAAATCGTTCGCATCGGCGCCGATCAGGCGGAAGCCGTTGGTTCCGTCCAGCGCCGCGAGGTCGAGCGCGGGCGTTCCCGCCCAGCTTGCCTTGCCATACACGACATAGCTTTCGCCTTCCTGGTCCGCTCCACCGGCGCTCTCGGCACGGAACGCCCCGACGATCAGGTCGGCGAAGCCATCTCCGTTCAGGTCTCCGGCCGAAGAGACTGAGAGGCCGCTGAAATCTCCGGTATCGATGCCATTCAAGCGAACGCCATTGATTCCGTCCAACGTCGCGAGGTCGAGCGAAGGCGTCCAGCTCTCCTTCCCGAATACCACATAGCTGGCGCCTTCATCGTCCGCCCCGCCGGGGCTCATGGCGCGAATTGCTCCGACGATCACATCGGCAAAACCATCTCCGTTCACGTCTCCAGCCGTTGATACCGAGAAGCCGGTGCCGTCACTATCATCGACGCCGATCAGGCGGACGCCGTTGACTCCATCCAGCATCCCAAGACCGAGCGAGGGCGTTCCAGCCCAGTTCGCCTTGCCGAACACCACATAGGCCTCGCCCTCTCCGTAGGGTCCGCCGGCGGACGATGCTCCGACGATCACGTCGTCGAAGCCGTCGCCGTTGACGTCTCCGGCTGAAGAGACGGAGCGGCCGCTGTAATCGTTCTCATCGATGCCGCTCAGGCGGAATCCGTTGGTTCCATCGAGGCTCACGAGGTCGAGCGATGGTGTTCCCGCCCAGCTCGCCTTGCCGAACACCACATAGCTTTCGCCCTCGTCATTTCCGCCGGCGCTCTCCGCTTCGGGTGCGCCGACGATCAGGTCGGCGAAGCCATCGCCGTTTACGTCTCCCGCCGAGGAAACCGAGTGGCCGCTGACATCTCCTCCATCGGCGCCGTTCAGGCGGAAGCCATTCGTCCCATCCACCGTTGCTAGATCGAGCGAGGGCGCCCAGCTCGCCTTGCCGAACACCACATAGGCCTCGCTGTCATAGTTCTCTCCGTCGTAGCCGAACGCGAGACTGGGCGCTCCAACGATCAGGTCAGAAAAACCATCACCGTTCACGTCTCTGGCCGAGGAAACCGAGGTGCCGCCGAAATCCTCCACCTCAACACCGCTCAGGCGGAACCCGTTGGCTCCATCCAGTGTCGCCAGATCGATCGAGGGCGTCCCAGCCCAGCTGGCCTGGCCAAAGACCACGTAGCTCTCGCCTTTCGAGCGCCCTTCGTCATCGGTCTCGGCCCTGGGCGCTCCGACGATCACGTCGTCGAAGCCGTCGCCGTTGACGTCTCCCGCTGAAGAGACCGAGCGACCGCTTGTATCGAACTCATCAATGCCGATCAGCGTGAACCCGGTGTTCCCATTCAGTGTCGCGAGATCGATGACGCCAACCGCGGGCGGCTGGATCTTGCCATCCTTGAATTGCAAAATTTCGACGCCACTGAGAAGGTCGGTACCGTCATTGCCATCGCCAAGGTTCTGGTCCACCACCTCAACCTTGCCATCGACCAATTTGATGCTGTAGTCGTCCTTGAAGCCGGAGAAGATTGCGACGTCCGTGCCGGATCCGCCTTCGATCATGTCGTTGCCGAAACCGCCGATCAGCGTGTCATCGCCGGTGCCGCCATCCAGTACATCGCGGCCAAAGCCGCCATCCAGCCGATCGTTGAAATCGCGGCCGAACAACGTATCGTCGTTGTTTCCGCCAAACAGCCGATCGCGCCCAGATCCGCCGTCCAGGGTGTCATTGCCGTCGGCACCCGTCAGCATGTCCCTGCCGTTGCCGCCAAACAGCCGGTCGTTGCCTTCCTTGCCATCCAGCGTATCCTTGTCGCCGCCGCCGGTGATCACGTTCCACTGCGAATTGCCGGTTCCCGTGAAATTCCCGGAGCCGATGAAAGCGAGGTTTTCCAGAGTGCTGCCGAGGGTATAGCTGGCAAGCGTGGTGCGGACCGTGTCTGTCCCCTTATTGGCGAGCTCGAAGATCTGATCGCCCGCACTGTCGACACTGTAGGTGTCGTTGCCCCGTCCGCCGATCATCGTGTCGTTGCCGAGACCACCCCTCAGCTGATCATCGCCCTTCCAACCTGCCAGCAGGTCATCGCCCACGAGGCCGACGAGGATGTCGCTCCCACCGGCGCCGACGATCGAATCAGCGAATGCCGTGCCGGTCAGTGTCTCGCCCTTGGACGTTCCAATGATGATCGCCATGGCAACTCTTCTCGATCAGAGTGCTCCTTGCCGATGCTATGCGTGCGTAGCGACGGCCGTGGCGCAAATAACGAAGCTCGACACCGTCGTGCGGCCTGGGAAGCGCCCATCAAATCAGCGCACGATCTTCCCAGGAATGGATGCGACAGGTCTATCGGCCAGCCTCGCAAATCGAGGCGGGCATTCAGAACAACGACGCGTCTTCGAATGGCAGCAAATATACGCACATTCGTCTTTAGCGTCCATCAAGTCGAAGTATGGAGTCGAAATTGAAAACCCATTCTCGCGCCGTTCCGATGATGCTGCGGGCGATCTAACCAGAACCAATTAGACAGGTTCTAAAGCCACGGCAGCGATCGCGCTTCCCGAGTGGCCCGGCCGGCGCCCGAGACGGCGTCGACGTTAAGTCACTCCAACCCGTGGCGTGCTATCCAGACATTCCCCAGGCGATGCGCTTCCGACTTGTCCCGCAGCCTGAGGCCGCCATTGACCTCGGCGGTGAACTGGTTCTCGACCGCTTCCAGATAGCGCGCTTGATCCGGCGCGTAGGAGATCGCAAGGCTGAACCACATATAGGCTTGGCGGCAATCCTGAGCGACGCCCTGTCCGCGGAGGTAGAGCAATCCCAGCTGGTTCATGGCGAACGCATTGGCCCGTCTGGCTTCCAGCTCGAGTATCTGGTGCGCGCCGGCGAAGTCCCGGCGCTTCATGGCGGCGTCGGCGTCGGCCAGCGGATCGGCGAGCGCCATGTGGACCCAAGGGACAAGCGTCACCAGGAGAGCGCTCGCGAGGATCAGGGACCGCCGCGTTCGAGCTCCGCTGAAAATGGTCGGCTCCGCCGCCAACCTTGCGCTCCCTCCGGATCGCTACGCCCGCCGTGCGCATCGCAGGCGACTCGGCGCCCGCATCGCTGTCAGAGCCTGCACTCCCAAGCGATGCCGCGCAATTGGACTCCAGTCCAACGCCGTTCCTCCAGGAAGGCCCGATCACGTATATTCAGGCCCATTGGTGGATTGGAGTGAAGAGGTCACGGAGCACAGGTCCTACGATCTCCGTCAGGGGCTTGTGGAGTCGCCTGGCGTGCATGATGATGGCGAGCCTGCGCGCCAGCGCGATCCGCGCCTTGCGCATGGTGGAGCGCCGGCCGATATCGAGCGCCCGGTCCTTGAGGGCGAGCTTGCCGCGATAACGGGTGAGCAGGACATTGGCAGCCTCGTAGAGCAGCGTGCGGACCCGTTGGTCGCTTGTTCCAGTCCACTCCGAGGATCGAACGCTGACGATTGGCATCAGCTTCGATCAAGCTGGCGTCGACCGCGAAACCCTCGCCACCGACCAGGCCCTCAGCGATACAGCGCTCCACCACCGCCTCGAACAGATGGCGGAAGACATCACTCTCGCTGAAGCGGCCATGGCGGTTCTTCGAGAAAGTCGAATGATCCGGCACTTGGCCTTCAAGGCCCAATCGGCAGAACCAGCGATACGCCAGGTTAAGGTGAACCTCCTCACATAGCCGGCGCTCCGAGCGGATCCCGCAGCAGTAGCCGACGATCAGCATTCGGATCATCAGTTCCGGATCCACCGACGGACGGCCAATCGGGCTGTAGAAGCCAGCCAGATGGCGTCTCAAATTCGAAAGATCGACAAAGCGATGGATGAGTCGAAGATGATGATCAACAGGAACTGCTCTTCAAGCCGAAACTCGTAAAACAGGCTGTCCTGCATCACTATCCGATCGCCCATCATCGCCGAGTCCTCCGTTGCAAGGCTTCAAAGCAACGGAATCATGCTCGAAGAGTCGGTGCGAAGGGTTTTTCAACAGAATCTGCCACTAGCAGGCTCTCGATTGGCTGCAGCTATGCCCGCTGCCGCTCCAGGGGCCGGACGCCGCGAGCCAAGCTCGCGGCGTCCAGAAACCTGACTGACCGCACTACCGCAGTAGGATCGCAATTAGTCGTGCACCCACGCTCGTGGGGCGACCTATGTTGCGTCGCCAGCGTGTCGCTTCTGTCAATTCTAAGATCCACGCTTCCTTCCATCCGGCCAAGCCACCAAACAGCTCATGCGAACTAGCCGTTGGTCCCAGTTGGATTTACAGCGTATCGAGGACCTGCCGTTTCCATCGAGCATCTGGATTTGGCTTGCTCAAAACGTCGAAGGCACGCGACGCGAGCCAACTCCAATCATAGGTACCGGGTGGCATTTTGTTGGCCAATTGGCACTGTAGCTCTGTCCTAGGCTTCATCTCGTTACCTCTTATTCTCCTCTTGCCATATAGTGCTGCATTGAGCACATGGCATTCGGTTTTGATCTTTCTCCTCTGCCATGGTCCCAGATAGGAACGCCGACACCCCTCCGGCAGCGTACGCCTGATTAGGCCTATCGCCGATGGTTTGCACAGTTGCTTTTCGACAGCTTACTCGTGGCCGCCATCTGGGAAGATGCATGCTGGACAGGAACGGCGACAACGCGGTTGTCGCGTTCCATCCCTCGGCCTGCGTCCAGTCACCTTGGGTCTCAGTCCGCTCGGTCTTCCCAGCGCCCAACGCCACAAGCGCCTTCGCCCAGAGCGCGATGGAGGTCCGGGGCGCGTCACCCTACGTCGCCATCGAGAACGAGCCGGCACCCAAGCTGATCGTAGACTCCCCGCTTCGCGAAGGGCTGGCTCAGGGCGTCTTCTGGGCCCAATTCCGTGACTGACAAGCCAATCCAGCGGACGCGTTCGACTCTTCACGCCTTACGCAATCCTTCGGCTGAACAGGTGGCTGCCTTGTTGGCGGAAGGTGGAAATGAACTGCGGGGTATCGAAGGCAACGACGGTGCCGTCCATCTCTGGCCATACGCTGAAGCCACGCACATGATCGCTGCTGGGATTCTCGGCATCCCGTATGACCCAGCGACCGACTTCGTGACCAAGTTGACCGGCAAGACCTTCTATATCTGCTCGCTACACGATTGGACTGAACGCGAACGCCGCCGAGCTGAGCCGGATAGCTTCACGGACCAGGTCGAGCGCGGCCTGGTGAAGAAACCATAGGATCGAACAATGCCCATTGTCTCCATTCCGCGCTGGATGGTGAATCGGTTCAGCCAAGAAGAGATAACCGCAGCGAAGCTGCGCAGCCTGGAAAGAATCAAGCTGAACTGGGCGCGGATGAATCTATTGCGGATAGTCGAGATATCTAGCGCCAAACGTTGCCGCTCACACACCTCGCGCGCGTGAACCTTCCATGAAGAAAACCCCGCCAGTCGCCCGGCGGGGTTTAGAGATGGAGCGGCTTAAACTCGAGCGGCGCCTCTTGGTTAGGCTAGGGCGAGGTTTCCGTCAGCAACCAGATTGTCGACCGTTGCACCGGTTACGCCCGTCAGCACGCAAACGTCCGTGAATTTGCTGCCGCCAGTGTCGCCGTTCACGCCGACCTGCACGGTCGTATTGCCACTAATTTCTACGAGGTTCACGAAGTCGTTGGGATCGTCACCCAGCTCGAATCGCTGAAGCACGTCGCGCAAGTCGAGTACGTCGCCGCCGCTGCCGGCCTGGAAGCCGTTGATAGTGTCGACCCCTTCATTGGCATTGCCGTAGACGTAGGTGTCCCGACCGACCCCGCCATCGAGCGTATCCTGACCGAGGCCGCCATTGAGGACATCGTCGCCGGCCAGGCCGCTGAGAGTGTCATCGCCGCTGAGACCGGCGAGCTCGTCGTTGCCGGCACGGCCGAGCAGCGTACCGTCGTGCGATGTGCCGTTGAACAGGATCTTCACGAGGTTGTTCGTCTCGCCGTTACCCTCCTGCAACAATCCGATGCCGAAGGCGTAGAACTTGTGCTCCAGGGCATCGGGATCGAGCGGCGTGCTCTCCTCAGTCACCAGCAGGTTCGAGAAGCTGCCATACGGCACGCTCGTCGAGCCGGTAAGGCTGGTGACTAGTGCGTGGTCTTCGGCGATGCCAGGTGCAATTTCCTGTTGATAGCTATCACCGACCTGGGGGTTTGCCTCCATGATGACGCCCGGCAGCGCACCGTCGACGCCGGCCAGCCAGGAGCCCTCCCGCGATACGTGACCACCTTCTTCGTCGAACTCCTTACTGGCCTCTCCGAAGTACCAGACAGTCCCGGTGTTATCCTGGGCAAAATAGTCGAACGTCTTTTCGGTCACCCGCCCGTCGACATAGGCGGTGTCGAGGACGACGGTGCAGGTGACGCCCATGATTTCCTTGGTCTTGCTCGTGACCTCGATCGTGTTGACTTCGTCCGGGCTTTCGAGGACGAAGGTCGTGCCGACCGGCATTGAGAAATACGGGTTGTCGATGACCGAAACGAAATTGGCCGGATCGATCGTCTCGGTGGTTGAAGTCTGGGATTGTGGCGGCAAGTGGCGTCGTGACATGACCGCCTCCTCTTGAAGCTTCCGCCCTTCTTCCTCCCCGTCACTGGCCTAAGCCTCGCGGACGCTCGCTTCATCGCGTCCACGGTCGACAACGTGACAAGCCCGTAACCGGCATAGTCAGGCGGGGTCATGACTACCGCTACGCCGCTCGCGGGCGCTCCGCAAGGCCGCGAACGTGACAAGCCCCTTCGAAGCCACAACGAAGGC
>Ga0111538_10015496_pt1 | contig 10024 bp, 9 predicted proteins | sample SoiMethybrSBSTD1_FD_79669 | JGI IMG/M metagenome (GOLD analysis project Ga0111538, IMG submission 79669) | Bulk soil microbial communities from a Populus tree surrounding site in Tennessee, USA - Soil MetaG P. TD hybrid SBSTD1 (version 2)... | ecosystem: Environmental > Terrestrial > Soil > Tree... | reverse complement strand
TTTGATCATGTGGATCTCCATTTGTTTCTCTGCGGCCCTCTGCGTATCTCTGTGTTCTCTGCGTTGAACGCGCTCTTTAACGCAGAGGACGCAGAGATACGCAGAGGGCCGCAGAGAGTCAAGGCTTTTCTGCTTCGATCTCGTCGTCGCCTTCCTGTGTTCGCGGACGGCGACGTGGCCCTTGTGGTGACGCGCCTGGCGCCGCAGGTCTATTCGGCTCGGCTTGTTCCAATCGCGCACGCTCCTTCGCGAGCTCCGGGCGTCGCGCGAGGTCCTCCTGACGATCGAAGAAGACTGTGCCGTCGACGAACGTCGTATCCACGCGCGAATAGACGCTGAACGGATGCCCGTTCCAGATTGCGATGTCCGCATCCTTACCCACTTCGATCGAGCCAACACGATCCTGAATCCCTAGCTGAATCGCGGGATTGAGTGTGATCATCTTGAGCGCCTGCTCTTCCGTCATGTCACCCCAGTGCATCGCTTTTGCCGCTTCGATGTTCAACCGTCGCGCTCTTTCGTCGGAATCGGAGTTCATCGAAACGACGACTCCAGCGCGCGTCAGGATCGCGGCGTTGTACGGGATGGCGTCGTAGGCTTCGATCTTGTATCCCCAGGAGTCTGCGAAGATCGACGCCCCTGCGCCGTGTGCCGCGATCTCTTTCGCGACTTTGTAACCCTCGAGCACGTGCTGAAAAGTTTTGACCTTGAAACCAAACTCATCGGCGAGATTGATCAGCATCAGGATCTCGCTCGCGATGTAGCAGTGCGCGTGAACGTAGCGTTTGCCTTCGAGAATCTCGACGAGTGGCTCGAGTTGCAGATCTCGTCTCGGCGGAATCAGGTTCTTGTCCTTGCCGGCCGCCGCGCGATACTCATCCCACGCGCGCTTGTAATCACGCGCGCGCGTGAACGCGTCGCGAATCACTTCCTCGACGCCCATCCGCGTGTTGGGATACCGGCGCGTGACACCGGGTATGTTCGGCGCGTTGTAACGCTTCCCGTTTCCACCGAGAGCGAACTTGATTCCCGGCATCGCTCCGGGAAAAAGAAACTCGCTGGCCGGGCGTCCGTACTTGATCTTCACGACTGTATTTAACCCGCCGATCGGATTTGCCGAGCCGTGCAGCAGATTCAACGTCGTAACGCCTCCAGCGAGTTCGCGATAGAGATCGACGTCCGTTGGATTCAGCACGTCTTGTGTTCGCACCATCGACGTCACGGCGAGCGTGCTTTCGTTGATCGTGTCGAGCATCGAATGTGAATGGCAGTCGATGATGCCCGGCATCACGAACTTGCCCGTGGCGTCGATGACGCGTGCGTTCGCAGAGGCGTTCAGGTTCTTTCCGACACCCGCGATCTTGCCGTTTCGCAGCAGCACATCCGTGTTCTCGAGTGTGCCGCGCGTCACGGTAATCACGGTCGCGTTGCGGATGAGTGTTTCGTTGTTGGTCTGTCTCTGCGCACGCGCCGCATTCAACGGCAGTGTGCTGATGATTGAGAGAAACAGGAGTCTGGCGATGAATCGTTTCATTGTGTACTCCGTCAATTTTGATATATCAGCCACGGATAACACGGATTAAATCCGCGGATCAGTTCGGCTGACCCGATCGTGTGGCCGTAAATGTTCCTGGTGACGATCCGACGATGGTCACGCTGCCACGAATTTCGTTGTTGGCGAACGTGCCGGCGAATGTTGCTTCGCTCGTCTGCCCTTCGACGTTCACGGGAACGGTGAATCGCACTTCACCGGCGCTCGTCGTTGAAGCATTCGAGATTTCACCGGCGCCGAGTGGTCCTGAGATCGATCCAGTGAGACGATCTCCTTCCTGCCGCAAATTCAATGTGATCGACCTGTCGCTCTGGCCGAGGTTGATGTTGACGGTCCACGTTCCAGTCAGAATGTTGCGAGATGAACCGCCAGCCGGCGGTCTGAGGTCGACTGGACGGCCGTCTATGAAAACATGAACGACGCGAGTGTCGCGCGCAAAGAGATCGCCGCGCGTCACAGTCAGGTTCGCAATCTTCCCCGCTTCAATCGATCCGAGTTGACTCTCGACGCCGAGTATCTGTGCCGGCCAGATCGTGAATGCACGCACGGCGTCCGCCGCCTGAAGGCCGTTCTCGATGACTCGCCTCGCATTCGCCATGAGATCCGCGATGTCCGTCAGCGAGCCTGACTGAAACGCAAAGCGCACGCCTGCCTTGGCGAGTTTGCCTGCTGTTTGTTGTGCTTCGACTCGTTCACGAAGAACTCGCATCGGTTCGGGCTCCGCTTCCGCCATCGCGGGCGTGGTGCGTTTCGGCAGGTTGAGCGAGAGCAACACCGGCACGTTCTGTTTTGCTAAACGCTCTGCGACACGATCCGCTTCGCGACCACCGGCAATGATGAGACGAAGTTTGAACTCGGACGCGAGGTCCAGCGCGCGGGTTATTTCTCGTTCAGTGTCGACCAGCATCACCACCGGCATTCGCCCGTCCACGACGGGAATCAACGCCGCGAGAGATCGATCGGTGTCAGGGCGGCGTGTGCCGCGCGGGTTCCGTTCGTAAATCGCCATCGAATCGCGATAGCGTTGCGCGTCGAGCATCATCTGTCGCAACGTCGAAAAGACGCCGAGGAGAGAGCCCGGATAGGTCCCGCGCAGTGGTGTAAAGCCAACGTGCATTGCGACCGGCGAGCGCACGATCATCTGCTGCGGTGTCTCGCCTGACAAATTGATCAACGCGGATTGGCCCATCCATACACCGGTGCGCGGCGTTGTCAGCGCAGTCGTGATTCCGACACTTCTCCACGATTCGATCTCGGTACCGCCGGTCCGAATGACGTCTTCCACCATCATTTCGGGTTGCAGACCCGGAGGTTGAGTCGAATTTGGACCACCGCGCGGGCTGGGACCTGGCGCCGGGAGGAAAGCAGCTAAGCCAGTAGCAGGGGACGGCGATGGTGAAGCTTCGGGAAGGCCAAGATCGGTGTAAGAATCGATGAGACCGGGATAAACAGTTAATCCGGTACCGTCGATGACGCGCGCATCAGGAGGCGCATGAACATCGGCGCCCGCAGCGGCGATCAAGCCGTTGCGAATGACCACGGTGCCGCGTTCGATCACGGGTCCGGATACAGTGACGATGCGAGCATTTGTGATCGCGTAAGTATCAATGGCGCTGCGCTGAGCGTTGGTGATTGAGTTAAGAGAAAGCGCCACCAACAAAAGCGCCAGTACCGCGACAGGAAGGCGCGAACGGACTTTTGGCATAGACAACCAAATCCTCACGTTTCAGATTTTGCGAAAAAGCGTTTCAGGAAAGATGTGGAAGCTTATCGTAAGAATGGGCTGTGAGGGAAGCCACGATAAGGCACAAAAAGCACAAACTGATTAATGAAATCAAAATCAATTGTGCTTATGTGCCTTTTTGTGGCCTCAACTACCTGTTTCTGTTCGCCCGCGGTGTGGCGTTCGCGTTAGCGTTGCGATTCGCGTTCGCGTTTGTGTTGCCGGCCGAAACCTTCAACTGGTTCTTCACGCTCTTCACGCCTTCAACTGCCTTAGCTACAGCCTCCGCACGAGCCTTCTGAGCTGCACTCGCGACAGTTCCCGTCAGCGTCACGACCGCGTTATCCACGTCAACATTGATCGTTGAATCGCGGAGATCATCAGCAGCCGCCAGGTCGAAGCGCGCCTTCACCCACAGCCAGCCGTCATTCAAGCCACTGCCAACCGTCCGGCCTGACTCGCGTGCCTCGCGATTGTATCTTTCCTTGTCGCGTTCGTACTCCTCGCGAGTCGGCGCGCGCCTTGTATTCGTATTCGCGTTTACAACAGGTGTGGACGTCGCGACGGTATTCGCGTTACCGTTCGCATTTGCGTTCGCATTTGCGTTAACGGTCCTATTGTTGTTTGCCTGGTTATCGCACCCGGCCACCAATACCGCGAGCGCCGCTATCAATATTATTCCCTCGATTCTGCGTCTCATTCTGCAAAAACCTCCTTGCATTGAACAACCAAGTTCGGAAAACATACGTTCCTTGCTGGAGGTAGCAACTGGTGGGCCATCTCACAGGGACAGGAGCACGGATCAGGAGCAGATCAGCTCGTAAGTACTACGTTTTCTTATGCCTGCAGGCTCCGCCTGGACCTGTCACTTACCACTTAACACTTCCTTCTTTTGTTGTGTCGATTTCTGCAACGTTTGGCGTGTCGCCGAAGAGGTAGCCTTTGATGTTGTCGAAGAGGAAGTTTTGCGCGTCAGGGCTGGTGAGGTCCAGGCCGTAGTGATTGATGATCTGCGTCTGTTTTTGCAGCCAATCGCGCCAGCAGGGCTGGCAGATCTCGGCCGCGATTCGTTGCCCCAGCGCATTTGGAAACGGCGCGAACCCGAGCCCCGGACGTTTTTCGCCGCAATGTGTGCATTTAATATCTTCAGCCATGTTGAATGCCTCCTTGTTGTGCCGCTCGGATTGCAGCAATCGTATCATCATCCTTCGGCTTAAATAAGCCAAGCGGGCGCACGTCGCTGTGACGCAAAACTCCCTGCGCATCGATCACAAACACCGATCGCGCCACCTTCCCGGGTATCAGCGATCGCGCGCCATAAAGCTTCGATGCAGTGCCGTCAGAATCTGACAGCAGACGCAAAGGCAGATCGTGGTGCGCAGCGAATTTCTTGTGCGACTCAACTGAATCTGACGAGATACCGACAACCTCCGCGCCAGTCGCCACATAATCATCCCAGCGATCGCGCACCGAGCACATCTGCCTGGTGCAGATCGGAGTTTCGTCGCCGGGGTAAAACAGCAGCACAACGACTTTGCCGCGATGGTCCGACAAGCGCCAATCCTCGCCGTTGCCGTCCTTGAGCGTGAAATCAGGCGCAGGTTCGTTGAGAGTTGCTTTGTCCATCACTTGATCAGTCCTGCGAGAATGTTCAGGGCTTCGTCGAGCTCTTCATCCGTGTTGAAGAAATGCGGCGACACGCGCAGGCCGGCACCCGGCCGCCAGTCAACAAAGACTCGCTGTTCCGCTAAACGTTCTGCCGTGTGTTGTGCGTTATCGACTCCGATCATTACCGATCCACCGCGCTGGTTCTTTTCGAGAGGCGTGTTGATGGTCCAACCTCGCTCGCGTCCGAACTCGATCATGGATTCGGTTCTGCGTTGTGATTCTGTCGCAATTTCCTCGATACCGACGGCTTCGATGATCTCGAGCCCGGGCATTGCTGAATAGAGCGCAGGAATACTCGGCGTGCCTTGTGCAAACCTTCTGACAGATTTCGCGTAACGCAAAGGCGCGTGCGCAAACTCGAAAGGCGAATCGTGTGCGACCCAGCCGGTCAGGCGAGGTCGAAGATCTCTTTGCAGATCCGGTCGGACGTATAAATAGCCACACGATGGACCACCGCAGAGCCATTTGATCGTGCCGCCGATCAGAAAGTCGACATTCCAGTCAGCAGCGTTTAGTTGCAACACGCCGGCTGACTGGTAAACGTCCAGCAGGACGAGAGCACCTTTCGCATGCGCGCGTTCGACGATCGCACGCGCATCGACGCGGTATGAGCTGCGATAGGAAGTGTGCGACAGCGCGACGAGGCTCGTTTCGCTGTCGATCGCCTCGAGGATTCGTTCCAGCGGAACTGAAACACCGTCTGTCGATGGCACAACTTCGATTTGCGCGCCGAGTTGGCGCTGCGCGTCCCAGAAATATTCCATCGAAGGAAAGTCGAGCGCAGTCGTGACGACTTTGTTTCTGCTGCCGCTGTTGAAATCGAAGCAGGAAGCGACTGTCGCCATCGCGATAGAAGCGTTTGGCTGGATCTGCACCGAGCCAGGCGCGCCGCCGAGAATGCGCGCGATGCGGTCGCCGACGCGACGCGACAGTGTCCACCAGTTCGTGGCCCATGCGTCTTCGCTGGTGTGATGTTCCCACGCGTCGTAATAAGCGATCATCGACTCGCGCACAGCACGAGGCACCGGGCCGAGGCTGTGACTCAGCAGGTGAATGCCCGAGACCAGCGTGGGAAATTGATCGCGATGCCGTTTCATAGTTGACGCGAGTGGAATCATTGGTCATATCTCATTTGACATTTGTCATTTGCCATTTTGAAGACCTCCGGCTTCCGAAAAAATGACAAATGAAAAATGTCAAATGGTATATGACCAATGATTTCACTTGTAGTTCATCAGTCTTTGTTCTACTGCTAACGGATCTTTAAGTAGCTCCTCGCAAACGCCCTTCGCCTCGTCGCCAATCGGCGGATCGTGTCGCTCCTCGCGGATCGCAGTAAGGATCTCACCGGCTACAAACTCTTTCGTCATCTTCGGTACGTCGGCGCCCCGACTCATATCCGTATCGATCGTCGTCGGCATCACGGTGATCACGCGCACATTGTGAGACGAAAGATACGCGCGCAACGCTTGGCCCAACGACAGCAACGCCGCCTTCGTCGCGCAGTACGTTGCAACGATCGGCAGATTGACTTTCGCAAACGCCGTGGCGACGTTGACGATCATCCCGTCATGCTTGCTCATCATTCCGGGCGCAACGGCCCGCGTGACGCGCAACACGCCGAGATAATTCACTTCCATCTCGTCCTGCGCGGCTTCAAAGTTCATCGTCAGCGGATTGCCGAAGCCTGCAACACCGGCGTTGTTAATCAAAATGTCGAACGTGCCCATTCGCGAAACGGCCTCGACGTCCGCGTCGCGCCTCACGTCCAACTGCACCGGAGTCACACGCGGCCCCTGAAGCGCTTCGCGAGCTTCAGGGTTGCGCGTTCCAGCAATCACTTCGCCTGCGCCCGCGTCGATCAGTGCTGTGACAAGTGCGCGGCCGAGTCCGCGGCCGGCGCCGGTGATGAGTACTCGTTTCCCTTCAATCTGCATGTGCGTCAACCTTTGAAACTTTAGTACTACGTTGCACTCGCGCGAGTTGATACAACAGCACGCCGGCCAAACCCCAAACGAGTATCAGTTCGACACTCGTCAACGAACCATCCTTGATCCGCTGCCTCAGGGTCTGTGTACTTAGTACTTGTGCATCCTCCAGCAACTGAATCACGATCAACACGGCCATCGAAAGCAGAGAGAAAACGGCCGCCGCCTGTTGCACGCGACGCGGCAGGCTGATCTCAATCTCGCCCGAAAGTGCGGGGTTCAGTCGAGGGAGGAACAAAAATACTAAGCTGTGTATGAAATAAAGCACGACGAGCGCAAACACTGCAACGTTCAAAGCGAGTGCAAGCTGTCCGCTCACCAACAAAATCGCACAAAGGATGAGCGTGAGCGTCAGGCCGCGGATGGGAGTCGCGGTGATTTTATTGATGACGCCGAGCCATCGCGGCGCCAGTCCATCCTCGACAAACATGATTGCGAGTCGTGATGGAACGAAGATCGTTCCGTTGAGGGCAGTCATGATCGCGGCGACCGCACCGATGGTGACGAAGAACGCGGCGCCTGCCGGCAGATACAGCGACGCTACTTCAGCCATCGGCGCGCTGCTCACTTCCAATCGCGCGCCGGGCAGGACGCCAAACGAAACGATTGAAGTGAAGACATAGAACAGCGCGGTGATCGTGATTCCCTTCAAGAGAATTCTCGGTAGACGATGCGTACTGTCTTTTACTTCGCCGGCCGTTTGCGCGATCGACTCGAAACCAGCGTAAGCGAAGAACAGCGGCAGCAAACTCGCGCCGAAACCGCCAACGCCGTGCGTGAAGAATGGTGTGTAGTTGGAAGTATCGAGAACAAACAATCCCGGAACGATCAGAACCAGGAGTGCCAGGCATTTCAACGCTGACATGGCGACCTGCATGCGCCCGAACCAGCGAATGCCAATGACGTGAATCGCGTAGAACACGACTAACGCTGCCAAGGCCAGCGGTAATCGATACGTTTTCGCGTCGATGCGATTGCCGCTGAGCGCGATCAGGTATCCCGCGAGCGCGTTGGCAAGATACGCGCCTGCGCCGATGTAAGAGATGATCTTGAGCCACGCGCCGACGTACGCAAGACGAAAGCCTTTGACGGTTCGCGAGATGTGCAGGTACTCGCCTCCAGGCTCGCGGCCGAGTGGTGTTGAAAGATACGCAGCGTAAGGAATCGACGTCGCAAGAATCGCGGGCGTGAGAATTAGGTAACCGAGAATCACACTTGGGCCAGTGAGCGCCCATGCCTGGCTTGTGACCTGAAAAATGCCTGCGCCGATCAGGATTCCGATCAGCGTCGCGTAGGATTCGAGCGTGCCGAGGTCACGACGCAAGCGCGATGTAGGCGGAATATTGTGCGAATCATTGGTCATATATCATTTGACATTTATCATTTGCATTTTTTCCGAAGCTGGAGGTGGTCAAAATAATAAATGACAAATGTCAAATGATATATGACCAATGATTACCGATTCATCAGCTTGTTGGACGGTAACTTGGGGTTTAAGACTTTCTCGGCGCTCTCAACACCAGCAACCGGAAGTTTCTGCGAATCGATCAAACCGAGTTGGGCCAAGACTGACGCCTGGTCCCAGTAGATGTGTTCGTGGGCCAACTTGCCGTCGCGGAAATGAACGATGACGACGAGCGCTACCTTGACGTGTTTGCCCGTGGGCTCAACGCCCGGCAACATCCAGTCCATCTTGATGGTGTGCGTAAACTCAAACACCATTTCGTCGACGACGCGATCGATGCCGATGGTGCGCGATACCGGCGTCATGCCTGTGTCGGGCGGCATCTGTGGAATGAAACGCTTTGAATAGAACTCGCGCAGTTCATCGTGGCCCACGCCGCCGGTCATCACTGGAACGTGATTGACGTACGAATCAGGAACCATCGTTTCGAGCGTGTCGTCGGTGTTGCGCGTCGCGAATTCATATTTCACGTGGTCGTCCCAACGCGCGGAGAGAGTTTGTTGTGCGCTCGCGAGGCCCGCGCCTGCGAGATGCGTCACAAAGAATTCGAGACTGCGGAGATTCGCGAGCTCCGCAGCCGCAGCGTCGTAATGCTCGCCGCCTGGACGTCCAAAAGCGTGGTCGAGTCCCGCGTAATCGTGAATCGTGACGAGTGGATTGCGATCGAGTTTGTCGTGAATTTGTGCCTGCGCTTCAGGTGGACAGAATTTATCGTGCTCGGCGATGTGCAGGAGTAATGGACTGCTCAGGTCCTTTGCTTCATCCAAACTCTTTTCGATGCTGACGCCGTAATACCCGACAGCGCAATCGGGTTTGAACCGCGTCGACAACAGGTAAGCGAGATTTCCACCCATGCAGAAACCGACGGCGCCAACACGGCCGTTGCACGCGCTGTTACGACGCAGAAACTCCATGGCTGCGGCGGAATCCTCGACAGCTTTGGCTTCGTCGATCTTTTGATAGAGCTCGATGGCCTTGTTCCAGTCGTCGCCGCGATCGGTGAGTTGCACGCCGGGTTCTATGCGCCAGAACAGATCCGGACAGATTGCGACGAAACCATGCGCTGCATACCAGTCGGCAACGCTGCGCATGTAGGCGTTGACACCGTAGATCTCCTGGAGCACGACGATGCCTGGGCCATAACCGCTGGCAGGCAAGGCAAGGTAAGCGTCGAACTCGCCGCCGTCGAAGGATTTGATTGTGATCATCATCCACAGATTACACAGATTACACAGAAGCAGACAAGAATCTGTGTAATCTGTGGATTAATTTTCCCCGGCCCATTCCTTCCCTGCTGCACACACGCGGAGGAAGTTGCACATGAGACAGTGGGGCGCGGTCTTCACGGGGAAGTCTTCGGGGTCGTTGGAGTAGATGGTGCGCTGCATTGCTTCGTCGATGGCTTGTTTGCAACGTGCAGGATCCAGCAGCTCGTCACTCAGATGGACCTCGATGTTCGGTTCGAGGAAGTGGAGCGTCACACGCAGCTTGTTGCCTTCCAGCGAGGGCAGCAGTTCGCGCACGGCGAGTGCGTACGCTTGCATTTGTAGTTCGTAGTCTTCAGCCGCGGTGTGCACCGCTTCGGTCTTGCTGGGATCTTCGAAATCAAACGCGAACTGCGTGTTCTT
>Ga0111538_10015495_pt1 | contig 10024 bp, 10 predicted proteins | sample SoiMethybrSBSTD1_FD_79669 | JGI IMG/M metagenome (GOLD analysis project Ga0111538, IMG submission 79669) | Bulk soil microbial communities from a Populus tree surrounding site in Tennessee, USA - Soil MetaG P. TD hybrid SBSTD1 (version 2)... | ecosystem: Environmental > Terrestrial > Soil >... | reverse complement strand
CGCGAGCATGATGGGATTGGGGATCAATGACGATTTCGCGCGGTCCAGATAGCGCACGAACGCTTCCAACCCGCCGTCATATTTCAGCACCAGTTCCTTCTTCTCGACGCCGCGTCTGTCCGTGAGCACGATCGTGACGCCTGAGTTCAGGAACGCGAGCTCGCGCAGGCGATGCTCGAGCGTGGCGAAGTCGAACTCGGTCTTGGTGAAGGTCCTGGGACTCGGCACGAACGTGACCTCGGTCCCTCGCTTGCCCTTCGCATCGCCGACGACCGCGAGCGGCGCTTCCGGTTCGCCATCATGGAAGCGGATGATGTGCTCCTTGCCCTCGCGCCAGATGCGCATCACGAGCAATTCGGAAAGCGCATTCACCACCGAGACGCCGACGCCGTGCAGGCCGCCCGAGACCTTGTAGGCGTTCTGCTCGAACTTCCCGCCCGAATGCAGCTGGGTCATGATGACCTCGGCCGCCGAGACGCCTTCCTCCTTGTGGATGTCCACGGGTACCCCGCGGCCATTGTCGCGCACGGTGCATGAGCCATCGGCGTTCAGCTCGACATCGATCCGGTCGCAGAAACCGGCCAGCGCTTCGTCGATGGCGTTGTCGATGACCTCGTAGACCATGTGATGCAGGCCGGAGCCGTCATCGGTGTCGCCGATATACATGCCCGGCCGCTTGCGCACCGCATCGAGGCCCTTGAGCACCTTGATCGATTGGGCATCATAGGCTTCGCCGTTGTCGGGCGGCGGAACTGCGGGCTGCGACATGGCTAGTCCTGCCTCACGAAACCGCTGTTGACGACCGCGTAACATTGCGCGTGCGGCAACAACGGCGCAAACAAAGCCTTATCCGTTCCCGAAAGCCACGCTTGCGATTGCAGCGCGCGGATTTCCTCGAACAGCGCCGCACGCCGCGTGACGTCAAGATGAGCGGCGATCTCATCGAGCAGCAATATGGGTGCGATGTCGTCGCGCCGTTTCTTCTGCAGCCAGGCATTGGCTAGAACGATGGAGATCAGCAATGCCTTCTGCTCGCCGGTGGAACAGTCGCGCGCATCCGTGCGCTTCTGCGTATGGCGCACGTCGAGGTCGGCGTGATGCGGCCCGACATTCGTGCGGCCTGCGTCCGCGTCGCGCACGCGAGACGCCGAAAGGGCGGATTTCAGCGCGGACGGATCGACCGTGATGTCTCCGGGCTCACCACTGAGCGCAAGATGCGCGCACGGGAACGCGCCTTCGGCACCGCGCGCCGAGAGTTCGGTGTTCAGCTTCTCGATCGTCTCCAGTCGGGCAGCGGTGACCGCAGTTCCTTCTTCGGCCATCGTGGCCTCGAGCCCGTCGAGCCACACCGGATCGCGCACGCCATCGCGCAAAACGCGCAGACGCTCGTGCATCGCGCGCTCATAGCGCGCCGCGCGCCGCGCATGTCCCGCATCGAGCCCGAACACGAGCCGGTCGAGGAAGCGCCGGCGTTCGGATGCGCCGTCGAGGAACAGCCGGTCCATCGCGGGCGTCAGCCACAGCACGGGCAGCAGTTCGGCGAGATCGGCGCCTTGCGCGGGCGCGCCGTTGAGATACAGAGCCCGGCGCTGCGCTCCGTTCGTGCTGTTTGTCAGACCCGTCCCGATCTCCCACTCGCCATCGGGGCGGGCGATGGTCGCGGTAACCGTCCACGGGCTTTGTGCCAGCGGACCCTCACGCTCTTGGGTTGTGGCGAGCGGCACCTTGCGCTGGAAGGAGACGATTTTCGCCCCCCGCAAACCGCGTCCGGGCGACAGCAGCGAGATCGCTTCGAGGCAATTGGTCTTGCCCGTCCCGTTGGGTCCCGCAAGCACCACGGGCGCGGCGCCGAGCTTGATCTTGGCCGCCGCATACGAGCGGAAATTCACCAGCGCGACGTCGATCAACGACAGCGCAGGAGTCGCTCGGGGACGCGCATGCGCGTCATCCATGGTCAGAGCCATTTGTCTCAAACTAATCAAACCCGCATCGGCATGAGGACATAGAGCGTGCGCCCGTCCTCGGCATCTTCAATCAGGGTGGGCGATCCGGCATCGGCAAGCAGGAAGCGCACATCCTTGCCCGCGATCTGGCTGGTGATATCGAGGAGATAGCGAGCGTTGAACCCGATCTCAATAGGGCTCGCCCGATAGTTCGCGCCCAAATCCTCGGTGGCCGTACCCGACTCCGGATTGACCACGGACAGCGTCAGCCGATCACTGTCGAGGTTGAGCTTCACCGCCCGCGTCTTGTCGGCGGAGATGGTCGAGACGCGGTCAACCGCCTGCGAAAACTCCTTCGCATCGAGCGTCAGCACCTTGTCGTTCCCGGCGGGGATCACCCGCTGATAATCAGGGAAGGAGCCGTCGATCAGCTTCGAGGTCAGCTCGATGCTGTTGAAGCGGAATTGCACCTTGGTGTCGGAAAGCCCGATCTCGATCGAGCCCTCGGCATCTTCGAGCAGGCGGCGCAACTCGGCCACCGTCTTGCGCGGGATGATCACGCCCGGAATGTCCTTGGCGCCTTCCGGAAGGTCGAGCTCGTGGCGGGCGAGGCGGTGACCGTCGGTGGCGACAGCGCGCAAGCGGCTCGCTTTGCCGTCCTTGAGCGCATGCATATAGATGCCGTTCAAGTAGAAGCGGGTCTCCTCGGTCGAGATCGCGAACCGCGTCTTTTCGATCAGCTTGATGAGATCGGCCGCTTCCAGGTTGAAGCGATGCGGCAGATTACCGGCCGACATCTGGGGAAAATCTTCCTTCGGCAGACAGGCGAGCTCGAACCGGATCGCACCGGCGGAGACGAGCAGACGGCCGGAATCGCCCGCCACGAGCTCGGCCTGGACCTGCGATCCTTCGGGCATCTTGCGCACGATGTCGTAGAGCATGTGCGCGGGCGCGGTGGCGGCCCCATTCCGAAGCACGTCGGCGGGGATGGATTCGATGATCTCGATGTCCAGGTCGGTCGCCGTGAGCTTCAGCCGGCCCTTGGCCGCCTCGATCAGCACATTCGACAAAATCGGGATCGTATTGCGCCGCTCGACGACGCTCTGGACATGTCCCAACGCCTTCAAGAAGGCGCCGCGTTCAACATTGATCTTCATCGCATACCGGTTCCAGAAATGCCCCTTAAAATGCCCCCGATCTGGGGGCCTTTGAGGTCGAATTCGGGCCTTGAGGGGCCATCGCGAATCCTCCTCTTGAGAATAGCCAGAATTGCTCCGACAAGCGACTCGGGTTCCAGCGCATTATGACGCGGGAAAGCAGGCAATGCGTGCATTGCCCGCCCCGGCTCGCCATTTAGGGCGCGTTACAGAAAGCCCCTCATATCCGGTGTTGCTGGCGCCCCAAGACCTTCCTCAGGAATTCGACCTCCTGCTGGAACACCGGATCGCTCTTGCACAGCTCTTCGATCCTGCGGCAGGCGTGGAGCACTGTCGTGTGGTCGCGACCACCGAAGCGCCGGCCGATGTCGGGCAGCGATCGGCTGGTGAGCTCGCGGGCGAGGAACATCGCGACTTGGCGAGGCCTCGCGACGCGGCGCGCGCGCCGTGTGGAGTGCAGCTCACGGATATCGAGCTTGTAGAACTCCGCCGTCTTCTTCTGGATCTCCTCGATGGTCACGCGGCGATCGCCATGCGCCGAGCGGCTGCCGATGGCTTCGCCCGCAACCTCGTTCGTAACCGGCTTGCCGGTCAGGTCCGCATAAGTCGCGAGCTTCATCAGCACTGCCAGCAGCTCACGCGGCGAGCCGTCCAGCTCCTGCGCCAGCCGTTCGAGCACCAAATCGGGTACGGCGGAACGCGGCCGCTTCCTTTCCATGTCGGCGCCCCTGGCTTTCAGGATCGCAAGACGTGTGGCGGCGTCGGGCTTCTCCAGCGCGATCACCACCGCGCCTTGCAAGCGCGAGCGGATGTCCTCGGAAAGCCCCTCCAGCGTGGATGGCGGCCGGTCGGCGGCAATCACAACCTTGCGCCGCAAATCGGTGAACGCGTTCACCGTGTGCAGGAACTCGCTGATCGTGGCCGTGCGACCACAGATGTGCTGCAGGTCGTCGATCAAGAGGATATCCGCGCCGCGGAGTTCCTCCTTGAAGGCCAGTGTTTCCTGGTTCCTGAGCGCGGCCAGGAACCGCCGCATGAAATCCTCTGCTCGCAAGAACAGCACGCGCGCTTCACGCGTGCTCCGCGCCTCGAGCGCGATCGCATTCAGAAGATGCGTCTTGCCATTGCCAAAACCGCCATGGATGAACAACATTCCCATCTCGGAATCGCCGTTCTCCGCGAAACGCTGAGCCGCCTTGAACGCGAATTCATTCGATGGTCCTGTCACGAAACTGACGAAGCTTTGGGAAGGATCGAGTTGACGATCCCACAAGCCCTGCAGCGACGCGCCGAAACCCTTGGCGGGTGCATTCGCGGAGAGCGGTGTCTGCGCCGCCGGCCGCGGCAGTGGCGATGCCAAAACAGGTTTGGGTTCGGTGCGCGGCTCGATAACAACGATTTCGAGCGTTGTGAATTCGCTGCTCGCCGCAGCAAAGGCGCGCTCCATGCGCGCGGCGTGGTGAGACGTAACGTAGTCGCGGATCAGACGGCGCGGCGCCGTAAGCCGCACATGGCCGTCGCTCACGCTCGCGAGCGACAATGGCGCAATCCAGGTGTCGAAAATTCCTTGGCCGAACTCGACGCGAAGCCGATCACGCACGCTTGTCCAAATCTCGGACCATGCCAGTTCAGGTAATTGCTTTGCCGGATATCCCATTTCCTTCGGTCCCCACATTCCGGCAGGTTCTGCCGGCGCCCCAATTGTGGAGGCTCTGCCCCCATTCAATGTCACGGTGATCGATCGTCGGTTGTTCAGTTGCTTTGTTTGCGCATGTCAGGAGATCCTCCCCGATTGTTGTGTTTAGCTCTGAGTCCAAGGCAGTCCCTCGGCCTTCCATCCCGCGGCGATGCCGCGGTGACGTTCGGGATCGAGGGCGCCTTCAAAACCATCCTTGATGTTGAAGCAGGGGCCATAGCCCGCTTGAGTGAGCGCAATTGCAGCGGCGCGTGAGCGCGCGCCCGAACGGCAGATCATCAGCAGCGGTGCTCCCTTGCGGTAGTTCGTCCGTTTCAGCGACTCGATGACCTCGTCGACAAAGTCGGGATTGGAACCGGCCGGGAAGCGCTGCCACTCGCAGAACACGACCCGGCGCTTCAAGCCACTCAGGTCCGGCACGCCGACGAAGTTCCACTCGGCTTCCGTCCGCACATCCACGAGTTGTCCCTCTGCTTCCTTGGAGAGGAGTTCCCAGCTCTCGCGGGAGTTGAGGTCGCCGGCGTAACCGCCCGACGGCGAGGCCGTCCTCGACGGATGCGGATCACTCATGAAGGCCCCCTGGACAATAGGCAAAAGACAACCTGCAAGTGCCGAAGCACTTATCGGTAATAAAACTCGTGAATATTTGTGCTTGGCTTAGTGTCTACTGGCAGTAGTGCCCGGCAGACCGTCAAAAGGCATTGTTTTTTCTATGATTTTTCTACTTACAGCCCGTTCGATCATTGCCCGCCCCCGTCCAATGAGGGGACTCTATACTCGGCTTTTCGGCCGGTGCAAGCGGGAAATTAACTGTTTTTCCCCTTGCAACGGCTTCGCGACAACGCAGAAAAACCCCATAAAATGAGGGTGTTGACGTACACGGACGGAAATGATCGGCGTATGCGGATGATTGGACATTAGACGATTCAGGGGGTTAGGCCGACGCCGTGAGACATTTCTGTGACACTGTCCGTCGACTGAGTAATATTAAGCTCCGGGTACGGACAATGATAATACAGGTCTTTATTCGCGTAAGACAAAACGCCGCAAGCGGGGAGCCTAACCCTTGAGGGCCTTGAGCCGGGCGCTGAGCCGGGAAACCTTGCGGCTCCCTGTGTTCCGATGGATCACACCCTTGGACACCCCCCGCATGATCTGGGGCTCCGCAGCCTTCAGGGCGGCCGTCGCGGTCTTCTTGTCCCCCGACGCCAAGGCCTCCTCGACCTCGCGGATCGCGCTCCGGATCTGGCTGCGGCGCGCCTTGTTGATGGCGGTGCGCTTGGCCGTGTTGCGGACGCGCTTCTCGGCGGAACGGTGGCTCGGCATGGGAGGTTCTTCCTGCTCTCTGCTGTAGGGCTCGCGCCTATAACCTCTGCGGTCTTCCCGGTCAATGCGCCGCACACGCCGAAGCGTCTAGCGGTCCTTGAATGAGGGTTTCCGCTTCTCCACGAAGGCCGCCATTCCCTCCTTCTGGTCTTCGGTCGCGAACATGGCGTGGAACAGCCGGCGTTCGAGATGGATGCCCTGGGACAGCGTCGTCTCATAGGCCGCGTTGACGCTTTCCTTGATCATAAGTGTCGATGCCAGCGAGGCGGACGCGATTTTCTGCGCGCATTTCATGGCCTCGGCCATGAGGTCCGCAAGCGGCACGACACGCGCGACCAGACCTGAGCGTTCGGCTTCGCCCGCATCCATCATCCGCCCGGTCAGACAGAGGTCCATCGCCTTGGCCTTGCCGACGGCGCGCGTGAGCCGCTGGGTGCCGCCTGCGCCCGGCCCGACGCCGAGATTGATCTCCGGCTGGCCGAACTTCGCGTTGTCCGCGGCGATGATGATGTCGCACATCATGGCGAGCTCGCAGCCGCCACCCAACGCGAAGCCCGCAACCGCGGCGATGATAGGCTTCCGCGCCCGCGCCACGCCTTCCCAGTTCCGGGTGATGAAATCCTGCGTATAGGCCTCGACAAAGCCCAAGCCCGCCATCTCGGTGATGTCGGCGCCGGCAGCGAAGGCCTTTTCCGAGCCGGTGATGATCACGCAGCGGATCTCGCTGTCGGCCTCGAACGCGCCAATCGCCTCGGACAGCTCGTCCATCAGCTTGGTGTTCAGTGCGTTCAGCGCCTGCGGCCGGTTGAGCGTGACGATGCCGATCCGCCCTTCGGTTTTGATCAGGATGTTCTGATGGGCCACGGCCAACCTCCATGTTGCGCTGCAATATGCGCTAGCCGGGGCGCACCCGGCAATAGAAGCACCGCCGATCGGCACCTATGATGGGCTCGCGGGAGGACGCGATGAACCGGACATTTCGACTGAGGGGCCGTCACCTGGTGCTGGTGGCATTGGCAGCTGTTGTCGGCGGCGGTGCTGCGCCACAGACATCGAGTGCGGATCCGCCGCTGGCTCTCGCGCGCGACGGCTATTTCTACGTCAACGCCAAGACGACGACGGTCGACGGCAAGACCTTCGTCACCGATCAGATGTATGTCGAGGTCCGTATCCCTGCGCGCCAGACGCATCCCTATCCGATCGTGATGGTTCACGGCGGCACGATGTCGGGCGTGAATTTCACCGGCACGCCCGATGGCCGCGAAGGCTGGGCGCAGTATTTCGTGCGTCAAGGCTACGCGGTCTATGTAGTCGATCAGCCGGGACGCGGGCGCTCGGGCTATCTCACCGCGACCTATGGTGCCGCGCGCAATGTCGAAAGCACCAATTCGCGCGCGCGTTTCGTGGCGCAGGAGAAGGCGAAGCTTTGGCCGCAGGCCGCGCTGCACACCCAGTGGCCGGGAACGGGCGAGCTAGACGATCCGGCCGCGCAACAGATCATGGCGAGTCAGTTGCCCGCCATCGAGAGTTTCGACAAGCAGCAATTCCTCAATCGCGACGCGCTGATTGCGCTCTACGAGCGAATCGGTCCGGGAATCCTGCTGGTGCATTCGCAGGCCGGCGCGTTCGCGTGGCCTGTTGCCGACGCACGTCCTGATCTGATCAAGGCGATCCTCGCGATCGAACCGAACGGCCCGCCCGCGCACGGCGTCGAGTTTGTCGGCGCGCCGACATGGTTCAAGGAAGGCCCGGTATCGCTCAGCTACGGCATCACTTCGGTACCATTGAATTACATGCCGGCGGTGAAATCGGCCTCGGAACTTGCATTCGTAAGAGACGAGAAAGCCCACGCGCCCGACAAGGTCGTCTGTTGGAAGCAAAAGACGCCAGCGCGCCAGCTACCGAATCTGCAAAGGATGCCGATCCTCGTGCTGACCGCGGAGGCGTCATATCACGCGCCTTACGATCATTGCACGGTGCGTTATCTCGAGCAGGCGGGCGTGATGCCGACCGCTATCTGTCTTGTCGAATCCGGCATCCGCGGCAACAGCCACGTGATGATGCTGGAGAAGAACAACAAGGAAATCGCCGCCGTCATTGCGCAGTGGCTCGAGAAGATGCGAATGTAGACGCTGCCGCTTTGGGCCAGTCAGTGTCCGAGGAGCGGGTTTACTACCTTCAGACCCGCAAACCGGCTGAAGTCCCGATCCGCCGACCACAGCTCGCGTACGCCGTGCTCCAGGCATAACGCCGCAACCCGCGTGTCATGAACGCGCCCACCGACGATATGGCCTTCTGCCAGCAGCGCCCGCAGTGTGGCCCAATATCCCGCTGGCTCGGCGAGAAGCGTCAGTGTTGGTGACTCGAGCCAAGCCTCGATCTGTTCGAGTGCCCGGGCGAGTGGCGTCGGAGGACCATAGATCCGCGGATGAGTTACAATCGCCAGAAATTCATGCACGCACGGCCAGGGAATTGCCCAGGTTGCCGTTCCTTCGGCAAGGTCCGCGAGCCGCACGGAGGCCGCGCCGTGGAACTGCGACTCCTTGCGATGTGCATAGACCAGGATGTTGCTGTCGACCGCAATCACCCGCCGCGCCCCTCATAGATCCGATCGCGCAACTGCTCCCACGAAACATCTCGGAACTCGTCCTGCAGTCCTCGTCCCTCGAAGCTCGCGTCGCGCAGCTTGAATGGCTTGCTCTGTTTTGCCTCGACGATCGCATGCCGCAATCCGCGTTCAATCAACATTCGCAGCGTAATACCTTCACGCGCGGCGAGCTTGCGCGCGTCCCGCAATAGCGAATCGGAGATTTCAACAGTCGTTTTCTTAGGGGCCATATATACGGGTCTCATAGTATGGGTACCCATATAAGGTACACTGAGAGGGCCGCAAGACGCAAGTCCGTGCAAAATTCGTCGCAAAAACAGGGAGTTGCGTTACGGCAACGCCCAGTCAGCGTTGACAGGACGGGCAATAGAAGGTCGAGCGGCCGCTCTGCACGATGCGCTTGATCTTGCCTTTGCAGTCGCGACCAGGGCACGGCGCGCCTTCGCGGTCATAGACCGCGAAGTGATGCTGGAAATAGCCGAGCTCGCCATCGGTACGCGCGTAGTCGCGCAGCGATGAGCCGCCGGCTTCGATTGCCGCCCGCAATACGGACTTGATCGCAGGCACAAGCTTCTTCACGCGTTCGCCGGCGACCGTGCTCGCCAGTCGCTTCGGCGAGATGTGCGCGCGGAACAGCGCCTCGCAGACATAGATGTTGCCGAGTCCTGCGACGACGCGCTGATCGAGCAACGCAGCCTTGATGGGCGTACGCTTGCCTTTCAGCGTGGCCGAGAGCACCGCGGGCGTAAACGCATCGGCGAGCGGCTCGGGCCCGAGACCTTCGAACAGCTTGTCGCTTTCGAGCCGCGCCGTCTCGGCAAGCGCCATCAACCCGAAACGGCGGTGATCCGTGAAGACGATGCGTGTGCCTTCTTCAGTCTCGAAGATGACGTGATCGTGCTTGCCTTCTCCGCTGCCGTCTTCCGCCGCCTTGTAGTGGAACGCACCCGGTTTCACCTTCGCCTTCGCGCCATGGATCGTCAGCCGGCCCGACATGCCGAGATGCACGATCAGAGTTTCGCCCGAATCGAGATCGAGCAGCAGGTACTTCGCCCGGCGTCGTATCCCGAGCACGCCGCGTCCGGTTAACCGTTCGACGAACCGGCTCGGGAACGCCACCCGCAGATCGGCTCGTTTGGCCTGCACCCGCGCAAAGACATGGCCTTCGACCGCGGGGATCAGGCCAATACGCACGGTTTCGACTTCGGGCAGTTCGGGCATCGCGGAGGGCTAAGGACTGCGGCGAGAGATATAGTGTATTTCGGTTACGCCTATTCGGTATTCTCACGCCATG
>Ga0111538_10015494_pt1 | contig 10024 bp, 5 predicted proteins | sample SoiMethybrSBSTD1_FD_79669 | JGI IMG/M metagenome (GOLD analysis project Ga0111538, IMG submission 79669) | Bulk soil microbial communities from a Populus tree surrounding site in Tennessee, USA - Soil MetaG P. TD hybrid SBSTD1 (version 2)... | ecosystem: Environmental > Terrestrial > Soil > Tree... | reverse complement strand
GCCGAGGTGTCCGACGACGACGTGCTCGAGGGCTCGTTTCCACCCGCTCCCGGCCCTGCGCCCGCCGCCAGCATTCAGCGCGGTGGAGGCGGAGGCATCGCCTTCGGTGAGCTCGATCTCGGCGGTGGTGAAGATCTGGGCGAGGCCTTGCTCGGCGAGGCACCGCGTGTCGGCAGCGTGCCGCCGCTCGGTTCGCCGAAGCCAGGCAAAGTCGCATCCGGTCCCCCCGCCGCGCGCAAATCGGCGCCGGCTCCGCCGATCGACGACGACATGGAGTTCGGCGGCATTCCGCAGGCCGCAGAAGGAAGCGGCGGGCTGCCCGGGATCGCCCCCATGCCGACCCCGGCACGCGCCAAACCGGAAGAAGCGGCGCCCGCGTCGGCCAAGCCGAAGAAACCGCCGCGCACGGGCAAGGTCGTCGTCGCGCTCTTCACGCTGCTTGTGGTGGGGGGCGCTTCGCTCGAGGTGCTGACGCCGTTCGGCGCCTTTGGCCGCCATGCGCTGCTCGATCTGCTCAACCGCGACAAGCTCGCGGCCCTGCAGGCATCGACCGTCGACAACGCACGCCGCCTGCTCGCCACGGACACGTTCGGCGAAGCCAACAAGGCGCTTGCGCAGATCGATGCCGCGCACGCCGCGACGCCGCGGCTCAGCGGTCTTCCCGCTTACGGAGCTTTCGCCGGGTACATCGTCGAGCTGCGCTATGGCCGCGGTCCGCACATCGACGCGCACGCCAAGCAGCTGCTCGCGCAGGTGCCGCCCGACGTCTCCAATCTCTACGCCGATCTCGCGCGGGCCGCCGAAGCGGCCATCGAGTCGCAGCTGCCGCGCGCCAAGCAGATCGTGCAATCGCTTGCCCAGCGCGAGCAGCAGAACCTCGACGTCGCCATGCTGGCCGGCGAGATCGAGCTGCTCGTGAAAGAGCCGCAAAAAGCGCTGGAGAGCTTCACCCGCGCGTCGACGCTCGACGGCGGCGCCGCGCGCAGCGGCTTCGGGATGGCGCGCGCGCTCGCGGCTCTCGGCAAGCAAGAGGCGTCGAACGCGCAAGCCGAGCAGGTCGTCAAGCAGTCGCCTCGCCACGTTGGGGCCCGCCTGTTGCTCGCGCGGTCGGCGTGGACCACGCAGCGCGACGAGACAGCGACCCGCGCGCTCCTCACCGAGGTCATCAACCCGGGCCCGACGCGCGAGTCCGCCAGCCCCGGCGAGCTGGTCGAAGCGCTGACCGCGATGGCGCGCGTGCACATGGCGCGCTCGCGGCTGACGCCGGCCGAAACCGCCCTGTCCGAGGCGCTCAAGATCGAGCCCAAGGCGGGGCCCGCCCTCGCCGGCATGGGGGAGCTCCTCTATCGCGAGGGACGTTACACCGACGCGCTGGCGCGCTTCGAAGCGGGTGTGCAAGCGGACCCCGAGGGGGTCGCGGCCAAGATCGGCGCAGCCAAGACGAAGATCGCGCTCGAACGGCTCCAAGAAGCCAAAGAGCAACTGAAGAAGCTGCGCGACGCGCGGCCGCAAGACATCGAGGTCGTCTATTGGCTCGGCCGCGCCGAGGACGCGCTCGGCGACAAGACCGCCGCCGAACGCAACTACGGAGAAGCCATCGCGCTCGGTCCGACCAAGCCCGAAGTGGTGCAAGCGTACGTCGCGCTGTCGCAGCTTTTGGCGACCCAGGGGCGTCCCGCCGACGCGCGGGCCAAGCTCGCCGAAGCGAAGACCGCGCTGCCCCCCTCGGCCGCCATCTTCCACGCCATTGGTGACGTCGAGCTCGTCTCGGGGCGCTACGAAGAAGCCCGCGAGGAGTACGCGGCCGCGCTGAAAAGCGATCCCGACGATCTCGCTTCGCGCTTCAAGCTCGGCGTCACGTACCGGCGGATGAACAAGTTCGACGAGGCGCAAGCCGAGTTCGACAAGGTGGCCGAGCAAGACAAGGACTACCCCGGCCTCGCGCTCGAGCGCGGTCTCCTGTTCGAGGCGAGCAACCGCACACGCGAGGCCCTGGAGTTCTACCAGCAGGCTCTCGCCAAAGCGCCCGACGACCCCGACATGATGCTGCGGGTCGGCTCGGCCGAAGTCGTGGCCGGCCAGGCGAGCCAAGCCGAAGAGGTGCTGCGCAAGGTGATCGCGAAGCGCCCCAATTCGGCGGAGGTGAACCACTACCTCGGTCGCGCGCTCCTCCTCAAGGGGACGAACCTCGCCGAAGCGCTGCGCTACCTGAAACGCGCCGTCGAGGTCGACCCCAATCGCGCCGAATACCACCTCTACGTCGGCTGGGCGGCCAATGAAGCCGGGCAACCGGCGGTGGCGCAGGAAGAGCTCACCAAGGCGCTCGGCCTCGACAAGGGTCTCGCCGACGCCTACTGGCAGATCGGCGTGATGCAGCGCAAGCAGGGGGCCGTCATCGACGCCATGAAGAACCTGCAAAAGGCGCTCGAGCTGCGCCCGTCGCGCTTCGAAGCGTACGCGACGCTGGCCGAGTGCTACGAAGATCAGAACAAGATCGGCGAAGCCATCCTCTCGTGGCGCAAGGCGATCGCTTCCGACGGCAGCCGCCCCGAGTGGCACTATCGCTTGGGCAAGCTGATGGGGCGCGCCGGTGAAACGGAGCTGCGCGAGGCCGTCACCTTGAGCGAGGGGCGCGACATCAAGCCGGGGTGGCTGGCGCAAGCCTATTTCGAGCTTGCCGAGGGCGAGCGCATGAGCGGAAAGCGCGCCGACGCCATCCAGCACTATCGCAAGTTCATCGCGCTCGCCAAAGTCGACTCGCCGTACCGCGTCGAAGCCATACGCCTGCTGGCGATGCTCGGCGCGCCGTACGATCCCGGCGCGCCCTGACGCGTTACGCCGAAAAGTTGGCCGCCCTTACGCGCTCGCGTATGCGGATTGATGGACGCGAGGGGCGAAGCGCCATGAAGATGCGAAAACTGCAGGTCGTGCTCATTGCATTTGCCGTCGCATGCTGGCTCGGGGCGGTGCTCGAGCTGGGGGCGGCAGCGGCGGGGGTCTGACAGGGCGATCGACGCGCTCGACACCCACGGCGATCGCCGTCAGAGTGCCATGCGTGGACGAATCGGAAATCCTGCAGCAATCGGCCCTCGCGCAAGGCGCGATGATCCGCGCCGGACGGCTTTCCTCGGAAGAGCTTACGTCGCTTTACCTCGGGCGCATTGCTCGGCTCGATGACACGACGCACGCGTTCGTCGAAGTGACCGCGGACGAAGCGCTGCGCGCCGCGCGCAAGGCCGATCGCGCGCGTCCGCCCGACGATGCGCCCTTCTACGGCGTGCCGACCGCGATCAAAGACCTCAACGCGGTCCGCGGCACCTTCATGCGCATGGGCTCGCGCGCTTTTCCGCGCCTGCTCACCCCGGCCGACGATCTCCTCGTGGCCCGCATTCGGCGCGCAGGGATGATCATCGTCGGAAAGACGTCGACTTCCGAGCTGGGCGCGCTTCCGGTCACCGAGCCGGACACTCATGCTCCGAGCCGCAATCCTTGGGACCTCGGCGTGACCCCTGGCGGCTCGAGCGGCGGCGCTGGAGGGGCACTTGCCGCGGGGCTCGTCCCCATCGCGCAGGGGAGCGACGGCGGCGGCTCGGTGCGGATCCCGGCGTCGTTCTGCGGCGTGGTCGGCTTCAAGCCGTCGCGCGGCGTGGTCGAAAACCCGTTCGGCATGGATTTGCCCGACATCGTTTGGACGTGTGGGCCCATGGGTCGATCGGTCGAAGACGTCGCCGCGTTTCTCGACGTGATGGCCACGGCGGCACCGGTCCCTTCGCCGTCGCTCGAGGGAGTGCTGCCCAGCACGCCGAGCTACCGCGCGCTGTGTAAGCTCGCGGTTCGCCCCCTGCGTATCCGCTTTGCTCCCACCGTGTACATCGTCGCGACGACCGACGAGGTCCGCGCCGCGGCCGAGCGCGCGGCCACTCTCCTCTCCGATCTCGGCCATCGCATCGAGCCGCAACCTGCGCTGGGCGGCGTCGAGATCGACGAGTTTCTCCCGATTTGGCAGGAGCTCATCGCGGCCGTTCCGGTGTCCGACTGGTCGCTCACCCAGCCGCTCACCCGCTGGCTCGGCGAAGCGGGGAAGAAGCTTCAGCGCCGCGACGTTTCGGCGGTCATCGCTTCCATCTCACGACGGATCTTGGACCTGTTCGGCGACGCGGACATGCTTCTCACCCCGACGGTCGCCGTTCCCCCGGTGCCCATCGGTGCGCTCAAAGGCCTCGCGCCGCTCGATACGTTCCGTCGCGCCGCGCAGCTCGGCGCGTTCACGGCGCCCTTCAACATTTCCGGTCAACCCGCCATCAGCGTCCCCGCGGCCCTGAGCGAAGGAAAGCACCCCATCGGCGTCCAGCTGGTGGGCAAGGTCGGCGACGACGCGACCGTCCTCGCGCTGGGGCGTGCGCTCGAAGCGCGCCTCGGTTGGCGGCAGCGCGCGTACGCGGTCTAGCACTCTTGCGCCAGTTGCTCGCCTCACTTCTTTGGGCAGAAATCGAGGGCGCGGGTGACCTTCTCGTGCAGCTCCGGGTTGTAGAGTTGGAAGTGCTGGTTGTAGCCCTGGTAACCGATCAAAAGGCCGTACACGATCGTCGCCAGCGCGAGGACGCTCATCAGCGCGCCGATCGCGCGTCGCGTCCACTTCATGCGGCAACATAGCTGGTACAAGGACCAGCCGCCCCACGTCGCGAAGAGCACGAGGCCCGCGGTCACGTCGCCCAAGTAGCGCATCGTCGCGCCAAAGACGCCGATGCTGGGCAGCGCGCTGACCGTCCCCATGATGCCGAAGCAGCACGCGCACCATAGCTTCGAGCCGCTGACCGCATTGAGCGACGGGCGCGGCCCTGCGCCGAGCCTCGGCAGGATGGCGCGCACGCCAAAAAAGACGCCCAACGGCAAGAGCCACGCCCAGGGCACGACGCGCAGCATTCCCACCACGGGTTCCTGTACCCAATATCCTTCCGCGAGATCGAAATCGTCGGGGAACGCCTTGGGCATGTCCCACTGGGTGACGAAGAACGGAAACTGGCAACCCGTGACGGGCTTGCGAAGAAAGTAGCTGTAGAGGTTGGCGGCGATGTAGTCGAACGAGGTTCGAATGTGCACGGTGTTGAGCATCCAATTCGTGCCGAACTCGAACCATTGGTCAAAACGCGCGCGGTTGTAATAGAGCAGCCCGAAAACAGCGAGGGCGATGGGGGTGCCGAGCCAGACGAGATTGCGAAGCACGGCCAGCCACCGTTTGCCGGAGTGAGCGAGCGGCATCAGCGCCGTGAGCAGCACGAACAGCGCCGCGACGGGTGCGACGCTCACCCGACACGCGATCGCGATCGCCCAGGCGGTCCCCGCCGCAAAAAGGCGCACCAGAAGGAACCGGCGCTTTCCAATGAGCGCATCGAAAGCAAAGACCAACCCCACGAGGAGAAACGCCTGACCGCCGGCGATGGCGGCCTCGTAGATCCCTGGCGTCGCGATCATGAAGGGAGTCGGATTGGCCAGGGCGAAGACGAGGATCGAAAGAAGAACGATGTAGAGCGGCAGTCCGGGGAAGATCCGCCGCGCCACGCGGTCGATGAGAAGCGCGCCGGCGATGAGGTAGATCGAATAAAGGACGAAGACGGGGTACTGATCGCCCACCGGCGAGCGGACCTTCATCACCGCCTTGTAGGCGGCGATGACCATCGCCGGAAAAGGGCCCCAGTAGTTGTAATACCGGCCCTTGTAGATGCTGAGATCGGCGAACCAGAGCTCGGAGTTCGCGGGGTCGAGCGGATTTTCTTTGGCGACGAGCTCGGGGGGCGGGTCGACGGAGAGGTAGAGGTGCCCCTTGCGAAAGCCCTCGGCCTGCATGTCGTAGTTGAGGTTGTACGTCGGCCAGCCGGTGTACTTGCCCGCCGACACGAGGTAAACGAAGACGAATTCGATGAGCAGAACGACGAGGACAATCGCGCCCCAGCGGAGCGCGTTGCCACGGCGGCGCGCGCGCAAGAGCGAGCGCTCGAGGACCGCGGGCGTCGCGCGTTGCTCGACGCTGGAAACCGCTTCGGCGGGCGTCGCCTCTAGGGAACTCGAGGCTTCCGCGGACTTTTGGACGGGAATCACGAAACGGAGTCTTTCGTCACTGTTTCGGGCACTCGCTTAGCACAGGGGGAAGGCGCGCGGCATCGTCGACCTAATTGAGCGGCGAGAGGGTGACGTCCCACACCCCCTCGGCGCGGTACCACTTGCGATGGGGATAGAGGCGCCGCACGCACTCCATTTCTTCCGGCGAGCCTTCCATGAGGTAGATGACGTCGGGGTTCTCCACCGAGGCAAGGTTTTGCGTCAGATCGGCCGGGTCCTGCGCAACTTTTCCAAAAACGACGACCGCGTCCTTGAGGCGATTGGCGGCAACGGCGTGGTACGGGGCTGCGTAAGCCCGTATCTCGGCCATGGCCTGGCCGTAGAGCTGCCCTCCGATGCTCAAGGTTCCGTACGCGATCGATCCACCAGCGAGTCCCGCGCGTAACAGCGGCGTGAAGCCCTTGTGGTTCACTTGCAAGAGGAGAGGCGCCAGCGCGACGCCTGCGAACACGGCCGTCGGGACGAGCAGTGTGAGCACGTAGCGCGGTCCGTAGCCCCAATCGGCATGCCGGCCGGCGACTACGGCCGAATAGAATACGTTGATGAGAACGGCCGCACCTCCGAGCACCATCGGCAGGGCGCGACCCCTGCGATACGCAACGATGATGCCCACCGCGGCCACCGCCGCGCTGCACGGCCAAAAGCAATAAGCGCCCGTGGCGAGCGGCACGCCGAACTTCCATTCGTCGCGCGCGGGCCAGGCGAACTCGATCGTCGCCCACGGGTGAAACTTTTCCGTGAGCGAGTACCCGGTGACGAACCATGCTCCGAGTTGCAGGCGGAGGATGACGAGCGTGGCGACGGCGACGGGGACGAACCCAAGGGCGACGGCAGCGACCGCGCGCCAGCGGAGCCGGCGCTTGGCGAGCGCATAGAGCCCGTACGCGCCGATGCTGGGCAAGATGACCGCGCCGTCGCTCGGCCGTGTGGCGAGCAAAAGCGCGGTGCACGCGCCGAGCGCCGCCCCCCAGGCGAGCTCCCCTTTTCGCGTCAAGCCGGGTGACGTCAAAGTGAAGATGGATTCGGCGCACCAAGCGAAGAGCGCGCAGACGAGCGTATGCGAAAAGAGCGACCCCGCGTTCAGCACCATCGCCCCCGCCGCCGCCATCACCAGCGGACCCGCCAGGCCGGCCAAGTACGCCTCCTGCGAGATCGTCGCCTCTTGCGCGATCGTCGTCTCTTGCGCCGTCGTCACGTCATGGATCTGGTTGCCGCTGGCGGCGCGACGCGCGAGACGGCTGACGCCGACGAGGGTGATGCCGAACAAGATCGGATTTGCGAGCCAATAGACGCCCAGGCGCTGGAATGGGGCCAGCACGAGGGGCCAGCCCGGCGTGTATTGGCTGAAGGCGCGGCCCATCCAATAGTAAACCCAGTACGTCTGGTGCGACGTCGGGCACTCGGGGACCGGTCCGTAAGATTTGCCATGGGCGAAGAGGTCGGCCTGGTACTGGTAGGCCCACTCGTCGCCGCTGGCCACGAAACGATCGAGCACGTAGACCGCTACGAAGCTGGCGACGGCGAGACCGATGGCGAAGAGCGCCGCTTCGTAGTGGCGAATGAGCGGTAGCGGGCGTCGATCGCTCGGTGGCGACGGGCTCGATTCGGGGGCGGTCGCAACGAGCCCCGCCACGATCCCGCCGAGGACGAGCTGAAGCGACACCAGCTCGGGATCAGAGGTCGTGACGTAGCGCCCCGCTTGATGGGTGAGAAAGACGGCGAGGATGGCGACCGCTTGCGGCACGCGATGCGGCTGAAACAGCGTCGCCGCCGCGTAAAAGCAGCTCGAAACGGGGAGCAGCCACCAGAGCTGCGCGATGTACGGGGGGTATTGGAAATTGACGCTCGTGATCCAACGGATCCAATGCGGAGTCAGGCCAGCGATCGCGACGCCGACCAAGAGCAACGCGCGAACCGCGCGCTTTTGCACGTGGGTCCAGATGACGGAGCCGAGCAGAATGGCCGTCGAAACGTGAGCGGCGAAGAACGCGCGATCGGGGGTGCTTACATAGGGGTACTGCATGCGCGCGAATCCAGTGCGCTGCTCGTCACGAGCTTTCTAAGGCGGTCTCGGGCCGTTGGAAAGAAAGGGAATGCGCGACGAGCACGTAGCCCCACAGGATCGCGCTCGTGAAGAGCCGCGGAAGGAAATGGCCGTGAATGCTGGAATGCTGCTGCATGACGACGAGCCAGCCGCACGCGAGCGCGAGCATCAAGACGAAGCTCGCCACGCGCGACCACGTCGAGTTCCACACGAGGGTGCCTTTGCCACCGAGCGAGAGCGACGCCCGCTTGGGCCAGAGGAGCGCCAGGACGACCGCCAGGAGCCCCACGAAGTTGCCGTCGTAGAATTGTTTCTGCGGCAAGAGATTCACCCAGTAATAGAGAACGATGCCAGCGCCGCCGGGGATGGGCGGGTGTACCCAGCTCGGACCCATCGTCCGATTTTTAGCAGCGGCCGTGAAGTTGAGAAAGGCTGCCTTGAGCCCGCCGAGAAATACGGCGACTTGGACGAAATGCAGAATGCAGGCGAGGGCGAAGGCGGCACCGGCCGTCAGCGTGGCCAAGAGCAGACGGCGGCGGCTCACTGGATTTTTGAAGTCCTTGAACGTGAGGAAAACCGCGAGCGGCGCGAACGTGACGAGGAAGACGTAGTCGAAGGCGGTCCACCCTTCGAGAAAGGCGGCCAGCCCGAGAGCGATGAAGTGCCGCCGCCGCACCATTCCTTCCGAGAACATGCGAAGAAGAATTGCCAGCTCGAAAAAGAACAGTGCCAGCGCATATTCGTGCAGCGCGACCACGTGCATCATGTTGCCAGTCATGGGCACGCCACCGATGAGCCACATCGCAGCGGCCGCCCTCGGCGGACCGATCGCCCGATAGAGCGCGAACCCGACGGCGAGCAGCGACAAGAGGCCGACGGTAATGGGCAGCAGCCGATAGATGAAAAGACGCCCGCGGCCGAACAAGATCGTCATGACGCCGAGCGCGAGCTCGGGGCCCGGCGGGTAATGGAGGTAGACGCACCGCTCGGACGATTGGCAGAGCAGCGTGTCGTGCTTGCCACCTTGGTTTTCGAAGGCGTTGCCGAAGTTGGCGTCGGCGAGACCGACGTTCGAGGTGAGCCCCATCGCCGCGAAACCTTCCGCGGCGCGCACGTCGTTGGCTTCGGAGTAGGCGTCGCCAGTGTCGGTGAGCGCCTCGTTCAGGGTGTAGGCGTGGGAGATCTGCTGACCGAAAAGACTGAAAGAGACCCAAACGATGACCGCCCTGCAGAAGACGGCAATGAGCCCGCCCTGCGACGCGCTCGATCGGATTGCATCCATCCTAGAAGCGACCTCCCTGATTGGAGAGCGGAACGGAAATGCCGGGCTGCGGGACGAAGGCTTTGGAGCGAAAGCGGAAGCCCCCGGCGCGGAGCACCGCCGCCACGTACCAGCCGAGCAGCAGCAGGTTGCGGCTTCCGACCGCGAGCAGTGCCCAGCCGTGACCGGGGGCGCGCTGTTCGAGCGCCGGGGAAAGGTACGGGTACACGACGGTCGTCAGCACGCACGTCGTGAGCGCGAGCAGGGCGCCGACCGGTCCTTCTACGACGAGCGGAAAGAGGGGAGCGACCCACAGCATGTACTGAGGGGAGAGAACCTTGCCGGCTACGAGAAATCCGACGGTTCCGCCGAATACGGCAAAGTCGACGACCCCTTCCAAGTTGCGGTTCGGCTGCTTCCACGTGCGAAGGGCCGCGATAGCTTGCGGCGTCAAGGCGAGAAGAACAGTGAGCGGCATCGATAGCGCGGCGAACACCGCGGGAAGGCGCCCCCCCACGTGAAAGGCGCCGTAGTTGTGCTCGGGCTGAACCACGGCGAGACCGAGCTTGCTTGCCAAGAGGGCCACCGTCGACCAGGTCGTT
>Ga0111538_10015491_pt1 | contig 10025 bp, 11 predicted proteins | sample SoiMethybrSBSTD1_FD_79669 | JGI IMG/M metagenome (GOLD analysis project Ga0111538, IMG submission 79669) | Bulk soil microbial communities from a Populus tree surrounding site in Tennessee, USA - Soil MetaG P. TD hybrid SBSTD1 (version 2)... | ecosystem: Environmental > Terrestrial > Soil >... | reverse complement strand
GGCGTGAAGTTACGCGTGAGAGAGCCATTCGCTGTAAACACCTGGCCGCGCGTTCCGCTAATTCCGATGAGACCCGTCGATTCATTGCCCGCGAAGAGAATTCCGCCATTCAACCGGCCCTTAGTTCGTTTCGTGAACGATTTCTGGAGCACTCCATATATCCAATAGTCTCCGAGTCCCGAGCCGAGCTGCTTGCGTGTGCTTCCGGTAGGCGCTTCCACATAGAAGACCACGGTGGCGGCCGGTAGTTTTGAACCGTCATGTTCGTCGAGCAGCCTGACCTTTACGCCAAACTGTGTGTCGCCAATTCCGCTCGGGTTTTCCAGCCTCGAACTTCGATCGTTGTAAATCTTGATAAAAGGGGCATTCACTCCAAGCTCAATGCGATCAGTTAGACCATAATTCAAAGTGAACACTGCGGTGTTCTGTTTTGTCCCGGGAAGCGACGATCGCTGGAGCCAATCGAGTTCATTATAGAACTCGAAGTGGAACTTTCCTTTCGGGGTTGTATCGGTATCGTCTGTATAAAACGGAAGCTGAGCGTGAGCAGACGCTGCCGATAAGAAGGCAACACAGATAACAAAACAAGCCGTTCTGAGTTGGCAACGAATCATAACTATACTGATCTCGTCACTGGTGAAAAATGAAGTCTACTCGAATAACTCTTGGATCATACGGTTGAATGTTGGCATTTGGTTTGTTCGGTCAAAAGTCTTTTCACCAGTGCCGCGGCGAGTATAGAATTTCGGACCAGGTAATGCTTTTGGAGAGTCTTTCTTTGTGAAGTTCTACAAGCGCAAACCTTTTCTTCTGGCCCTGGCTTTTGTGCTGCCGCTTTCGGCGGTCTGGTGGTGCTCCGCGGCTTCTTACCACGAGCTCTATATATCGATACCCTCTTATCATCAAGACATCTGGAGCTACACCCAGCGTACAACTCTGTCGCGTACCGGCGATTCGGGAATCGAGTATCTGCTGCGGCGAGAGGGCACCGCGTACACGGACGTCGTCGGCTGGCAGAGCGCCAGTGAGGGCCTGAGCTATATCGATCGGTGGCTGGTGGAGCATGGTTGGGAACGGACAGAAATGTACACCGAAGGCGATCCTGCCTTACCGGAAAGCCAGTTTTTGAAGTTTGGCGAGACCTATGCGGTGTACACCGATCCGGATGATCGCAGTGGCTTTAATGGCAACGCCAGGGGAGCGCTGGGCCGAGTGACCGTCGCAGTCTGGCCTATCGGCGCAAGCAGCGAGAGTGCGTGCCAGGTGTCGGGGTTCAACGTAGTGGTGGTGACGGTCAAACCCTCATGGTGGAGAGTGGCGAGCCACGCGTTCGAGGATTAATGCGAGGGTTACTTATAGTCACAATGACGTTAGTCGTGATATCAATAGTCGCACCAACCCACAGTTAAAAGGACAAAAGAATGGAACGGAGAGTAGCAAGCGATTACCCGCAAGAGTTGTTGGACCTCTTTCACGAATACCAGCACGGCGACATCAACCGCCGCGCTTTCCTGGACGGCGCCGCTAAGTTTGCCGTCGGTGGCCTGACTGTCGCGGCAATCTTTGAGAGCCTCAGACCCAACTACGCGTGGGCGCAACAGGTACCGGCGGACGACAAGCGCATCAAGGTCGGTTACGAAACCGTGCCATCGCCGGAAGGGAACGGCTCGATCAAAGGCTACCTGGCGCGACCGTCAAAAAGTGGGAAACACCCGGTCGTGCTCGTCATTCACGAAAACCGTGGGCTCAATCCTTACATCGAGGACGTCGCACGGCGGCTTGCGCTTGCAAACTTCATAGCCTTCGCTCCCGACGGATTGACGTCTGTGGGCGGTTACCCGGGAAGCGATGAGAAAGGCGCTGAAGCGTTTCGCAAAGTCGATGCAAAGAAGATGACTGAAGATTTCGTCGCGGCAGCGAAGTGGCTCAAGGCGCGATCAGATTCCACACGCAAACTCGGGGCGGTCGGATTCTGTTTTGGCGGCGGAATGGTGAATCAACTGGCGGTGCGGCTGGGTTCGGATCTAAATGCGGGCGTCGCATTCTACGGGCGGCAGGCAGCCGTGGACGATGTGCCAAAAATCTCTGCGCCGTTGTTGCTGCAATACGCCGGCAACGACCAGCGCATCAACGACGGCATCGCTGCATACGAGGCGGCACTCAAGGCCAACAACAAGGTCTACCAGGTTTACATGTACGACGGGAAACAGCACGGCTTCCACAACGACACGACGCCGCGTTACGACGAAGAGGCAGCCAAACTCGCGTGGAGCCGCACTCTCGAGTTCTTCAACAAACATCTGCGCTGACGCCGGTCAGAACTGGTCCATCTCGATCTAGTACTTCCACGGTTCATCTGATAAGATGCCGCGCGCTTTTAGCGTATTACTACCGGATCCAGTTCCCCCGCTGGTCATCTTTCTCAACCCACTTCGCGAATGAAGTGCGCTTCGTTTCTTCGCGAGTCAAGAAAGCGCCCTCATTTCGCTTCTAAGGAGAACATCAATGGCAACAACAAAAAGATCGACCGTCAGCAGAGTTGGTATTTCAGTCAATCCGAACAGCCCAAGGAAACAAAACGCGGACATGGTTCAGAAACTCGTCGCGCAGGCCCTGGGTCGAGCGGGCTGTGATGGCTGCGGCCGAATTGCTTACATCGATCTCGGTTTTCTTGTCGATCCGGTTGATAAACAACTGGGAGATTTAGGCGCTATTGCAATGGATGTCACCACAAGATAACCCCCAGTTTCCGCCTAACGGGAAGCTTATTCAGCCTTTGGGGATAGGCTTTCCATACTTCGCTGAGCTACCGGCAGATCTGTACCGGAGTGGTTTAGTCGCCTTTGTCGAAATCACTCCCGAGACGCTCTGCCGGCAGCGAGCAACTGCAACCACACCTCAGATCGAAATCGTCCCTAATCGGCTGGCGACGGCGCAAGAGACATGCGCCGGCTTACCGTTGGTGATCCACGGTGTAGAACTGTCCATCGGCTCTGCTCACGGGCTCAACAACGCTTACCTCAAAATGCTCGACTCCTTTCAAAAAGAGTGGCCGTTCGTTTGGCACAGCGAGCACCTGGGATTCCAGACCATAGCAGGCGATAACAACTCGACACTCGAAATCGGTGTGCCTCTGCCGATGCCCGCCACGGTCGAAGCCGTTGAACTTGTAGCGGCGCGTAGTGCGATGATTCAACAGCGCTACCGTGTTCCATTCCTTTTGGAAAACCCGGCGCACTACTTTTCAGCTCTGCCCGCGGACGTGGAAATCGGAGATGAGTACCGGTTTCTCAACGCGTTCACGGAGAAGAGCGGTTGTTATCTCCTGCTCGATCTGCACAATCTTTACTGCAACGCCGTCAATCATCATTTTGAAGCGCGCGAAGTGATCGATACGTTGCCGCTCGATCGGGTGATCGAAATACATGTCGCGGGCGGCTCGTGGCGCGATGGCTTCTGGATGGATGCGCACGACGGGCGTGTTCCCGAACCTGTTTGGGAATTGTTGGAATATGTATTGCCGCTTGCGCCGAACGTTGGCGGAGTCGTGTTTGAGCTACTCGAAGATTATGCGGTGCGTCTCGGTACTTCAGCGATCGAGGATGAGTTGAGGCGAGCCTGGCAGATTTGGAATGCGCGCCATGGCGCTAATTGATTATCAAACAGTTCTGGGACGAATGCTTCGCGAACAGCGCAGCGACGATCATCTGCGCGATGTGACTCTCGACGAACGCGAAAGCCGGTACATTGAAAACGTACGAGACAGTGCTGAGTTTCGTTTCTATGCCAGCGTGCAGCGGTCCTGGTGCATTACTCGCGCCACTAAGGCGGCGCATTTAACGCTTTCGTTGCTGCCACAGGAAGAACGACAGCGGCTACTCGATGAGTGGATCGACTCAGGCGCCGGCGCTCAGAGTTTCTTCTTCGTAGAAGCTGATTTGTTTCTGGACTTTCTTGGCAAGCGTCTGTCGGACCGTCCGCGCGAATTGACTATGTGTCAGTTCGAACGCGCTACGCTGCGCGCCGGTGATGGAGTTAGTTACTTTGTTGCGCCTGATCCTGCCTCTTTGCAGAATCCGGATTGTTTCTTGCGTCGCGGCAGCTATGCCGGACTTGTTCGCTTTGAAAAGGGCTCGAATGACGTGCATGAGCAGGGGCCACTCGCAGACTTGTTTCATGCCGGCATGATCGTAATGTTCAGCCCGGGGTTACCGCAGTTGTGGCATGAACCATCTGCGGAAGAAGTCGATCTATGGGAGGTGCTGGACCAGCCAGCATCGGTGAGAACATTGTTGAGCCACGGCCACTCTTCCGAAACTCTGGAAACGCTTCTTAGCCAGGGCGCGATCGAATACGAGTACGAAAAATAAGATGACCCGAAGCCGTTTAGTTATTTCGATAGCATTCTCTTTAGCGATCGCTAGTCTCGCACTACTTCAGGTTCAACCCGTGCGCTCGTGGCAAGACAAGCTCGAGCCGCAAAAGGGACGGCCCGTAGTAGTCCCCACTCGTTTTTCTGGAAACCGCTTTGTGGTTGTCCCAGTTACAACCGAAGAGGTGACGCTGGCTTTATTAGCAGATTCGGCGGGCGGCCTGTTTTTGTACCAGGACACCGTCGAGCGCTTGAAGTTGACGCCGGAAGTTGTTCCCGGCGACGAAGGACGACAACTGCGAGTTGTTTCCTTGCCGGCATTCAAGCCTGACCACTCGATTCCGCCACCGCTTGGTAGCCCGTTCCAACAACGCGTGTTTGTGTTTCCTCGTGAAAAGATCAGCGCAAGCTTTCTGGAAACTCGAGATGGAATATTAGGGCAACAGTGGTTCGCCGATCGTGTGTGGACGTTTGACTATCCCGGAAAGAAGCTATTGTGGCGGGCTGCTGGAGATATTCCCGCGCACGAGAAGAGTCACGAGGTTAGCCTGGGTTTTAAGACGAGCGGCTCGGGAAGACGGCAAAATAATTTTGCGCGAATAGCGATCGAGGTTGACGGCGAGACTCTCGATTTTGTGCTTGATACCGGAGCAACGAACGTCATTTCGGAGGAACAGAAGAAATCATTGGGCGACAGTTTGCCACTGGAGCGCGGGACCAGTTTTCTTGTTCGCTCAGTTTATGAAAAGTGGCATGCGAAACATCCGGAGTGGCGTGCGTTCGAGATGAAGACGTTAACCGGCGGCGCCATGATTGAAGTTCCGGAAATAAAGATCGGCGGCTACACGGTTGGGCCAGTGTGGTTCACAGTGCAGCCTGACTTCGGGTTTCAGGCGGTGATGAAAACGCTCATGGACAAGCCGATCGTAGGCGCATTGGGAGGCTCAGCGCTCCACTATTTCGAGTTAACGGTGGACTGGCCGAACGCCATCGCGGTTTTCCACAAGCCCTGAATCACCGCGACATCATTCATAACGCAACGCCACGATCGGATCGACACGCGTCGCGCGGCGAGACGGTAAGTAGCCGGCGATCATTGCGACGATCAGCATCATTACCGCCGCGCCAATCAGCGAGACCGGATCCGCCTTACCCAATCCGAAGAGCAGTGCGGAAGCCACTCGAATAAGCGCAAAGATCAACGGCACGCCGGCGGCGACGCCAATCACGACGAGCCACAATGCCTCACGCTGAATCAACCAGAATACGTCGCGGCGATGTGCTCCGAGTGCCATCCGGATGCCGAGCTCAGTGGTCCTGCTGGCGACGCCGTAAGACAGAATCCCGTAGAGCCCGATGCAGGCAAGCAGCAGCGCCAGGATGCCGAAGAAGCCGGCGAGTGTCGCCATTAATCGCTCGCGCAAAATAGTCGCATCGACAAACTGCTTCAACGGCTGAAAGCTAACGGTGATCGACGGATTGATCTGGTTGAGCACTCCCTTGATCGCCGCGATCGTGTCAGTCTGTTTTAAGTGCGAGCGGATCAGAATCTGTGCGCCCGCTCCAGAGCCTTCATCCTGTGCCGCGGCGTAGTAGACGATCGGAGTAAATTCCTCGCGCAGATCTTCATACTTCGTGTCGCCAACAAGTCCGACGATTTCGAAGAGAGTGTCCGGCGATCCCGGCGTCGCGGCAATCCAGAAGCGTTGACCCACCGGATTCGTGGCAGTTTGAAACTCGCGCGCAAACTCCTGATTCACAATTGCCACTTTTGGCGCTCCGACTCGATCGCGCGAGTCGAAGTCACGTCCAGCCAGCAGTGGCACTTTCAACGTTTCAAAGTAGCGTGGCCCAATACGGGAAAGATTTGTACTGAGCACCCGTCGCTCAGACGTGGCATCCAGCCACGCTCTTCCTCCGCCCCAATCCCGCAATGGCATAACGTGCGTGATTGCCGCCGATTCCACTCCCGGAATGCTCCGAACGCGTTCGAGCAACTCATCTTTGAATGTGGGAACTCGTTCAGCCGGGAGATTCAAGCTGCGGAAGACCACTGTAGCCGTAAGAACGTCTTCCTGCTGAAAACCTACATTGACCGTTAAAATGTTCGCGAGGCTGCGAGAGAAGAGAAGCGCACCTGCTACCAACACCAGCGAGAGTGCGACCTGGATCACCGTAAGCGCACGCCGCAGAGTGAAGCGCTGGCGACTAGCCGTCATTCCACGCCCGGCCCCTTTCAACATCGTGCCGGCCTTTGTTCGGGTGATACGGATCGCCGGCGTCAATCCAAACAGAAGACAGGTCAGCACGGCTAAGCCCGCGGTAAAGCCCAAGACTCGCCAATCCGGCGCGAGATCCAGAAACACTGGATCGGCAGTCGTACTTAGGAACGCAACTAAAGACCGACTCAAGACATAGGCGAGCGCGGCGCCCAGCGCGGCGCCGAGTGAAGAGAGCAGAAGGCTCTCAACCAACAATTGCCGGATCAAACGTCCACGCGAAGCGCCCAGCGCCTGTCGCACTACGATCTCGCGTTCTCTTGCGCTGGCGCGTGCAAGCAGGAGGTTCGCCAGGTTGGCACAGGCGATCAATAAGACCAATCCGGCGATCGCCAACATCAACCAAAGCGACTGTTCGTACTTCTCGCGCAACTGCGAAGCGCCCGTGCCGGAGGAAAGCGTAGTGAGCTTCGACGCGAGATAGTCTTTTACGCTTCCGGCAGGATAATCCGCCGGCAGCGCAGCCTGGAATAAGTCAGGAGAGATCGACTGTACGTGCGCTGTGGCCTGGTCCATGGTCCATCCGGGTTTGAGACGACCGTTTACCGTCAACCACCACATGATCCCTGAGAGAAATCTGTCGCTACCACGAACGAGCGAAATCGCGCAGACCGGCAGCGATAGATCGAATGAACGTCCAACCTCCATGCCGAAGAAGTTCACGGGCGTGACGCCAACGATTTCGAATGAGTGATCGGCGAATGCGAGCTTGCGCCCGATCACACTCGCATCGCCGCCAAACTCGCGTTGCCAGAACTTATGACTGAGGATGATGCCGGGAGTGCCGCAGCCTTTTTGATCGTCTTCGTTCGTAAAGACGCGACCCAACGAAGCGTTGACCCCGAGCGTGTTGTAAAAGTCGCCACTGACATAAAGCATTTCTGCCGGCCGCACTTCGCCGCCGGGAGCCAGGTTGACCTTGTCCGTCCCCCACGCAAACACTCCGGAAAAGGCTTGTTGTCGATCTCGAATCTGTTCCCAGATTGGAAATGACAGCGTCCGCTCGCGCGCGAATCCGCCACGCGCTCCTTTCATGTCCGTCATGCGAACTTCGACGAGCTCCTCCGGTGCTCTGACAGGAAGCGTGCGTAGTCGCACCGCATTCACCAACTGGAAAATCGCAGTGTTCGCGCCGATACCGAAGGCGAGCGAGAGAATCGCGACCGCGGTAAATCCTTTGTTCTTGAGCAGCATGCGAACGCCGAAGCGCAAATCTTGAATCATTGCATCCTCCCATCTACGGGGCTGTAGCCACAGTGCATCCATGAATGCCCCGGCACTGTGCGAGAGCAGGTCGCGTTTTGTGCGCCAGTTGAGCTGGTCCCACTTGGCCAGCAACTCTTCGCGATAGACCAACTCTGCTTCCCACTCCTGTCGCCAGTCGGCGCGCAAACGACGCGGCACGATCACGCCGATCAGCGTGATGAGCCAGAGCCATGGGCCTTTTGTCGTTTGCTTATGCACGTCGTCAGGCTTTCTGTCTCGCGGGTTTGCTGGCGGCGACGGGCTCAAACTGGGGGAGCACGCGAAACCGTTCGCGGGCTTCGGCCAATGCCGTCTGGCCCGCTTTGGTCACTTCGTAATACTTCCGTGGAGGCCGTTGTTCGGCCTGGGCAACGCCTGGTTTTTCCCACTTCGAGGCGACGAAGCCAGCGTCCTCGAGACGTCTGAGAGCGGGGTAGACGGTGCCACTCGCGAGACCGGTGATGGTCATGATGTCGAAGCCGTAGCGATAGCCGTGGTCGAGCGCTTGCAGAATGAGCGCCATGGTGTAGGACAGGTAACTTTTTCCCATATTCTGACTCCTGCCGGGTTTATCGGGCGTATAGATGACGTTATATATAAATATCTACATAGCCTTTGTCAAGGAGCAGCCAAGGAGCGGCCAAGGGCGACCCGCTTAGTCGTCCCTGGCCGCGTGTTTGTTTTTCTTTGGCGCTACGACAGCCTCAGATCGAAGCTGCCGCGATCGAAGATGGCGCCGACGTCGTGAAACTCACCCCGCCACACCACTGTGTTTCCGTTGTAAGTTCCGAGAGGCAAGCCCACGGGAACTGTGTAATTGAAGCTGAAACTGCGGTCGGAATTTGCAGGAAAGAACGTGCGGTCAGACGAAAACTCCGGCCAGCGTTTGTCGCGGCCGCCCCAGGCCTCGCCGGTATCGAGGACATTGCCGAGGCCGAAAAAGATCGTCGCGTAGAAAGGGAAATACCCGACCGGATCGGGATTTCGCACATACACTGTGTAGTTCGCGGGACTGCCCGGCGTGGTGCCGCTGGTCCATGATTGGGCAAAGATGAATGGAGACTTCGAAGTCTCGCCTCGTACTTTCTTGGCGAGTTGTTCCTCGTCCAACGATGAGAACGACTGCCCTTTCTCCCGCGCCTGCTCCTTCAGCATTTCGATTTGCTTCTTGAGTTCACCAACTTCGCGTTGGACCGCTTCCGCGGATTTCTTGTTGTCTGCCATGACTAACCTCCTTTGTGAGAGAAACGTTGTTAAGTGAGAAACGTTATTCGTGTTTACGCATCGGACTGGTAGACCTTGATGCCTGCGTCATTAGATATGTCCTTTCAGGGCATTGTATTTACAAGCAGGCCCCGACTACGCAGCACCGTCACGTCCTAAGTGTGGCGAATGAACCCATTGGTGAATTCTCCGAAGCGGCCTCGGTCAGGCGCTTTGAGGACTGGATGAATTCATTGGAACCTAGCGGTGAGCCGCTGGTTGGTGAAAAACATCAAGTGCTAGACGCGTTCTAGTTATCACTTGCTGAGGATGGTGTCAATCAGTTTCTGTCAGCCGTTGTTGCGGTCCGCAGTGTTAACAAGCCTGCGAACTAACATCGCCCCTACGATCACACCAAAAGTCTCTGTTACTAACAACAGCAACGCCGTAATGCGAAACAGGCCGCGAGCGTCTCCCGCAGGCAGGTGGGCCACGTGATCGTTGGAGATGATGATGTAGTGATAGAGCCCTCCAAAGATGAGCGACGCGAGCATCGACCAAAGTAACAGCCATACCCCGGCCCTCGCATATCGCGTCCAAGACAAAGCGAGCGCGACCAACGGCGCCAGCAGAATAACCACCATGACGTAAACCTGCTGCCAGTTAGCCAGCCCGACTTCCAACCTTGTGTGCGCCTGGCCATGAAACACAACGACGATCAGGTGAGCTACTACCGCGAGCGTCACCAGCGACGCGACTCGACTTCGTGGCGAAGAACTCATTTGTTCCTCCTCAACCCAGTTGCCCTATCGCGCGCGAGTATAAGGTCCAGCAGACCGCCTCGGTAATGTTTTTCCACGCCTTACATAACACTTAGAACAAGCGAAATGGCCTTCGAACCGAGTTGCGGGGAAGAGAATGCTAGC
>Ga0111538_10015490_pt1 | contig 10025 bp, 7 predicted proteins | sample SoiMethybrSBSTD1_FD_79669 | JGI IMG/M metagenome (GOLD analysis project Ga0111538, IMG submission 79669) | Bulk soil microbial communities from a Populus tree surrounding site in Tennessee, USA - Soil MetaG P. TD hybrid SBSTD1 (version 2)... | ecosystem: Environmental > Terrestrial > Soil > Tree... | reverse complement strand
TTTGAGCTCGACTGCAGCAAAGGTCAGAATCTCGCTGTGTGGAATAACTTCATCCAGACCAAATCCAACGGCATCTCCTTGGTGCCCACTTACGAAGGCCCCGTGTATGTGATGTACAACGTTTTCGCCCGATGCGCTGAGGGCGCGCACAAGCAGGGCTGGGGGGGCTGCGTTGATCCTATAGAGTTGACTCCCGCAAGCGACGCGACTGGCTACTTCTATCACAACACGGTGTTTATTGATGGCTCCACCCCCGATGCCGCCACGTACAATACGCGCGAGATACACAAGAACCGGCGCTATCTCAACAACATCATGATGGGCTCCACGAACTTCCCCGTGGTGAGCGACCACGCGGGCGGAGGAGTTGCGTCCACGTGTGCATTTGACTACGACCTCGCATGGCGACAATCCGGAGCGCTTTGGAAGTGGGGCGGGGCCTACTACCAGACGCTGGCGAATGTTCAATCCGCCTTCGGATGGGAATTGCACGGCGTGAACCAGCAGCCACTCTTCGTCGACGCGGCCCACGACGATTTCCACCCGACAAGAAGCTGATTAGGAGCCAGGTCGCAAGCGATGGATTGGTGCCGAGGATCGCAAGGACAATCAACGCAATGATGCCGTAGAAGATCAACGTGCCCAGCGTCAGGGGCTGTTCCTGCTGAATCGGTTCGCGGGGTGTGGTAGTGGCACCCGGCAAGGGCTCTCCAATGGCATTGGCGATGGCTTCCAGCCCCGCTTCGACAGCTCCGGCATTATCCCCGGCTCGGATCCGTGGAACGATCGTGTTCTGAATAATGCGCCCAGCCAGAGTATCGGGAACCTCCGGCTCGATACCGTAGCCAACTTCGATACGTAGGCGGCGGTCCTGCGCCATGATGAAGAGCACCAAACCGTCGTCGATGCCTTTTCGGCCGACCTTCCATTTCTCAAAGGCACGGTTGGCCCAGTCTTCGATGGGTACTTCCCCTGTAGTGGAGCCAATCCAGACGAGCAACTGATGCTGAGTCTGCTGCTCGTACGTACGAAGCCGTGCGTTGATCCGCTCGAGATCGCCAGGCGCAAGAAACCCGGCAGTATCGGTCACCCATTGAGTGGGTACTTCGGGAATGGGAACGTCCTGGGCGAGGAGGAGGAGTGGGAAGAGCGCACCTATGAACAGGACGATGAAAATGCGAGTCAAGAGACCGGTCACGCCCTCCTGAGTCAGGAGGGCGTGAGGCCTCTTGGCTTGGGTTTTTGTACAAAGTCCCTGTCGGCCACCCTCTCCCGGCGGGAGAGGGTCCGCACGAAAAGGGTCATCACCGCGTCCGATCAGAATTTCACCTCAGGCGCCTTCTCTGCCCCTGCGTCTGCATTGAAGTAAACCTTGGGTTGAAACTTGCTGCCGAAGAAACCCGCAATGAGCACGGTCGGAAAACTTTCGCGCTTGGTGTTGAACGCCTGGGCGGCCTCGTTGAAACGCTTCCTCTCGACGGAAATCCGGTTTTCCGTCCCGTCGAGAGCTACCTGGAGATCGCGAAAACCCTCCGTTGCCTTCAATTCCGGATACTTCTCAACGACAACCATCAGACGCGACAACGCAGAACTCAGGCCCGCCTGTGCCTCTTGAAACTTCTGGAACGCCGCAGGATTATTGGTGATGTTCTCGACAGCCTGTGGAGTGACCTGACCGACTTTAGCGCGGGCTTCGGTAACAGCAGTGAGCGTGTCTTGTTCGAACTTCGCGGCGCCCTTCACCGTGTTCACAAGATTGGGAATCAAGTCCAGCCGTCTCTGGTACGCATTCTCCACCTGCGCCCATGCCTGCTGTGTGCTCTGGTCCAGTTGAACAAGGCTGTTGTAGGTCCCGGCAACACTCATGCCGCCAATCACGAGTACCAGTACAACAACCGCAAGCAGGATTAAAAGGATCCTCGAAGTGGTCACGTTTACCTCCGGTGTAATCCCAGCATTGTCTCATCAATCTCTTCCCAAGGTAAAATCCCCGCCCAGCAGGGACGAGAGGAGATGAACATGGAAAGAGACCCACAATTGGGGCGATCCCGGGAAACGCGTGTTGGCCTGGTGATGTATGGCGGTGTTTCGCTTGCCGTCTATATCAATGGCGTGGCCCAGGAGTTCTATCACGCGGTTCAGGGCAACGGCGTTTACAGGTTGATCAAAGAGCTCACGGATTCCGAGATCGTTCTCGATATCATCAGTGGCTCGTCCGCGGGAGGAATCAACGGGATTCTTCTCTCCTACGCGCTTTGCAATGGCCGCGACTTCACCCGATGTTCGACGCTGTGGCGAAACAGCGCCGACGTGCAACGACTTCTGCGCGTGCCTTCGAACGGTCCGGAGGCGGTTCGTTCTCTCCTCGATAGCGAGGGCTACTACCAGACGGAACTGGAACACGCCTTCCGGATGCTCGACAGCACTCCGGCAACAGGAGAATCTCCCTCCGTACTCAAAGAGCTTGATCTGTTTGTGACGGGCACAGAGGTCGATGGCCGTGTTAACAAACGCGTCGATGACGCCGGTCACGTCGTCGAGGTCAAGGATTACCGTGCCGTGTTTCAGCTGAAATATCGTCAAGGCCGGAAATCGAACTTCGACGCTTCAAGCAACCCCGCGGTAATTACAGCTCTCTCGAAACTCGGCCGGATCACATCGTGCTTCCCGGGCGCCTTCGCCCCAGTGTTCGTGTCGCACTCGAATATCGAAGGTAAGAATCCCAACCGCATGTCCGCGAATGAGCTCCTGCAGTATTGGGGAAGTCTTCCGGCAGCGACGTACCTGATCGACGGCGGAGTTATCGACAACAAGCCCTTCACGCACACGATACGGGAAATCTTCTTTAGAACAGCCGACCGGAAAATAACGCGGAAGCTCTTTTACGTCGAGCCTGATCCGGAGCGGTTTCCTGAGCGTGAGGACAATTTCATCCCCGACGCGCCGAGCTTTCTCAAACCGATCGTCAATTCCCTGGTTACGATCCCCGGCTATGAAAGCATTGCAGACGATTTGAAACTTCTCGAAGAACGCAACGAGAACATCCGCGAATACGGCCGTGTGCTTCAGGACATTCTTGGCGATATCCCTCCACCCGCTCCTGAGGAAACGGCGCCGAGCGTGGAAATTCCCGACCGGGTTCCGGAGCCCCAGAAGTCCATGTACACGCGTGTCCGTTACGCTTCCATTCGTGACCGCGCGTTGGACGGAATCTTCAAGGCCGCCACGTTTGAAAACTCTCCAAACCGCTCCAGGCATCGAACGGCGCTGATTCGCGAATTCCAGAAGTCCATCGACGACACGGCTACGTTGCTTCGCGACTACGACGTGAAATTTCGGTTGCGCCGCGTCTTTCATCTTATTTACTGCGTCTACCAGTTGCTCTACGGCGAGTCGCGCACCACGGATGCGGCCCACCGCGCTGTGTACTTGACGCTCCTGCAACGCCTCAACGCTCAGATGGAGCTGTACAACGTCCTCACGTCTGCAACGGAACAATTGCTCGACGATTCAGATTATGGGTGGCGAGAGCACGAAGAAATCCCTCCCGCAGTTATCTGGAAGAATGTGCTGCTGAGCCTTCAACAACTCTTGCGTACAGACGAGCTTGGAGACATTCAGGATCTTCAGTCGCTGAATCGCCTGCTGAGAAGCCGAATCCAACGACTCAAGGGACTGTTTCTGGGCGTTCCTAACTTTCGCAGCGTCCTCGTCGAAGCGGACGCAATCGAACTGGCTTTCATGAAGGAACTGGTGGGCGTCAACGACCCGGTGTATGTGCGGTATCTACAATTCGCCGACATCGATGCCTACATATTTCCGATGGAATGGATTTCCAGGATTCACGAGAAAGACGTCATTGAGGTTTGCCGGATCAGTCCGGTTGACGCTCAGGCGGGCTTCAGCGCGAGGGATCCGCATGCCAAAACAGCCGGCGACACGCTGGCACACTTCTCCGCTTTCTTCAAACGGACGTGGCGTTCCAACGACATCATGTGGGGCCGCCTGGACGGTTGCTGCCAACTCATCGAGTCTTTACTGACGACCCAGGCGATCGCGGACGCGATGAACCGGGAGGAAACTCGCGAACGAGCGCGAGCGGTTCTGTTACCGACGGACGGCTCTCCGTCTCCGCTTCAGGAATGGTTCAAGGACTCGAGCGAGACCGCAATCGCACGACTGCGATCCTGGATCACCCGTATTACAGACGCGGATCCCGTGACGCGCGATCAGGCCATCGCGGAGTTCACCCCGCCGGACGGCCCGTCCAGTGGAACGATCCGCGAACTCCTGACCGAGATGGCGCAGTTTCGAATTCTGAACGAATGCCTGCCCGAGGTATTTGAAGACTCGATCAAGGAACAGGCCGAATGGAAGCAGGTACGAAAACAGAGGCACAAGGATCCTACGAAGCTGGAGTGGGTCGGCGCGGACGTCGCCATCGACGGCACCGCGCTCGACGCGATTGCCGTGATCGGCGGCAAAAGACTGCTGGAAGAAATCAAAAGCGGGACTTCTTCTCCTCATGAAGAGTCACCGAAACAGAGTCCTCTCGGAAAGGTCTTTGCCAATTACCACGTCGGCTCCCAGGAACTCGTGGGTGCCGGTGTTCCCTTCCTCGTGGTTGCGGAAATCGCGTTGAAGGCACTGCTCGTGCTTCGAAGCTGCATTCTTGGGTCGTTCGGCGAACGCACGGCCGGAAAAATTCGGGCCAGCTCGTTTTACCGCTGGGGATTCGATATTCCGCTCCGAGCTTTCTATGGCGGCGTTACCTTCTTTAGAAGCGCGCCTAATTTCCAGAGCGCGCTTCTGACAGGAACAACAGTTCTTGCGATCCTTGCTGTGCTGATTGGCGTCAAGTGGCGTACAGCGATCATTGAACCTGACGGTGAATTCAGCCTGGTGTGGTTTTTGGTATTCATCGTTGTGCCGCTAACCTGGATTACGGCAACGGCTTATCAGTTCAGCCGCACACGCTTGCGACAACACTTTTCGGATAGCGTACGGAATGCGATCGTCGCGATCTGTACGGCTGCGCCTCTGATATCGGTAACGATGGTCTACTTCGGTTTGTTGGACCTCGTGACGGATTACCGTAACGCCACCGCAGAGCCGGGATCCCGCAACCTGCAACTACTGATGGTCCTGCTCTACGGCGTTGTGCCGTTCGTTCTGTCGTTCATAGGCGGTTACATTGCCGTCTATTCGCGCCACCAACAGCCCGAACTGGACGACCTCACCGGGGCTCTCGAACGAATGACGGAATCGGAAGTCCAGGACGTCTCCGATCGAGTGGGCGAACAACACCAGGTAACCTCCGAGAGCCGCAGAAAGATAGTGAAAGCCTTGACGGTGTCGGCAGAAATGAATGACGCAGTCGGGAAACTCGAACGCGCGATCCGTGCGGTGAGTCCGAGCGCACTCGAGTGAAAATTGGTGACGTTGACGAATTTCGCGAGCGAAATTCGTCAACGTCACCAATTTTCACAACCGATCGATCTTTGCCGCGAGGATGAAGTCGCTCTCGGTGAGCCCGTTGATCTTGTGGGTCCAGATGGAAACGCCGACTTTGCCCCACGCCAATGCGATATCCGGATGATGTCCCTGTTCTTCCGCGATATCTCCCACTCGATTCACGAATGCCAGGGCAGACTTGAAATCCGGAAACGCAAACTCGCGTTCGATGTGATGATTGTTCACAACGTTCCACTGTTGAACTTGCTTCTGAAGCGGCCGGATTTGCTCTTCAGTCAGAGGCGGCACTCCGCCGCGGCACGGTACACAACTGCGTTGCGCAAGGTCTGACATTGGTTGCCTCCGGTTCTTGATTCTACCTCTTCGTGGTACCTTCTCTGATTCGAGATAACTGCGAATGAACTGGAAGGATATCCGAACTCTCTATCTGCGCGAGTTGCGCTCTGCCCTTCGAGAGCGAGGTATCGTTGTATACAGCATCATCATTCCCGTCGTTCTTTATCCCCTGTTGGTTTGGCTCGTGTACACCGCATTCACGTTCGCCAGCGGGCAGGCTGCGGAGTCGCGCTCTCGGGTGATGTTGCGGAATCTGCCGGTGACGCACCTTGAACTGCGCCGGGTTTTGCAGGCGGATCGGACCATTCAGCTAACCTTTTCCGACACGCCCGAAGAGGATCTTCGAAAGGGCGATCTTGACCTCATCATCGACTTCGTCCAGGTGCAGGACGCGCCACCGATCGCTGAAGGAAACATCGGCGCACGAATGATCTACGACGCGTCAAGAGACCCCAGCGCAACGGCTCGCGCCCGGGCGAAGCGCGTCATTGATCGTTACCGTGACGGATTTATCGCGCGTGAAGCCGAGAAGCTGGGAGTGACCGAATCGCAACTCCAGGGATTCCGGGTCGATGAAGTGAACGCTTCGAGCAACGCGGAAATGGGGCGGTTTGTTCTGGGTCTGTTGTTGCCGGTAATGCTGGTGATCATGCTTGCGATCGGCGCGATATACCCCGCCATCGACACCACAGCCGGCGAGCGGGAAAACGGAACGTGGGAAACGATGATGACCACAGCGACGTCCAGGCAGAATATTCTGATTGCCAAATACCTGTATGTCGCCACGATGTCTTTCGTTGCCGGCAGCCTGAATGTCATGGCCATGATGTTCACGATGCGTTCCAATCTGGCGCTGCTCGGCGGCCCTTCCGGGCTCAGTTTTCAGGTGCCGTTGGGATCTTTGCCAATCATGTTGGCGGGGGCAGCCTTGCTTGCTCTGTTTATCGCGGCAGGGATGCTCATCATCACCTCATTCGCCCGCACGTTTAAGGAAGGCCAGTCGCTGGTCAGTCCGTTCATCATCGCGTTCGTTCTTCCTCTGGTTTTCATTCAAAGCCCGTCGCAGGAATTCACCACACTTATCGCGTTCATTCCCGTTGTAAACGTCGCCATGATGTTCAGGCAGGCGATTGTCGGTTCTTTCCACTGGCAGCCGATGGCGATCACCCTTGTGATTGAGTTCCTATTTGTAGCGGCGGCGCTCAAACTGGCCACGATGATCGTGGACCGGGACGGCTTCATGCTTGAAGGTCCCCGGAGTTCGCTCCTTCAAATACTGCGGCATCCATTTGCTCGGCGAGGCGGCACGCGAGGCGGCGACCAGGGAGGATCGATTGCAGGCTGAGCCATCCAGAGAAGCACCGGTGGCCGTGTGCAACCTCACAAAGACTTTCCTGGACGAGTCGCGTGGGACCATCCATGCCGTGGATGGCATCAATTTTGAATGCCGTGAAAGCGAGGTATTCGGACTGCTCGGCGCGAACGGTGCAGGAAAGACGACAACGCTGCGAATGCTGTCGACGATCATAGCCCCCTCGTCGGGGACCGCTCGAATTCTGGGACACGACATCGTTAAAGACCCCGCCGGTGTACGACGGAACATGGGTTTCTTTTCGGCCAGCACGGCCCTGTATCCGCGCCTCACAGCGCGCGAAACCATAGAGTTCTTCGCACGGATCAATCAGTATCCGAAGGACAAGGTGGAAGCCCGAGTGGATGCGCTCATTGAACGGTTTGGAATCTCCGAATATGCCGGTGTGCGAGTGGAAAAACTCTCGACCGGCATGAAACAGAAAGTCTCGATTGCGCGCGCGGTCGCACACAATCCACGCATTGTGATTTTCGACGAGCCGACCAGCGGCCTGGACGTGCTGAATGCCATTGAAGTGCACCACGCTATCCGAGAGCTTCGTGACGACGGACGCACGATTATCTTTTCAACGCACATCATGAGCGAGGCGGAAAAACTTTGTGATCGCATCGCAATCATTCACAAGGGCCGCATCCTCGCCTGCGATACCTTTGCAGGCCTGCGGGAGATTACGGGATTGCACTACCTGGAGGACATTTTCCTCCGCTTCGTCCGAGGACCGGCATGAACTGGGCAGCCCTGAGGTTGCTCTACGTCCACGAGATGCGAATGGTTCTGCGGTCGCCACGCACCATCGTGATCGCCCTCGTGTTGCCTGCGGTTTTGATGCCGCTGATGATCAGCGGATCTCGCCTCATTCAGCAACGCCAAACGATCCGTCTGGACGAAACAACATTCGAGTATGCCGTGACAGGGCCCTGGGCGGATCAGGCCCGTGAGCTGATCAAGAGTTACCGCGATTCTGCGGAATTCATGAGCTTCGACGTCGAGGAGCGCGAGGTTTCAGATCCCGATGCCGCCTTGCGAGACGGAAGGCTCCACTTTTACATTCGCACTCTGGACGTGGATGAAGGGGACAAGGCTGCGAAGCAAGCCGCCGAAGCGAGTGTGGCAGGCCTTGACCAACCCCTACCTGCCACCGGCGTACCGGCACTTCAAGTCGTTTACCTGGGAAGCCGGGAAATCGCTCGCGCCGGCGCCGAACGCATGACGGACATGATGCGAGCGGCGCGGCGAAATGAGAGTTATGCGATTTTGATCGCACGCGGCTTTCCATCGCATCCCGACGGAATCCTCGCCACCACGAATGACAACCTCGCCACAGAATCGCAGATATCCGGGTCGAACCTTGGACGCTTTTTCACCGTGGTGCTGGTTGTATGGATTGTTGCGGCGGGTTCCATAGCGGCGATGGACATCATTGCAGGCGAGAAGGAACGCGGCACCCTCGAAACGCTTATCACTACCGGCGCGGGACGAACTGAAATCGCGACCGCGAAGCATCTCGCCATCTGCACCGTTGGAATCGCGATCACGTTCATGCAGGTTCTCTACGCGCTGGTGTACATCCGCCTTCGAGTCATCACACTACCGCCGGAGTTCGCCATCGACCTCTCGGCGCAGAGCGTGTTGCAACTGTTTATCCTGTTCATCCCACTGGCAGCAGCGATCGCGGCAGCCCTGTTGATCGTGTCTGCCTACGCGAAGACCTACAAGGAAGCTCAACTGCAATTCTTCCCCTTATTCATGGGCAGCCTTGTCCCTTCCCTCGCTGCCGTCATACCGGGATTGAAGTCGCGATCAATTATCTCCCTGGTTCCGGTTGCGAACGTCAGTGTTGCCGTCCGGGAAGTACTCACGGGCCGACCCGACCACTTAATGATCGGCGTGACGGTAGCAGTGATGAGTCTTACCGCCGGGCTCCTGATCCGGTATTCGGCAAAGCTCCTGGCCCGAGAAGACATTGTGGTTTCCACGCAGCACGAGCAGTCGGCCCTGGAGGGCGGCGACTCCCTGTTCCAGCGTCAGGTGTTTCGATGGTTCGCCGTGCTGTGGGCCGTCACATTTGCAGCGGCGGCGAACGTTCCCCAACTCCAATCGCCCCTGACACAGGTCCTCTTTAACGAGGTTGTCATTTTCTTTGGGGCGTCCGTCTTCATGATTCACAGGTATCGGCTGGACGTACGAAAAGTCCTCGGCATTCGGCGCATGCCCTGGCAGATATTCGCAGCGGTACTGATGGCCGTACCGGCCGCGCAGGTTGTCGCGGTTGCCTTCTTCAGGATCGTCAGCATCTTCATACCGACTCCGGGCGATCTTCTGCGCCAGCTGGCGAAACAAATCGCGCCGACGAGCCTGCCTGTTTGGCAGATGATTTTATTTATGGCGCTGCTGCCGGCGGTTTGTGAGGAGTTGGCGTTCCGCGGCCTCCTGCTGCATGGTTTGCGACACCGATTTCATCCCATCGTCCGATGCCTTGTCATAGGCATCATCTTCGGCGTCTTCCACTACACGTTGTTCCGCATCGCGCCGACAGCGTTGCTGGGAGTGATTCTTACCGGGATCGCCGTGATGACAGGGTCGATCCTGCCCGGCATGCTTTTCCATGCCGCCAACAACAGCCTGGCAATCGGAATGGAAAGCGCGAACATCAGCCTGAGTCGCCTTGACGGATTCACCTATGCGACGGCAATCGCCGTCTTTGCTCTGTCGATGCACGTGATCTGGCGCTACGGAAAACAGGCGCGGGAAAATTAACCGCGGATTACACGGATTCCAATCCGTGTAATCGTCGTTCCTGCCACACAGCCACCTCAACGGCGGGTATTCTATGCGCTGTGGT